>Ga0105239_10002331_pt1 | contig 24222 bp, 10 predicted proteins | sample KBSC44metaG_FD_92761 | JGI IMG/M metagenome (GOLD analysis project Ga0105239, IMG submission 92761) | Corn rhizosphere microbial communities from Kellogg Biological Station, Michigan, USA - KBS C4-4 metaG | ecosystem: Host-associated > Plants > Roots > Rhizosphere > Soil | place: Michigan, USA...
CTGATCTTCAAGCCCGTGGACCAGTCGCTCTTTAACAAGTACAGCCCGCTGGGTACACCTGCCGCTACGAATGTGCGGTCGGCCAGGTACCCGCAGATATTGTCGGACAGCCGGGTAGTATTCCGGGTGAAGGCGCCTGATGCGCAACGGGTACAAGTAGACCTGGTGAAGAAATATGATCTGAAGCGGGATACGGGTGGATACTGGATCGGGACCACGGATAGCGTCAGTGAAGGGTTCCATTATTATTCGTTGCTGCTCGACGGGGTGGCGCTGGCTGATCCCGCCAGTGAAACCTTTTATGGAATGGGAAGGATGGCCAGCGGTATCGAGATCCCGTTCGGCGGGGGAGACTATTATGCGGAGAAGGAAGTGCCGCATGGGGATATACGGATAAGAAATTATTTTTCTCCTGCGCTCAATGTATGGCGGCGCATGTACGTATATACTCCGCCAGGCTATGACGAACATGCGGGCGAGACCTATCCTGTGCTGTATATCCTGCACGGAGGCGGCGAGGATGAGCGGGGATGGGCCATGCAGGGAAGGACGAATTTTATCCTGGACAATCTCATCGCAGCCGGGAAAGCAAGGCCGATGCTGGTAGTGATGCCCGATGCGAATATGACTGCCCCCGGATCGCCGTTCGGAGAGAATGGGCTGAGGGTGTTCGAGACGGAGATGAAGCGGGGCATTATTCCCTTTGTCGAAAAGAGTTACCGGGTGAGGACCGATGCAGGCAGCCGGGCGTTGGCGGGGCTGTCGATGGGCGGGATACATACGTTGTATACAGGGATGAACAATACGGATATGTTCTCTTACCTTGGCGTGTTCAGCTCCGGATGGATATTGCCGATGCAAAAGGACCTGGCGGAAGGTCAGTATGCGCTGATCCAGCGGAGGGCCGATACGATCAATAACAATCTGAAAGTGTTGTGGATCGGGATGGGCGGTAAGGAAGATATAGCGTATAAGAATGGTCAGTTGATGCTGGCGAGGCTGGATGAGCTGAAGATAAAGCATAGCTACAGCGAATATCCGGGCGGGCATACATGGCCCGTGTGGAGGAATAATCTGTATAATTTCGCTCCCTTGTTATTTCGGTGAAATTGAGCGGCTTTTTAAATGTAATAGCTACATTTAATATCAGGAGATGGCTCAAATCCCTATCTTTATTTTCCTGATGAGCGATAAGCTTCATATAAAGGAACTCCAGGAAAGGATTGCCTGCTATTCAGATATGAAGGCTTATGAGTCTTTGTATAAACTCCTGTTCCCGTTGCTGTTCCAGTTCAGCTTTTCTTTTTTACGATCGAAGGAGGCTGCCGAGGAGGTTGTATCGGATGTCTTTATCAAAATATGGGAATTGGGAGGCCGGTTGTCGGAAGTGGAGAACCTAAAGGCCTATCTCTATAAGGTGACGAAGAATTTTTCCCTGAACTATATCAGCAGGAATTACAAACATATACAACTTTCCATCGACGAGCTTCCCTTTGACGATATTATTTCCTGGGAAGACCCCGAGGCGATGCTGCTGTCAGGGGAGGCGGTGCGACGGATCCATCAATGTATCAAGGAATTGCCTCCTAAATGCCGGATCATTTTTCAGTTGGTAAAGATAGATGGGCTGTCGTATGAAGAAGCGGCGGATGTGCTGGGATTGTCCCTGTACACCGTGCGGAATCAAATGTCCATTGGACTGAGAAAGATGACGGAGAGCCTGCCTGCGTTGAATCTGGGCGCTACCACTCCGAAGGATCGGAAATAATCTTCAGAAACTTTTTGGTCATTTAGTATTCGGGCTGCCTTTTTCCTGTCTTAGGCTCGATGGCGTCGTCAGAAAAATATCAACGATTTTGGCTGCTAGTAGCCCTCAAGCTTGATAATGAGGCTACTGAAGAAGAGTCCCAGGAGCTGGATGCACTTCTCAGGGACGATGAGGAGCTGCAGGTGATGATGGTCAGGGCGCAGCAGATGTATCATTTCAAGACGGAGTCAGGGCAGATGCCTGATGTCGACTGGGCTTTCAGCAAGCATATGCAGCGGCTGAGCAATCGCCTTTCCAAGTCGTCCATGCCGGATGAAACTCCTGTGGCACTACCTCTGGAGACGGAGCCTGTGTCATCGAGGACAGGCCGGAGGCGCATGCTCCTTTGGACCGGAGCCGTTGCCGCGAGCCTGATCATCGCATTCTTTGTCGGGCATTACGAAGGGAAGCCCAAAAATTACAGCACTTCTGGCAATCCTCCTGCCAACATTGTCAGCACCCGCTATGGCTCGAAGTCCAAGCTCGAGCTCCCCGACGGGACCCAGGTGTGGCTGAATGCAGACAGCAGGCTTACTTACGGGAAGGAATTCGGGAATCAATCCAGGGAAGTTTCTTTGTTGGGAGAGGCGTTCTTTGAAGTACAGAAGGATGCCGACCGGCCCTTTATCATTCACACCGGAAGTATGGATATCCGGGTCCTTGGCACCGCCTTCAATGTCCGGAGCTATCAAAATGAAAAGACGTCCGAGGCGACGCTGGTCAGAGGAGCGATAGAAATTGTTCTGAAAGAGAATCCGGACCGGAAGATCGTGCTCAAACCCAGCGACAGGATCGTCGTTCAAAACAAGTTGGCGCCAGTGGGAAAGGGACAGACCGCGGCGGATGGGAGTTATGGCAATATATATTCGATGAGCAAGGTAAATACCAGACCTGCTGACAGCGCCGATCTGGAAAATTCATGGAAGCGAAGCGGGTTGTCATTCCGGAACGAGACGCTGGAAAATGTCGCTTTCAGGATAGAGCACTGGTTCAATGTCAAAGTGGATATCCAGGACGAGGAGCTAAAGCAGGGGACCTATTCCTGTGATTTCAAGCATGAATCGCTGGGGCAGGTCCTGGAGGCCTTGCATTTTACGGGTAAGTTCCAATATAGGATAGAGAAGGATTCCGTGACCATTTTTAAATGAGAGCCCCGGCCGAGCCGCCAGGCAGCTATTAATAAACCAAAACGATTGCCAATGAAAAAGACATTTATCTGTGTCAGCACTCCTCCTTAGCCAGTTCCCCTCAAAAAGCAACGGAGAACGCTTGCAACATTCTCCGTTTGACTGATCAATCAAGACAATGCTCGGGCAGAGCTATTATCTATTCATTAATCAATACGAAAGTATGAAAAAAAGCTTATTTGGCTGTCCGCCAAAGAGCATAAGGTTTTATTATAAAACCCTGCTTATGGTTAAGTTTATATTCCTGTTTACCCTTATTGGCTCCATGCAGGCCATGGGAAAAGGTTTTGGCCAGGGTACGGTGACGCTCAAGCTGAAGGATGTCAGGATCTCGAAGGTCATCGATGCGATAAGGGCCCAGGGCAACTATCGATTTGTATACAAGGATCAGATACTTCCAAAGGATGAAAAAGTTTCCGTCGATGTCATCAATGCTCCCATTCAGCAGGTGCTGGGGCAGCTGTTCCTGCATACCACCCTGTCGTACAAATTCCTTTCGGAGGATCTTATTGTCATTACGAATGATGAGCCGGCGCCGGAGGTAAGGACCGTGTTTGCAACCATACACGGGAAAGTTACGAATGCCAAAGGGGAGCCGCTGGAAGGCGCTACGGTGACCCTGAAGAATACGAACAAGCAGGCTGTGACAAAGGCAGACGGTACTTTTTCGCTGGAGACCGACGACCTGAAAGGCGTATTGATCATATCGTTCGTAGGCATGCAGGCGCAGGAGGTTGCCGTGGCGGGACGGAGCGAGATCAACTTTATCATGCAGCAGCTGACGTCGGACCTGAATGATGTGGTGGTAGTCGGGTACAGCACTCAAAAGAAGGAGACGTTGACCGGCTCCGTAGTGCAGGTTTCCGGCAAGGAGATCGCGAAGAGCCCTGCGCCCAATGTGGTCAGCTCGCTGGCCGGTCAGCTACCGGGATTGACCGTGAATCAACGTTCGGGGGAGCCGGGGAGGGATGATCCAAGTATCTTTATCCGTGGGACAGGAACGTTTGGGGATGCCAGTCCGCTGATCATTATCGATGGCGTGGAGCGCAGTCTCCTGGCCAGGCTAAACCCACAGGACATAGAAAGCATCTCGGTGCTGAAGGATGCTTCCGCTGCGATATACGGGGCCCGTGCGGCAAATGGCGTCATCCTGATCACAACGAAGAAAGGGGTCAAAGGCAAAACTGCTTTTAATTTTTCGTATAACTATGCTTTTCAACGGCCTACCAAGATCCCGCAAATGCTGGATGCGGCGACGTTCGCCGAGGTATATAATGAAGGGGATTGGTACCGGAAGGGACGTCCGGCGAACAATACTCCCTTTTATTCGGACGATGCCATTCAAAAGTTCAAAGATGGCTCCGACCCTGTGCTGTATCCCAATACGAACTGGGTACACGAGGTGCTGAGGCCGTATTCGTATCAGCAGAACGTCAATCTGCAGGCCAGCGGAGGCTCGGAGACAGTACGTTACCTGCTGTCTTTTGGGACGATGAACCAGGATGGGAACTTCCGCCATAACCCGACCTTTTATCAGCAATACAACCTGCGTTCGAAGGTAGAGGCCGACCTGACGAAGAACCTGACCGTGGGTGCGAATATTTATGCGATACTCAACAACAGGAAGTATTCATCCGTGGCGACCAATGTCAATTTTATCAACATATTGCAGGCGAACCCTACCATTGTTGCGCAGTATCCGAACGGACTCATCGGACCCGGCAGGCTGGGGGAGAACCCATTGCTAATGGACCAACGGGGATTTGACGCAATACAGGATGCCCCTATTTACTCGACGTTCACGGCCAGCTACAAGATACCCTTTATAAAAGGGCTGAGGCTGGATGCATCGTACAACTATGACATGAGCAACCAGTTTGAAAAGCTGTGGAGCATACCGTACTATTTTTACGAGTACAATGTCACTACAAAACAGTATGATAAGAAACAGGGAACGGGTACGTCGACGGCGTCACTGACGGACACTTATCGCAAGTGGACGACAAGACTTTACAATTTCCGGATGACATATGAGAAGATGTTCTTTACCGACCATCATGTCACGGCAATGGTGGGATTGGAGCAGCAGCAAACCTCCTACAGCGATGCTTCGGCATACCGGAAGAATTTTGTGAGCACCGCCATCGATCAGATCAACGTAGGCAGCACGGCGCCTGCGGACAAGAACAATAGCGGCAGTGCGACATCCGGGGCGTACAACAATTACTTTGGCCGGCTGAACTATGATTTCAGATCGAAGTATCTGTTCGAGTTCCTGTTCCGCTACAACGGCAGCCAGATCTTTCCCCAAAACAAGCGGTATGGATTCTTCCCCGGCGTGTCGGCGGGGTGGAGGATATCTGAAGAGCCATTTTTCCGGAACAGTGCGCCTTTTGTGGATCAGCTGAAACTTCGTGCGACCTATGGCCAGGTGGGTAACGATCGGGTGGGGCCTTATCAATACCTGCAATCTTTTTCTTTCGGCAACAACTATGTCTTTGGCACCAGCGATGTGCCGGGGATCTACGCGAATACAATGCCGAACCCCAATATCACCTGGGAAGTGAGCAAGAAGGCGGATGTGGGTTTGGAAACCAGCTTGTGGAAAGGACTCCTTGGCATGGAGCTGACCTTGTGGATGGAGCGCCGTTCGAATATCCTCGCGCAGCCGAACCTGTCCGTGAGCAATGTATTCGGCTTTTCCGCGCTGCCTAGTCAGAATATCGGCAAGGTGGACAATCATGGGTTCGAGCTGATGCTGAGCCATCGAAACAGGGTGGGGGCATTGCAATACAATATCGCGGCGAACATTGCTTATGCGCGGAGCAAGATCATATTTATGGATGAGGCGCCCCAGTCCGAGCCTTACCAGAACCTGACAGGTCATCCCGTGGGGGCTGCCTTGTATTACAAGGGCGGTGGGATCTTCCATACACAGGACGAGCTGGATAAGTATCCGCATGGGGCGGGTGCGCAGGTGGGGGATATCAGGGTGCTGGACCTGAATAATGACGGGGTCATCGATTCGAAGGACCAGTTCCGGTTCAATTACTCCAACACGCCCGAGTATGTATTTGGATTGAATACGAACTTCCAGTACAAGGGTTTCGATCTCACCGTATTCTTCCAGGGTCAGACAAAGGCATACAGCTATGACAATACCGCGGCGGTGCTGGGCGGAACGGATTTTGCCAATGCGGTGGTCCGTAGGGCTGCCAATCGCTGGACGGTGAATAATCCCAACGGCATGATGCCACGCTCGGATGCATGGCAGCCGGGGGCCACCACCTTCTTCCTGTATGACGACACATTCATACGGCTGAAAACACTGGAGTTCGGCTATAGTCTGCCAAGGGATCTTTTATCCAGGTATCATGTCTTCAACGATGTGCGGGTGTATGCCAGCGCGTTCAACCTGTTGACCTGGGCAAAACAGATCAAGTGGGCGGATCCGGAGATCGGGGGTGATTTTACCACCTATCCGCAGCAACGTATCATCAATCTTGGTGTCAATGTAAAATTTTAAATGCTTGCAGTTTATGAAAAAAATATTTGCTTTTATCATATTGTCGGGCATGCTGGCCTGCAAAAAGAATGTATTGGATATCTCACCACAGGATCGCATATCCGAAGATGCGGTATGGTCGGATGAGAATCTTATCAAGGCGTATGAGAACGAGCTGTACAACGCCATCCCTCATGGGTTCTATATCCATATGTATTCGAAATACACCGATGAATCGTACAACAGCGCGCCCTGCTGCGGAGCGGATATCTTTGCCCGCAATACCTATTCGCCCGACAATATTACTAATGCCAGTGGGGGGGACTTTTGGGGAGGGTATATGTATTACTGGAACCAGGGTTACCAGTATATACGTAAGGCAAATGTATTTTTAGAGCAGATGGCTTCCAGCAAGCTGCAGTTTACCGATAAGCCCCGGCTGGTGGCGGAGGCGAAGTTCCTGCGGGCTTTTATGTATTTCGAGCTGATAGAAAGGTTTGGAGGAGTACCGCTGGTGATGAAGTCCTATCAGTTGGGAGACAGCGCCAGCTTTGTTCGCAGCAGCTTTGACGACTGTATCTCTGCCATTGGTAAGGACCTGGATGATGCCATGCCCGACCTGCCCGCGCGGTATCTTTCGACGGATGTCAATTTTGGCAGGGCGACGCAGGATGCGTGTATGGCCTTGCGTTCCAGGGCGTATTTGTATGCAGCTTCCGCCCTGTTCAATCCAACCAACGATGTACAAAAATGGCAAAAGGCGGCGGATGCTGCGGAGGCTTTGCTTAACAGGGGATATTCGCTTTATCCTGACTATCGCAAGCTGTTTATTTTACCCAGCGGGGCTGCGGAGGATGAATATATCTTCTGCCGGAGTTTCACCTCTACCAACGGTCACCAAGCGCCAATGAACAATCTTGGCCGTCGCTATGGCGCTTATGGCGGGTGGTGGGCTAGTAACGGTCCGTCGCAAAATCTTGTCGACGACTATGACATGACCAGCGGTGAGCCCGCCTTTACCTGGTCCGGCGGCACAAAGACCGTGAATGCGGCATCAGGATATGATCCCAATCATCCGTATTGGAACAGGGACCCCAGATTCGACGCGACCATCATACACGACTCCACCACCTATCATGGAGATCTTATCGAAATGTGGATCTCGAAGGATGGGAACAGCTGGGGCTATGACAGCTATAAGCAGAGCAGCGACAATCCCCGCGGAGGATATATACTCAAGAAGTTTATGCCTGAGGCCGATGTGCCGTTGAGCTGGCAGACGATTTACACCAACCCATGGCCGTATTTCCGATTGGCCGAGATCTACCTGAACTATGCGGAAGCGAAGTTCGAGCTGGGGGATGAGGTCACATGCCGGGAATATCTAAATAAGGTGAGGGAGCGGGCAGGCATGCCAGATATCCAGGCTTCGGTGACCGGCGATGCGTTACGGGCGCGGGTGTATAACGAGCGGAGGATCGAGCTGGCGTTTGAAGAACATCGCTTTTTTGACATCCGGCGATGGAAGATCGCATCCGACATCGAGAACAGGCCTATCATGGGAATGGATATCGTCAAGGACCTGGGTACGGGCGTGACCACGTATACTCCTGTGCAGCTGCTGGTAAAAGTGCCTTACCAGGATAAAATGAATTTGTTGCCCGTGGAGACCAATGAGATCAAGCGGAATCCGAAGATGGGGCAGACGCTGGGATGGTAAGCGGCGCCGGGCCAAAGAGTTGGTAGCAGAGCATTCTTTTAGAATGCCCTGGAAAAATTTGCAACCGATTGCATAAATCCATATATTTGAATTGGAGTATTTCAGGGGAAATGCGGGGCCTTTTGACGATCCAACCGATTGAAACCTCCATGACCATCTAAAAAATGACTTTATGAGACGATGCTTGCCGGGTTGGGTTCACCGGGTGATGTTATTCTTTTTCTTTAGTGGCTTATCGATGCTGGTGACAGCGCAGGACGGCGGCGGTCTGAAGCTATGGTATGACCATCCGTCGGGGCCTGTATGGGAGAATGCGCTGCCCATAGGCAATGGGAGGCTGGGGGCGATGATCTATGGGAATGTGGATACAGAGACTGTGCAGCTGAACGAGCATAGTTTGTGGAGTGGAAGTCCCAACCGGAATGACAATCCCGATGCTTTGGCGTCCCTGGCCGAGATGAGGAAGCTGATCTTCGAGGGGCGGCAGAAAGAAGCTGAAGGGCTGGCGAATAAGACCATTGTTTCAAAGACATCCCATGGGCAGATGTTCGAGCCTTTGGGCAGTCTGCGGCTGGCTTTCGAAGGGGATCGGGCTTTTACGGGCTATCGCCGGGAGCTGGACATTTCGCAGGCCGTGGCCCGGACCTCCTACCAGGTGGGAGGGATCACCTACACGCGGGAGTATTTTGCGTCTTTTCCCGATAGAGTTGTCGTCGTGCGGCTGACCGCGAGCAAGCCCGGCAGCATATCTTTCACCGCCTTTTATAGTACGCCACAGCCAAGGGCTTCGGTAAAGGTATCCGGCCATGATCTGATCATGACGGGGGTTACCATCGACCACGAGACCGTGCCGGGGAAGGTTAGGTTTGAAGGTATTACACGGTGCAAGCCCGAAGGTGGTGTGCTGTCGTCGAATGATACGTCGATGACGGTGAAGGGGGCGGATGTTGTAACTTTTTATATTTCCATTGCCACGAATTTTTCCAACTATCATGATATCAGCGGAGACGCCCATGCAAGGGCGGTGGCATGGCTGAATAAAGCAGTTGACCGGCCCTATACGGCCATGCTGAAGGAACATGTGGCCGCTTATCAGCGCTATTTCAACCGGGTGTCATTGGACCTGGGGGCCACGGTCCTCCAACCTACCGATGTACGGCTAAGGCAGTTCAGCACTGGGAATGATCCGCAGCTGGTAGCGCTCTATTATCAGTATGGGCGGTATCTGCTGATATCATCTTCCCAGCCCGGCGGGCAGCCCGCGAACCTGCAGGGTATCTGGAACAACAAGCTGTATCCGCCCTGGGACAGTAAGTATACCATCAATATCAATGCGGAGATGAACTACTGGCCTGCTGAGAAGACGAATCTCGCCGAGCTGCATGAGCCATTTTTGCAGATGGTCAAGGAGATGGCCGTCACCGGACGGAAGACGGCGCACGACATGTATGGCGCACGAGGCTGGATGGCGCATCACAATACGGATATCTGGCGGGCTACGGGAGCCGTGGACGGAGCTTTCTGGGGGATCTGGAACAACGGTGGCGGATGGACGGGCCAGCATTTGTGGGAACATTACCTGTACAACGGCGACAAGGCGTATCTCGCGTCCGTCTGGCCCGTGCTAAAGGGCGCCGCATTATTCTATATGGACTTTTTGGTGGAGCATCCCAAATATCACTGGCTGGTGGTCTGTCCGGATATGTCGCCCGAGAATGCTCCCGCTGCACACCAGGGTTCTTCTATCGATGCAGGGGCGACGATGACAAATCAGATCGTTTTCGACGTGTTCAGTACCGTGATCAGGGCAGCCGGGATATTGCAAACTGACGCGGCATTTGCCGACTCATTGCGAAAGCTAAGGAGCCGGCTGGCGCCCATGCATATTGGGCAGCACAGTCAATTGCAGGAGTGGTTGGACGATGTGGACGACCCCAACGATCACCACCGGCATATCTCTCATTTATATGGACTCTTTCCTTCCAACCAGATCTCGCCTTACAGGACGCCTAGCCTGTACAGTGCGGCAAAGAATACATTATTGCAGCGGGGGGATGTGTCCACCGGCTGGAGCATGGGCTGGAAGATCAACTGGTGGGCCCGGATGCTGGATGGGAATCATGCGTATACGCTGATCAAAAATCAGCTTTCACCCCTTGGGGTAAATCCGGGCGGTGGTGGGACCTACAACAATCTTTTTGATGCGCATCCTCCTTTCCAGATCGATGGGAACTTCGGGTGCACGTCGGGTATAACGGAAATGCTTATGCAAAGCGCTGATGGGGCCGTGCATTTGTTGCCGGCTCTGCCGGATGCGTGGCCGTCGGGCAGTGTGAGTGGTCTGCGGGCGCGGGGTGGATTTGAGATAGTGGATGTTCAATGGAAGGATGGCGCGGTAGTGAAGCTGGTGGTGAAGTCCAATCTGGGGGGGAATCTCCGGCTGCGTGTGCCCAATGTCATGCGGACGAGAGGAGGGGGCGTGCTGAAAAGGGCAGTGGGAGAGAACCTCAATCCTTTTTACCAGGTGGAAAAGACGCCGGCTTCTGTCATATCCGACAAGGCCGTGATCACCCCACCGGGACTGAAGCCAACCCTGCTATATGATATGCCCACTGTGGCGGGGCAGACGTACACGCTGGAGGCGGCGGGACCCGATCCCAACTTTTATGTGTTCCTGTGTTTTGGACAGTCGAATATGGAGGGAAATGCTCGATTCGAGCCGCAGGATACGACCGTGGACAGCCGGCTACAGGTATTGGAGGCAGTGGATTGCCCCAACCTTGGCCGGGTGAAGGGCGGGTGGTACACCGCTGTGCCGCCATTGTGCCGTTGCCATACGGGATTGACGCCGGCGGATTATTTCGGGAAGACCTTGGTGGAACATCTTCCCGCCGGCGTGCGGGTGGGGGTGATCAATGTGTCGGTGGCCGGCTGCAAGATCGAGCTGTTCGACAAAGATCATTATGAGACATATGCTGCGACCGCGCCGGATTGGATGAAGGGCATCATAAATGAATATGACGGCAATCCTTATGGGCGGCTCGTCGAAATGGCGAAACTGGCGCAGCGGACCGGCGTCATCAAAGGTATTCTCCTTCACCAGGGCGAGTCCAATACGAGCGATAGTCTTTGGCCGACGAAGGTGAAGGCTGTCTATGATAATTTGCTGCATGATCTAGGTTTGAGGGCGGAGGCGACGCCGTTGCTGGCGGGGGAGGTCGTAAATGCGGACCAGGGTGGTGTCTGCGCCAGCATGAATAAGATCATTGGCGTATTGCCGGACGTTATTCCGAATGCGCATGTCATTTCTTCGGCGGGATGTACTGCGGGCGGCGACCATTTGCATTTCAATGCGGCGGGCTACAGGGAGCTGGGCAGACGGTATGCGATGGAGATGTTGTCGCTGATGGAGTATAAATAACCTTTAAAATATGAATAGTATTCTTTTCGGGAGGCGCCTGACTTTTTGCCTGATTGGCTGTCTGGTGTTGTCTATGTCCTATGGGCAAAAATTGCAGATCAACGATTCCGGCTATTTTGAAAAGCGCGGCGTGAATGTCTTTGTCTTCAGCAGCCAGTACAATGGCATGTTCTTCGATGAAAAGACCGCCGGCATCGAGCTTATCCATCATGGGGTACGAACTTCCACTGGCGGGGCGATACGTCTGCAGAATACGCCAGAGCAATGGGACCTGATACCCGTGCTGGTCAGCCGGAAGGTGGACAAGGCGAATAACAGCATTGAGGCCGTGCTGAAATACAAGGAGTACGACTTTACTTCGAGAGTGGTGGTAACGGCCAGGGACATGGGGGTGGAGATCAGCGTATACCTGGATCAACCCGTACCGGAGAAACTGGAGGGACGTGCCGGATATAATATGGAGTTCCTACCATCCGCCTATTATGAAAAAAGCTTTCTGGCTGATGGGCGGCCGGGAACCTTTCCCATGTATCCGTCCAGCTCGACGAAAATGGAGCCACTTAGTCAAAAGATACCCCAATTCGCCGGTCACACGACCTTCGATGACAGAGGCCGAAATGAGTTTATCGTACCTGCGCCGATTGCCACTGGCAGGAAGCTGGTGCTGGCGCCGGAAGACCGCGAGCGGGAGGTTAGTATCCAATGTGCCGATGCGGATGTCATGCTTTTTGACGGTCGTAACCTGGGACAAAACGGATGGTTTATTGTACGCAGTCTGCTGCCTGCGCATAAGACCGGAAAGGTATTGAGCTGGTATGTCGAGCCCAATGCAATTCCCAACTGGATGAGGAAACCCGTGATCGAATTTTCACAGGTGGGCTATCTTCCCGGGCAGGAGAAGACCGCCGTGATCGAGCTCGACAAAAATGACGCGCTGCTGCCGCAGGCTACGCTGTACCGGGTGAATGAGGATGGCGGGTACGAGGAGAAATTAAAAGGACAGGTAGTGTCATGGGGAAGATATCTTCGCTATAACTACGGCAAGTTCGACTTCAGCTCTGTGAAAGAGCCCGGACTGTATTTTATTCAATATGGCAATCAGCGGACAAATACCTTCGGCATCAGCCCCGATGTTTATAATGACATATGGCATCCTACGTCGGATGTCTGGTTCCCTGTGCAGATGGATCATATGGAAGTGAACGAGGCGTACCGGGTGTGGCACGGGGCTCCTTTTATGGACGATGCCTTGCAGGCGCCCGTGAACCATCAGCATTTTGACGGATACAGCATGGGGGCATCGACTCAGACAAAGTACAAACCGTTGGAGCGGATCCCTGGTCTGGCTGTAGGCGGGTGGTTCGATGCAGGCGACTTCGATATTCAGACTGGAAGTCATTGCGATGCCGTGCTGGCGCTGGTGGATGCCTGGGAGAATTTCCGGCCCGAGAGGGACGAGACCTTTATCGACTACCCGAGCCACTATGTGGACATCCATCGTCCCGACGGCAAGCCCGATATCCTGCAACAGATAAAACATGGGACGTTGAATATGGTGGCGCAGGTGGAGAACATCGGTCACCCGGTAAGAGGCATCGTCGTCCCGAATCTGCATCAGTACCATCATTTAGGTGATGCTTCCACGGAGACCGACAATTTGCCTTACAATCCTTCCTTGAAGCCTTTTGAGACCGATGGGAAGTCCAGCGGCACCATGGATGACCGGTGGGCGTTCACCGAAAGGACCAGTTTCCTGGATTATTATACCGCGGCGGCGCTGGCGGCGGCCAGCCGGGCTTTGCGGGGTTTTGACGATGATCTGGCCGGGCGTAGTCTGCGTTGTGCGGAAAAGTTGTGGAATGAGAATGACAGCCTGGGTAAGAATGATACCTCGCGATTTGCCATGATGTTCCGCCGGAACCTGCGTTCTGCTGCCGGACTGGAGCTCTATATCACCACGAAGGACGAGAAATACGCCACCGCGTTCCGGGATGGCATCTGGCAGGCGCTGGACAGGTCCGTACAGTTTGGTATGACGGCGGCATTACAGGCCTGTGCGTATATGGGGGATGAGTATAAGAACAAGCTGAAGGCGTATGTTGAAAAGTATAAGGCCCTGAGCGACGGGTACGCCAAACAGAATCCTTACGGTGTGCCGATGGCTACCGGTGGATGGGGTGGTAATGGCGGCATCGTGAACTGGGCCATCGCCAATTATTATGCGCATAAGTATTTCCCTGATGTGGTGGGTATGGAATATGTTTACAGGGGCATGAACTATCTGTTCGGCTGTCATCCTTATTCGAATGTCTCTTTTGTTTCAGCCGTGGGTACGCATTCCAAAAGGATCACCTATGGCAACAACCGGGCGGATTTTAGTTATATAGCCGGAGGAGTTGTTCCAGGCATATTGATCCTGAAGCCAGACTTCCCCGAGAACAAGGAGGACTGGCCATTCTTCTGGGGTGAGAATGAGGTGACCGTGGGTATTTGCGCTAATTATATTTTACTTTCCGCGGCAGTGGCTGCTGCAAACAATCGCTAAAGAAATGAAACTATTATTGATAGCAGGACTGTTATTTTCCGTAAGCGGCTTTGGACAAAGGCTGCCCTACCAGAACCCTTCGTTGAGCTCTGAAGAAAGGGCAAGGGACCTGATCTCCCGGCTGACCCTTAAAGAAAAGGCGTTATTGATGCAGGATCAGTCTCCCGCTATCCCGCGTCTTGGGATAAGGAAGTTCAACTGGTGGAGCGAGGCTTTACATGGACTGGCCAATAATGACAGTGTTACCGTATTCCCCGAGCCGATAGGCATGGCGGCGTCGTTCGACGATACGCTGGTGTACAGGATCTTCGACGCGGTGTCGGATGAAACAAGAGCGAAGTACAATCAAGCTATGGCCAGGGGCCAGGAGAACAGGCGTTTTTTAAGCCTTTCCGTCTGGACGCCCAATATCAATATCTTCCGCGATCCCCGCTGGGGCCGCGGGCAGGAGACGTATGGCGAAGACCCGTACCTCACATCGCGTATGGGTGTATCCGTGGTAAAGGGATTGCAGGGGCCGGCGGATGCAAAGTACCGGAAGCTCCTGGCCTGCGCCAAGCATTTCGCGGTGCATTCGGGACCCGAGTGGAGCCGGCATGTACTGAATGTGAATAATGTGAACCCACGGGAATTGTGGGAGACCTATCTTCCTGCGTTCAAGTCGCTGGTCCGGGATGCAGACGTGCGGGAGGTGATGTGCGCCTACCAGCGTATCGACGATGAACCCTGCTGCGGGAGCAACCGGCTGTTGCAGACCATCCTCCGGGAGGACTGGGGCTTTAAATATATCGTCGTGTCGGACTGTGGCGCTGTCACCGATTTCTATACCAGCCATAAGGTATCTTCCGATGCGGTGCATGCTTCGGCAAAGGCTGCCCTGGCGGGGACGGACGTAGAGTGTGTGTGGGCCGGATATGCTTTCGCCAATCTCCCCGATGCCGTTACCAGGGGCCAGATCACGGAGAAAGAGATCGACAGGCATTTGCTGCGCATATTGACAGGTCGGATGGATCTGGGCGATTTCGACGAAGATGCCATAGTGCCCTGGACGAAGATACCTTCTTCGGTGATCAACAGTCCGCAGCACCGGGAGCTGGCTCTTAATATGGCGCGGGAGTCGATGACGCTGCTGCAGAACAGGAGCAATATCCTTCCGTTGGGCCGGACATTGCACCGGGTGGCAGTTATTGGACCTAATGCGGACAATAAAGCGATGCTGTGGGGTAACTACAACGGCACTCCCGTGAGTACGATCACTATCCTGGACGGCATCCGGTCGAAGCTCAAAGCGCAATCAGTCGTCTATGACAAAGCCTGCGACCTTGTGGAGAATAAGGTGACGGTAAGCTATTTTTCAAAAACATCGATAGATGGCGCGGTTGGGTTTAAAGCAAAGTATTGGAACAACCGGGATATGAAAGGCGATATAGTCACCACCGGAAGGATCACCAATCCGTTGAAGCTGACCACCGCTGGCGACCATGAATTTGCATCCGGCGTCAAGCTCGTTGATTTTTCAGCCACCTATGAAACGGAATTCGAGGCGCCGGAGACGGAGGAGATCGTATTCAAGTGTGGCGCTACCGGTCACTTCGAGCTGTTTGTCGATGGTGTCTCGCTGGCCAGGTACAACAACTGGCGAACGCTGCCATCGAGAGTCCCTTTAAAGGTTGAGAAAGGAAAGAAGTACAAGATCGAGATCCGGTATGCCCAGCTAAATAATTGGCAGGCCAACCTGGAGTTCGACTTTGGAAAAGAGGTGGATATTGATTTTTCGTCGCTGATCAACAAATTAAAAGGAGTGGATGTGGTCGTATTTGCCGGCGGCCTTTCCACCTTACTGGAAGGGGAGGAGATGCCTGTGCACTATCCCGGCTTCAAGGGCGGCGACAGGACGGATATCGAGCTGCCGGAGGTACAGCGGAATTGTCTGAAGGCATTGAAGGCCGCCGGCAAAAAGGTAGTATTCGTGAATTGTTCCGGGTCGGCCATTGCGTTTACGCCCGTGATCGAAAGCTGCGATGCGATCCTTCAGGCCTGGTATGGGGGTGAATCCGGCGGTCAGGCTGTGGCCGATGTGCTGTTGGGCGATTATGATCCCGGTGGTAAATTGCCGGTGACCTTTTATAAAAGCTCCGACCAGCTGAAGGATTTTGAAAGCTATTCGATGAAGGGGAGGACCTACCGGTACATGTCCGATGCGCTTTTCCCGTTTGGATTTGGATTGAGCTATACTAATTTTTCGATCGGGGATGCCGATGCCGGTAATAAGGTCGTTACAAAGGAGGGTGGCCTGTCGTTGACCATACCCGTGACCAATACAGGGGGACGGGCGGGGACAGAGGTGCTTCAGGTATATATCCGCAAGGCGGACGACAGCAGTGGACTGTTGAAGACACTGCGCGGGTTCAGGCGGACGTCCGTGCCGGCGGGCAAAACTGTCCTGGCGACGGTAGCGCTTCCATACAGTGCCTTTGAATTCTACAGCGACGATCAGCTGCAAATGACTGTTACGCCGGGCGACTACGATATTTGGTATGGGACCAGCTCTGCGGACAGGGACCTGAAGAAGATCAGCGTTAAGGTGAGATAGGCGTGTAAGTTTACCAAATATGCCCCCGAAATGAAGGAATTATACCTGTCGATTAACATTCCAATACCATTATTTGCAAATTAGCCTACCCTTTCTTCTAAGGTGGTGGTCTAATTTTGGACTGTTTTACAAATGATTGCGATGCACCATAGAAGACTGTCCGGCTTATTTATCGTTTTGCTTCTTTTTAATTTGCAGCCTGCTTTTTCTCAAAATAAATTATCCGATCCAACAAACAGGCTGTTAAGGGTCTATAATACCCGGCGCATTTTATTTTCGGAAAGACCCGATATAGACGGCAGGTTAAATGACGGTTTGAATGACATCTTTCCCAACAACTTTTTTCTTATAAAATTTAATTATTGGTTTTCGATATGAAATTCAGAAATATACTCTTCTTCCTATTGATCACCGGGGTGGTAAATGCCCAGGAAGCAAAGATCAACACCCTGGTCAGCCAAATGACATTGCAGGAGAAAGTGAGCCTGCTTCATGGGAATTCTAAATTCTATGTTTCCGGGGTAAAACGTCTTGGTATCCCCGAATGGGCGTTGAGCGATGGGCCTCACGGCGTTCGGGCGGAAATCAACCGGGATGACTGGGCTTATGCCGGATGGACAAATGATTCGGCTACCTGTTTTCCACCAGGTACCGCCCTTGCGGCTAGCTGGAATCCCAAGTTGGCGTATGAACGGGGGCTTGTATTGGGGGAGGAGGCCCGTTATCGTAAAAAGGATATTTTATTGGGTCCTGGTATCAACATTATCCGTTCCCCCCTGTGCGGCCGAAATTTTGAGTACATGAGCGAGGATCCTTTCCTTATTTCAAAGATGGCTGTTGCCTATATCAGAGCATTGCAATCGAAAGATGTGGCCGTCAGCGTAAAGCACTGGCTGGCCAATAACCAGGAAGAGCACCGGGATTCCGTCGATGTGTATATGAGCGAAAGGGCTTTGCGTGAGATATACCTGCCCGGATTTAAAGCCTCTGTCGTGGAAGGCGGCGCGCTTACCGTGATGGCTGCCTACAACAGATTCCGTGGCGACTGGTGTTCCGAAAATGAGTATCTCGACCGGCAGATACTTCGCAAAGAGTTTGGTTTTAAGGGAGTATTGATGACCGACTGGTCCGCGGCGCATTCAACAGTGAAGGCGGCTTTAACCGGACTGGACCTGGAAATGGGTACGGACAAAAAAGACTATAACGAATGGTATTTTGCCGATCCGTTGATAAGGGCCGTGGAAGAAGGGAAAGTGCCGGTGTCGGTGGTCGATGAAAAGGTTGCAAATGTCCTCCGGGTAATGATCAAAACGAAAATGCTGGAGGAAGAAAAAAGAGAAAAAGGAAAGATGAATACGCCCGAGCATCAGCGGGCCGCCTATAATTCCGCTGCCGAGGCGGCTGTGTTATTACAAAATAATGAGAACTTACTGCCGCTGCATTTCGATAAGATCAAATCAATTGCTGTCATTGGTGACAATGCGACGCGTAAACATTGCAACGGTGGTCTTAGCTCCGAAATAAAGGCCTTGTATGAGATAACTCCCCTGCAGGCCTTGCAACAGAAGTTCGGTGCTACAGTAAAAGTAAATTATGCACAGGGGTATGAAAAGCAATCGTCATTCAAGGAGGGGAATAACTCCGGTCAGTCCGGCTCCGGCAAAGTGGATTGGAAACTTATCGATGAAGCGGTAAAAGCGGCGAAAGAGTCAGATGTGGCTATTATTTTTGGCGGATTAAATCATGATTTCGACACCGAGTCTTCGGATAAGCAAAATATGGATCTGCCATATGGGCAGGAAGTTCTGATCCGGGAAGTTGCCAAGGCAAATCCGCATACCGTGGTGGTTATTATTGCCGGATCGCCCGTGGGATTGGCCGGCATCGTGTATCGCGTGCCATCCATTTTATGGACATGGTATGGTGGCATGGAGGCTGGAAATGCGGTGGCGGATCTGCTGAGCGGCAAGGTAAATCCTTCCGGCAAGCTGCCGTTCACGCTGCCCGTATCGTTGGCCCAATCGCCTGCCCATGCCCTGGGTAACTATCCTGGCAGGGATCTGAAGGTGAATTATGAAGAGGATATTTTGGTGGGATACCGGTGGTTTGACACCAAAGGGATCCAGCCGCAATTCCCATTTGGATATGGGCTGTCCTATACTCATTTTTCCGTTGGAGGATTTTCAACTGATAAATCCAGTTATGGAAAGGGTGAAACCATTCGGGTCAAATTTACTATCAGGAATACAGGCGGCTCCTATGGAGCAGAGGTTGTGCAATTGTATGTAAGCGATCCTGAGTGTTCCGTATTGCGCCCGAAAAAAGAGCTTAAAGCTTTTGAGAAGGTATTTTTGAATCCCGGGGAAACAAAAACCGTTGAAATGCTGGTGAAAGTCGCCGATCTGGCATTTTATGACGAGTCGAAAAAAGCATGGAATGCGGAGGCTGGCGAATATATACTGCAATTAGGCAATTCATCCAGGGATATTTTTCAAAAAGTGAAGATATCCGTGGAATAGGTCCAATAGCTCCTCGGGGGCATAAATTATTTCAATATGACTATAAGGATCATAACTTTTCTGGTCTTTGCATTTGCCGGCACTCGTTCAAGTGTGCAGGCGCACGGTGAATTAAGGCATGCCCCGCGGGGATTCGATTCTGTGCACGCCGGCGTTGCCCATGGCAAAATAGATGCCGAGGAAGAATGGCCGGCCATGGCGCCTCCGCAGGTCATCCTGGATAATCTTTACGCCGAAAGAAAGGCCGAGCCAATGATAGTCGTAATGCCGAATGGCAGAGCAATGAAAGACGACAGACCCGGCCAGAACAAGTTTGACAGCGCGAAAGTGCGGGCTTTTTCTACATTCGGGCAGGATCTGCTCAAGGACCTGATCCATTCTGCCGTCGCGCAACAGCTGCGGGTCGAAAGCCCAAACCATAAGATCAGTGCGGGTCTTTATTGTGTGCAGGGGGGCGACAGCGGCGAATGGTACCTGGATATGTCCGGTATGATCCCAAGGATATCTCTGGGACTGGTACGCAGCGATCAGGAGTTCTGGAAGCATCTCCGCTTTATCAAGGCCGAAAAACCCGTGCAGATCGATGAACAGTATATTGTTCCACACGGTAAGCGATCGCATTGCCATAACAGGGCCACCGAGGTCACTGTGTGGTTTGAAAACCAGGAGCGATCGAAGATGGCGGTGATCATCCGCGCGTATGATGATGGGCTGGCTTTCCGGTACCGGTTTCCTGAAGGCAAGGATTCTCTCCTTATAAAAGAAGAAATGACGGCCTATACCATCGCACCAGGGACCGCACGGTGGCTGGAGAAATGGAACACCGCCAATGAGGGGCTTTACAAGTCTATGCAGAACGATAGTATCCGACAGGAATGGTGTTATCCCGCCTTGTTCAACATCCCGGGAAGCGATAAGTGGTTCCTGATCCACGAGGCCGATGTGAACAGGACGTACTGCGGTTCCAAACTGAGCAATGTCGCCGATGGAGCTACGTATAAAATAACTTTCCCCGACCCGGGGGATGGGAGAGGGCTGGGAGCTTCGACGCCTTCCATCCGAGGTCCGTGGCAGTCGCCATGGCGGGTGATCATTGCCGGGGGACTCAGCGACATTGTAGCGTCTACCCTGGTGGAGGATGTTTCTCCTCCTTCCGTCCTGTCCAGGACCGATTGGGTCCGGCCGGGGTTGGTATCCTGGAATTATTGGTCGCATAACCACGGCACCAAAGATTTTAAGATGGTGTGTGCGTTCACCGACTTGGCAGCCCGGATGAACTGGCCTTACACGCTCTTCGACTGGGAATGGGATGCTATGGGAAATGGCGGTACGGTGGAGGACGCGGCGAAATACGCGCTTTCGAAAGGCGTGCGACCGCTGATATGGTATAATTCCGGCGGGCCGCATACGTATGTGCCGGCTACTCCCCGCGACAGGATGCTGACGCATGAAAGCCGTGTGGAAGAGTTTCGGAAACTGAAGCAGATGGGTTTTGCAGGCGTCAAGGTCGATTTCTTCGAGAGCGAAAAGCAGGATATGATCCGGTACTATCTCGATATCCTGGATGATGCTGCGAAAGCAGAGATGATGGTTTATTTCCACGGCTGTCTTGTGCCGAGAGGATGGTCGCGCACTTATCCCAACCTGATGACCTGCGAGTCGGTCCGGGGAGCGGAGTGGTATAATAACGGTCCGGATTTTACGATGCCGGCGCCCGAACATAATTGTACCCTTCCTTTTACGAGGAATGTGGTTGGCCCTATGGACTATACGCCTGTGACCTTTACAAATTCCCAGTTCCCCCATGTGACCTCCTATGGGCATGAGCTGGCCCTTTCGGTGGTCTTTGAATCCGGTCTGCAGCATTTTGCCGACCGGCCGGAAGGATATGATGGTCTGCCCGATCCGGCCAGGCGCTTTCTCATGGATGTGCCTAATGCATGGGACGATACGCGGCTGGTGGAGGGTTATCCGGGCCAGGATATCGTCCTCGCCCGGCGCAAGGGAGAGGGTTGGTGGCTGGGAGGGATCACTGCCGCGCAGTGGGGAAAAACAAAGAAGTTAAACTTCGCCTTTCTTCCGGATGGTGTGAGATATAAGCTGACGCTGATCGCGGATGGAGAACATGATAAAGAGCTTGCGACGAGCTATCGGGTAGTAGACCGATCGAGTGAGGTGACGGTGAAGATGCTAGGGCGGGGTGGGTTTGCGGCGATGCTGGCCCCGTATGGTCAGGGCGATCAGAAAGGACAATAACGCAATTGAAAGGACTGTTTGGTTCTGGCCAAACAAGTCCCATTGCAGTGGGATACCCAAATCGAACCGTGTGGGAAATTAATTCTGATGAGTTGCAAAAGGCACTTGACTGGGAGGCAAAAGCTGTTGACGGCGATGATACCCGGGTGTTAGTGAAAAAATATTCAGAATTAAATTATAAGATTACTAATTAGTTAATTAAGAAGTTATTAAAATGGTTAGGCAAATATATGTTGTTGCTCAAATTGGTATATTAAGCTTTTCCTTTCTTTTTGGCCGGGGTGCCTGGGCACAGGAAAAGCCATCAGTGGTGGTCGAAGATTTCAAACCAGCGTCGACCAACCAGGCAGGGAGTGAATACCCTCAGGTTAATTCTGAAGGCCGTGTCAGGGTACGCATCAAGGCTCCTGAAGCAAATAATGTCCAGTTGGATATTAACGGGGTCAAATACCCGTTGACCAAGGGGTCGGACGGCTTTTGGATGGGCAATTCGAAGCCGCTGGACGAAGGCAACCACTACTACGGACTTATTATTGATGGCGCCGAGGTGCCCGATCCGGGCAGTACATTTATATTCGGCTCCGGAGCCTGGCGTAATGATATCGAGATCCCGGCGAGTGATCAGGACTTCTATGCCCTGAAAAATGTGCCTCATGGCCAGTTGCGCGAAATTTACTATTACGGAAACAACAGTCAGGCGATGAGGCACTGTTTTGTATATACCCCGCCGGATTACGACAGGGATGTAACTAAACGCTATCCGGTGCTGTATCTGCTTCATGGATATCGCGAAGGGGAAAGTGGCTGGGGTAACCAGGGACATGCGGGCCTGATCATTGACAACCTGCTTGCCGAAGATAAGGCCAAGCCATTTATAATAGTAATGGAAAACAGTGGCACTACAGGTGATTTGAGCAAACATGGCGGCCTTGCCGGTTTCGATTTTGGCATATTCGAACACATACTACTTGAGGACGTGATCCCATACGTTGATTCCAATTTCCGTACGATAGCGGATCAGCCACACCGGGCGATGGCAGGCTTATCTATGGGCGGTATGCAGACTAAGCGAGTCACGCTGGCTAACCTTAACACGTTTTCGCATATTGGTCTTTTTAGCGGCGGTAGCATCTCCATGAGCGATGTAGATAAAGCCCCCGGGTTTAAGGAAAAGGTCAAGCTCGTATTCGTTGGTTACGGAAGCCGCGAACTCGATAAGGACCATAGCGCTTTCGGCGGTGATCCCAGGGTAAACACCGAAGCTTTGAAGCAGGCCGGCATCAACAGCGTGTTTTATATTTCGCCGAATACAGCCCACGAATGGCAGAGCTGGAGGCGCAGTTTACATGAGTTTGCTCCTTTGCTTTTCCGTGATGTTACAGCTGGTGTCCGAAGGGCAGGCTTTGGCGGACCCGTTAAGCTGGGACCCGATGACAAGCCCGCCTTTGACAACCCGCCTACCGGGTTCAGGGACAAGAGAGAAAATATCGCTCACGGTACTATTGCTACTGTTCAGTATGACTCCAAAACGCTCTCCACGCGTCGGGAGATGCTGGTTTATACACCTCCCGGTTATTCACCCAACAGAAAGTACCCGGTGATTTATTTACTACATGGTCTAAATTCCGGTGCCGGTCAATGGCCGTACTGGGTCCATGCGGATAATGTCATCGACAACCTGCTGGCCGACGGTAAAATCGGACCTGTGATCATGGTTTTTCCTAATTGTAATACAAACATAACTGTGTCCGATCCCAAACCTGATGAACAGGAAGAGCGAAAAGGCGGATTTAAAGGGTATGGCAAGCCATTCGAAAATGATTTGCTCAACGATATCATCCCTTACATCGAATCTCACTATTCCGTTTACACCGATCGCAAACATCGTGCACTCGCAGGGTTGTCTATGGGCGGTGGCCAATCCCTGAATATCGGCCTTTCGCATATCAATACCTTCGCTTATGTCGGTGGATTTTCGTCTGCCCCGAATACCAATGAATTCGGGGGGCTTTCTGATACCAAACTGTTGCCGGATCCGGTGGCCGCTAAGGAGCAGCTCAAAGTACTGTGGCTTGGCTGCGGCAACAAGGATGGACTGATCAGTGTCAGCCAGCATGTGCATCGGTACCTCAAAGAACAAGGGGTGCCGCATGTATGGCACGTGGATGGCAATGCGCACGACGATACCGAGTGGGCCAATAATCTGTATTTATTCGTACAGCATATTTTCAGATAGATAAATTGTTTGTCAGTAGATGATATGAGCACCTGTTTAAAAAGTAACCTACAGATAGCGGTTATTATTTTGAGATACTGCTGATTCCACTCCCATCTATTTGAATTGGATCTTGTCAACCAAATCCTTGAAATATTGTGGGTCCCAAATATCAAGAACCTTTTCATCAGGGATGAATCTAATGATATCCTCCCGGATCCTGTCGAATGAAACAGTGTCTATTTTTTCTTTCAGTAGTTGGATCAACTGGTTTTTGGAGATAGCGGCAGCTTTCCAATTTCCCGTATCCTGCGCTCGCAGCAGGAAGTGGTGCAGGTGCAAAGGGACACCTTTTCTGATATACCATTCCAGGTCATACCAATCTCTTCCTTTTACCCGTTGTTTCCAGTTGCGAAATAGCAGGGCGTGCATTTTTCCTGCAAAGAGATCCGGC
>Ga0105239_10002335_pt1 | contig 24197 bp, 16 predicted proteins | sample KBSC44metaG_FD_92761 | JGI IMG/M metagenome (GOLD analysis project Ga0105239, IMG submission 92761) | Corn rhizosphere microbial communities from Kellogg Biological Station, Michigan, USA - KBS C4-4 metaG | ecosystem: Host-associated > Plants > Roots > Rhizosphere > Soil | place: Michigan, USA...
CGAAAAATGGCGATGGAACCTGGTCTGAAGCTTTGCTTCACAAGTTCAAGGGGGGAAGCGTGGACGGGAAAAATCCATTCTTCGGATCGTTGATTCTCGACCACGACGGAAACTTGTTCGGAACGACAGAGCTCGGTGGCAAATACGAGGAAGGCACGGTTTTCGAGCTGAAGCCGTAGGTGCCTCAGCCCGCCACAACAGCGTCGATGCAAAGCCATGCCGGAGCGCTTTCGGCGTGCACTGCCGTTCTCCAATCCCGGCTTCGCGCATTACGCTTTTTAACTCGTTACCAAGCGTGGGTGCGTGCAAACGACCAAATTCGATTTTCTTCTGTTGGCTGATCGACCGAGAGAAGAAGATTCAGAAGGAAAAAGGAGTCGGCACCAGACGAAATTTTTTGGTGCCCGCTGCTTAAGAGTCCGAAAAACGGCCTCGAAATGCGCGTGCACAACCGCCCCGTCTAGGACTCAAGCCCCGTATACGCCAGGCTTGCCAGCCGCTGCATTTCGGCGGCGGAGATCGGGCCGGTCATCACGGTGCCGAGCACGTCGTCCTGCCAGATGCAGACGCGCAAGCCCGCGCTTCTGTACTGGTCGAAGCGCACGCCGCTCGAGGGATGGCGGACATAGAGTGCGAAGTCGCGGCTCTTGGCATCGCGGTAGCGAAGCTCCACGGATTCGCCGCCGGGCACGTTGCCATAAACGTGCACCGTCTCGAGCTTATAGCCCATGCGCGACAGGTCGGGCGCCTTCACGCGCATCCTGAGCGCTGCGGCGAGAATATGGTTCACGTTGCCAGCCTCAGACGGCGAGGCCACGACGACAACCTTGTTCGCCTCCAGCATGTCGGAACGCGCGGCGAGCGCTTCGCGCACGATGCTCTCCTCGCCATTGGCCGGAAGCCCCCGATAGGTGGAGAGGCCCGCAATGAGAAGCACGATCGACGCGGCGATGGCGGTGATCGGCGCCCACCACGGATTTCTGCGCCTGCGGTCCTCGCCGCGAATCTGCTTGAGCCATTCCGCCGGCAGCGGCCGGTCGATCAGCGGCGCGTAGACCTCGGCGAGCATCGCCTTGTCCGCGCGGAAAGCAGCGATCTGGTCCATCAGCGCCGCGTCGTCGCGCGCCGCGTCGGCGATCTCGGCATTGCGCGCGGTATCGAGTTCGCCATCGATGAAGGCGTGCAGGTCTTCGTCGCGGATATCGGGATGCGGGCTCATCGCTCGCTCCTCCGGTGGGCCATCAAGGTGGCCACGTTCGGCGCCATGCTTCCCGGGGCCTCGAGGCTTGCGCGCAGGCGTTCGCGCGCGCGGGCGAGCCGCGACATGACGGTCCCCAACGGCACCTTCAGCTCTTCCGAAATCTCGCGATAGTTCAGCCCCTCCAGGCCGACCAGCAGCAATATCTGGCGGTGCTCGACGCTGAGCGTGTTCATCGCGGCAACGAAGTCGCGGAACGAGCCGGGATCGCCAGCGGAAACACTCGGGGCACCGTCATCGATCAAATTCGTAATGTCCTCTTCCACTCCCCTGCTACGGCGCCGGCGCAGTTCGTCGATATAAAGGTTGTGCAGGATCGAGCGCAGCCATCCTCCGATCCGCTGGCGGTCGCGCAGATCCTCGTACTGCCGGAGCGCCCGCTCGATGCAGTCCTGCACCAGATCGTCCGCACCGGACGCGTTGCCGACCAGCGCCATCGCGTACCGCCGAAGCGCCGGCAGATGCGCGATCAGTGCTTCTGCGAATTGCTCTCGCGTCCCGGCCTTCAGCACGCCCCCACAGCGAACGATCCCCCGCGCCTGGCCCGGCGGAAAGCGTCCAAATCCGGGCTTGGTTTCGACATTTGGACACATGTCCTGGCCGGCCCAGCCGGCACCGTTTCAAAATATAGACGGCGCAGGCAAGTTTTTATTCCGCCTGCGCCAACCTAACACGGGCAGGCGGCCTGACATCCTACCCTCCCCTTGAGGGAGGGTCGAAAAATCCGAAGGATTATTCGGGGAGGGGTATCACGGCACAGTACCCCTCCCCGAAATTTGCCTCGCTGCGCTCTGCAAATTGTCGACCCTCCCTCAAGGGGAGGGTGGGTTTCGCTCTGGTTCAGTGAAAAACAATCGCGCTCTAGGACTGCGGCGCGGCGGGACAGACCGGAGGCCCCTCTCCCGGCACCAGCCGGACGGCGCCAATGTCGAGAATAAGCGGGGACTGGCTGGTCAGAAGGAACGGGGTCTCGATCTTGTCCATCGCCGCGCCCCGGGCCTTGAAGCAGTTCAGCCGCACCGGAAGCGACGTCCACCCCTTGCCGCTGAGCGCGCGCAGGGACTGCGTCACATCAACGCCGCCCTGGCACGCCACGCCGCACCCCATGGTGAGCATGACCGGGCCGCTCGGCTTGCCGGCCAGTCTGAGATCGAGCAGCAGACTCATATCGCCATTGGCCTGGCGCGACAGATCGACCGGCGCGCCCGTGATGGCGAGGCTCGCCGGGCCCTTCCAGGTTGCGACCACGGTGTCTTCCTGGGTCTTGTGATCGATATGCGCGAGTTTGAGCGCACCGTCCGGTGTCGCCGCCGTGGCGCTGTCGGCCGGGGTGGACACGCCCTTGGCATCGACCAGCGACAGCGTCCACGGCGCCGCGGCATGTCCCGCGAGCAGGTAGGTGTCGACATTCGCGACCGCGACCTCTCCGGCCGGTGCCTCCGGCAATGGACCGACGGTCTGCGGATGGGCGTAGTCGAGGCCATAACCGAACGCGAACAGAGGATCGTACCGCGCGTCGGAGTCGAAGTGCCCCGGCACGTTGAGCGGCGTCTGCATCGGACCGCGCGGCCAGGAGTAAGAGAGCTTGCCGCGGAAATCGTGGGCGACCGAGCCGTCGGCATTGCGGAACAGCAGATCGGCGATGCCGCCGCCCTCCGATCCCGGCAGCCAGGCGGCGATGAACGCATCGGAGGCGTTGATCTCGCGCGTCAGATACATCGGCCGTCCCGACAGGAACACGGCGATGACGGGAATCCCTTGCGCATGAAGGCTCTGCAGCAGATGAAGGTCGTGCGAATCCGCCGGCTCGAACGCAAGATTGTCGCGGTCGCCGGCAAACTCCGCATACGGATTTTCTCCGAAGACGACGATCGCCGCATCCGGCTTCTCGCGGAATTTGCCCGTCGCGCTGAACGTCGCGCTGCCGCCGGCCGCTTTCACCTTTTCGGCGATGCCTTCGAAGATCGTCTGGCCGTTCGGAAAATCGGCACGCGAATTCCCGGTCCCCTGCCAGGAGATCGTCCAGCCGCCCGTCTGCTTGCCCATGTCGTTGGCGCCGTCGCCCGCGACCAGCACGTGCAGGCTGGGCTTCAACGGCAGCACGCCGCCGTCGTTTTTGAGCAGCACGAGCGATTCCTGGACCGCGCGGCGCGCAACCGCGCGATGGGCAGGCGAACCGAGCTCGTCCCATTTGCCGCCATACATGCGCGTTGAGGGCTTGCCCTCGTCCATCACGCCGGCGCGCAGCTTCACGCGCAGTATGCGCGACACCGCTTCGTCCAGTCGCGCCATCGGGATCTCGCCGGATTGCACCTGCTTGAGCGTGTTGTCGTAGAGGCCGCGCCAGCCGTCCGGCGCCATGATCATGTCGATGCCCGCCAGATAGGCGGCGGCACAGTTCGAATTCGAGCAGCCGGGAAGCTGTCCGTGCGCGTTCCAGTCGCTGACGACAAAGCCGTCAAGACCAAAGCGGCCGACCAACACATCGTCCAGCAGCGCCTTGTTGCCGTGCATCTTCTGGCCGTGCCAGCTCGAATAGGACGCCATGACCGTCTGCACGCCCGCCGCGATAGCCGACTGGTATCCGGGCGAGAAGATGTCGCGCAAATCCTTCTCGCTGTAGAGGTTATCGCCCTGGTCGTGTCCCTTGTCGGTGCCGCCGTCGCCGAGGAAGTGCTTGGCGGTGGCGATGATGTGGCCGTCACGCAGGAAATCGGCATCGCCGGGTTTGCCCTGGATGCCCTCGATCATCGCGCTCGCATAGTCGCGCACGATGGCAGGGTCTTCCGAATAGCCCTCATAGGTGCGCCCCCAGCGATCGTCGCGCACGACGGCGATGGTCGGTGCGAAGGTCCAGTCGGCGCCCACGACACGCGTTTCGATCGCGGTGACTTTCCCGATCTCGCGCATGAGATCGGGATCGCGCGCGGCACCGAGACCGATGTTGTGCGGAAAAACGGTCGCCCCGATGATGTTGGAATTGCCGTGGACTGAATCCGAACCCCAGATCACCGGAATAGCGGGATGGCCCGGCGGCGCGTTCATCGAGGCGGCATAGAACTCATCTGCTTCCTTGAGCCACTCCGCAGCAGGTGCGCGATCGTTGCCGTATGGGCCGGAGTTTCCACCGTTCAGCACCGATCCGAGGCGATATTTCGCGACGTCCGCTGGCGTGACCGATGCGACGTCGGCCTGAATCGTCTGAGCGACCTTTTCTTCGGTGGTCATCTGCGCCAGCAGGGCCGCGACCTTCGCCTCGATCGCCGGATCGCGTGCGACGCCGCTCTGCCCCTTGGGCCAGATTTCGGGATGGATGACGTTGGCATCCATGGCGCCCGGCGCGGCCGGCACTTCGGTCTTCGGCGCCACTTGCGTCTGCGTCGTTGTGCAGGCGCTGAGCGCGAGAAGCGAGATTGCCGTCAGAAGGCTGTTCCGAATTCGAATTCGCATCGCGTCCCCACCCTTCATTTCATGCGCCGCTTTTGAGCGCTTATCGCATTGCAGCCGCGGCCTTGGGTGCCGCAACTCCCTCTCGGCTGACCAGGACAGCCGCGGCGCCCAGCAGACCCGCATATTGCTGAACGATGAGGCGCGTCGGGATGTCCTTCATGTAGCCCTGAAACCGGCCCTTGGCTTCGAAGCGCTCGCGAAACGCGCTGGCGGCGAAGATCTCCGACATCGCCGGCAGAATTCCGCCTGCGATCAACACGCCGTCGCGCGCGCCCATGGTGAGCGCCACATTGCCGGATACCGAGCCCATGATGGCGCAGAACCGGGCAAAGGCTTTGGCCTCAAGGGAGTTCGGATTCTTCTGTGTCTCGTCGGTGATCTCGTGCGAGGACCGCGCCTCGTAAGCGACACCCTGGATGGCAGCCAGCGCTTCGTGGAGATTGACCAGTCCTGATCCTGAAAGAACGCGCTCGGCCGAAACGTGCTCGTAGCGCTTGCGCAGGAATTTCAGAATCTCGATTTCCACATCGTCCGTCGGCGCAAAATCGGCGTGGCCGCCTTCGGTCACGAGCGGGAAAATCCCTTCCGGGGTCTGCTGGTATCCGGCAACGCCCAGTCCCGTTCCCGGCCCCACGATTCCGATAACCTGCTTCTGCTCCGCGCTAGCCGTTTTTTTGGGGAAAGTTCCGATGTCCATAAGATCGTCGGCGCCAAGCGACGGCGCTGCGTAGGCGATGGCTTCGTAATCGTTCAGCAAATGCACCTGCTCGACCTGCAGGCCCGCCTGAAGATCGGCTGCCGTGAAATGCCACCGAAGGTTCGTGAGGCTGATCTCTTCGTTGTGCACGGGTCCCGCAACGGCGAAGACCGCCGCCGTCAGCGGCGCGTCCGGCTTGATGCTCGTCAGATAGGACCGCGCCGCGTCGAGCATTCCCGCATAGGATTTCGAAATCAGCTTCCGGGGCGTCTGAAGCGCGACCCGGCCCGGCTGACTGAGGTCGACCAGACCGAAGCGCACATTGGTGCCGCCCACGTCTGCGACGAGACCGTAGCTCTTCATGGAAAATTGCCCGCCCCGGCATTAAATGATTGCGCTATCATCCAGGATTTCTCTGCATTTGTCACGAGTTACGTGTTCCCTCTGACAGCGCTGGCCCATTTTCTTCTTAGCCCTGCCTGGCGTGGGCAATTTACGGAGCAAACTGCGGGAATCACAGTGAGAATGCTCACTTTGTCCGGATTGGCGTTCAGCCCGGGAGCCGCTTTTCCCAATCGAGGGCCGAGCGCACGATACCGTCGAGCGAGAATTCGCGCGGCTGCCAGGCAAAGCGCTCCCTGAGCTTGTCGACATTTGCAACCAGCGCCGGCGGATCGCCGGCGCGGCGCGGCTGCAGGACCGTGGGAAGCTTCCTGCCGACGACGCGCTCCACCGCGCCCACAACGTCGAGCACGCTGCTACCATGGCCATAACCGCAGTTGAATATCTCCGGTGAACCGCCTTCGCGCAGATGCTCGAGCGCCAGGCGATGGATCGCGACCAGATCGCTCACATGGATATAGTCGCGGATCGCAGTGCCGTCGGCGGTCGGATAGTCGGTGCCGAAAATATCGAGATGCGGCACGCGGCCGAGCGCCACCTGCGCGGCGCGCTTGATGAGATGGGTTGCGCGCGGGGAGGACTGGCCGGTGCGGCCCTTCGGATCTGCGCCCGCGACATTGAAATAGCGCAGAATCATGTGGCGGAAATCATACGCGCGCGACGCATCCTCCAGCATCCATTCCGTCATCAGCTTGGAGCGCGCATAGGGGCTGATCGGCACCGTCGGCTCGGTCTCGGCAAGAGGCTGCTTCGCATCGACGGCATAGACCGTCGCCGTTGATGAGAAGATGAAGGCCTTCACGCCGGCGTCGACGCATGCCTCGATCAGCGACCGCGACGCCGCTGTGTTGTTGGCATAGTAGGCAAGCGGCTGCTCGACCGACTCTGGAACAACGATCGAGCCCGCAAAATGGATCACCGCATCGATACCGTGTTCGGCGATCAGGTGCTTCACGAGCGCAGCGTCGCCCACATCGCCCTGCACAAATACCGCATCGGGCGCCACATTGGCGCGCACGCCCGTTGAAAGGTTGTCGAGCACGACCACCCGCTCGCCCGCATCACCAAGCGCATAGACCATGTGGCTTCCAATATAACCGGCGCCGCCGGTGACGAGGACGGTCATTCGGGCCGAATCTTCGTGGTCATGTTTTGGACCGTACGATCTATCGTCCGCGCCGCCAAGTTCAAATCAATTCGGATCATGGGCAGGCGCGGTGGAGAGCGGGGGCGGAGTAAGAGTCGCGGTCGCAGAAGTCTCGATCTGGAAGGACTTCACGGATCGAGTTGCCCGACCGCATTCAGGTGAGATCCAATTCGCCTGCCAGCACGTCCAGGCTGTCTTCCAATATCTCCACGATTTCCCCGACCTGCGCTGCTGTCGTGATCATTGGAGGACAGACGAGGAAGTGATCGCCCTCCAGTCCTCCGCGCGTGCGGCGCGCATAGATGATGAGACCGCGCTCATAAGCGATCTCAACCAGCTTCAAATATGCGTTCTGCTCTTTCGGCAACGGCCTCATCGTCTCGCGATCCGCGACCAGCTCGAACGCCAGCAGCAATCCCTTGCCGCGCACGTCACCGATGAAAGGATAGGTATCCTTTAGCTCTTCAAGTTCGCGCTTGAGAAGATCGCCGGCCGCAACAGTGTTGGCCATCATATCCTGGGCGAAAATCTCATCGACAACGGCAAGTCCGGCCGCACAGGCGAGCGGATTGCCGGCATAGGTATAGCCGTGTTGGAAACCGCCGTTATCGAGCACCGGCTCGACGATGCGGTCATGCGCCAGCATCGCGCCGAGAGGCACATAGCCCGCGCCTAACCCCTTCGCCATCGCGATGATATCGGGACTGATGTTCCAGTGTTCGGCCGCGAGATATTTACCAGTGCGGCCGGCGCCGGTCATCACCTCGTCGTAGATCAGAAGAATGCCGAACTCATCGCAGATCTCGCGGATGCGCGGATAGTACGTGTCGGGCGCCACAAGTGCACCGGTTGATGCACCGCCGATCGGCTCCATGATGAAGGCGAGGACCGTCTCCGGCCCGGCCTCCAGAATCTTCTCGCGCAGCATCTCCGCATAGTGCAAACCGCGTTCGGCATCGCTCAAATTATCGCGGTCGAGATAGCAACGTGGCGCAGGGATCTTCGGCATCTCGCGCACCGTTGGCCGGAACGGATCGTTCAGTGGCGCATAGCCTGTGACTGCGAGAGCGCCGTAGGTCGCGCCATGATAGGACGGCTCGCGCGAGATCACGCGCCAGCGCTTCTCCTGCCCCGTCGCCACCGCCCACTGCCGCGCGAGCTTGATGCAGCTCTCTACTGCTTCGGAACCGCCGGAGACGAAGAACACCTTGTTGTGACCCTCGGGCGCCAGCTCAGCGAGGCGCGTGGCGAGGTGCTCGGCAGGTTCGTTTTCGAAATGCAGGCGATAGCCGAAGGTCGATCGTGCCATTTGCTGACGCATCGCCTCGAGCACGCGCGGGTTGCTGTGGCCGATGTTCGAGACCATCGCACCACTCGAGCCATCGAGATAACGCTTGCCGTTGACGTCCCACAGATAGACGCCCTCCGCGCGGTCGAGCAGCGGTCGGCGCATTCGTGTTTGGTAGAAAAGATGCGAGTTCATGGTGGACTGAAGCATGCTAGCATGACGGTATGGCAGGGGCGCAATCCACAGATGACATCGTCATCGCGAATGCGGTACGCGAAGACGCGTCCGCGATCCACGGATTGTTGCGGAAGCTGAGCGTCGCGCTCAACCGCCCGCACGATGTCAAAAGCACCCCGGACGATATTGCGCGCTATGGCTTCGGTCCGAACCCGACGTTCGAGACGATTCTCGCGTTGCGCGGCGGCGAAGCGGTTGGACTGGTGCTCTATTTCTATGAGTTCTCGACGTGGCGCGGATGTCCCGGCGTGTACATTCAGGACCTCTATGTCGACGACACGCTGCGCGGCAGCGGGCTGGGACGAAGACTGCTCGCTTCCGTCGCTGCGCGCGCGGCAGAGCACGAGGCGCGCTACATGCGCCTGTCGCTCGATGTCGGCAACGACCAGGGCTTGGGCTTCTACGAGCGTCTCGGCTTCGACGCGCCGAGTGAGCAAATGATGGTGCTGGACGGCGAGCATTTCAAAAAGTTGGCACACAAATGAGATTCATACTCGCGGGTCTGGCACTTCTTGCGGCCACCATTGCGTTTGCGGATCGTGCGCCGGTTCTGAAGCAAATCAAGGTGCCGCACGATTACTATTACCGCGAGATGTACCTGCCCCAGCTGACGACGGGTCCAAGTGCGCTCTCGTGGTCGCCGGATGGACGAACGCTCGTCTATTCCATGGCGGGAAGCTTGTGGAGGCAGGACATCGGCTCGACGACCGCAGAGGAACTCACGTCGGGGCCAGGCTATGACTTCGAGCCGGACTGGTCGCCGGATGGAAAGACCGTCGTCTTCGTGCGCTATCTGCACGATGCCGAAGAACTTTATACGCTCGATCTGCAGAGTGGTACAGCCACAGAGATCACACAGGGAGGCGATGTCAATCTGGAGCCGCGCTGGTCACCGGACGGACATCGCATCGCATTCGTCTCCACCAAAGGCACCGGACACTTCCACATCTTCATCGGCACGTGGGGACAGAACGGCTTTTCCGCCAAACCGTGGATGAAAGAACGCAGAAGCAAGATCGCACGATATTACTACAGCCCATTCGATCAGCAGCTCAGTCCAACATGGTCGCCAGATGGGCACAGCCTGATCTACGTCGATAATCCGGAGATCGGGCATGGCACCGGTGCCTTGTGGCGCCGCACGGTCGATGGGCGCTCACCCGCACGCCTCGTGCATCGCGAGGAGACGAACTGGAAAGCCGCGCCTGACTGGTCGCACGATGGTAAGCGGTTGGTGTTCTCGTCCTACAGCGGCCGCCGGAACAACCAGCTGTGGCTGCTTACCGCTGCGGGCGACGACTATCCATTCCCGATCACCTATGGCGATTGGGACGCGACGCGTCCGCGCTGGTCGCCGGACTCGACGCATATCGCGTTCATTTCGAACCAGAGCAAGAACACTGATATCTGGATTCAGGACACGGTCGGTGGCGCGCGGCACAGACTCGTCATCGACAAACGGGTTTACAAACGTCCCATGGGCGAGTTGGCCCTGCATATTGCGGACGAAAGCGGCCGGCCGATCCGCGCGCGCATCGCTGTGCTGGGCAGTGACGGCCGCGCGTATGCGCCGGACGAAGCGCTGATGCGCGGCGACGACTCCTTCGACCGTGACCGGCAGGATTTCGAGACGCACTATTTCCAAAGTGGCGACACGCGTCTGACCGTGCCTGAGGGCAAGGTATCGGTGACCGTCTGGTATGGCGACGCGCACCGCATCGAACGTGCCGCTGCGGACATCACAGCCGGCGAGACCGCGACGCTCAATGTCACGATGCACCGTCTCGATATGCCGCCGGAATTCACGCTGCTGAAAAGCGCGGACGTGCACGTCCACATGAACTACGGCGGCACTTATCGCAGCGAACCGAATGATGTGGTCGCACAGGCCCAGGCCGAAGATCTCGACATGGTATTTGACCTGGTGGTGAACAAGGAACAGCGCGTTCCCGATATCGCCTATTTTTCACCGTTGCCCGACGCGGCATCGACGTCCGAAATGTTGCTCGCGCATTCGCAGGAATATCACACGAGCGTGTGGGGCCATCTCGGGCTGTTGGGGCTAAGCGATCACTATCTGATCCCCGGCTATGTCGGCTATCCGTACACGGCGGCCGCGAGTCTCTCTCCCGACAACGCGTCAATAGCCGATTTGGCGCATGCCCAAAATGCGCTGGTCGGCTATGTGCATCCCTTCGACGTCGCGCCCGATCCCGAGCATGACAAAACGATCGCGAACGCACTTCCCGTCGACGTCGCGCTGGGCAAGGTCGACTATTACGAGGTTGTCGGCTTCAGCAATCACCGCGAGAGCGCGTCGGTCTGGTACCGGCTCCTGAATTGCGGCTTTCGTTTGCCTGCGGCAGGCGGGACGGATGCAATGACGAATTACGCCTCGCTGCGCGGCCCAGTCGGGCTCGCGCGGGTCTACGTGAAGCCCGACGCCACGACGGACACATCATCGCTTGGCCGCGAGCATGCATGGCTCGCGGGTCTCAAGGCTGGACACAGCATGGCGACCAACGGGCCCTTGATCGGCCTGACCGTCGAGGGCCAAGGCCCCGGCGCCGATATTGCCCTGCCGGCAGGAACGCACACGCTGAACGTTCGCGGCTGGTTGCGCTCGCTGGTAGGAATCGGCCATCTCGAAGTCGTCGTGAACGGCAAAGTGGTCGAGACCGTCACGCCGACCGGCGATGCCGCCTCGGCGGATTTCGCCAAGCAGATCGTGGTCGATCACAGCGGCTGGATCGTGCTGCGCGCCTGGAACGACCATGCGACACCGGATGTGTTCGACCTCTACCCCTATGCGACCACCAGTCCGGTGTTCGTCACCATTGGAGGCGAGCCGATCCGATCCAGAGAGGATGCCACATTCTTTATCAAGTGGATCGATAAGGTCCGTGTCGCTGCAGCCGCCAGTCGCGACTACAACTCGCAAGCTGAGCGTGACGCCGTGCTGAAGCACATCGACACCGCCCGAAAAGTCTTCGAGCAGAGGCTTTAGGAAGCGATCGCATACCGGTGCACGAGTTCGATTCCGTAGCCAACGCCTGAGCCAGGAAGTGGACCGCAATCATTAGAATCGCAGGCGGATCGTGGCGCCGCCACCCGGCGTATCGCCAATATCGACCGTCGCGTTGTGAACCGCCGCGATCTGACGCACGAGCGTCAGACCGACACCGCTGCCCTGCCGCTTGGTGGTGAAGAACGGCACAAAGACCTTGTCGCGCTGTTCCGGACCTATACCGGGGCCGCTGTCGGCGACCGCAATCACGACATGACCGTCCAAGTCCCGCCGTGCCGATAACCGGATCGTGCGCGCGTGTTCGTTGTCCAGCGCCTCGATGGCGTTGCGCATGAGATTGATGAGGGCCTGGTCGAGCAGCTCGCCATCAGCCTCGACTTCCAGCGTTTCGGGTTCAACGCTGGTTTCGAACGCGATATCGCGTGCGGCCAGCTCTGTGCCGAAGAGCCGCGAAATATGCGCGAACTGACGGCGGACCGGGATGATCGCGGGCCGCGTTACCAGCCGCCTGGTGAGACGTCGATGGTTCTGCACGAAGTGTAGCAGGCCTTCGCTGCGACGCGCGACAGTCTCGAGCCCTTCGCTTGCATCGGTAAGAAGCGATGCCTCATGGCTCTCTGGCGGCAGCGTGCTGGCGGCTTCGCGAACAAGGTCTTTTGAGGTCGCAGCGAGCGAGGATATCGGCGTCAGCGAGTTCATCACTTCATGTGCCATGGTGCGGATCACGGTCTGCCACGCCGCCAGTTCCTGCGCGCTCAGCTCGTTCTCTATGTTCTGCAGGGAGACGATCCGCTGCCGTTCGCCGCGGATGGCGATGTCGGTTGCCGACGCCTTGAGATGCAAGGGCCCGGACGCGCGATCCATGCGCAGGATGGCGCTGTTGCCCGGCTGCAGCGCGCCCATCCCTGCCGCGAAGGCGTCGCCGTGCCGCGCGAGTTCGCCTGCCGTCGTGATGCGGTTTTCGAACAGACGGCGCGCCGCCATGTTGAGCAGCTGGACACCGCCCTTTGCGTCGATGGTGATCAGCGCCACGGGAACATGCGCCAACAGCGTCTGTAGATATCGCGCCTGCTCCTCGCGCTGCGCCCGGCTGGAATGCAGACGGTCGATCACGCGCGTCATGGCCGTGCCAAGCTCGTGATAGGCAGAGTCGGTCGTGAGGGTCGTAAAACTCTGCGACGTGTCGTCGAATGCGATGGCGTCGAGAAAGCGCGCAATCTCGCGGCCGGACTGTGTGGCGAACTGATAGAAAAGCGCGATCTGCATCAGCGCCGCCACCACAACCAATCCGGTGCTTACATACCAATGGGTATAGAGCGCCATGCAGATGACGACGCCGAAGGTAAGAAATAGCGCCGCCGCGCGCAACGCAATGCCGGTGCGGAAGCGGCTAAATTCCATATTTCTCCATCCGGCGGTAAAGCGATGCGCGCGTCAGTCCCAGCGCCTTCGCGGCCTGGCTGACATTGCGATTGTAGCGGTCGAGCGTCCGCAGGATCGTGGATTTTTCCATCGTGTCGAGGGTCATTGCGGATTGATCTGCGGCCTCCGGCGTAGACGCGCGCGGCGTGCTGAGCGGAAAGTCCGCGGGTTCGAGGATCATGCCTGCGCTCAGGATCACGGCGCGCTCCACGGCGTGGCGCAGCGCGCGCACATTGCCGGGCCAATCATAGGCCGAAAGATGGCTCAGCGCCGCAGCACTCAGCCGTTTTGCCGGGAAATTGTATTTCTGCGCATAAAAGCGCACGAAATGCTCCAGCAGCAGCGGAATGTCCTCGCGCCGTTCGCGCAGCGGCGGCAGTGCGATCTCCACCGTGTTGATGCGATAAAGCAGGTCCTGTCGGAACAGATTCTCGTCGGCGAGTTGTTGCGGCGGTAGATTGGTGGCGGAGATGATGCGAACGTCGATCGGTTCCGGCCTGGTCGCGCCGACAGGAACGATCTCGTGCCGTTCGAGCGCCGTCAGCAGCTTTGTTTGAAGGTGCAGCGGCACGTTGCCGATCTCATCGAGAAACAACGTGCCACCCGCAGCCGCGCGAAGAAGTCCGGTGCGGTCTTCTTTTGCATCGGTGAAAGCACCCCGCTTGTGGCCGAACAACTCGCTTTCGAAAAGCTGCGGCGACAGCGCGCCGAGATCGACCCGCAGGAACACCTCGTTGGCCCGATGGGAGAGACGATGCAGCTCGCGTGCAACCAGTTCCTTGCCCGTGCCGTTTTCACCCAGGATCAGGACATTCGCATCGGCCGGTGCTACGCGGCGGATCGTGTCGGAGACGGCGAGCATCGCCGGTGAGGTTCCGATCATCTCGGAATCGGTCTGCAGCGCCTCGACAAGTCCGCGATTGCGCTGGCGCAGTTCCGACGCTTCAAGCCGCGAATGCCGAAGATTTGCGGCGGCCGTCAGCGTGGCGAGCAGTCGCTCGTTCTCCCATGGCTTGGTGACGAAATCCGACGCTCCCTGCTTCATGGCCGTCACCGCCAGCTCCACCTCGCTATGCGCGGTAACGAGAACGACGACGGCCTGCGGATCAACGGCCAGCACTTTCGACAGCCAGGAAAGGCCCTCCGCGCCGCCTTCGGCGCCGATCGCGAAGTTCATGTCGAGCAACAGCACATCGAACGCGTTCGCGCGCGTCATGTCAGGCAGGCGGGACGGATCGCGAAGCGTCTCCACCGACCGGAAGTGCCGCTTGAGCAGCAGCCGCGCAGCCAGAAGGATGTCCTCCTGGTCGTCCACGACCAGAATGCGCGCGGCGCTCGGGAAAGCAGGAGGCATGTACGTTTCCGGACAGTGTCCGCCGAACCGTACGCAAGCGGACAGGTCGGTTCAATAACTTCCGGATAACCCGTTGTATTTCCTAACGTAGTTCACTGGCACAGACCTTGCCAAAACGCAGATCATGAGCGCGAGCGAACAGGCACGAGCAGGCAGCATGCGGTGGGTCCAGGCCCTCTTTCGGGGCGAACAGCGTACCGACGTGGAGACCAGCGGCATGGACCGGGTCATTACACGCAAACCGCTTTGGCGCCGCTATGGACCTTATGCGGCCGGGGCAATTGCCGTTGCCGGCGTTGCGGCCTGGTTTCTGGCCGGCACCGGGGCACATGTCTATCGCGTACCTATCGACCGGCTGACCATCGGCGCTGTCGCTGAAGGTCCGTTCGACGATTTCATCGCCGTGCGCGGTGCCGTGGCGCCGTTCATCACGAACTATCTGACGACCGACCAAGGCGGCACCGTGAAGCAGGTGCTGGTCGAGGACGGTGCGCTCGTGAAGCGCGGCCAGCCGCTGATCATCCTGTCGAACCCGGCGCTGCAGCTACAGGTCGCTTCCCAGCAACTCGCGTTCGAACAGACCCGCTATAAGTACGAGCACGATATTCTGGATATCGATCACCAGATCAGCCGGCTGAAAGCCAATCTCGCGCGCGACAAGAGGTTGCTCGACGGCAAGGCGATCGCACCCAGCATCTATCAGGAGGAGCGCGATGAACTCGATTATAATGTTCGCCTTCGGGCTGCGACGGTGCAGTCCCGCGATGTCGAGCAAAAGATTCGCGCCAGCCAGCTTGCGGGCGGATCGTCAGGATCGACGGATGGCGCCGTTATCGCCAACGCCGCGGTCGAGGCGCTCACAATCCGCGCGCCGATGGATGGGCAACTGACCGCACTCGATGCCGAGGTCGGACAATCCAAGGCACAGGGCGCGGTTCTGGGGCAGGTCGATTCCCGCGACCGCTTCAAGATCACCGCACAGGTCGACGAATTCTATCTCGGCCGCGTGGTGCTCGGGCAGGACACGCTCTTCAACGTCAATGGCCACGACTACAAAGCCAAAGTCGCCAAGATCTATCCGCAGGTGTCGAACGGCACCTTCAAGGCCGATTTCTATTTCGAGGGTCCGCCGCCGGCCGGCATCCACACCGGTCAGGCCATCGACATGAAGGTCGTGCTCGGCGGAGCCGCACGCGCGGTCATGCTGCCCAACGGCCCGTTCTACCAGGACACCGGCGGCAATTGGGTGTTCGTCGTGCTTCCCGATGGAAAGTCGGCCACGCGGCGCAATGTGCGGCTCGGCCGCCGCAATCCCGAATACGTCGAAGTCCTTGACGGGCTTAAACCGGGCGAGCGTGTGATCGTGTCCGGCTATGAAGCCTTCCAGACTATGGACCGTGTGGAATTCGAAAACGCTCAAAACAGCAACTGATCTATTTGGAGCCATCATGATCAAGCTCAAGAACCTCGAAAAGGTCTATCGCACCACCGACGTCGAGACGACGGCGCTGCGCGACATCAATCTGGACGTCGCGGCTGGCGAGTTCGTGGCGGTGATGGGGCCTTCGGGTTGCGGCAAGTCGACGTTCCTCAACATCGTCGGCATGCTGGACAGTCCCTCCGGCGGTGAATACTGGTTCGGCAACGAAAATATCGCGGGCTATTCCGAGACCCAGCTTTCCGACCTGCGCAAGAACTCCCTCGGCTTCGTATTCCAGAGCTTCAATCTGATCGACGAGCTGAACGTCTCCGAAAACGTCGAGCTGGCGCTTCTCTATCATCAGGACGTTTCGCCATCTGAGCGCAAGAAGCGGGTGCGAACCGCGCTGGAGCGGATGAAGATCGCCCATCGCGCCCGCCATATGCCGCAGCAGCTTTCCGGCGGTCAGCAGCAGCGCGTGGCCATCGCCCGCGCCGTCGTTTCCCATCCCAAACTCATCCTCGCCGACGAACCGACCGGTAATCTCGATACTGCCAATGGTGAGGAGGTCATGCAGCTTCTGACCGAGTTGAATGGCGAAGGCACGACGGTCGTGATGGTGACCCATTCCCACGCCCACGCCGAATACGCTCATCGCATCGTCAATCTGCTGGACGGCGCGGTTGTCACCGAAAATATCGCGCGGGCGCTCTGATCATGTTCCGCAACTACATGCTGACAGCGCTCAGGAGCTTCGCCCGCAACAAGCTCTACAGCTTCATCAACATCGTGGGGCTTGCCGTTGGCCTGGCCTGCGCGATCTTCATCATTCTCTTCATTCGTGACGAACTGTCTTACGACAGATGGCTGCCGGGCACGGAGAATCTCTACCGGGTCGAGACGTCGTTTTATTTTCCAGGGCATGGTTACACCGACAGCCCCAACACACCATTCCCGGTGACCGTCGCACTGGCGGCACGGATTCCGGAAGTCGCGGCGCAGACCCATCTAATTCCCGAGCGGATGACCGCCAAGGTCGGCGACCGCCAGTTTTCGGAATTCGTCGATGTCGTCGATCCGAACTTCTTTCAGGTCATCCAGCTTCCCCTGATCGAAGGCGATCCGGCGAAGGTTTTCGCCCAGCCCGAATCCGTGGTGATCTCGCAAGAGGAAGCGAAAAAGTATTTCGGCGACCAGGACCCCATCGGCAAGACGATCACGATGGACGGTGCGCATCCCTTGATTGTGACCGGCGTGATGAAAAATCTGCCGCACAACACGCAGCTCGTCGCCGATATGGCTGTCCCCAATACCTCGAAGGCCGATCAGCTTCCGCAGGCCGAAAAGCAGGCGTGGCTGAATGTCGATGGCGAAGCCTTTATCCGGCTTGCGCCCGGTGCTTCGCCCGCCACGGTCCTCGCAAAGGTGCCGCCGATCTTCGACAAGAGCATCGACGCCAAAAAGGAAATGAGCCTGGATATGCCGGGCAGCAAGGTCGTTCAGATACATTTCACGCCTTTTACAGCCGTGCATCTGAACACTCTGGGCGGGATGACGCGTGGCGGCAGTTGGGCCGTCATCTACGGCTTCGGTGCGATTGCACTGCTGATTCTTCTGATTGCGTGTTTCAACTTCACAAACCTCGCGACGGCGCGGGCATTGATGCGCGCGCGTGAGGTCGGCCTGCGCAAGGTCATGGGGGCGAAGCGCCAGCAGCTGATGGTGCAGTTTCTTGGGGAATCTGTGCTGACGGCGCTGGTGGCTTTGCTTCTCGCTCTTGCGCTGGTCGAAGTCCTGATGCCGGCCTTCGACGCCTTCCTGAACCGCCCGATTGCGTTCAACTATGCGACAAGCTTGTTGCTCCTGTTCGGGCTGATCGGCGTCTCTGTGCTCACCGGTCTTATCGCCGGAATCTATCCCGCGCTTGTGCTGTCCGGCTTCCGCCCGGCTGCCACGCTACGCGCCGGTATGAAGGGCGCTGCAGGCTCGAATTCGCTGCGCACCGCTCTCGTCGTGCTGCAGTTCGCGATCTCCATCGGGCTCGGCATTGCCGCCATCGTGGTGTTCGCGCAGATCCGCTATGCGCAACTGATCGATCTCGGCTTCGAGCGCGACCGCATGGTGATTGTCAGCGGCGCCGACAGCATGACACCCACCACGCGCGAAGCTTTCATGCATGCGCTGGAAGCCAATCCCTCTATCGAGGGCGTTGCGCAATCGGGCCCGGCGCCATTCATCGATGACATTACTGTGGAAACGTTCACGGTCCCCGGCGCTCCGCAAAACTACATCTTCCGCACCATCGCGGCCGCGCCCGATTTTCCCAAATTATATGACATGCGGCTTCTGGCCGGGCGGTGGCTTTCGTTATCCCGCGGTGGCGACATCAACACGACCACGGATCAAGGTCTGCAGAATGACCGTAACGTCCTGATCACCCAGTCGTTGGTCAAACAGCTAGGCTGGACCGTTCAAACTGCGGTAGGGCGCACACTTGCGCAGACGGACGCGGGCAGGCCCACACGCCTCACCGTCGTCGGCGTGCTCGGCGATGTGATGATGAACGGCGTCCGCGATCAAGCGCAGCCTATCGTCTTCTATTACAACCCCAATCGCATCAATACGTTCTCCGTCCGCGTCAGAGGCGGGCACATGCAGGAAGCCCTCAGTCAGATCGACGGGACTTGGCACCGTTTCGCGCCGACCATGGCGATCCGGCGGCGCTTCCTGACCGACATGTTCGACCGCTTGTTTGCCACCGCCACACAGCAAGGCACGATGTTCGGCCTGTTCGTCGGTATCGCGATTTTCATCGCCTGCCTGGGTCTGTTCGGCCTCGCCGCATTCACCGCCGAGCGCCGCACCAAGGAAATCGGCATCCGCAAAACCTTTGGCGCCCGGACACGCGACATCGTCTGGCTGCTTCTCTGGCAGTTCTCGATCCCGGTCCTAATCGCAAATGTGATCGCGTGGCCGGTTGCCTACTACTATCTGCACACTTGGCTTGAGAGCTATGCTTATCGCATCAGCCTCAACCTACTTTATTTCGCTGCTGCCGGTATCGCCGCGCTGGTGATCGCATGGATCACGGTCGCCGGGCATGCGCTGCGCGTGGCCCGGGCCAACCCCGTGCACGCCCTGCGTTACGAATAGGAGGACGAAGATGTTCCGCAACTATCTCGTGACCGCGCTGCGCAATTTCACGCGGCACAAGCTTTACAGCTTCATCAATATCGTGGGGTTGGCGGTCGGCCTTGCCTGCGCGATCTTCATTATCCTCTTCATCCGTGACGAGCTCTCCTATGACAGCTGGCTGCCGGGAACGGACAATCTCTATCGCATGGAGATGACCTATCGCTTCCCAAGCCGTCCGCCGGAAGGCACGGCGGGAGGGCCTTATCCGCTCGCGCCGGTGATGAAGATCGGTATTCCCGAGATCCACGACATCACGCGGCTTTTGCACGAGCCCATGACGATCAAAGCGGGTGACCGGCAGTTCTCCGAAGCACCCGTCGCCGTCGACCCCAATTTCTTCGAGGTCGTTCCTTTGCCGTTGGTCCGTGGCAACCCGGCGGCCGTCCTCGCTAATCCGGAATCGGTGGTGCTGTCGGAATCGATGGCGCGCAAATATTTTGGTGACGCTGATCCGATCGGAAAGACGCTGCTGCTGCATGGCACACATCTTCTGACCGTTACGGGCATCATGCGCGACCTACCGCACAACACCCAGCTCGATGCGCAGATTTTCTTTCCGATGAAATCCAAGGCGGAGAGCTGGGACTACAAAGACGAATGGTTCGGCGGCGATACGTTCATCTATTTGCGGCTGCTGCCAGGCGCCGATCCGCAGGCGGTGGTGAACAAGACCGAGGCGCTCCTCGACAAGAACGCCGATATGTCGGTCCTCCTGAAAATGCGTGTCCCCGCGCATCAGGTCATCGAAACGCATCTGACAAAGTTCAGTGATGTGCACATGAACCCGTTTCCGTTCGATGTGAAGCCGGGCGGAAGCTGGACGACGGTTTATGGCTTCGGCGTGATTGCCGCGCTGATCCTTCTCATCGCCTGCTTCAATTTCATGAACCTCGCAACCGCGCGGGCCATGTTGCGCGCCAGAGAGGTTGGCCTGCGCAAAGTGATGGGCGCCAAACGCCGCCAGCTCATCGCCCAGTTCCTTGGCGAATCGGTTCTGACGGCGTTTATCGCGCTCCTGATCGCGCTCGCCGGGGTAGAGGTCCTGCTTCCCGCATTCGGCGGTTTCCTGGATCGCCCGATCACGCTGAGTTACGTCACCGACTGGCAGCTCATCCTGTCGCTGTTTGGCATTGCCGCGATCGCCGGCATTCTGGGCGGGCTTTATCCTGCGCTCGTGATCTCGGGCTTCCGTCCTGCCACGACGTTGAAGACCAACAGTTCGGGCGCATCGGGGCCCGGCTGGCTGCGTGTCAGTCTCGTCGTTCTCCAGTTCGCGATCTCCATCGGCCTTGGCATCGCGGCACTCACGGTCCATTCCCAGATTCGCTACGCGCAGAACATGGACCTCGGGTTCGATCGCGATAACGTGGTGCTGTTGCGCGGCGCCGATCACCTCAACGACGCCACACGCCGTTCGATGACGGAGGCACTGGCGCGCGATCCGGATATTGCGGGTGCTGCCCAGTCGAGCGCCGCGCCGTTCCGCGAGGGTGGCTATTCCGGCGGCATCGTGACGTTGCCGGGATCTCCTCAGCAATACGATCTGCGCAACATCACCGCCGACCGCGCCTTCTTCCAGGTCTACAACATTCCCTTGCTGGCCGGGCGTTATCTGACGGACCGTCCGGTCGACATCACGCCACCGCACGATCCCAATGCGAAGTCGGTGCGCTATTTCAATGCCCTGATTAACGAAGCCGCCGCGAAGAATTTCGGCTTCACGCCCCGGAGCGCCGTCGGCAAGGTGCTGACGGGAGGGCTGGCGCGTCTCACCATTGTCGGTGTGGTGCGCGACGCGAAATACGGTGCGACGCGCGATGCCGTCGAACCGATCTACTATCTGAACCGGCCAAGCGAGGCACAGCTGATTTCAGTGCGCGTAAAGCCGGGGCATGCCACGGAAGCGGTCGCATCCATCGAGCGCATCTGGCACCAGTTCGCGCCGACCGAAGCCGTCGATCTTCATTTCCTCGATGACAGCTTCGACAAACTCTTCGCCTCGGACCACGAGGAGGCCTCGATGTTCGGCCTGTTCGTCGGCATCGCGATTTTCATCGCCTGCCTCGGACTATTTGGGCTGGCCGCCTTCACCGCCGAGCGGCGCACCAAGGAGATCGGCATCCGCAAGACCTTCGGCGCCCGTACGCGCGACATCGTCCGTCTTCTGCTGTGGCAGTTCTCGATCCCGGTGCTGATCGCCAATGTGATCGCGTGGCCTGTCGCTTACTACTACCTGCACACATGGCTCGAGAGCTACGCGTACCGCATCAGCCTCAATCCGCTTTATTTCGCCGCCGCAGGACTTGCGGCGCTGGTGATCGCATGGGTCACGGTCGCCGGGCATGCCTTGCGCGTCGCCAGAGCCAATCCCGTCCACGCGTTACGCTACGAGTAACACACACCATGACACTGGCTGTGAGCTCGTAGATCGTGTGGGGGTCGGAACAGTCGAACCGCGAAACTCGTCCCTCCCCGCCCGGCAGTGCGAGAAAACGTACGTTCGTGCGGCAGGCATCATGCGGAACGCTATCGACGACCCGTTCACCGGCGTTTGTCGATCGACATTTGACATCCCTGAGCGCCATTTACCGTCGCTCAAGCGGCCTTTTTTTGGGAATTTTGGACGGTGGCGAACAACCGGTAAACTTGTAAATGGTGCCCAGAAGAGGACCGAAAATAATTTGGCTTTTTATCCAGAACGTGTCCTTTTACCAGCGAACTTCCAACAAGATGCAATGCCAGGTATGAGCGGGATCAGCCAGTGGCGTCAGTGATATGGCGGGGAGTGGTACCAAATCGCCAGCGCGGCTGATTAAAGCGTTGCGGCTTTTGCATGTATTGCGCACCCGCCGCCCCTTTTAGGAGTTGCTCTGAATTTCCGGTTCCAACTCTGACTTCCCGAAAAAGCATATGCTCAAGGAACTGACCCCACGGATGCGGCGTCGAGCGCGGCACGCTCGTCGCAGCCAGATGGGCAGAGCCGCGCCAGCGCCGACGCCTGGTTCGCCGCCGAGTCGGGGTTGTGCTTCACGAGATAGAGCATCCCCAAATATTGATGCGCGGATTTGATACCCGGATCGAGGGTAAGCGCGCGGCGATAATCGCGGATGGCGGTATCGATTTCGTCGCCCTTCTGCGTATCGGGAAGGCTGTCCGCCACTTCCTGATGCGCATAACCCAGATAGAACCACGCACTGGCGTCGTTGGGGCTTCGCGCCACCGCCGCGTTGAGGTGCGGGACGGCATCGCGATACTTCTGGTCCTGTAGCAGATGCAAGCCGATCTGGTACGGGCTCGAGCCTTCCGGGTCGAGTTGCTGGTTGTGCTCGTCCTGACGGAAGACGTTGCCGCCGAAAGGCTGCTCGCCGCCGCTGTCGCTGCTGCCCTTGCCGCCATTGCCCTGGTCGCCACCTTGCTGGGCAACGGCCGCGCCGGCGGTAAGGAAGCCAATCATGAACACGAAACACGCAGCCCTTCGCATGACATCGTTTCCCCTGGCCATACCGCGCAGAGTTGCGCGGCATCGCGAGCGTGATACTATTTTATTTATATGATAAATCCAGCCCGGACAGCGAGTTTCGGGGGAAACCGGTATCGCGATGGAGGACAGGCGTCTTCGGACCATAGCGATCGTTGGCGGCGGCATGGCGGGTTCCATGGCCGCGGCCGCGCTGTCGCGGCTCTTGAAGAGCAGCTATTGCGAGGTCGTCCTCGTCACGCGGCCGCAGGCTTCGGAGTTTCCGTCCGAGGCAGCGATCCCAGCGCTGCAGCGGTTCCATAACTTGCTCGGCATCGATGAAGACGATTTTATCCGCAACAGCGACACGACCTTCAGCCTTGGTGTCGAATTCCGCGACTGGGCGAAAATCGGTGATCGCTACTTTCACACCTTCTGTGCGTTCGGCGGGGTCATCGCGTCCGTTCCGTTCCAGCATTACTGGCGCAAGTTCCGCGCGCTCGGCGACACGCGCGATATCGGCGATTACTCCATTGCCACCGCCGCGGCGGAGCTGAGACGCTTCGCCCGCCCGGTAAAGGACAACCGCTCCGTCCTGTCGCTCTATTCACACGCCTTCCATTTCGACAGCGCGCTCTGTGCACGCACGCTACGAACCTATGCGGCAGCGCGCGGCGCACGCGTGGTGGATGGCGAGGTCGTGGGCGCCGAGGAGCGCGCTGAAGACGGCTTCATCGAACGGCTCATCCTCGCGGATGGGCGGCGCGTCGAGGCCGATTTCTTCATCGATTGCACGGATGGCCTTCTCATCGAGCGCGTTCTCAAGACCGGGCACGAAGACTGGAGCCCATGGCTCCCCTGCGACCGAGCCGTTTCCGTGGCGACGGAAATGGGTGCGGATGTCCCGGTCTGCGCCGTGGCAAAAGCGGAGCCGGCAGGCTGGCGGCGCACGCTTCCGCTCCGGACACGGTTCGACCACACATATTTCTACAGCAGCGCCGCGCTCGATGACGGCGATGCTGCCGGCGAACTAATCAGATCCGTGGGTGGCGGTCAGCCGCGACACTTCCGGTTTCGCAATAGCCGCCCGCGACAGTTCTGGAACAGGAACTGTGTCGCCCTTCCCGGCGCGTTCCTCGAGCCGCTCGAGGCCAACGCGATCCACATGATCCAGACCGGCATCCTCAAATTCGTCAGCACCTTTCCCGACCGCAACGCCGATCCGTCCCATGCCGACGAATACAATCGGCTCACAATTATGGAGACCGAGCGCATCCGCGATTTCCTCATCCTTCATTATGCGCTTACGGAACGCACCGACTCCGAATTCTGGAACCGTTGCCGAAAGATGGCACTTCCGGACTCGCTCCGGCACAAGATCGATCTCTTCGCGGGCAGCGGACGGGTGAACATGCTCGACAACGAGCATTTCGGAGAGCAGAGCTGGATCTCCGTCTTCCTTGGGCAGAATTTGATACCCACGCACTACGATCCGCTTGCCGATGTCCCCGATACCGAAGACATACGCCGCAGGCTGAGTGGTATGGCTGCGGCGATCGCGCAAGCGGCACAGTCACTACCCACGCACCGGGAATATCTCGCGGGCATCCTGAAGCAGGCGGCGGCATGAGCGCGATCCGCAACATCGTGGTCGTCGGCGGCGGCAGCGCCGGATGGATGGCAGCAGCACTGCTCGCCAACCGGCTGAAGGACAAGTTTGGAACGATCACCGTCATCGAATCCGCCGAGATCGGCACCGTCGGCGTGGGCGAAGCCACGATCCCCGCGCTGCGGGACTTCAACGCCATGTTGGGCTTCGACGAGCGCGAATTCATGCGGCGC
>Ga0105239_10002336_pt1 | contig 24195 bp, 19 predicted proteins | sample KBSC44metaG_FD_92761 | JGI IMG/M metagenome (GOLD analysis project Ga0105239, IMG submission 92761) | Corn rhizosphere microbial communities from Kellogg Biological Station, Michigan, USA - KBS C4-4 metaG | ecosystem: Host-associated > Plants > Roots > Rhizosphere > Soil | place: Michigan, USA...
ATTTGCCACGCATTATCTCCGCATGCACGAGCATTTCATAACCGCCCATGGGGTACTTTAATATAGGGTCGGCATTATCGTAAATGTCTACTTTGTTATAGTACAGACTATCAGGGAATACATCTATCAGCTTTACCACAAAGTCGGCATCGGTAGTGGATATGGAGGCCTGTAATGATGCCATTACTGTGCCGGTTATCGTTACATCTGTATCCAGTAAGCCTGTTTTAAAAGAAATAACATCGGGACGGCGTTCTGCAAAGCGCTGGTCATCAGTCATATAATTGCGAGTACGGTTGAAGTGTACCGCAGCCGCGTATGGTACAGGTTTCCAGGGATCGCTGGTGTACTCGGAGTAAGCTTTTTCTGCCTTTGGTTTCTTCCATTCCAGTACATCATCGCCCTGCAGATAAAGCTTTTCTTCTTTTACATTTACCGGTGGCCATTGTTTAAAATTCTTCCACTGATTAGCGCCGGTGATAAAAATATTTGCTTCCGCAATGTTAGACACATCACCTTTATTTTTCAGAAAGAAATTGAAAAAGGGTATTTCGAGGTTTTGCTGATAATAGACAGATGTATTCGTATCAAAGCGCACATTGCCTAGGTGTGTGCCATCTGCATTGGCCCACTGCTCGTGATACCATGGGCCCATTACCAGCCTGTTAAATTTATTGTCGGGATTATTTTTATAAGCTGCCCTAAAGCCATTCCATGCGCCCCAGTTATCTTCCGCATCAAATTCCCCCCCTACCCACAACATAGCACATTTTATACCCTTTGTGGCAGGACGTGCATCGCGTGCCTTCCACCATGCATCATAGTTAGGGTGGTTCATAAGGTCGTTCCAGAAGGCAATACTATCGCCGGTAAGTTTAGTGAGCTTTGGCAGAGGCTCATTTTCTAAATAAAACTTATAGTTATCGTGTATAGGATAGCCAACAGAGCGGGGCGGTGCTGATACCGGCCGGCGGTGTGGTATTCCGAGACCAGAGCCGAAGGGATCATCATAATCGAACTCATCCATCATAAAGAAGGCGCCATTGTGATGCTCATCGTCGCCGGCATACCAGTCTGTTGCCGGCCCTTGAGGACTAACCGCTTTTACAGCAGGATGACCACTGGCTGCCGCCATCAGTGAATAAAAGCCGGGATATGAGATGCCAAATACACCTACTTTACCATTATTATGCGGCAGGTTCTTCACCAGCCAATCTATGGTATCAAAGGCATCGGTCGACTCATCTATATCCTTTCCTTTCTTTTTGGGATTATAAGGACGCATATCCACAAACTGCCCCTCGCTCATCCATTTGCCACGTACATCCTGTATCACTATAATATACCCTTCGCGGAAATAGGCCTTCTGATATGAGTTCCAGAAGTCGCGGAAACTATCTACGCCATAGGGAGCGCAGGAGTAGGGAGTGCGGGTAAGCAGTATGGGATGATCCTCTTCATCGTCGATGGGGAGGTAAACGGAGGTGAAAAGCCTTACACTGTCGCGCATGGTGATGTAATGCTCCATCTTGGTGTAATGCTTTACTATCCACAGGCTATCCTCATTGCGGGCGGCATGTGCGGTAATAAAGTACAGACAGCAAAACAACAGTAATATGGCTCTTTTCATCTTACGGGCAAGTATTTCGGTTCATTTGATGATAACCAATCAGTTGATTAAAAAATTCATTCCAACAACTTTTCCTTGCGACGGTACGATGTAATTAGCTGATGCGTGTAGTTCATAAGTTACCGTTCATGTCTTTCACCCTCGCTGCAACTAACCAGCTAATTATCACATCAGCTAATCGTCAAATTACCACATTTATCATCTTGCCCTTTACATAAATAAACTTCTTTGGCGGATTACCTTCTGTCCACTTCATGATGGTAGCATCAGCCAGTACTTCCCGTTCTATGTCGGCAGGGTCGGCATCGAGTAGAAATTCCATTTCCACTTTTGGCTTGCCGTTTACAGCTACCGGATATTTCTTTGCGTTTTCTATGATATACTTATCGTCGTGCTTAGGGAATGTAGCAGCCACTACCGTATCTGTATGACCAAGCTGGTGCCACAGCTCCTCTGCAAGATGCGGCGCGAACGGACAGATAACTACCGCCAATGGTTCCAGGATCTCGCGCTTGTGGCAATTCAATGTCGTAAGCTCATTGACACATATCATGAACTGGCTTACAGATGTATTGAAGGAGAAGCGCTCTATATCATCGCTTATCTTTTTGATGGTCTTGTGCAATATTTTCAATTCTGCATCGGTAGCTTTCTCATCGGTAACGATGATGCCCTTTTGCTCATCGAAATACAAACGCCATAGCTTCTTTAAGAAACGATGCACACCCTCAATGCCCTTTGTATCCCAGGGCTTGCTGATGTCTATAGGGCCGAGGAACATCTCATACATACGAAAAGTGTCAGCGCCATATTGTGCTACAATATCATCAGGATTGACAACATTGTATTTTGATTTAGACATTTTTTCGACTTCAAGCTTCGTCTGAATATATTGTTCGCCGTTTTCCGTGAGTTCATTTTCCCATTGCACATTCTGTAATCTAAACTCAATAGCTTCTGAATTGAAGCCTTCCAATTCCAATTGCGCTCTATATTTTTTTGCTGTTAACCTATCTTTTGTATCAATGAATAGATGACCGTAACGTAGCCGTCGATTACTATCGGATGTCCTCATTCTGTTTTTACCGAGATGCAAGTAAGGTGTTTGGGTTGATATGGGGTTAGGGCCAATATTAAGATAAGACGTAGTGTGATTTTCTGGGTTTTCTCCATTATCAGAAGTAAAAAAAGAGCCAACAAAATATGATTGCCCCTGTATCATTCCCTGATTCAGCAATTTCCTAAATGGTTCATCAAAGCTGATGTGGCCGAGATCGTGGAGGACTTTCGTCCACATGCGGGAGTAGAGCAGATGGCCTACGGCATGTTCTGTACCACCTATGTAGAGGTCTACCTGTTGCCAGTAGTCAGTTGCTTTTTTGTCTGCGAAGGTCGCATCATTGTGCGGATCCATGTAGCGGAGAAAATACCAGCTGCTGCCTGCATAACCAGGCATGGTGTTGGTCTCGCGTTGTCCTGCTGATGTGGTAACCCAGTCTTCTATATTTGCCAGCGGCCCTTGTCCCTCAGGGCCCGGCCTGTAATGCTCTACCATGGGTAATTCTACAGGCAGGTGGCTAAGGTGTGTATCATTACTTATTATGTGCTCATCGATCGCGTAAGGGATATCATCCACATACATAATAGGGAATGGCTCACCCCAGTAACGTTGCCGGCTGAAGCCCGCATCACGCAAACGGAAGTTCACTTTTTTCTTACCTGCATCCTCGTCTTCGAGTGCTTTTATAGCTGCTTCCGTAGCATCCTTTATCGTCATACCTGTGAGGAAACCGCTGTTCTCTATTGTGCCTATTTTGTCGCTATATGCTTTTTCGCCATTATACTTTTCACCGAAGATATTGGTGATGGGTATGTTGAAGTGTTTTGCAAAAGCATGGTCGCGATCATCACCACTTGGTACGGCCATAATAGCGCCTGTGCCATAGCCCACCAATACGTATTCTGATATCCAGACAGGGATCTGTTTTTGACTAAGCGGATGTGTTGCATACGCGCCTGTAAAGCAACCCGTCACCTGCTTTACCTCGCTCATCCGCTCGCGCTCTGAGCGGCTTTTTACATATTGCTTGTATTCGTCGATCGCCTTCTTTTGTTCCTGTGTTGTGATGCTATCTACTAGCTCATGCTCGGGGGCAAGCACTAAAAAGTTAACACCGAAAATGGTATCGGGGCGGGTGGTGAAAACAGGAACAGAGCCATTCGCAACATCAAACCTCACCTCAGCGCCAACACTCTTTCCTATCCAGTTTCTTTGCATTTCCTTCATTGCATCGCTCCATTCGAGGTTGTCGAGGCTGGTAAGGAGGCGGTCGGCATATTCTGTGATGCGCAGGAACCACTGGCGCATATTTTTTCTTTCTACAGGATGGCTACCACGCTCAGATACGCCGTTCACTACTTCATCATTGGCCAGTACAGTACCCAATGCCTCGCACCACCATACCTGCGCATAACCCTGATAGGCAAGGCGATATCTCATAAGCGTATTGCGCTGTTCTTCTTCTGAAAAATTAGCCCAGGCAGCAGCATCGAATTGCAATGCTTCATCTGCAGGACAAGCATGCGATATGTTACCTTCTTTTTCAAACGCGGCAACAAGCTCGTCTATGTGCTTTGCCTTGTTTTCTTTATGGTCGTAATAGCTATGAAATAGTTGCAGAAATATCCACTGTGTCCACTTGTAGTATTTAGGATCACTGGTGCGTACCTCACGATCCCAGTCGTAGCAAAAACCTATATTATCCAACTGCTCGCGATAGCGGGCTATATTCTTTTCGGTTGTTACTGCGGGGTGCTGGCCTGTTTCCATCGCATATTGCTCCGCGGGTAGCCCGAAAGCATCGAAGCCCATAGGGTGCAATACGTTGTAACCACACAGCCTTTTGTAGCGCGCATAAATATCTGATGCGATATAGCCTAATGGATGACCTACATGGAGTCCTGCGCCACTTGGGTAGGGAAACATATCGAGTACATAACACTTAGGTTTACCATTATTGTAAACTTCGGTATTGTCGATCTTATATACCTTATTATCCTGCCAGTATTGCTTCCATTGCTGCTCTATGCGCTGAAAATTGTATTCCATATATAACTTAAAAGTGAAAAGTAAAAACTGCCGCGAACCCGGCCCGAACGGCAAAAATACGAAACGATGTGCCATATATGGCGCTATGCGGACATATAGTGTCGTAAATTGGCCTTGTTTTGTAATTTAGCATAAATGAGCATTGAAACCTCGCGTTGGAAACAACGATATATAAATTTTGAGAAGGCAGTTAAAAACCTTGAAATGGCTTGTATGATATCTACTCCTACAGTAGTAGAAAGAGCTGGCATCATACAATTCTTCCATTTGGCTTTTGAGTTAGGCTGGAAAACAATGAAAGACTATTTATTTGACGGTGGTATCATTGTGAACTCTCCACGAGAAGCAATAAAGCAAGCATTTTCGGCCGGCATAATTACTGATGGTCATAAATGGATAGAAATGCTGGAGAACAGAAATTCTTTAACGCATACGTATGATGACGAACACGCAGCTGATTCATTAAATAAGATACGAACGGAATATCTGACAGAGATAACGCAGGTTTATAAATACTTAAGAAGTAAGTTATGAGTTTTGGACTATCTGATATAGATATCAATACAATCAGAGATATACTAGGTAAATACCCTTCTATTGAAAAGGCATTGATATTTGGTTCGAGAGCAACAGGTAAGCATAAAAAAGGCTCTGATATAGATATTGCGTTGATTGGGGATGGATTAAAAGATATTTTGTGGCGAATACATGATGAACTTGATGAACAAACAGGTATGCCTTATCTTTTTGATATTGTTGATTATAGTATCACAACTCCTGAATTAAGATCAGAGATAGACAGCAAAGGAAAAATGATCTTCGAAAATACAGCGCATGTTTAGTTACTGGGAGCAGCAGAGTTTTTCGCATTACGACCATATTATTATTGGGGCAGGTATTGTAGGCCTTAGCACGGCTATTGGATTAAAGGAGACATATCCTGACGATAGTGTACTGGTATTAGAGCGCGGGTTGTTGCCTACGGGTGCCAGCACACGTAATGCCGGTTTTGCATGTATGGGCAGTGCCACAGAACTGCTGGATGATCTGGAAATAATGCCTGAGGATGAAGTGTTGAAGTTGTTTGAGCTACGTAAAAAGGGACTCGAGAGATTAAGGGCAAGACTTGGTGATGATAAAATAGGCTATAAGACAAATGGTGGATACGAGCTGATAAGTGATAAGGAATTACCAGGACTGAATAAGTTGGAGTACCTGAACAAACTACTAATGCCTATTACAAAGCAGGTAGCATTTAAAGAGGCCAATGGCAAGATAAATGATTTTGGGTTTGCCGGTAATTATGCAAGCGCACTGATAGAAAATACCTGTGAGGGCGAGATAAATACCGGTATGATGATGCGCGCACTGATGGGTGCTACTATACATGCCGGTGTAGAGGTGAAGACAGGCGCAGAAGTGATACGTTTTGAAGAGCAGGAAAATAATGTTTCGATAATTATAAAAGACCCATATCGCGATGAGCAATGGGTGCTGCATTGCAATACGCTGAGTATTTGTACGAATGCCTTTACAAAACAACTATTGCCTGATGTAGATGTTACGCCCGGACGAGGGCAGGTGCTGATAACGCAGCCAATACCAGGTCTGAAATTTAAAGGTATCTATCATTTTGATAAAGGTTATTACTATTTCAGGGAGATAGATGGAAGGGTGCTGTTTGGCGGAGGCAGAAATCTGGACTTTGATGGGGAAGCCACTACTGATATGGCGTTAAACAAGCTAATACAGATAGACCTGGAGCAAAAGCTGCATGATATTATATTGCCTGATACTCATTTTCAAATAGCGCAACTGTGGGCAGGCATCATGGCTTTCGGAAAGAATAAATATCCAATCGTGAAGGCCTTTTCCGGTAAGGTATTCGGAGCCTTGAGGATGGGCGGTATGGGAGTGGCGATAGGAAGTGAAGTGGCAGATGAGTTGGTGACTTTGATCAAAGACCGATGATATCCTTATTGATTAAAGTATGGGTTATAATTCTTCTAAATGTTTTTTCACCTCGCCAATAGGCAGGCCCATAACGTTGTAGTAATCACCGTTAATTTTTTCGATGCCTATAATGCCTATCCACTCTTGTATAGCATAGGCACCTGCTTTGTCGAATGGTTTGTAGGTGGCCACGTAATGCTGTATCTGTTCGTCTGTGAGCTTTCTGAAATGCACTTCTGTAACGGTTGAGAATGTAATACCCTTATCTCCCTTGCGGATGCAAACACCTGTTACGACAAGGTGCATTCTGCCCGATAGCTGATGTAATATCTCTATGGCATGTTCTGCATCTTTTGGCTTGCCGAGTATATGATGATCGAGTAGTACAATAGTATCTGCAGCGATTACGGTAGCGTCCTGTACCATGTGCTGTATGGCATCGGCTTTTTTCTTCGCGAGAAATGCAGGCACCAGCTCACCGGGCATACCTGGAGGGTTGGTCTCATCTACATCTGCAATGATTATCTCGAATGGTATCTCCGCCAGCTCCATCAGCTGTTTTCTGCGTGGCGATTGTGACGCTAATATGATCTTACCCATGCTATGCAATAATAAACAAGTAATGAAGTGATGCCAAGCATCATAATGAATTTAAGCAATGTACTGGCTATATGATAATGAGCGGTAGTCGCTTTTTTATTAAGACTGTATAGCCAACCGCCTATAGGCAGCACCAGTACAAATAATGTATAGTATGCCAGCATGCTCCACTCCGTGCGATACAGCTTTACAGTTATAATAGTCAAGGGTATGATGGTTAGTACCCCTAACACCTGAACAAACCTTGCAGACCTCTTTAACCCCCATTTAATAGGCATTGTAATGCATCCCTGCTCTGCATCACCTTTGTGGTCTTCCATGTCTTTAACGATCTCGCGCATCCATGTAAGCATAAATGCGAAGTAGGCATATACGCTAAGCATCCATACAGGGTTAAGCTCTGTAGCACCAGCCAGCCTGCCAACTATGCCGGGCATCGTTATGTACTTGTGTAGCGAAGGCTCGTACACAATAAGTATAATAATGGTAAGCGCGGTAAGTAATGCAACGATGATGTTACCCGTCATAAACTGCCGCTTGAAATGCGTGGAATAAAACCACAATGACAGGGTAGTAATAACCTGTATCATCACCCATTCAACATGGCCGGCCTGCACTGCTACAAATGCAGCCAGAGCTATGCCGGTAATATTAAGTATGGTATGCAATAATATAGCCTGCCTGCGTGGTATCGTATTTTCCAGTACTACCTTATCCGGCTTGTTGATGAGGTCTATTTTGATGTCGAAATAGTCGTTGATGATGTAACCTGCCGCGGTAATAAACACGGTAGATAATGCAAGGCATATAAAGTTGACTGGTCCCAGCAGCATTTCGCTGCCTGCATTATACCATACAGGCATCAACACACACCACCATGCCAGCAGTTGCGTCAGCAGCACAATAATTAAATTATTCCACCTGATGAGCTTGAGCCAGGACATTAAATTGCTATTAACTTTTGTTGAAATTATTTCCTCCAGTTGCCCGGATCCATACGCCACTCTTCAAGCGTTGACTTTTCTTCCGGTTGTATTATTTTCTGCTCTTCACATACTTCCATCAGCGCCTTGTAGTTGCTGATGGTATGCAGTGGCAATCCTGCTTTTGCAAACGCCTCATCGGCAACAGGGAAGCCGTATGTGAATAATGCACACATACCCAGTACTTCCGCGCCTTGCTCACGCAGCACATCTACTACCTGCAGGCTGCTTTTACCGGTAGATACGAGGTCTTCTACAACCACTACCTTTTGTCCTTTTTCCAGTACGCCTTCTATCTGGTTGCCCATGCCGTGTTCTTTTGGCTTGGCGCGTACGTAGATAAATGGCAGCTTTAGCAGATCAGCGGCCATAACACCATGCGCTATGCCGGCTGTAGCTACACCTGCTACTACTTCCGCATCAGGGAAAAGCTCCAGCACCATATTCGCTAGTTCACTTTTTACAAAATCACGGACATAAGGGAAAGATAACACCTTACGGTTATCGCAGTAGACTGGCGAATTCCAGCCCGATGCCCAAGTATATGGTTTTTGCAGGTTCATTTGCAATGCCTTAATTTGCAATAGTTTTTCGGCAAAATGTTTTTGTGTGCTCATAACCGCTCAAACCTACGCCAAATAGATAAAACTGACAAACGGCACCTAATGGATTTTGCACAAAAAATATATTATAATAATAAGCCACTGATACTTACCACCGATAAAGAAGCCTATATGGATGCGCACCCCATAGCAGAGGGGTATTTATCTTTTACCGGTGCTTTCCCACGCAACTATCGGCTGGCGATAAACCACCTGGAAAAACTGACATCGCTTGGCGCTATTGTGGAAGATGTATCTGCAAGATCGCTACAGGAAGAATTTTACGATATATATGCCCCCGTAGATGCGGGTGGCGGTGTGGTATATAATGAAGAGGGCGGCATACTGATGATATACCGTCGCGGCAAGTGGGACCTGCCAAAGGGCAAGCGGGATGATGGTGAAGAAATAAGCGCCTGTGCCCTGCGCGAGGTAAGTGAAGAAACAGGCCTCGAAAAATTGACACTTGGCAGGAAAATATGTGATACCTATCACGTCTATGCCCAGAACAAACAGAACCTGCTGAAGTGTACTGCCTGGTATGAGATGAAAGCATCCTCATCAGAAAAGCTGGTACCACAGAAGGAAGAAAATATTCTTGAAGCAAAGTGGATAAAAGAAGCGGAGATAGGCCCAATACTGTTAAAGTCGTACGTAGCGATACGCGAGGTATTGGCTCAGGCAGGGGTGAAATGGTAATCTTCAAGTTGGCGGAAGGCAGTAGCAGTTTGCAGGTCAGGAAGCAGATTTAAGAAACAACAAGTAGGCGCGACGTAGCTATGTGATCTTATATTACATACTTTAACGCTTTGCAACAATTCCCTTAACACTCCCTCAACAGTATCGCGGGTAATTTTACAGAAATTATTGTGATGCCCAAAACTACATCTATACGACCCGCACAGAACCTCCGTCATGGGTGGCATCTGTTCAGGAACAGGAAGACGTTGTGGCAGATGATCCGTGAAGTGCTGAAGGGTAGTTACCGTATGTCGTTTGTTACCACTATTGTTGTATTGTTTTCCATTGCCTATATCATTTTTCCTTTTGATCTGATACCGGATTACATACCTGTATTAGGATGGATAGATGATGGCCTTATTTTTTACCTGATGTTACGCACACTGGTAAAAGAAACGCAACGCTATAACCGCTTCAAAGCGAGCTCAAGAAGAATAAACTAAAACTTTACTTCCTCAGGGACGAACAAGTCTACCTTGCCGCCATTTCGTATCACATCGCGCACAAGCGTCGACGATATGGTAGAGAATTCCGGGGAGCAGGTGAGGAATATTGTTTCTATTTCCGGGGTGAGCATACGGTTCATATCGGCGATAGCTTTTTCGTATTCAAAATCGCTGATGTAGCGTATGCCGCGCAGAATGTACTGTGCACCTATTTTTTTACAGTATTCCACGGTGAGGCCCTCATAGCCCACCACATCTATACGAGAATCGTTCTTAAATATTTCCTGTATCCATGCCACACGCTGCTCTACGCTGAACATAGGTGTTTTGGATGAGTTAATACCTATGCCTATCACTAACCTGTCGAACAGCGATACTGAGCGTTTTATAACATCTACATGGCCCTTGGTTATGGGATCGAATGTGCCGGGGAATAAACAGGTGCGTTTCATTGTTCGCCTTGTTGAGTAAAGAAAGTAAAAGTAGTGGTTCCGTAGTTTTTCATGCGGGTAAATTGCGGGTGCAGCTCGTAATTATTCCTCGGAGAGTGCTCCAGTACAAAGATACCATTTGGTAGCAGCATATTCTTTTCAAAGACCAGCTTTGGCAAGTCGTCCATATTGAGCAACGCATAAGGAGGGTCAGCAAAAATAAGCTGATACTGCTCTGTGTTCTGCTTCAGGAATTTGAATACATCACCTTTTATGATGTGCATATTATCGGTGATAGCTAATTGCTGCGCTGTCTTTTTTATAAATTCTATACTTGGTGCGTCTTTTTCTACAATGGTAATATCCGTAGCCCCGCGCGATGCCAGTTCGTAACTGATACTACCGGTACCACCAAACAGTTCCAGTGTTTTAGCATCTTCAAAGTCGGTCATATTGCCCAGCATATTAAAGAGCGCTTCCCTTGCCAGTTCTGTAGTGGGCCTGGCGGGTATTTTTGACGGTGGATCAAATCTTCTGCCGCCGAATATGCCACCTACTATGCGCATGTGTACAATTGTTGCAACAGGCTTACTGCAGGCGCCCAGCGATAATCTGTTACACTTGCGGTGCCTATCGTGAACCTCGAAAAGTACTGAGACAATCCGTTCACTGCATCAAAAGCCGTAGCGCTAAGTGCGGTACAATGCAACATCACATTCCACGCATCCATGCCGCTTTCTTTGCATCGGAGCTTCAAGTGGTAGGCAATATCTTCCGCAGTTGTGTAGTCAAAGCATTGATGCCACAGCAGTTGTTTATTGTTATAAAAAGTAGCGTACACATGTTCGTTGGTAATACAGCAGTTTATCTGTGCATCATCGACAGGCGCGTCTGCAAACTGATATATGGCCAGTGGCTGCACCTTCGCGCGCTTAAAATATATCTTTACCAGTTCTACAATGCTTACCGGAGATGCCAGTATGTATTGTGCCTTGTCATCGGTAAGTGGCCATGTATTTACTACATCAGTCGCGTCTACAAAGTGTATCTTCTTCAGCCAGTCTACCGACAGTGTTTTATCATGCAATTCATCCGGTACAATAAGTTGTTTATCGCCGCCTAAGAATACAGCCTTTACCTTGCTCTGATCCCTGAGTAGTGGTTCGTTGATGAACTGGTGCTCAAAAAAATCAAGTCCCCACACGGGTAGGTTATTCTTATAATCGGTATAGTGGGATGTAAGTAATGTGCCACTGCTATCATAAGCCGCTATTACCAATGCACGCTGCACTAATATGCAGATGACCTGTGCCACATCATTGAGCAGCGAATCATCTTCGCGGGCGTTATATACCTGTTGATTAATATTATTATTCGTTGCAGCCATAGAATACACGCAATTATAGAATAAATTTGCCAAACTTTCCGTTTTTTGGCTCCGCCATTGCAAACAGCACCATCATTTGAAAATTTCAATAACAAATAAGCAGATAATAAAACTTGCGGCGCCTATATCCCTGGCGTTGCTGATACCTCAATTGAGTTTTTTTACAAATACTGTTTTTTTAGGCAGGCTGGGGGAGCGGGAGTTAGGGGTAAATGGCATTACGGGTGTTTTTTATCTAATACTTACCATGATAGGCTATGGCCTTGCCAGCGGCATGCAGATACAGATGGCGCGCAGAGCGGGAGAGGGTGATAAGAAGGGCCTGGCGCAGATACTAACAAATGGCATCATGCTTGCTTTGCTTTTTTCATTAGGACTAATGATACTGTCGCTATGGGTGGTGCCACTTATTTTCGGGCTTAGCTTGCATAGCAATGATAATTTTGAGCTAAGCGTTAACTTTATTTATGTGCGTATATGGGGTTTGCCATTCCTCATGCTTACACAGTTGTTCAATGCCTTCTTTATTTCCATTAGCCGTTCCAGGCTTATTGTCTGGGGCTCTATTATAGCCACGGTAATTAACATACTGTTCGATTACCTGCTTATTTTTGGCAAGGGTGGTTTTCCTCCGATGGGCCTTATAGGTGCAGCGGTAGCTTCTATTATTTCGGAACTGGCTTTTTGCATTACCATGTTCGGCGTATTCTTTGCAAAGAAATTATACCGCCAGTATCCTATTTTAGACTATCTCCATTTTGATTTGGAGCTTTCGAAGCGCACACTCAAAGTGGCCTCTCCGCTTATTGTTCAGTTCATGTTCAGCATTGGTGGGTGGCTTATATTTTTCATTTTTGTAGAGCATCTCGGTGGGCAGTCGCTGGCGGCATCGCAGGTGCTGCGCAATATCTTTGGCATTGTAAGCATAGGTACGTGGGCCTTCTCTACTACCTGTAATACGCTGGTGAGTAAAACCATAGGGCAGGGCAGGCAGCGCGAAGTAATACCACTTATCATAAAGATATGCAAGCTAAGTCTCGGCTATGCATTGGTAGTATGTGCTTTATTGTTGTTGTTTTCGAGGGAGTTCCTTTCAATCTATTCCGACAATGCAGGACTGATACAATTTTCCATTCCCAGTCTGCGGGTAATAGTGGTAGCGACGCTGGTAATGTCGTTATCTACCGTCACCTTCAATGGTGTAGTGGGGACAGGTAATACTCTTGTTAACCTTACTATGGAGATCACCTGTGTATGTATCTACCTGGTGTATTGTTTCTTTATTATTGAGCGATGGAGAAGCCCGCTGTACCTCTGTTGGGGCTCAGAATTTGTGTATTGGACCACATTGCTTACGGGTTCGTTTATTTACCTGCGTACTGGTCGTTGGAAAGGCAAATCTATTTAAGGTATCAGGCAATTTTTACCTGTTCCGCAATATCCTGCATGCTGATACCATTGTGGCTTTCATCATACACACATTCGCCGTTCTTAAGAATAAGTATCTGAGGCGACTCGTGGTGCACATGAAATTCATCAGATATTTTGTTAGATATGTTTCGGTAGCGTATCAGATCTAAATAGTAGAACAGGGTATTCTCTGCTTCCTGCTCACGTTCCAACCTGTTCTTAGCCATAGAGCTAATGGAGCAGCGTGTACTGTGTTTAAATATCACTACAGGCTGTTTTTTGCTCTGCTCTTTTGCCGTTTCTAATTGTCCTTCGTCCGTTAACTCTATCCAGTTCATAATGTAAATTTAAGCTATCAAAATCTTATTGCCGCTTTTAAAGAATAAAAGCTCATGCCATTGCTATTAATGTTTTCCTAAAACTATAGGAAGGCCCTTTAAGGGGAGATTGCGCATTATTTGTATTTTAGCACCCGTAAAACAAATTTATGAAGCACGCATACATATTTCCCGGACAGGGAGCACAATTCGTAGGAATGGGCAAGAACCTGTACGAGCAACACTCACTGGCGAAAGAATATTTTGAGCAGGCCAATGAGATACTTGGTTTCAGGATCACAGACATTATGTTCAACGGTACAGATGCCGATCTAAAGCAGACCAATGTTACACAACCTGCTATATTCCTGCACTCTGTAATTTTATTTGAGACGACACCCAACCTTATTCCTGATATGGTTGCCGGCCATTCTCTCGGTGAGTTTTCCGCATTGATAGCGAACAAAGTATTGTCGTTTGAAGATGGTTTACGTCTCGTCGCAAAGCGTGCAGCGGCTATGCAGCGTGCATGCGAAATTAACCCGTCGACCATGGCTGCGGTGCTGGGCCTTGATGATAGTAAGGTGGAAGAGATACTCAGCGAATTTAAAGATGAGGTTGTAGTAGCTGCAAACTATAACTGTCCCGGCCAACTTGTAATAAGTGGCAGCAATAACGGAATACAACTAGCTTGCGAAAAACTAAAAACTGCAGGAGCAAAACGCGCATTAGTACTACAGGTAGGTGGCGCATTTCACTCACCACTAATGGAGCCTGCGCGCGAAGAGCTCGAAGACGCTATCTCCGCTACCCACTTCAACAACCCTACATGCCCGGTATATCAGAATGTAGATGCGCATCCATATATTGAACCTGCGCAAATAAGACAAAACCTCATCAATCAACTTACCTCGCCTGTGCGCTGGACACAAACAATACAACATATGGTAGAACATGGCGCTACACACTTTACAGAGGTAGGCCCGGGTAATGTATTGCAAGGACTTGTAAAGAAAATAGCAAAAGACGTAGTGACTGACGGGATCAATTAAATTGGTAGATAGTTGATAAATGTAATGACCGCAGCACTTTGTGTCTGAACGTCTTTACAGTTCAATATAGTGTCAAAAAGTCTTTACTGTGTACGCAAAAAAACGAGCCATGCTTTAATAGCATGGCTCGTTTTTCTATAAAATATCAACATAAAATTATCGGAGATCAACAACCTCAACACCAGGATGCTCCTTAGGGTTCCATGTGAAGAATGATTCAGGAATATTAGGGTTTGGTGTAAAGCCGCTTATTTCATAAACGTATTTGTTGCCGTTCTTTTCCCAGATGTTACCACCTACTATTGTTGATGAAGCCTTATCAACCATCAGCTCTATTTTTGTGAATTGCTTGTTTTTATCTTTCGGCATCAGTTCCACTACATCACATGTTTTTGCGCCCATCTTCTGCGTGCCTTTGTATGTGTATTTGTATTCCTTATCGTAGAAGTTTGTGAACAGTTTTGCAGGAGAAAGTGTTTGCTCATTCGGGTTGTAATTGCTTACTTGTACTTCCTTTGCATCTTTAGTATATGTCCATACGGTCTTGGTATCGCAGATTATTTCCTGTCCGCTGAGGGCTACATGATACTTCTGTCCTTTCAGCGAAAAAGTGCCTTTCTTGGAGTCTGTCACATTACCCTTACCGCCGGTAAGTTTCAGCGAGAAATTCGCTTTGAGCGATTTCAGGCCGTTTATCTTTTTGCTTACTGCTTCCAGCACCACTTTTGCCTTTGCGTCTGTCTGAGCCATTACCGGTTGCAGTGCGCAGCACATAACCAATACACATACTGATAATAATTTTTTCATTAATGCAGATTTAATTAAAGAATGCACATATTGTGCCGTTTTTTGAACGGCGGCGAAGTTACGACAAACTCTGCAAATGCTCTTCAAGATCACTTTCCGTATGGAAATATACCTCGCGGCTTTTGCTGCCATTTGTAGGCCCCACAATGCTTGCTGCCTCCAGTTGGTCCATAATGCGGCCTGCCCTGTTATAGCCCAGGTTAAAGCGGCGTTGCAGCATTGATGTAGAGCCTGACTGGTTCTGCACCACTACACGCGCGCAGTCTTCAAATAGTTTATCCTTGCTCTTTGCGTCAAATGATTTTGCACCGCCGTCTTCGCTGTCCATTTCCGGTTCCGGTAACGGATGCGCGCTGGCATATCCACGTTGCCTGCCTATAAAGTCTACTATTTGTTCTACTTCGGGAGTATCTACGAATGCGCATTGCAAACGCAGCAATTCACTACCGTGCGATATAAGCATATCGCCACGGCCTATCAATTGCTCTGCGCCGCCTGCATCGAGTATGGTGCGGGAGTCTACCTTAGCCGATACTTTGAACGCGATACGCGCAGGAAAGTTGGCTTTGATTGTACCTGTGATAACGTTAACGGAAGGGCGCTGCGTAGCTATGATAAGGTGTATACCTACCGCACGTGCCAGCTGTGCCAGGCGAGCTATAGGCATTTCCACTTCCTTGCCTGCAGTCATTATAAGATCAGCAAACTCATCTATTACCAATACTATGAAGGGCAGGTATTTATGATCGGCAGGGTTCTTGATTTTGCGGCTTATTATCTTTTCGTTGTACTCTTTTATATTCCTTGCACCTGCTTCTTTCAGTAGTTCATAGCGATTGTCCATCTCATCGCATAGTGCTTTAAGCGTGTATATCGCCTTCTTGGTATCTGTAATAATAGGCTCATCTTCATTCGGCAACTTAGCGAGGAAATGTTTTTCAATGATACGGTATATTGATAGCTCCACCTTCTTCGGGTCTATCATCACAAACTTCAGTTGAGATGGATGCTTCTTATATAGCAGCGATACAAGTATCGCATTGATACCCACTGATTTACCCTGACCGGTAGCGCCTGCCATTAACAAGTGCGGCATGGTGGCTAGGTCCACTATATAGTTCTCGTTATCTATCTTTTTACCCAGTGCTATCGGCAGACTCATTTTGTTGTTCACAAATTTGTCGCTCGATAACAATGCCTTCATCGATACTATTTGCTTATTGGCGTTAGGTACTTCTATACCTATGGTGCCACGCCCAGGTATAGGTGCTATGATACGTATGCCCAGAGCAGCAAGGTTTAGCGCTATATCATCTTCCAGGTTCCTTATCTTGGATATCCGCACGCCTTCTGCAGGTACTATTTCGTACAGTGTAACTGTAGGCCCTACCGTAGCGCTGATGTTCTTTATCTCTATGCCAAAGCTGCGTAATGTGGTGATTATCTGGTCTTTATTTCTTTCCAGTTCTTCCTTGTTCAGTGATATGGCTTCCTGTACGCGATCTTCGAGCAGGTCGAGCGTAGGGAATTTATAATTCGGCAGATCCAACTCCGGTGCATAGGGCTCATTATCCGCGATAGAGATATGCGCGCCATGCTGTATGGTAGGCTCATCTTCCTGTGCTATTACTTCAAAAGAAAAGGCTACACCTTCATCATTTTTTTGAGGAGGTAGTGGCGTGTAATCTTCGTCCTCTTCGTCTGCAATTGTTGTTTCCTCCTCCTGCTGTTCTTCAATCTCAGCTGTGGAATAGGTATTTAGCGGCGCAATTTTCTCTTCTTTTTCTACTACTGCCATATCCCATTCTTTCACGCCATCAGTATGCTCATCTATTACTACAGGCTTTTCTACTTCATTTGCAATTCCATTGGCTGCGTTCTTTTCAGCACCGGCCTGCACAAATAGTTTTGACTCACCTTCATTTGCAAATACGGGTTGTGGCGCCAGTGTGGCGGCTACATTTTTAGCCCGTTGCCTCATGCGGCGGAGAAAAGGCCGTACATCAAGCGCGAATACAGCGAATACAAAGAAAAATATAACAGCCAGTAACGCCATGCCGGTACCTGCATATCCAAGGAACCCATTAAGATAGTTGATAGTAACATTGCCCAGCGCGCCACCCAACGGAAAGGAGGAATGAGGTATAATATAAGCCAGTACAGGTGCTGTTAGTAGTAGTGTAATAGAAAGCCAGCGCAGATAGCGCAGTAAGGGTAATACACGCTTACCATAAATAAGGTTAAGCCCAATGATAGTTACCCAGATGCCTATTGCCAGCGATGCAATACCCGCCCCTTGGTATACCAGTATGTGCGATAACACTGCTCCCATACGCCCACCCCAGTTGGCAACGGGTGTCTGGTCGTGAAAAAGGAAATGAGATATGCTTGTGTTGGTAAAGAATTTATCTTGATCAGCGCTCCACGTAAAATAATAGCTGATGATGGCAAAGCAGGTAAAAATACCCGACAAAAGGAAAAAGATGCCAAAACCCAACCTTACCTGCCGTTTTCTGTCAACATGCATGGGGGCGATCTTACTTACCTCCGGAGGAGTTGTTTTCTTTGTTTTTTTGGATACAGCCATATATTCGAGTAGCGGAATAAAAATACAATATTATTAAGGCACAAAAGTAGTTTTTCCCATTGTCAATAACCATTTAACTCATTATGTATAAAAATCTTTGTAAATGAGTATGAAACGCAGTATTTTTTATTTAATATCATATATTAATGCTCGTTACCAAACTTTTTCTTTATTTTAGTCGTCTTTATATATGGCATAGCCCCTAATGGGCCATATTTGTATTTTTTAAACTTTGGAGGACCAAAATGAAAAGATCATTACGTACTAAACTGGTTTCTTTTACTGCGCTCATATTTACCTTGTTATTTGCAGGTAAAGGCTTCGCTCAAATGGTGGGTGACAACGTCTTTTTGCAAGGGGCGTATGTTGAAGTAGGCATTGCTCCTAATGGTGGTTATGGTAGTACACGACCTGCGCCTACCGGCTATCATCCTAACTTAGGTCCATTCACATCGTTTGATTTTTGGGATCCTGCTGCAGGTATTGATGATACAAGTAGTTTTTTATTAGGTTTTGTTGCTGATTATGGGCGTGATGGCTGGGATATAGGGGCACCACCATTTTATGGTGATTATTATCTCCCCGGTACACCACAAGAGGGTTGGGCTATTGAAATTGGAGGTGTTGAATCTGACGCTTACATTCCTGCTTATTGGGAGTTTTCCTTCCCTCCGGGAACAGGGACTCCTGTTACTGGTTATACGGGAAATCTTTCAGGTACTAATATTGGTTACAGCAATTCTGGTGGTCTTATTAAAGGAGTTTGGCAAGGGAACTGTACAAGTGGAACAACCGGTAATTTGTTGATTACGCAAACGACAACTATCGATACAACCAAGCTTTTCTTTACAATTAAGGTTGTCCTTAAAAATACAGGTGGTTCTGATATATCGGATATTTATTACATAAGAACTGTTGATCCTGATAATGATGAAACCAATGGTGGTGGTTTTGCTACTGATAATACGATAACAGATCAACTTCCTAATCCTGAATATAAAGTGCTTGTATCAGCAGTTGGTACATTGTTCTCTGATAATTATCTTGGACTTGGTACAAAAGATTGCCGTGCTAAGTGCATGATATTTGAAGGCGAAGGATTAACTCCGGTTTATCCTCTTGATGAGATATATAATGAAACAAGCCCTGGAGATTTCTTATATGGTCTTGGTGACGAAGATGTTGAAGACGTGGGCATAGGCCTTATATATAACATCGGTACAATACCTGCGGGTGATAGTACAAGCCTCACATATTGCTACATCCTGAACGCTGCATATATTGACAGCGCGCTTGATGCTACACAACCTACTTATTTAGTTAATGGTCTTCCGTTCCGTAATGGTGATACGATCAATACCTGTGACTATGGTTTTGACACTGCAGTTACATCCATTATCAATGGTGATTTCTACCAATGGACATGGGCACCTGATACATTCAGTACCACAGACCATGGTACTTACAATGTTATTTATGTAGACAGTATTCATGGTACACTAACATATACCCTCACCGGTATCAACCTTGCAGGTGGCTGCGATACACAGAAAGACTACCTGACATTTATACATGGTACATTCAGCCTTGCATTGCAAAGCCACGATACAGATATTTGCGTGGGTGATTCTGTACAGGCACATGCCACAGGATCTTCAACCTTATTGCATTATCAGTGGTATCCATCTACAGGTGTATCAAACGACACGATACTGAATCCGTGGATAACGCCAACGGCAACTACTACGTATACTATTACAGCGACGCCATATGCATCGTCAAGCTGCCCGCCTAATCCGCTGACATTTACCATCTCGGTGTTTACACCTCCTGTGCTTACTACGGATTCGTCACTTGTCAAAACCTGCGTAGGGATACCTGTGCCACTACATGTGTATGCAAGCCCATCATCGGGCGTGTCCTACACATACAACTGGTCACCGCCTACCTATCTCGATGACCCTACTGTGCCCAATCCTGTTACTACACCATTGTCGCCCGGTGATGTGATCTATAATATTACGGTAACACCTACCGGCACACCATACCCATTACCAGCAGGTGAGTGTAGCAGTGCTGCCAGCATTGATGTGCATACAGAGCCCAATGATTTTACACTGACAAACCGTGACACCACAATTTGTATCGGGCAACAAATTATTGTAAGCATCATAGGCAGCAATGCATTTACTTATGCATGGACGCCACCAAATGGTGTATCTGATACAGCGGTAAAAAACCCGATAATCACTCCTACGTCCACAACAGATTATACAGTGACCGCTACTTATGCAGCGTGCCCTGCCATGATACATGACTTTAATATCACGGTCGATGTACCTGCGGCGCCTATTACTTTCAGCGATACTATATGCCTGGGTATGAGCGATACATTCAATGTTAAGGCTGCTGATACAAGTATTTACTATCAGTATACCTGGACGCCGGGAGTTTATTTAAGTAATGATACTATCTCAAATCCTATATTCACACCATTGGTTACCGGCCCGATCAGCTATACGGTTAACGTTGTGCCGCCGCTGGCTGCTGGTTGCGCTACACAGGATTTCTTTAATGTAATAGTGCTGCCTAACGCTATAAGCATCACTACGCCCGACACAGCGATATGCCTGGGGAGTGTGGTACAGATAAATGCTGTAGGTAATCCTTTATTTAATTATCAATGGACGCCAACGGCGGGTATAGAACTACCACAGGTACTTGACCCTATCATATCACCGGATACATCTGCGGAATACGTGATCAGTGGTGGTTTCCATCGTTGCCCGTTATTCAGCGATTCTATACATATAGATGTGCAGCCTATTCCATCGGTATATATAGGTGGTAACCGTAGTAAGTGCGCAGATGATACTATGCATGTATTCGGTCTTATAAATCCGGGATGGTATACAAACTATGCATACCATTGGTCTCCGGGGGCTAACTTCGATGACTCTACGATGCTGGCTGCTATTTATAACAGCGACACTACTGCAGAGATATACCTTACGGTAACCACGCCTATAGGCTGTTCGGGCGTTGATTCCGCTACGATATTTGTGAACCCGAATAGCTTTGCTACAATAACGCCGCTTAGCGCAAGTATTTGTCCTGGTGATTCGATACTAGTAACACTTACAGGCGGTACTACCTACCAATGGATACCTGTTACCTACGTGAGCGATACGAACTCATCAACACCTGTGCTGCATCCTATCACTTCGCAGGATTATGCGGTCATAGCACGGAGTGCTGCAGGCTGCCTGGATACGCTGAGCCTCATGGCTACGGTATATCCTGCTGCGGTGCTTGATCTTGGTGATTCGGTAACGCTTTATCCGGGTGAAACATATCATATAGAGCCAACGACGAACTGTACGAGCTTTGCATGGTTCCCTCCATTAGGCCTTAGCGATGCACTGATATCAGACCCTACAGCATCGCCTGATGTGAACACTAAATACATAGTGCGTGGAGTTACAGAGAATGGTTGTGTAGTTATAGATTCTATCAGTATCTATGTAGATCCTAACACACTTTTGGCTATGCCAAATGCCTTTACTCCGGGTAATGGACCAAATAATGAGATAAAGATCTTAAAGAGAGGTATTGCTACCCTGAATTACTACCGCATCTTTAACCGTTGGGGAAACAAGGTTTTTGAGACCAGCGATATAGATAAAGGGTGGGACGGTAACTACAATGGTACACCACAGCCACTTGGCGTGTATGTTTACGAAATACAGGCTGTTACCAAAACAGGAAAGATTTTCGTAAAACAAGGCAATATAACCTTACTGCGATAAGCATCTTAGATAATAATATTACAGCCCGGACGAAGTCGTTCGGGCTGTAAACTTTTAAGGAAGTATCTTGTCATCGATTACGATTCAAATACTCATTCATGGCAAGGCTTATCATAGTATTCTTCTTCTTTTTGTTATCGCTGCTTTGTGTTTTTAGAGCGCCTGCTTACCTCCTTTGGTATGTGTCTATACTCGTTACTGAATTTCCGTGGATATTTATTACAGTAATGATAATATTGCTGGCATGGGGGCTTAAGGTGGAGCGTTTCAGGACTATGAGTAATGTGGTGAACATCGTTTCGCTTGCCTTGTTTCTTGCGCCTGTTATCAATTCGTACTACATTTCGGCAACACTTTCACAAAAGCTTACAAGCGCATTTAACGATGGCGTGAATGATGGTGCAAAACCATTCAGCTTCTTACAGATGATAACAGGCATTGGTGCAGAACAGGCCTCTTACACAACGATGTATTACACAACTGCCAAGGATAGCTCACAGACTCTTGATTTTTATGCGGCGAAGCAGACATGCAAGCGGCCATGTGTTATAGTAGTGCATGGCGGATCGTGGAGTGGCGGAGATAGTAAACAACTACCGGAGTTGAACACCGTTCTTGTAAAGGCAGGCTACAATGTGGCAACCATAAATTATAGGCTAGCTCCGCAACACATAAGTCCCGCACCTGTTGAAGACGTGCGCAGCACACTCATATATCTACGTGCACATGCTGGTGAATTGAATATTGATACAAACAACTTTGTACTTATAGGTAGATCGGCAGGAGGGCAAATAGTACTGTCTGCCGCGTATACATTACATGATGCAGGTATAAAGGGTGTGGTAAGTTTTTATGGCCCTACGGACATGGTCTATGGCTACCACCACCCTGCCAGCCCGCTGGTGCTTGATACAAAGGATGTAATGGTAAAATACCTGGGCGGCACTTACGAGCAGGTGCCACAGAATTATGTAACATCATCAGCTATCAACTACGTTACCGGTCAGGGGTCGGCTACACTGCTGATACATGGTGGCAATGACCCCTTGGTAAGCCCCCGTAATAGCAGCGAGCTGAATGCTAAACTGCAAGAATATGGTGTAAAGCATTTCTATTTATCTCTGCCCCTTGCAACACATGGCTGTGACTATACATTGAATGGGCCATCGGGCCAGTTGACGACTTACGCGGTGATGCGCTTTATTGCTGATGTTACTAAAGCAGACAGGCATTTATAGGCAAAGAGCAACTATTTTAAGCTTTATTTTACTCCTGCGACAAAGATGTTTTGTCGAGGTTTAGTTGTGTGAAAAAATCATCTTCTTCCATTTCTTTTACGCAGCCGGGCTGCAGGTTGCCAAGTTGCAGATCTTCTATAGATAAACGTATGAGCCGCTGACAACGATGGTGAGCTGCGGCTACCATTTTACGTACCTGGTGATATTTCCCTTCTGTAAGTGTAATGGTGAGCCACGTATGCGGACGGCGGCCATCGAACTCGAACGCACCCCTGAAAAGGCCATCGGGTTGCTGTACTATCTCTACCTCGCAAGGCGTGGTTACATAATCTACATCTCCCTTGATGCGGATAGTGATACCGGTCTGTAAAAGCAATAAGGTCTCCGGGGAGACAACATGCTTTACGAGTACCAGGTATTTCCTTTTGTGGGGTGTGGAGCTCTCGAACAGAAGGCGTGTTATTTTCTTATTTGTGGTAAGTAACAACATTCCCTCAGACTGGCTGTCGAGGCGGCCGATGGCGTGAGTGCCTTCTGGAAAATCAAAATCTATTTTTCCTAATAGGTTTACATCGTCAGGGCTCACAAACTGCGAAACCATGTCGAAAGGTTTATTAACTATAAAATAGCGATGACCGCTTTTGTTCATATTTATTGCAAGTAAATGACTATGAATATACTTGGGTGAAAACAATTTCAATATGTAACCTGCAAATATCGCGCATCTGCACGGAGGAATGAAACATATTTTATGGTAAAGATAAAATATTGGTATGTATAATCAATATTATCTATTATCAACACTTTATGATCCTCTTTATTTTATGAGTCTTACAATCTAAAAATATTGAAAATATGTATTAGCCTACTAAGGGCAATTGTTTTCGTTAACCAGTTGTTATTAACCACTGTGTAACAATTAATTACACACTCTATAGCTGCTGCGGTTCTATCTTTGACGCCTGTAATTCATTAGATATTTTAAGCTATTTCAAACACACTATATGAATAAAAATACTACTCTACATCTCAGCGCTCTTAAGTTAAGATATTTTTATACAGTATTATTATTTGTTATTTTTTCTCTTGCCGG
>Ga0105239_10002337_pt1 | contig 24192 bp, 20 predicted proteins | sample KBSC44metaG_FD_92761 | JGI IMG/M metagenome (GOLD analysis project Ga0105239, IMG submission 92761) | Corn rhizosphere microbial communities from Kellogg Biological Station, Michigan, USA - KBS C4-4 metaG | ecosystem: Host-associated > Plants > Roots > Rhizosphere > Soil | place: Michigan, USA...
ACTACAACCGTGACTCGCTACTGTCGGCGACGTTCTTCTACAAGTCGATCGACTCGTTCATCACCCGCGGTACGAGCCCGTTGCAAGTGGACCAGGTTACCTTCATCCTTGACCAGCCGATCAACGGCAAGGGCGCCACGGTGAAGGGTCTTGAACTCAGCTATCGTACGCTGTTCAAGTTCCTGCCTGCGCCATTCGACGGCTTCGGCACGCAGCTGAGCTATACTTTCACCACCAGCGATGCCGACTACACCAACACGGGCAAGGCGACAGCGCATTACACACTGCAGGGTCTGTCGAAGAACTCGTACACCGCGGTTGGTTTCTACGAGAAAGGTCCGATCCAGGCGCGCGTTTCGTACACTTGGCGCAGTCGATACCTTTACGCGCCGCAGACGCAGACCGGCGTGCCGGAGTTCGTCCACAGTTATGGCCAGCTTGATGCCGGCCTGCAGCTGGCGATCATCAACAACGTCTTCCTTACGGCGGATGCCACGAACCTGACCAACTCGAACGAATTCCACTTTGCGAACGTGATCGAGGACACCCAGGAGTATCGCTCGGTGGGGCGGCGCTACAGCGCCGGTGTCCGCGTGCGGTTCTGATGGGTCGGCGCGACCCGGGCACCCCTCTCCGCCCGGGTCGCGCCATCATCGCGCCGAGCTATCATCAGCGATAAACGCGCTTGCTAAACCACGCTTGGCGATACATCGCTGATAGATATCAAGAGGGATAACAGAAATGTCACTTTCCAAGCCGATCGTGGAGTATCGAACGACGCGGCTGCAATTTCCGCGCGATCGGACGATCGGCGATTCCCAGGTCCGCGCTGACGAGGCGCAGGTCGTCGCAGTCGAACTGATCGATGCGGCCGGCAATGTCGGGCTGGGCTTCGCGCAATCGCTGTTCGTGCCGTTGCCTGACGCTTCCGAAATTGACCGCAACTTCAGGATCGAGGCGTGGCCGGCGCTGGAGGGCAGATACCCGTCAGCGCTGGCACTGGCGGTCCATCGCGTGCGCGGCGGCAATGCCCGCCGCATGGCGCTGCCGTTCGAGGAGTCGCTGCAGCACGCAGTGTGGGACCTGTTCGCCAAGCAATCAGGCCTGCCGCTGTGGCAGATGCTCGGCGGCAAGCGCACTTCGGTTCCCGTCTATGCGAGCGGACTGGACTTCCACCTGTCTGACCACGATTTTACTGAACTGTTCGGAATGGCGCACGAGCGTGGCTTCGCCGGCTACAAGGTCAAGGTTGGTCACCCCGATATCGATCGCGACCTCCATCGGCTCGACCTGTTGAAGAAGGTGACGGGCGGCACCAGGCCGGTGATGATCGACGCCAACGAAGCCTGGACGGCGCAGGAGACGATCCAGGCGGTCCACCTGTTCAAGCGCGCCGGCCACGACATCTACTGGCTGGAAGACCCGATCCCGCGCGAGGATTTCGACGGGCTGCGGATGATCCGTTCGCTGGGCATCAGCAGGGTCAATGCGGGCGAGTATCTCGATGTAAGCGGCAAGCGTCGCCTGCTCGAGGCCCGCGCGTGCGACATGCTGAACGTGCACGGCCAGGTCTCCGACGTGATGCGCGCCGGCTGGCTGGCGAACGAAGCCAATGTCGAGGTGACGTTCGGCAACACCTTCCTGGAGCTGGGCATCAACATGGCACTGGCGCTGCCCGGCGTGCGCTGGCTGGAATACAGCTTCCAGAATTTCGAGCATCTGGTCGATGCGCCGTTCGAGATGGCAGATGGCCTGATCCACGGTCGCGACGTACCGGGCCACGGACTGACGTTGAGCGCGCGGGCCCGGGCTGCCAACGGCGCGCTGCCCGAGGGCGACCCCGCTATCGGGCGCGTCGCGGTATGACGCCGACGACCAACATTGCGCCTGCCGTGCCCGTGCCGGCGGCGGGTGGGCGCAAATGGATGTTGGTCGTCAGCCTCGGCGTCGTCTTCTTTGTGCTGCTGACGCTCTATGCCTCGATCCTGGGCGTGCTGCTGCCCAACCAGATTCAGGACATCGACCCGGCGGGCAAGACGGCGACATTGGGCATCGTCTACGCGATTACCTCCGTATTTAGCACGATCACCACGCCGGTCTCGGGCGCGCTTTCCGATCGCACGCGCACCCGGTTCGGCCGTCGCACGCCGTGGATCGTGATCGGCGCGGTGATGGGCGGGGTTGCGACCATCCTGATCCCGTTCGGTGGCAACATTATCGGCATCACCGCCTTCTGGCTGGTCGCGACCGTAATGCTCAACTCGATGCAGCCGGCGATCACCACGGTGGTGGCCGATCGCTTCGGGCCAACCGAGCGCGGCGTCGTCTCGGGCGTGGTCGGCGCGAGCATGACCGCAGGCGTGTCGGCCGGTACGATCTTCGGCGGGCTGCTGGCGCAGCATCTGGTGTTCGCCTATGCGATCATCGGCGTGGGCATCATCGTCGCCTGCCTGTTGTTCGTGGTGATCAACCCAGAGCCGCCGTTGCCCTCGATCGCGGCCGCGCCCGAGCCATTCCGGCTGGGCAGATTCCTGCGTAGTTTCTGGATCAGCCCTCGTGAGAACCCCGACTTCGCCTGGGCCTTTTTCGGCCGCTTCTCGATCTACATGGGTTATCAGGCGATCCTGACCTATCTTCTCTACATCCTCGAGGACCACATCGGGCTCAACCAGACGGCGGCGAACGCGATGATCGCGCGCATGTCGTCGGTCACGTTCATCGCGCTGGTGCTGTCGGGGCTGATGGCCGGCTGGCTATCGGACCGGATCAGGCGGCTGAAGCCACTCGTAATCATCGCCGGCGTCGTGATGGCGCTGGCGGTGGTGTCGCCGCTGGCTTCGCCCAACATTCCCGGCATGTTCGGCTACGCCATCCTCATCGGGCTGGGCTATGGCGCGTTCATGTCGGTCGACCTTGCGCTGATGACGCATGTGCTGCCGCCCCGCGCCGAGGGTGAGGATTCGACCGGCAAGGACCTTGGCATCCTGACGACCGCGATCAACGTACCGCAGATACTGAGCCCGGTGATGGCAGCCGCGCTGCTAAGCGCGACTGGCAACAACTACCCGCTGCTGTTCTGTCTGGCGGCGGTGTTCGTGGTGATCGGCGTCGGGCTGGTGCTGCCGATCCGGTCGGTCAGGTGAGCGAGCCGTCCATGCGCGTGATCGACGCCCACCAGCATTTCTGGTCGCTGACGACGTCCGGCCATGAGTGGCCGACACCCGCGGAGAGCGCGCTCCACCGCGATTTCGGCCCGGCCGATCTGGTCGCCGAAGCGGGGGATGTCGTGCTGGCGGGCACCGTACTGGTCCAGTCACAGCCGACGGACACCGATACCGACTGGATGCTGGCACTCGCCGACGCGACGCCGATGGTGAAGGCGGTGGTCGGCTGGGTTGATATCGCCGCACCGGACGCTCCGGCGCGCATCGCCCAGCTCGCGCGTCATCCCAAGCTCCGCGGGCTGCGGCCGATGCTGCAGTCGATCAAGGACACCGACTGGCTGCTGCGCGATGATCTCGCGCCGGCGCTGGAGGCGATGCAGCGGGCAGGCTTGCGGTTCGATGCGCTGATCCAGCCGCGCCACTTGCCAATGCTCGCGCGCTTCGTCGATCGCTGGCCCGATCTGCCGGTGGTGATCGACCACGCCGCCAAGCCGCTCGCCGCGAAGAACCTGCTCGACCCGTGGCGCGAGGAGATGGCCGACCTCGCCGCGAGAGGTGTGTATTGCAAGCTGTCGGGCCTGCGTACCGAGCAGGCGCCCAGGCAATCCGCAGAAGATCTTACGCCCTATGTCGATCACCTCGTCGCCGCCTTCGCCGACCGGTTGATGTGGGGTAGCGACTGGCCTGTCCTGCTGCTGTCGGGCGACGGCTGGCGGCGCTGGCTTTACGCCGCATACACCATGGCCGCCAAGGCCGGAGCCGACGTCGAACGCCTGTTTGAAGGCGCCGCGACGGATTTCTATGCGCTGGAGAGTTAGCATGAAGGATCGTCCGGGGCTCAGGCTCGCACTCGGCACCGCGCTGCTTGCGCCTACGGCTGGCTTGGCGCAGGTCGCGCCCTCGCCCGACATCCCGCGCTATCAGGCGCCGGCCGTCAGCCTGGAGCAGACCGCCGCCGCCATCCACATCAGCCACCGGCCGCCACAGGTGCCGATCGTCTTCATCGTGTCGCCGAATGGCTCGGACGACGGCGACGGTTCGCCCGCTCACCCGTTTGCCACGCTGGCCCGCGCGCAAACTGCGGTGCGGCGCGTCAATGTCGATCATGATGTGACGGTGCAAGTCACCGAGGGCACCTATCGCCTGACCCAGCCGCTGCGCTTCACTGCACGCGACGGCGGACAAAACAGCTTCACCGTGCGTTGGGAAGCGGCGCCCGGCGCGCATCCCGTGGTCTCGGGCGGCACCCCGGTCAGCGGCTGGCGGATGGCGGATTCTGCGCGTGGCATCTGGTCGGCCGACATCCCGCGAGGCGTCGATCCGCGCCAGCTCTGGGTGAACGGCCATATGGCCCCGCGCGCGATCGTGCGGGCGCCGCGCACCGGCTTCGTGTTCCACGATTGGGGCATCGAGATCACCGATCCCGCCTGGCGCTCTCTCGTCGGTTTGCCCGACCAGCATCGGCTGGAGGTGGAAAGCACCGGCTGGTTTACCGATCGCCACGCGATGGTCGATCATATCGACGGCAACCGCATCGTGATGCAGCAGCCGGGGTGGCGCAACAACCTGGTTGGTTACGATACCTTTGCGCGATCGGTGTGGGCGGACAATGCCGGGCTGTTCTTCGTGAACTCGCTCGCCTTCCTGCGCGAGCCGGGCCAGTATTTCGTCGATCCGGCCGCCGGCAAGCTCTACTACAAGCCCGCCGCGGGCGAGGACATGAGCCGGCTCGACGCGGTGCTGCCGCGGCTGGAATCGCTGATGTCGATTGCCGGCACCTATGACGAGCCGATCAAGGACCTGCAGTTCCGCGGCCTGAGCTTCCGCCACACCAGCTGGCTACGCCCGTCCGGGCCGGAAGGCTATGCCAGCCAGCAGAGCGGCTCCTTCCTGGCCGGCGACTGGGCCGGCTATCCGGCCGATCCGATCCGCGACTGCTCCTGGGGGTGCTGGAGCTTCGAGGCGATGCGCAACCGTTGGAACCAGCAGCCGGCTGCGGTGCAAGTGGCCGCCGCCACCCGCGTGGTGTTCGATCACGACGAATTCACCCAGCTCGGCCAGGTCGCTCTCGGCATCGGCAACAACCCCGATGCGAACGACAGCGGCATCGGTCTCGGCGCCAGCGCGATCGAAGTGAAGCGGTCGAGCTTCACCGACCTGGCGGGCGGCGCGATCATGGTCGGCGGCGTGCGGGCCGACGCGCACCACCCACCGCGCCCCGAGATGAGCGTGCGCGACATCCTGATCAGCAACAATCTGGTGCGCACGATCTCGCAGCACTATCGCGAGCAGGCCGGCATTCTCGTCACCTATGCGAGCGGCGCGGTGATCTGGCACAACGACGTGTCGGGCGCGCCCTATGACGGCATAGACGTCGGCTGGGGCTGGGGTGCCAACGATCCTGGCGGTAGCGCGGCCTACGCCACCAATAACCGCGGCTATTACGATCAGCCCGGCAACCTGGTGTACAACACGCCGACCATCCTCCGCGACACAGTCATCTTCGGCAACCGGGTGCACGACGTGAAGCAATGGTTTCCCGACGGCGGCGCGATCTACCATCTGTCGGCCGATCCGGGCGCGCTGATCGCCGAAAACTACATCTACAACGTGCCCAACGGCATCGCGATGTATCTGGACGAGAGCTCGCGCTACGTAACGCTGAAGCGCAACGCCATCAGTAACGTCGGCATCTGGCTCAACATGAACTCGCAACTCGACCAGATGCCGCGGCGCACGGCGATGGACAACATCGCGGAGGGCAATTGGTATGACTCCGGCCGCCGCACCGGCTTGTGGACCGACTATGTCAACAATCACGAGACCGACGACACGCACGTCCTCAAGGATGCCTGGCCGGCCGAAGCCCGCGCCGTAATGGACCGCGCCGGCATCGAACCCGAGAAGCCCGGCAAGTGACGGAAGCCGCTACCCTTCGCCGCATCGTCCGCGTCCAGGATCTGGCGGACGATGCGGCCGTGATCGCCGACTATGAGGCAGCGCATCGGCCCGGTGCCACGCCGGCCGAGGTGATCGACGTCCAGCGCCGCAACGGCATCCACGAGCTCGAGATTTATCGCCATGCCAACCGACTGGTGATGATCATGACCGTGACGGAAGATTTCGATCCGGCCGAGATAGATCGGGAGAGCGCCACGGTGCCGGCGCTGATCGAGTGGCATCGACGGATGGGCACGCTCCAGCGTCGCCCGGCCAGCAGCGACGTCGACTGGCCCGAAGCCCTGCCGGTGTTCCGGCAGACCGATCACTATTGAATAGAGGGACAGGAACCGACCCATGCCACGCCTCGCCGACAAACGCGTCCTCATCACGGGCGCCGCCCAGGGGATCGGGCGCGCGATCACCGAATTGTTTCGCGACGAAGGCGCGAGGGTGATCGCGCTGGATAAGCAGGCCGACGCGCTGGCGCATCTTACGGGTTGCGAGACGATGGTGGTCGATCTGCTCGATGCAGGCGCGGTGGCAGCGGCTGGCAACGCGGTGGGGACGATCGATATCCTGGTGAACTGCGCGGGCTATGTCGACGCCGGTGACCTGCTCGCCACCACCGAGCGCGGGCTCGACATGTCGTTCGACTTGAACGTGCGTGCCACCATCCGGATGACCCAGGCGGTGCTGCCGGCGATGCTCGATGCGGGGCGCGGCGTGATCGTCAACATCGCCTCGGTCGCGGGCGCGATGATCGGCGTGCCCAACCGGCTGGCCTATTGCGCATCGAAAGGCGCCGTCGTCGGGCTGACCCGCTCGATCGCGCTCGATTATGTGGGGCGCGGCATCCGCTGCAACGCGATCTGCCCGGGCACGGTCCAGTCGCCGTCGCTCGACGATCGGCTCGCGGCGACCGGCGATGCCGATGCCGCACGCGCCGCCTTCGTCGCGCGCCAGCCGATGGGGCGCATCGGCACCGCGGCCGAGGTCGCCAGCCTGGCTTTGTATCTCGCCAGCGACGAGAGCGCCTATACCACCGGCACCGCGGTCGCGATCGACGGCGGCTGGACGATGGCGTGATCGCATGACGGTGATCGCCTCGATCGGGGATTTCCGCGAGGCCGCGCGTCGCCGCTTGCCCCGGTTCCTGTTCGACTATGCCGATGGCGGCGCACTGGACGAGCTCACTCTGCGGCGCAACGTCACGGACCTGCGGCAGATCGCGATCCGCCAGCGCGTGCTGCAGGACGTCGCCCATGTCGACCTGTCGACATCGTGGTTCGGGCAGGCCCGGCCCTTGCCCGTCGCGCTGGGGCCGATCGGCATCGGTGGCATGTTTCGGCGGCGTGGCGAGGTGCAGGCGGCGCGCGCCGCCGCACGCCACGGCGTGCCGTTCACGCTGTCGACTGTCAGCATCTGCCCGCTCGACGAACTGCGGGGAGGGGCGCCTGGCGGCCCGTTATGGTTCCAGCTCTACGTGGTGCGCGATCGCGGCTTCATGCGCGATCTGATCGCCAAGGCGAAGGAGCATGGTGCCGAGGCGCTGGTCTTCACCGTCGACATGCCCACCCCCGGCATCCGCCATCGTGATCCGCGCTCGGGCATGTCTGGCCCCGGCGGGCTGCGGCGCCGCATGCTACAGGCGGCCGGTAAGCCCGGCTGGGCGTGGGACGTGGGCCTGCGCGGCCGGCCGCACCAGCTCGGCAATCTGGTGCCCGTGCTCGGCCAGGACAGCGGGATGGACGATTACATCGCGTGGATGGCCGCCAATTTCGATCCCGGCATCCGCTGGAATGACCTCGACTGGCTGCGCGCCGCCTGGGATGGGCCGCTGCTGATCAAGGGAATTCTCGATCCGGCCGATGCGCGCGCCGCCGCCGACTATGGTGCGGAGGGCATCGTCGTCTCCAATCATGGCGGCCGGCAACTCGACGGCGTGCATTCGGTCGCCCGCGCACTGCCGGCGATCGCCGAAGCGGTGGGCGATCGCATGACCGTGCTGGCCGACGGCGGCGTGCGCTCAGGCCTCGACGTCGTGCGGATGCTGGCGCTGGGCGCGCGCGGCGTGTTGCTCGGCCGCGCTTGGCTGTGGGCGCTAGCCGCGTCCGGCGAGGCGGGCGTCGATCGTATGCTGACGATGCTGGTGCACGAACTGAAGGTGGTGATGACGCTCGCCGGATGTCCCTCGATCGCCGCCATTGATCATTCGGTGCTCGCTGATCCCGTTTATCTCTCCCGAAAGGAAATCATCGAATGAAGCTCTGCCGTTTTGGCGCGCCCGGCGCGGAAAAGCCCGGCCTGATCGACGCCGCCGGCGCGCTGCGCGACCTGTCCGGCGTCGTCAGCGACATCGACGGCGCCACGATCTCGCCCGAGGGATTGGCGCGGCTGCGCACGGTGGACCCGCGGACGCTGCCTCTGGCGCCGGCCGATGCGCGCTATGGTGTGCCGGTGGCGGGCACGCGCAAGTTTGTCGCGATCGGCCTCAACTATGCCGATCACGCGGCGGAGTCGAACCTGCCGATCCCGTCCGAACCCGTCGTGTTCAATAAATGGGTGAGCTGCCTGCAGGGCCCGAACGATCCGGTGAGCATCCCGCGCGAGTCCACCAAGACCGACTGGGAGGTCGAACTGGGCGTGGTGATCGGCTCACCCGCTTACGACATCGTCGAGGCGGACGCGCTGGCCCATGTGGCGGGCTATTGCGCCGTCAACGACGTGTCGGAGCGTCACTGGCAACAGGAACGCGGACCGACTTGGGACAAGGGCAAAGGCTTCCCGACCTTCGGTCCGGTCGGTCCCTGGCTGGTCACCACCGACGAGGTCGCCGACCCACAGTCGCTGGCGATGTGGCTGGAGGTGAATGGCCGCCGCGTGCAGGACGGCAACACCGGCACGATGATCTTCTCGGTCGCCCAGATCGTGGCCTATTGCTCGCGCTTCATGGCACTGGAGCCGGGTGACATTATCACCACCGGCACGCCGCCGGGCGTCGGACTGGGGCAGAAGCCCGAGCCCTGGTATCTCAAGGACGGTGATGTGGTTCGCCTGGGTATTGCCGGTCTCGGCGAGCAGCGTCAGGAGTTCCGTCAGGTACGCTGAAGGCGCTCCACAGGGGGATGGACATGCGGGGTTGCAATCGACGGGCGGTGATCGCCGGTGCCGGGCTGGGCGTGCTGCTGCCCGGTGCGGCGCTGGCGATGCAGCGGGCGAAGCCGCCGGAGCAGGCCAGCGTCATCTCGATCCCGCCGCGGCAATGGGGCCCGGACGCGCCGCCGGTGATGTTCCCCGATCCCGACGTGCTGACGGTCGATCCTGCGTTCGACGGTCTCCGCGTGACGCTCGCGCAGGTCAAGCGGCTCGCGACCGGCTTCCAATGGGCCGAGGGGCCGGCATGGAATGCCGCGGGCAATTACCTGGTGTTCAGTGACGTGCATGCTGACGTGCAGTATCGCCTGCTGTGGGAGACGCAGGCGGTCAGCCCGTTCCGCCGTCCGTCCTTGAACTCGAACGGCAACACCTTCGATTTCGAGGGCCGCCAAATTTCGGGTCAGGATTTCGCCCGGCGCGTAGTGCGCTGGGAGCATGACGGCGCGATGACCGTGATCGCCGACAGTTTCGAGGACAGGCCGCTCAACTTGCCAAACGATTTCGCCTGTCACCCCGACGGCAGCATCTGGTTCACCGATCCTTATTATGGTGGCCAGCTCTCCGAGGGCCACCCGGACAGCGGCGACGGCCCCTTCAACGCGGGCGGATTGCGCGATAACCGCGTTGGCAACCCGAGCTATGGCCTCATCGGCGGGCTGCACCAGTCGCTGTCGCCGGCGATCTATCGTTGGGACCCCAGCGGCCGGCTCGATCGCGTGGCGACCGGCAGGACACCCAACGGCCTGGCCTTCTCGCCCGACTACAAGCGACTCTACTTCGTGTGGGACAAGCAGATCTGGATGGGGGATGTCGCGGGCGGCAAGCTTTCCGGCCTGCGCCTGTTCACCGATTGCATGGTGGATGGTGTGAACTGCGGGCCGGATGGCCATCGGGTCGATCGCGCAGGCAATGTCTGGTCGGGCTCGAACGCGCCGTTCGGCTATTCGGGCGTGACGGTGTGGAACCCGGCGGGCAAGCTGATCGGCCGCATTCGTTTGCCCGAGGTCTGCGCCAACGTCTGTTTCGGCGGGCCCAAGCGCGACTGGCTGCTGATGGCGGCCAGCCAGTCGATCTACGCGCTCCACGTCAACATCCAGGGCGCCGGGCCAGGCTGAGCCGCGAGCCGGTCGACGGCTATTGGGAGCCGTCGACCGCGCCATTCAGGTGATAGGGCTCCTCCGGTGCAGGCCTCGGCTGTGCACCCGTGGACGTCTGCGCGTAGGGCCCGATCAGCGTGCCCACGAAACCGCCGGCGGTGGCGCTCGACAGGTTGGTGCCGTCGACATTGTCGGCCAGCGGCATCCATTGGCCATTGGGCGCGCGATACGACAGGTCGTAGCGCGGCCCGCGCGCGTGCATGCGCAGCTCCAGCGGTCCCGCGCCGACCGGCTTCTCGGCGAGCGTCACGCCCGTCGCCGGCTCCCTGGCGCCCGAGCGCCGGGCGGCGCGCACCACCGTCCGGTCACCCTCGCGCGTGACGGCGATCGACAGGAAGTAATTGTCGTTCTGCACGGCGGCGAGCCCGGCCTCTTCGCCCGCTGCCGGCGTGAACGACACCCGCGTCGTGACGGTCGCGTCGCCATGCTGCTGCCGCCGGCCGAGGAAGCTCGGCTGCTTGCCGTCGCCGACCCGCTCGGCGCGCGCGCCGAGGGCGAGCCCACTGCCCACCCGCCACCACGGCCGGGCTGGCTGGCGCATCATCATCCAAGCCGGATCGAGCGCGGGCCGGCGAAAATCGTCGTGGATCGTGAAGGTGCCGGTGGTCGGACGCGCGACGAACGCGGGCAGGGCGGGTGCCTTCGCGGTAAGCGGCACGGGCGTCGCATGCGGCAGAATCACCGGCCAGCCGTCGTGCCACGTCACCGGCAGCAGGAAGGTCTCGCGCCCGGTATTGTATAGCTTGGGGCCATAGGGGCGCGTGCCGAGGAACACCGCCCACCAGCTATTGTCGGCCAGCTTCACCAGATCGGCATGGCCGGTGGACGTCACCGCGTCGGGCCGCCGGTCGGACAAGTCGCGCTGGGTCAGGATCGGGTTGATCGAGGTCGGCGCCGGCTCGTAGGGGCCGTCCACACGCGGGGCGCGGAAGATCACCTCGCTGTGCGGATCGTCGGTGCCGCCTTCCGCGGCCATCAGATAATAGGCGCCGTCTTTCCTGAAGAGATGCGGCCCCTCGATCCAGATCGGCTGGGCCACCGTATTCGATCCGGTCGAGATGACCTGCCCGCGGCCGGGTGCCTGCAGGGTCCTGGTGTTGAAGCGCCGCAGCCAGATCGCGCGCTGGCCGGTATATGTCTCGCCACCGTCGGGCAGGTCGTTGTTGACCAGCCAGGCGGTGCCGTCGTCGTCGAAGAACAGCGACGGGTCGATGCCGCCGACATTCTTGAGCCACACCGGCTTCGACCACGGCCCCTCCGGCTTGCTTGCGGTGATCACGTAGTTGCCACCGCAGGCGATGCAGGTGTTGACGATATAATAGCGGCCCTGGTGGAAGGAGAGCGCCGGCGCGAAGACGCCTTCCGAGATGCGCAGGCCCGTGAAGCTCAGTTGATCGGGGCGACTGATCGCGTTGCCGATCTGTCGCCAGTGCACCATATCGCGGCTATGCCAAATCGGGATGCCGGGGAACCACGAGAAGGTCGAGTTCACGAGATAGAAATCGTCGCCCACGCGCAGCACGCTGGGATCCGGATAATAGCCGGCGATGATCGGGTTGCGATACTCGCCCGCTGCAGGGGCAGGATCTGAGGCGACGCCCCGATAGTCTACCCAATCGAATCGCGCCTCGTTCGGCGGCGGCGCCGATGTCGCGCCGACAGACTGAGTGCCCGCTATAATTGCCAGAAGCAGCGACCCCACCCGGCGCATCGTCATCCTCGTCTCCTGTCTTGAGGGCGCGGCGCCCCGACCTGTGGGGGCGTGATCCCCCTCATTCGATCCTGCAACCATGCCGCGAAGGCTGGCACGATAGCAAACAATATTCTAGAAAGCGTTGTTTGAGATATTATATGGCATATGTTCAGATACCGCAGAAGGGTTGAACGGCATGGGGGAGGGGCAGCTACGATGATGCGGATCAAATCGGAGCCTGATGCGCCGAAGATTTTTCGGGTAGACAGCGTTTTGGCGAAGCCGTTCAGCGGCCGCCTGCTTGACGATCGAAGCTTGGCGACGGGATTACAACGACAGCAGTCATCACCCGGCCACCGGTTGGCTGACGCCAGTCGAATAAATTGCATCCGCCGGAAATTATCCGGACGGATGCAGACTTGATGCTTGCATTGCGCAGAACGAAACTGGGGGATCGTCACGGCGCATCGGTCATCATCCCCACTAACGCTAACAACCACTTCAGCTTCGTACGCCACTTGGTTGACTGCCAGACCCGCCGGAAACCACGCTTCGCCGTCCTAGCGCGATGACAGATCCTAACGAGTTGAGCTTGACGATCAACGATCGCGGTTAGCGAGCATCGACGACTTTCGGATTGGATCGACCTGCTCCCAGGAGCGACACGGCGGGAAAGGACTTGGTAATGGAAGGCAGGATCATTCAGCGGTTTGTCAAAGCACTTGCATTGGCCATCGTGGCGGTGCCGGCAGCGACGCGAGCGCAGGTGCCCGATACCATCCTTTACGGCGTCGCCTATTATGACGAGTACGCGCCGGTCGACCGTGTCGATGAGGACGCGCGGATGATGAAGGGGGCAGGGATCAGTGTCGTCCGCATCGCGGAATCGACATGGGGCACGCTGGAACCGCAGCCCGGGGTCTTCGATTTCAGCCATGTCGATCGCGTGCTCGCCGCGATGCATAAGCAGGGCATCAAGGTGATCGTCGGAACGCCCACCTATGCGGTGCCGACATGGCTCGCGCGCCAGCATCCCAATGTGCTCATTGTCCACCCAAACGGAGTAAGAGCGCAATATGGCACGCGGCAGAACATGGATATCACCGATCCCGACTATCTTGCCGCGGCCGAGCGGGTGATCGTCGCGCTGGTCGACCATGTGAAGGATAATCCTGCGGTGATCGGCTATCAGCTCGACAACGAGACGTCGTCCTTCAACACCAGCGGCCCTGCCGTGCAGGCGGCATTTGTCCGGTCGGTAAGGGCAAAATGGCCGAACCTCGACGCACTGAACAAGGCGTGGGGCCTTGATTACTGGTCGAACCGGATTAACCGTTGGGAGGATTTCCCGTCGACCAACGGCTCGATCAACGCCAGCATGTCCAACGCGTTTGCTGCCTACCAGCGCAGCCTCGTCACCGATTTCCTGGCGTGGCAGGCCAGGCTCGTACGCGCCCACGCCCGGCCCGGCCAGTTCATGACGCAGAATTTCGATCTGGGCTGGCGCGATGGTTCCTATGGCATCCAGCCGGAAGCCGACCACTGGAAGGCGGCTCGCTCGCTCGATATCGCCGGCATCGATATCTATCATCCGACCCAGGACAAGCTGACCGGCGCGGAGATCGCCTTTGGTGGCGACGAGGCTCGCTCGATCCGCAACGGACAGAATTATCTGGTGCTGGAAACCGAGGCGCAGGGCTTTCCGCAGTGGACGCCCTATCCGGGCCAGCTTCGTCTGCAGGCGTTCAGCCATCTCGCCTCAGGCGCGCAGATGGTCGAATACTGGCATTGGGCGACCACCGCCAACGCAGCCGAGACCTACTGGCGTGGGTTGCTGTCGCAAGATTACAAACCCAATGCGGAATATGCGGCGGCAAAGGGGATCGGTGCCGACATCGACCGGCTCGGTCCCAAGCTGGCGGGAATGACGAAGCGCAATCAGGTGGCCGTCTATGTCAGCAACACCGCCCAGACTGCGTTCAATTCGTTCAAGCCGGATGGTATCGAATACAACCAAGTGATGCGCCCGTTCTACGATGCGCTTTATCGGATGAATGTCGAGGCCGACATCCTGTCGCCCGACAGCACGGAGAAACTCGATGATTACAAGCTCATCGTTGTGCCTGCGCTTTACGCAGCGAGTGACGCCGAGATCGCGCGGTTGAACGACTACGCCAAGCGCGGCGGTCATCTACTTTACACGTTCAAGAGTGGTTTTTCGGACGAGAACACGAAGGTCCGCTATGCTGCGCAGCCGGGCGCGATCGCCGAAGCTGCGGGCGTCACCTATCAGGAGTTCACGATCCCCGTTGGGGTTACATTGGCAGGCAACCCGTTCGGGGTTTCGGATGCCGACAACAGGGCGCGCTGGTGGATGGAGATGTTGAAGCCCACGACCGCAGAAGTGGTGGCGCGCTACCAGCATCCATCATGGCCGGCTGCCGCCGCGATGACTCGCAACCACTGGGGCAAAGGCGAGGTAAGCTACGTCGGCTTCATGCCGAGTGATGCGCTGGCCGAAAAGATCGTTGCCGCAGAGGTGGCGCGTGCAGGTGTCGCGCCATCGGTTCCGGGCGTGCACTTCCCGCTGATAGTGCGGGGCGGCACGTTGAAGAACGGCCACACGGTTCGTTACGTGCTCAACTATTCGGCCGTGCCACAGCACATGGCGGCGCCCGCCGCAGGTACTGAACTGTTGCATGAGCGCAAGGTGAAGCGTGGCGGATCGATCGACCTCGCGGCATGGGATGTCGCCATTATTGAGGAAGATGGACGATCGAACTGATACGACAGTGCGATTTCGCTTAGCGAGCGGCTCTTAAAAGTAGATCGGCGGCTGCCGGCAGATCCGGACGTTCGCATCTACACTCGGGAACGCCGATATCTGGTCGACTGCCGCCGGAAGCGAACGCCGGCTCTGGAACTTTCCTGCCGTTCAAAAGCGAGGGGCGGAAAGCCAGCTCTTGTTTGGAGCAGACATTCGGCGCTCGCTTTGTGGCTCACACATCGACAGAAGCCGGGCCGTAGCAGACTGGCAACCTTTGGCCTGGAAAGCCGTCGATAGTTGCCGTTGCCAAGCTGGTCTGCCTGGGGCGCGAGTACGCGTCCGATCCCGCCCGGCCATGGACCGCTGGCAATGCATCCCGTCTTTTTGCCGATCGCTCGAGCGACCGCCGTTCAGGCGACGCTTGGCACCGCCGGAACGGAGCGCACACGAAGCGAGGCAGTTGCTGCCGCGAGACCCGGCGATGTCGCGCGGAGCTTCAGCAGGCCGACGCCGCCCTTCTCCGACTGCACGATCACCTGCGCGTAGCCGTTATAGAGGCTGCGGGCGGTCGCCTTGTCAGGTTCGTGGCTGTTCGGATTGCCGTTTCCGACGCCGATGATCTTTCCTCCGGCGACGGCGAACTGAACCGGCAGGTTCGCCGTCGGTACGTGCCGGCCATGCGAGTCCAGCGCTTCGATTGTGACCGGCACCGCGTCGCGGCCGTCGCCGTCGAGCGCGGTGCGATCAGGCGTCAGCTTCAGCTGCACCGGCGCGCCGGTCGTCTCGACCGCATAGGTGGCTATGACCCGCCCGCCTTTCCTTGCGACCGCTTCGAGACGACCCGGCTGATACGGCACTTCCCAATCGTTCATTTCGAAACGATCGACTGCCTGCGTGCCAAGCGAACGCCCGTTCAATCGAAGCTCGACCGTCTCGGCATTGGACATCGCCCTGACCTTGATCGTCTGGCCTTCTTTCCCCGCCCAATTCCAGTGCGGGATCAGCGAAAGGACCGGCCTGTTCTCCAGCCACATCGCCTGACGCATGTAATAAGCGGCCTTCGGAAACCCGCAGGTATCCATGATTCCGAAATTGGAATTGATTGTCGGCCAACGGTAGGGGGTCGGTTCGCCGCGATAGTCGAAGCCGGTCCAGACAAAGCAGCCGGCCATGAATGGCCGCGTCGCAACCGCCTTCCACGCGACGCGATGGGTGTTTGCCCATGGAGGGGGCTGGTCGTCATAGGAATCGACGAGGTGCCGGGCATCGTCTTTCGCATATTCCCCCCGGGTCATCACCGACGAGGCGTCCTCGCTGCTGAACAGCGGCTTGTCCGGGTGCGCGGCGTGATATTTGTCATAGAGCGAAATAGTGTAGTTGAAACCGACGACATCGACCGCATCGGCGACGCTTATCGGCTTATCCATGCCGCCGTTCATTGCCGCCGTTACCGGGCGCGTGGTATCGAGCTCCTTCACCGCAGCGACCATTCGCCGGACCATCTCATAGCCCTCGCTCGTGCCCTGAAGCGGCTCTTCGTTGAACACCGACCAGAGGATGATGCTCGGATGGTTGCGGTCGCGGCGGACCATCCACTTGAGCATCGCCATATAATCGGGACTGGGGTCGAACAGGCGGTTCTCGTCCATCACCATCAGTCCGAGCCGGTCTGCGACATCGAGCAGCTCGCGAGTCGGCGCATTGTGCGACATTCGAAGCGCGTTGCAGCCGAGCTCCTTCAGCTTCCTGAGACGGAACTCGATGATCGAATCGGGCAGCGCGATGCCGATACCGGCATGATCCTGATGATTGCAGGTGCCTTTAATCTTCAAAGGCTTTTCGTTGAGGAAAAAGCCTTCTTTCGGGTCGAAGCGGATGGTTCGGAACCCCGCCGTCGTCGACAGCCGATCGACTTGGTTTCCGTCGATCAGCACCGATGTCTGCACCTCGTACAGATGCGGCTCTTCGATCGACCATGTTTGTGGCGAGACGAGGGGGAGCGCGATGTTCGCGACCTCCTGCCCAAGCGGGTTGACGACCACCATCCCCCGGCCCTGCGCTACCGGCCGGCCAGCGGGGTCGAACAGAATCGAGCGTACTTCAGCCTGCACCGGTTTCTCGCCGATGTTCCGCACCGTCGCCTCGATCGGCACGAGCCAGCTGCCGTCGGGCTGCTTGCGCGGGTGCGCATAGACTCCGTCGGTAATGAGATGGACTGGCGATCGCTTGACGAGCCAAGTGTGGCGGTAAATCCCGCCGCCTTCGGACCACCAGCCCTGCATCGCGCTCGAATCCACCCGCACCGCGACCACGTTGGGCTTGTCGCCGAAATGCGCGAATGGCGTCAGGTCGATATAGGCGCTGTCATAGCCGCTCCAGTTGTGGCGGACGACATTGCCGTTGAACCAGACGGTGGCGAGTGTCGCCATTCCATCGAGCTGAAGCTCGATATAACGGCCGCGATCGCTCTCGGGCAAAGTGAAGCTCTTTCGGTACCAGCCGACGCGCTTAGGGTGGTAGCCTTGGTCGCCGTTAGCGTTCTCATCGAACGGTTCCTCGACGACAAAGTCGTGCGGCAGGTCTAGGACTTGCCAGCTGCTGTCGTCATATTTGATGTCCGCCGGCCCGTTCGCCGCGCCGGCCTTGGTATAGTCGTAAGTCTCGCCGGTCCTCGGGGAAGGCATCTCGATATCGCCGCGATAAAAGCGCCAGCGCTCATCGAAAGAGAAGCGGTCACCGACTCCGGTCGCATACGACGCGACCGGCGCCACATGCGGAGTTTCGCTCGATGCTGGTGCGGCTTTGGCGGAGGACAGAGGCAGCCCCAGATCCATCGCCGCCGCGGCGGTCAACCCGGTCGTCCCACCCAGGAATGTTCGCCTCTTCATGATTCCTCCCGCAATTGATATTTCAAGCGGCCATATCGGCAGAAATCGTCGCTGTCACATCGCCTCCTCCCACGGCAAGCGCATCGGCTCAGGTATCACGTTTCTGACGCGTCGCCGATCGCTGCCTGTGGATCAGCGTGGAAAAAGATCCCATGGGCGCGGGCTGGCGCTGATTGAGGCAGACTGACCTTCCCGCTTTGTCGTTAAGGAGGTCGCCCGTGTCCATATCTTCCTATGCCGCCGTCAGCACGCAGCTGAACGCCATCTTCGTGTCGCTGGAGCTGAGCCGTTCCACTTGGCTCGTGACTTCGCTGTCGCCGGGGCGGGGGGAGCGCATCTCGCGGCATCAGGTGAAGGGTAGCGACGTGTCGGCGTTACTGGGGCGGTTCGCTCAGTTGCAGGCAAAGGCGCGGGAGCGGACAGGCGACCAGTGTCCGCTGGTCGTCATCCAGGAAGCGGGGCTAGACGGCTTCTGGATCCACCGGTGTCTCGTGCGTGAGGGCATCGAGAGCCACGTCGTCGATGCCGCCTCGATCGCGGCCTCGCGGCGCATCCGGCGCGCGAACACGGACAAGCTCGACGGCGAGGCGTTGGTCCGCACGCTGCTCGCCTACAAGTGTGCATAGGAGTCGAAATGGGCCCCCACCTGTCGGATACGCAAGTAATTGTTTCGAAATGGAACCCCGGTTTTGAAGGGGGTCCCGATCGGTGCCGATCAGTACTCCCTCCCAATCGAAGATTATCGCGCAATCTGAGTGAGTTACGATGAGATATGGTAGGGTCTTATTTTAACGCCTATCTACATCCGGCAGTAAAGCGGTGCATTCTAAGGCTTTAGGAGCGGGCTAGATCACTCCGGCGCGATTTCCTTCTGCACGAGGGATAAGCCCGTAGCGGGCTTCCCGTTCCGCCGCTTATCATTATCGGACACGCGATACAGGCGCCATGTCTGGTCTTCCTTGATCATCGGCAACTGACATCGCCGGCAACGCGACCGCCAGTCGAGGCCATCGTGCCATGTACGCTGACCATCACGACGATGGCGGCGCACCGCCGATTGATCCACCGGTGCACCCCAAACTGCGGTGTGGTTCGCAGGGATCCGTATCTGGTCGACGCGCGTGACAGCGGGACATACATCGTTGATTTTGACAGGGCGTGAAGCGCCGGGGGCGGCAGCGATCGGCTGTCTGTCGACCCCACTCGTCGTGGCCGGAGGAGATGAGCCAAATGCCCTGCGCCGGCGAAGGTAATTGCCTGGATGAGAAACTAGCCCGCCGTAGTCGCAGAGGTGAGCCATCGCTCGACGCCAAGCCGGCGGGGTTTCTATTTTGCCAGTCCGTGCCAACCGTTGCCCCTTGCCGTGACCTCGCACCCATCATAGCTTTCCATCGACCGGGGGGCGGCATGGATTGGATCAACAGCATCGCGACAGGCGCAGGCGAGACGGTGGTGGCCGTCAGAGAGGAATCAGCGTCATGATCCACCTCACCACCCTCGATCGTATGCCGATCGATATGCCGAAGGCGAACATCCGTGAGGTTCAGGCCTTGGGTGATGGAGCGATTGTCTACCAGAAGGCGGGTCCGCCAATTCGGGTACTCCAGAGCGCGAACTGGATCATAGCGCGTTGGAAGCAGGGCAGAGGATGATCAAGTTGACCGCCCAGTCCGGCGAAACGGTCGCCGTAAATCCGCTGCACATCTTCGCGGTGCGCCCCTATCAAGGGGGCTCGCGCATCATCGCAGGTGGCGGGGCGGCGGTTGATGTGAAAGAAGCTCCCGAAGAGGTTGATCGCGCGGTACACCGGTGGACGAGGGGCGAATGATCAGGTCGCCCGGGCGGACGGCACGCGCAAGCAAGTTTCCACCGAGGACATTCGCAGCGTCGAGCGGAACGGACGAGGGGCTCTCCTGCATCTTGTCACCGGTGAAACCCTTGCGGTGATGCAGGATGCTCGGACCGTCGAGTTGCGGATCACGGCTGCGACTGCTGAACGGGATGGCTAGAGGGGGACGAAGCGATGACCCTCAGCCTCGATGCGCTAGCCTTTGAGAGGCCGCTCTTGCTGCACAGGAGCAAGCCGGGGACTCGCAATGCGCATCTGGACCCGACCTTCTTGATTGTTGCGGCTCACGGGCCTTGGGATTATTCTCGCGTTCGCCGGAGTGGACCCGGCATGCCCCGGTGCTCCGCTCATCGTGACCAGTGGGCGGGGCACCACCCGCCAGTTCTTGATGCTGCAAACTGGTTGACGCCCTCGTCATTCCGCCAGGGCTGCGTCGATCATGTCGACATATACGATCGCCGCCGCCTCGGCCGCTTCACCGTCATCCAGTTCGAAGAAGACGGCTCCCGCGCGCCGCATATCATCGGTGGGTAACCGCATCTCGACGAGCATCGTTCGGGCAAGCTCACGGAGACTGCCCTCGCTATGGCGCTCATTGATCAGTACCAGATCTTCGCCTGCGTCATAGCCTTTCAGGCCCGCCTTCAGTGACGCGGACAGGCGATCGATCATGGTCGCGGTCATCGGTTGCTCCTCCTCGACGCGCCGGCTCAGATGCACGCCCAGCAGCAGGGGGGCGATCGGTTCGTTTCGATGAACGGTCAATCCGTTTCGGATCATTATAGCTTCAAAACGGTGCAAACTCGCGTCCGCCGCGAGACGGCGAAGGCAGACCGTCCAACAGTCACGCCGTTTATGAGGCGACAGCGCCATTAACCTATGTGAATGTGCCGCGGCGATGGTGCGTCGGGAGATCGGGATGCGCGTGCAAATCAGGTCTGGCGCGTCCGTCATTCGGACGCCCGGAGACTTTCCCGCATATATGGACGCGTTGGGCCGCGCCGTGGAGACGCTTCGGGAGCTGGAGGATGGGTCGTCAGAAGAACAGTCGCGATGGGTCGAAATCTACGACGGCGATGACCTTCGGTTCAGTGCAGAAGTCTCTCGAAGCAGGCATCTCTCCGCCTGCAGGCGCTTGGTTTGATCGACCAACTCGAAATCCTTTTCCAACACCGGAGCTTCTCGCCTCCTCTGCCGCCGTGTAGGTTGGTCCCAGCTTAAGCAACTCGTCACGCTCGAGGCACGCCTCATCCATCTGTTGGGCCCACGATAGATTCTCCTGCTACCTAGCCCAATTCTGGGGGCAACAGGGGACGTCACAATTGACGATCAGAGGAGCGATAGCCGCGCTCGGCATCGAGGCCCGGCGCATCGGGGAAATGGCCGAACGGTTCAGGGACAGGCCCGAGGGGATAACCCTCCACAATATCGCTGCCCGGATGCGGACGGCTCAGATCAGGCTAGAGGGCGAGATCAAGTGATCCCCCTGACCACGACCGAGGGCCGTTTGGTCGACGTGCGAAAAGCGGAGATCGAGGAGGTGCTTCCCCTGGGGGATGGCGCGGTGGTGTATTTGACAGGCAGTGCGCCGATACGGGTGATGCAGAGCGCTCACTGGATCATCGGCTTGTTGGACCGGGAGGGGCAAGCCTCCAATCGCGGCGATCGCCTCTGAGCTGTTTCGGGGATTGGGAAGTCAGCCTTCCCTGGGCAGCGGCGATCCATTTCGGATCGCGATTTGAGCCCGACGTGTATCCGCTCAGTACTTCGCAACCATCGGCGGCCGGCGCTCCGCCGATGAAGGTCGGTGCCACTGGCCCAACAGGATGTGCGGCGGCCGGGCTGCGTCTTGGATCATCCGCCGCGCGTAATCGGCATGGCGAGTGCTCAGCGAGTTCCCTAGATAAGCTATGCGCCTCGATGATCACGCCCTAACCTGCCGCCGCCCCCACGAGAGACATGCTATGCTATCGTTCCTGAGAATGCCTGCGGCCGCACTGCTCGTATCGGCGCTACCGCTGACCAGTTCGCAGGCGAGCGCGCCGATCATTCAGACTCGCTTCACCGCCGATCCCGCGCCGTTGGTGTATGACGGCGTCGTCTATCTCTACACCAGTCATGACGAGGACGACGCCGAGGGCTTCAAGATGCTCGACTGGCGCCTGTACAGCTCGACCGACATGGTGAACTGGACTGATCGCGGCTCGGTCGCCTCGCTCAAGACCTTCCCGTGGGCTAACCAGAGCAATGACGCCTGGGCGCCGCAGGTCATTGCGCGGAACGGCAAGTTCTACCTCTATACGCCGATCACCGTCGCCGGATCGCCGCGCAATGTTATCGCGGTCGCAGTCGCTGACACGCCGGCCGGACCGTTCCGCGATGCGCTGGGCAAGCCGCTGATCGCGCCCGGCGAGGGCTTTTTTGACCCGACCGTATGGATCGACAAGGACGGGCAGGCTTATCTCTACTGGGGCAATCCAGATCTATGGTACGTTAAGCTCAACCGCGACATGGTGAGCTATTCCGGTCCGATAACAAGGGTGCAGCCGCGCATCACCGATTATCAAGAAGGGCCATGGTTCTACGGGCGCGGCGGCCATTACTACATGGCGTTCGCCTCGACCTGCTGCTCAGAGGGGATCGGTTACGCGATGAGCGACGGACCGACCGGTCCGTGGGCATACAAGGGGCCGATCATGGATCACGATACGCGCGCGACCGGCAATCACCCCGGCATCATCGACTATAAGGGCGGATCGTACCTGTTCGGCTTTAGCTACGAACTGAATTTTGCGTTGACGCCGATCCACCACGAGCGGCGTTCAGTCTCGGTCGCAAAATTCGAATATAATCGAGATGGGACCATTCCGAACCTCCACTGGTGGGACAGGACCAGCGCACCGCAGATCGGCACGCTGAATCCCTATGTCCGCGTCGAGGCGGAGACCATCGCCTGGACTTCGCGGATCAGACGCGACCGAGACCGTCCCTATGTTTGGACGCCCGGCGTCACCACCGCGCAAGGTGATCGCGGTGGCGTGTACGTCACGCGGACTGGCGATCGCAGCTACATCAAGGTCGCTGGCGTCGATTTCGGCGCAGGCGGCGCGAAGGCGTTTCGCGCGCAGGTCGCCCATGGCACGCCAGGCGCTGCGATCGAGCTGCGGCTCGACCGGACCGACGGGCCGGTGATCGGTACGCTGCCGGTGGGCGACGCACGCGCATGGCAGGAAAAGACTGCCTCCGTCTCGGGCGCTAGCGGAGTGCACGATCTCTACGTGATCTTCCGTGGCGGCGCCGCGCCATCGCTGGTCGACATGGATTACTGGCAATTTGACCACTGACATGAGTGAGCGACCAAAGTTCGCCGTCTCGCAGACCGGCACGAGGTTCGCTGCCGTTTTCGAGCCCCCACTCGCGAACAGGGTCACGTCATGGCACTGCCGCACGAGCTATTCGGTAAGATAAGATACAATCCGCTCGGCGCCGCCATGAAGTATCGACGGTACCTTTCCGGGAGCGGGGCACGCCGTGCGATCTTCATCGTCTGGTTTCTCCCTGCATCTGATGCGCGCAGGGGAGATCGACCCCAATTCGGTCAGGAAAGAGGGGGCCGGCCAGGTCGGCCCCCGATGAGTGTCAGTAGTCCATTGCCGGCACCGGGGCGGCCGGCTTCTCCTCCTTTGGCAATTCGGCGACGAGCGCCTCCGTGGTGATCAGGAGCGCAGCGACCGAGGCCGCATCCTGAAGTGTCGTGCGCACGACCTTCGCCGGATCGATCACGCCCGCCTTGACGAGGTCCTGATACTCGCCGGTCGCCGCATTGAAGCCCCAGTTATAGTCCTGGCTCTCGAGCAACTTGCCAACGACGTAGGCGCCGTCCTCGCCGGCATTCTCGGCGATCTGGCGTGCGGGTGCGCGCAACGCCCGGCGAACGATGTCGATGCCAGACTGCTGGTCGTCATTCGCGGCCCTGATGCCGTCGAGCGCCTTGATCGCGCGAAGTAGCGGGATGCCGCCGCCCGGCAGGACGCCTTCCTCGACCGCGGCGCGGGTGGCATGGAGCGCGTCGTCGACACGATCCTTCCTTTCCTTGACCTCGACCTCGGTTGCGCCACCCACGCGGATCACCGCGACGCCGCCGGCGAGCTTGGCGAGCCGCTCCTGCAGCTTCTCGCGATCATAGTCGCTGGTCGTGGTGTCGATCTGCTGGCGGATCTCGGCGACACGGGCATCGATGTCGGACCTGGTGCCGACGCCGTCGATGATGGTGGTGTTGTCCTTGTCGATCGTCACCTTCTTGGCGTGGCCGAGCATGTTGACGGCGACGTTCTCGAGCTTGGTGCCGAGCTCCTCCGAGACGACATTGCCGCCGGTCAGGATGGCGATGTCCTCGAGCATCGCCTTGCGGCGATCGCCGAAGCCCGGCGCCTTGACCGCCGCGAACTTGAGACCGCCGCGCAGCTTGTTGACGACGAGCGTGGCGAGCGCCTCGCCCTCGACATCCTCGGCGATGATCAGCAGCGGACGGCCTGACTGCACGACCTTCTCGAGCAGCGGCACGAGCGCCTGCAG
>Ga0105239_10002338_pt1 | contig 24180 bp, 20 predicted proteins | sample KBSC44metaG_FD_92761 | JGI IMG/M metagenome (GOLD analysis project Ga0105239, IMG submission 92761) | Corn rhizosphere microbial communities from Kellogg Biological Station, Michigan, USA - KBS C4-4 metaG | ecosystem: Host-associated > Plants > Roots > Rhizosphere > Soil | place: Michigan, USA...
AATATTTACCACAATGGACCGCTCACTGAAATGTTTCACGAATTGCCTCGTGTGCATCTCGGGAGAGTTAGTGTCTCAAGACTTATATTTCAGCGCAGACACTGGGATGATCACCCCCAACTACTACTACCGGCAAGAAGGCGTGGAGAGAATCGACCTCGATGGGAAAGTTGTTGCCCCGGGGTTCCTCGACTTGCAAACGAATGGGATGCAAGGTGTGCATTTTACACGGCTGGGGAGCCAGGGAGCGGGTGGTGAAGGCCGTGATCCCCCAGAGGACCAGAAGATGTTGGAAACGGTGAGCAAGGCTGAGCTCAGCCATGGTGTGACTGGATTTTGGGCCACGGTGCCAACTGTGGAGGTGGGGAGGTGGAAGCAGGTGAGATATATTTCGTTGCCTCCTGATCGTTCGTGGGTTGGATTATGATGCTCCCGGACTGTTTCATGGATTTCTGGAGGCTCTCCCAAGACTCTTTGTTACGTTAAGTTATCGAGCTAACGTTCATTACGGCCAGATAGTGCCAGCTCTTACACCGAGAACATTTTCTACCGGTGCGGATCTTCTTGGTGCACACCTAGAAGGGCCATTTTTGAGCCCAGCCAAGAAGGGTGCTCACAATGCCGATTACCTACAAGACCCAACACAGATATCTCCTGTTCATCTTTACGGCCATGACAATCTTACCTCGGCCGTGAGGATGATCACTCTGGCTCCTGAGCTGCCAGGGTCGACGACTCTTATCGGACAGCTTCAAGAAGAATATCCTCACATTGTCATCTCACTTGGCCATTCAGTAGCGAAGTACGAGGAAGGCCTCGCTGCATTGCAATTGGGTGCACGGGCATTGACGCACGTTTTCAACACAATGGCACCGTTTGAGCACCGGAGCCCTGGTCTCGCGGGCCTCATGTCGACAGGACGTTGCTACTATTCCATCATACCAGACGGGATCCATCTACATCCATCGGTGGTGACCATGTGTCTACGTACCGATCCGAGAAAGTGTGTCTTCATTACAGACAGTATCGAGCTCGCTGGGCTCCCTGACGGCGTGCATCCTGGCCACTGGCAGATTCCACTGCAGCAGGTCAAGCAGGGAAATCGGGTGACCATCCAAGGCACAAACACCTTGATTGGGAGCTGCTGTACTCTCGACGAGTGTGTGAGAAATGCAGTTGCGTTTACTGGCTGCAACCTTGCAGAAGCCGTGCAATGTGCCACTGAGAATATCGCCGACATGATGGGCGAGCATAAAAGGGGGAAATTGGAGACGGGACGGAGAGCTGACTTTGTTGTGATGGATGTGGATGGGATGGTTTTAGAGACTTGGATGGAAGGAAGAAAAGTGTGGCAACAGGAATCGATGCCTAACTAACTCGGTGGCCCCTAAACATCACTTAGATGGGGCACCTCGTCTTTTGTTCTGTGAAACTCAACTCCTGGTGCACTTGGTGACACCTTGGACGCAGCCCTGGCGGGGTTCTGCTGGATGTATGTATAATGATATCAGTGATAAGCCTCGCCTGACGCTGAGACACAAATCCTTGAAATGATCCTCGGTTATGGCCACCGGGCTGAAGATCATCTATCCCGAATCGAAGGGCGAGGAATAACGATTGGTCGGATGATTCTACGGACCAGGGGGGAGGTCTTGAGAGATGGGCTGAAATCAAGCGTTGGCTCCCTCAGCCATGGCTTGACGAGGCGTTCATGGGCCGGCCACTGTGGCTAATCGGCGTGATAGGCTTGACTCCATCAGCACCAAAGAAATGGAAAGGGGGCTACCTTAGGGATGGACCGTCGAACGGACTCAGTACGGAGTACTCGTATGGCGGGTCGTGGCGGGCATGCCAGTTTCCATGTTTTCCATGTTCTCGTAGGCAAGCGAGCAACTTGCATGGAGGTGTTTGGGGGGGGGGAAGACTTGACGCATTTTGGCATCTGGGCAGGTGCGGGTGGGCCACTCGCTAGTCCAAGTGGCATGGGGCTGTCGATCCCAAGTTACGTCATTCATTCTTTTGAGACGTCAAGCAGCAACTTGAAGGAGCAGCATGGCATGTGTATGGATTGCATGCGTTTGAATTTCACACAATTACGAATACTGTCGATCCCTGGATTTCCAACTTCTCAAGCTTGTATTCATTTCTTCTTTGTTGTTTCTTTTCTCTTCAGATTCAGGTGTATCACCACTTTCTTTGGCATCGTCTCCCGGACTGAAGGGGGGCTGTTGCATTGGAGTCTCTCCTTCCTGGCCAACGCCCCTTATCATCCTTATACACGCAAAATTCTCGCCATGGCGGATGATGTTGCTGCCCAGCAGCAAAAGTCTGGCAAGCCATGGAGTGGAGCCAACAAGATCCCAAACATCAAGGAATTTGTGAACAACCTCGACAGAGAGAAGGCCCAAAGAGACAAAGCCCTTGAGACTGGTGCTACACCGTCTCAAGAGTATTCTTCTGAGGTGACACCACACAAGAATGAAAAACCAAAGAAAGAAGGCAAGACTGTAACAGATCCTGTGACTGGAAACCAAGTGGTCATTGCCGATGTCGGCAAGGAATACATGGCACGGGCTGATAACCCTACGGTAAGTGCCATGAACTTGACCTGTTTGACTTCCACGAAGATTGACGCTTAACCCTAGCTGTCCGTTCCTAATGCCAACTTGGGCAAGCCAACACACGTTAAAACAGATCCGTCTCAATCGGGGGTAGAATATAAAGAGAAGCAAGATATCACAGCTCCTCCGGACCCTATCGCCGAGGGAAGTACTTCAGATGTGCCTATTCATGGCGAAAAGACGAATGTCTTGTTTCATCCAACACCGTCGGTCAGCTATGAGCCCATGTTTGCCATGCTGGAGCAGCGAGCTGGTGGTCTTTGTATTGCCATTCTACTTTCCATCATTGTCGTGGGTAGGATGTTTGGTGGCGCCCTCAAAGGGTTGATTCCACTTGGCATGGTGCTGGCCTCGGGCGTGTGGCTTTGGATGAAAGAGGTTGTTAGAAGCGGCCGTGAGGTTGAATGGAGCTCTGAACAGGCACGAGGCGAGACAGTGTGTTCTATTAAAGATCTTGATCCGAACACGTGAGGCTAATACACAGTCTAGGCAACGGCGAACCTCCTTCCAGAGTCGGTCGAATGGATGAATACATTCTTAAGTATTGTTTGGCGTTTGATTAACCCCGAGATGTTTGCAGCAGTCGCAGACACGCTTGAAGACGTTATGCAAGCCTCTGTGCCAGGCGTGATCAATAATGTCAGAGTTGCGGAGATCGATCAGGGAAGCAATCCTATCCGAATTCTCAGCTTACGGGCTTTGCCAGATTCAAGAGTACAGGATCTCAAACAAAGCATTCACGAAGAGAACAAGAAGACCAAGGAACCCCAAGAAGCAGCAGCTGATGAAGAGGGTGGAGACTATTACAACCTCGAAGTAGCCTTTGCTTACCATGCCAAACCTACCGGAGGATCGGCCGTTGCACGGGCGAGAAATATGCATATGAACCTGGTCTTCTACCTTGGGATCAAAGGTCTCATTGGAGTGCCACTCCCAATTTGGGTGGAACTTCAAGAGCTTGTGGGTACCATTCGGTTGAGATTGCAGATGACTCCAGAACCGCCGTTTGCGAAGAGCCTGACCTTCACCCTTATGGGCGTTCCGCATGTCCAGGCAGGATGTATTCCGATGGTCAAGCGTGGGGTTAATCTCCTCAACTTACCATTGATCTCGAATTTCGTCAATTACGCTGTGGCTGCTGCCGCAAGTCTTTACGTTGCGCCTAAATCGATGCAGCTGGACCTGAAAGCCATGCTACAGGGCGATGACATTACGAAAGACACTCAAGCGATTGGTGTCATGTGGGTTCGCATTCATCGTGCCAGTGGTCTCAGCAAACAGGATCGTCGTGGCAGCAAATATGGCGGAAGTGACCCTTACATCAACCTTTCATTCTCCAAATACGGAAAGCCCATGTATTGCACCCGTGTCATCACTGATGATCTCTATCCAGTCTGGGAAGAGACAGCAGCACTCTTGGTCACTCCCGAACTGATCAAAGCGGACGAGCAACTCAGTGTTGAATTGTGGGACTCTGATCGCAACTCTGCTGATGACATGGTCGGGAAAGTCGAATTGTCTATTCAAAAGATGATCAAACACCCAGGCAAGATGTATCCTCAAATCTCCAAACTGGCTGGCGTGCAAGAGGGCAGCGAAATGCCTGGGGAGCTTCATTGGGAGGTTGGGTATTTTGGCAAGCCCAAGTTCCGTCCAGCACTCCGCACCGATGGCAAGAATAAGGCCCTCCCGAACGGTCTCCAGGACGACGCGCAGTTCCAGGACGAGAAGGGGACCCTCGATACCGCAGACGCCGATGCCGTTGCTCACACGCCGCCTGATCCGCTGTGGCCTAGTGGTATCTGTAGTGTGATCGTCCACCAGATTGTTAATTTGGAGCTCGAGAACATCAAGGGCAGCGAGGGGAATAGGAGAGGCAAAGAGTTCGAGCCCGCCAAGGCATATGGAGAGGCCACTGAGGAAGAGTCAAGCAGTAAGCCATGAGTGAAACATGATTTTTGTGAAGTTGAGGACTAACTGAGACAGAATTACCTACTTCCTACTGCACCATCCTCTTTAACGACGTTTTGGTATATCGGACTCGGGCCAAGGCTGTTAGCAGTAAGCCGATCTTCAATGCTGGCACGGAACGGTTTATGCGTGACTGGAGGTCTGGTCTGGTTACGGTGACTGTGCGTGATCAACGCAATCGCGAGCATGACCCCATCTTGGGTGTGGTTCCCTTGCGGCTGTCTGAGATTCTGACTACCAGTTCGCAAGTGACTCGGTGGTATCCGCTCGACGGAGGAATCGGGTTCGGTCGAATTCGAATTTCCCTTCTATTCCGAAGCCTTGAGACTCGACTTCCACCCAAGATGCTTGGCTGGGAGGTGGGAACTTTCGAATTCCTGTCGGACCAGATTGTCACCAAGGGATGGACGGAGAACACCAAGCTGAAGCTCCGGACTGGCGGAAGCACCGGAAAGATTCCTCGAACGCAGTGCCACAAGAGGGAGGATGGCGAGGGTGTGTACTGGGATGTTTCGGCGGAGAAGAAGCAACATAAGCGACTTCCGGTCAAGCATCGCTACCGATCGCCAGTCATCTTCGAATTCCACGTGACTGGCAAACGCGGAGCATCTGCTTTCGCATCAGTTTGGCTGCAGAATCTGGTTGATAATGAGGAGACTCGATTCGACATCCCGATCTGGAAGACCAAGAATGGGACACGTCTGACGCAGAACTATATCACGGAAGAGAATTACCAAGCGTTTGCGGACCGAGGCCTTGAAGATTTGGAGGAGGTGGGGCGATTGCAGTTCCGTGGTCGATTCAAAGCGGGTATGGATGAATCTCACCGTGACTTTGTGGTGGACAATGATACGCGTGAAACGTATGAGACATTCGAGGCATGCTTGACGGAAGGGGTGCGAGCACGTGTGGTTGAAGCGGAAGTACCTGAAGAGATTCAGGAGTTGCACGAGGCGTCATTGACAGAAGGTCGTGATGTGCTTCATCAACATGTGGACGAAAAGGAGAGACAGAAGTGGCTCAGTAAATCTGGGGAAGATTGGTCTGGGGCATTCAGTCATGATCCTCGAGCGTATACGAACAAGAAGTGGGAGAAGATTGCAGAGCCGGGAAAGGACGATCCGCCGCACGACCCTTTCAACCCATCAAGCGATGATGACGATGACGATGACGATGATCCGGCGGTCAGCAGTAGCTCGGATTCCGACCTGGGCATCACTGATGCTTCCAACGCACCTGAGGGCGGATTCCAGCGGCAGCGGCAGAGCATGTCCTCGAACGCAAGGGGCAGTGGGGATACGATGACGACGACAGATACCCAGGGGACGAAGGGGACCAGTGCAACTGAAGATTCGGGGGATTCGGTGCAACCAGTGGCGGCCAAGGATGCGAAGTTCGAGCAAAAGGCGGGCAAACGTGCAGAAGCACGCAAACACCGTGGGCTGTCTCAGTGGATGCCTGCTCGGAATGTCAAATTCGCGCAGAACCAAGCGAAGATTGGAGTTTCTCGGATCAAGAAGAGATTCACGGGCAGCCTCGGTGGACGTGAACCTGGGGTTGAGACGGAGGCTGCTGGATGAGGCAGATGCTGGTCAGAAGCGTGATCTGGGAAGTGGATGAAAGGGGAGGAGGTTGCGAGAAGCAAGCGAGAGACCAGGGAGAATGAATGGCATTAATGAGCTATTCGTGAGTTAGTGTCGGTTTGGCATTTCACCAGAGGCATCAGGACTGGAATTCAAGGGCTCGTGAAAACAACAGGATAAGAGATGATCAAGTAAGTGTGTGGGTGCCTCAGGTGCCTGGGGAGGTAATGAGGAATAGGGTTGAGTGCTGTACGAGGACCAGTCATGATTAAAATTATAAGGACCAAGCAGGAGCAGTAAAGGACTGAAGCGCAGGAGTGTTGAGGAGACGCGAGAGCGTTTAGAAAGTGTTTGAGGTTGTTGGAGACCAGGAGGGTGGATAGGCGTGCTTCAAGGCTTTCCAAGCCTCTGATCCAACGAGGCCACGGGCGTTGGTCGAGCACTCACCAACTAGTATCAAGATGAGACGACGAAGTATGGAGGAATGGAGGAGGCAGAACTATGGACAGATAATTACATATGAAGGGGTTGGGTATTGAGAAGAACAGTTGAGTGATGAATGGTGATGGAGCGGAATGAACCAAGGTCAGTGCGGACTTCTCATGGAATGCCATCTTTCCAACACCGAATATCATTATTAATATACGTAGTACCGTACTCAGAGAGTGTGTCTGTGCAGAACTCGAGTTGTTAATTGCTGGCAGGTTGATTGATTACAGGTTCTCTCCATCTTCGCTCGGGTGGCCGCGAGTCCGTGGGCCCCCCTGCCCAGCAGTGTGGAGTCCAACTAAGTAGGTAAGCAGTGCTGTACGGAGTACTCCGTACTCGTACTGCAGGAGGAGAGATCACGAATGGCAAGGAAGTAAATAAGCGGGTTTGGCAGGTAACTAGGAGTGATACCCAGGTTGTAAGGAACTGCTGCACAAGGCGCGGCTTCGAGAAGGAGTTTGTGTGAGAGTGGGTGAGAGTGTGGCTTATTATGTATTACGGAGTACGGACGGAGTTACGAGGGAATTGTGCATTGATCTAAGTGTCAAGTGTCACTGCCAGGCACGCCCGGGACTATTACTATTTCTAGGCTTTCGGGGGTTATTTCTGGATTTGGGCGGGTGGTTACGACGGACTCTTAATTAATAATACTAGTGATGGAAACTGTGTAGGACTCCCTACGTCCCCGGCGAGTGGTACGTATGATGCCTACTTACCTCGTGCTTAGTGCTGAGTGCTGAGTGATTGGGGATCCGTACGCCTGACTGCGACTAATACCACTGCAGGGCAACTGGCCTCTCTGAGGACAGTAAATAGTGCACTAAGTACGTACTAGCACCCTTATACTTGGAGGGCTGGTTGCTGTTAAAGTCCACGCCAAGCCACAGGTTGGAGTTCCCTTGTCGCAGCGAGCCAAGCACCAAGTCCATGACCGCGCGTTCACATTCGGGTGCCCGCCACTGCCCCCGACTGCGCCTTCTTACGGCTGCTACCCACGCCCAACCCAGGCTACGGCTACTGGCCACTGCGAGTCCATCCACACACCCTCCTCTCTCACCCTCCATCACACCAACCCTCTACCCGTCTGGGCATTACACCTCTCCTCTCACTCCTCTGCTGTCTCTGCCACTGACGGACGCCTCATCATCACCACCACCACCACCATCATCCATTCTCCATATCTCTTGTCCTCCTCTACTCTACTCCTGTCCATCGCTCAGAGTCACCCGTCTTAATCCCACTTCACCACTCACTCACTCACCCACCCGACCACTGACGACCAACTACCTTCGCTATCTCGATATCCCTATTCACCCACCTGTACATCGACCGGCCCCCAGTACCAGTACTCGCTACTTGGTCCACAAACCCGCCTCTCGCTATCTTCACCTCTCCAATATCACGGTCGCTCCCATGCAATAACTGACACTTTCAAACTTAATCAACCTCCTCTCCCAGTCTCGAGCGCTATGCGCTTCCTCAGAGACCTTGCCGCCTTGGCTGCATCATGTCTCTTCCTCCCATCCACCGTCAGCGCTCACTCGAGAGCCAGAAACCCTTTAAACTACCTATCTTTAATCGAGGATCCCCGGTTACATACTCCTTCGCAACGAGTACATGCCTACTCCCATTTCGACATCACATTCGACCTCCATAATCATGCCGAGCATATCCGATTAAGTTTAGAACCCAACCACGACATCCTCCACGAGGACTCGTACATCGAATTCCTCGACCAGGATGGCAACCTTCGACATGCCGAAAAGATGCAGAGGGAGCACCACAAGGTCTTTATGGGAAAATCCTACCTCATCGACCAAGACGGCATTTCCACCCATGTCGGCTGGGCTCGCATCGTCGTCACCAGAGACGGCATACACCCTCTGTTTGAAGGCGCTTTCACCGTCATGGGCAATCACCACCATGTCCAACTCAAATCCGACTACATGTCCACCAAGCATGAACTCGATCCTGAACTGGAGGACGATGAGGATGAATACATGGCCGTTTGGCGAGACAGCGACATCAGCAGTCAAGATCCCACTCGACACACCGACTTGAAACGCAGTAACCGCCCCATCTCCTGTGGTTCCGACCACCTGGAATTCAACACTCACCCGGATCATCCCATCTATCGTGAATTAATGCTCAGGAGAGACGAAGGAACGTGGGGATCCATGTCGGTCGCCAACCTATTCGGCAAGCGTCAGAGCAACATCGATGGGGGTGGTGCCGGAAGTGGTAACTCGGCTGGTGTCAGTCTCAGAACCACCATTGGCAGCACCGACGGTTGTCCCACCACACGAAAAGTCGCCCTTCTGGGTGTGGCCACGGACTGTTCCTATACCGCCAGCTTCAATTCCACTGATACCCTCAGACAGAACATCATCAAACAGGTCAACACCGCCTCCGATCTGTTTCAATCCACCTTCAATATCACCCTGGGCTTGAGGAACTTGACCGTTTCCGACGCTCAGTGTCCAGGGACCGCTAACAGCCAGTCACCGTGGAATGTGGGTTGCAACACCAACACCGACATCACCCAACGCCTGAACCTCTTCTCCGCCTGGCGAGGCCAACGAGGTGATGACAACGCCTACTGGTCATTGTTCACAACCTGCAACACTGGCGCTGAAGTCGGCCTGGCCTGGTTGGGTCAATTGTGCAACCACGGGGCCACCAGTCAGACCGATACCAGCGGAAGTAGCCAGAGTGTTACCGGCGCCAATGTCATCGCAAAGACATCCACCGAGTGGCAGGTCTTTGCTCACGAAACTGGCCATACTTTCGGAGCCGTACACGACTGTGATTCGAGCGCTTGTCAGGATTCCAATGTGGTCAATTCCGGCCAATGTTGTCCGGCGAGTGCCTCGACCTGTGATGCCAACGCTCAGTACATGATGAATCCTTTCGCGGCATCTGGAATCACCACCTTCTCCCCTTGCTCAGTAGGCAACATCTGCAGTGCCCTCGGCAGGAATTCCGTCCAATCGAGCTGTCTCACCGACAACAAGGGGGTTGTTACCATCAGTGGCAACCAATGTGGCAACGGCATTGTCGAGGAAGGTGAAGATTGCGATTGTGGTGGTGAGCAAGGCTGTGCCGGAAATATCTGCTGCAACCCCACCACTTGCAAATTTGCCCAAGGTGCCGTCTGTGACTCGAGCAACGAAGGATGTTGCACCACCCAGTGCCAATTCGCATCCGCTGGCACCGTGTGTCGTGCAAGCACCGGTCAATGTGACCCACAAGAGACCTGCTCAGGCACCAATGGGACTTGTCCGCCAGACACCACCGCCCCGGATGGAGATGGCTGCGGAAACGGCCTTCGATGTGCCAGCGGTCAATGCACGAGCCGAGATCTTCAGTGCAAGACTCTCATGGGCAGCTATACTGCCGGCAATGACACATATGCTTGCAACAGCCAAACCTGCAGTTTGAGCTGTGCCAGCCCGGACTTTGGAAACAACGTCTGCTATAGCATGCAACAAAACTTCTTGGATGGAACTCCTTGTGGAGGCGGCGGCCACTGCGAGAACGGCGTTTGCCGTGGAAGCACAGTGGGTGGGGAGGTCAAATCCTGGATCGATGACAATAAACCATTGGTGATCGGGTTGGCCAGTGCCCTGGGTGGTCTTCTCTTGCTTGCTATCCTTGGATGCATTGTCCGAGCATGCAGGCGCGGTAGAAACAAGAAGGTGGATGGTATGGGAGGGTATCGAAGTCGAAGGAATTTGGGTGGAAATCCTCCTCGTGGTGGTTGGGATGGCCCAGCGATTCCTCCTCAGATGCAAACCCGTGGTTATGGAGGCGCATATGAGCCTTCACCGGTACAGATGCAACCCAATTCTGCGCCGTGGTATCCTCCACAGCCTCCACCAACATACAGTGCATGGCAACCGAGCGGCGGGTATGGTGGACCTCAAAGAGGTCAAAGTGTGAGATATGCTTGAGAAGTGGCCAATAAAAAGCCAGTTCGGTATAAAAAGAAAGAGTTATGGACATACTGTACAGCCTTGCACCTACGTGAATGATGAACTGTATGTGTGGCTACAGCATTGTTTTTTGGGGGAGGGGGTGGGCGCTGGGACATCGCATTGGTCTAGAAAGAACGGTACTGCATACGGCACGGCGTCAAAAGCTTTTTGGGGGGCATTGCTTTACTTGGGAGTTTCTCAGTTGTGTCTGTTTGTGATATGACCCCCGGGACCTTATGACAGATCTTGATCGAGATGAAACGAATCCAAACACGGACTTGGATCGAATACTATGCCACGAAATCTTGCAGCTTCAACGGAAGCAGGAATCAGGATACGAACGCTACTACTATATATGTCTATACATACACATCCTTTACTGGACACAGAGATAGTTAGGTAGTCAATGATATTAATATCGTTGGTTGCATTCTAGTTTCATCTGTAGAGCCCCAGCCCTCCCTAACTCCGGACGTGTCTTCGTGTTCACAACCCACAAGAGGCACGTGATCAAATCACGTGCAGGATGAACCTCGGCCAGTTCTCCGCAGATCGGAAGAGTGAACCCCCCTCACTCACTCTCGATTCCCACAGCCACACAGCCATGGCATTGATTGACCATGATTCTCAGAAAGGTATCCCGGATATAATAATACCTTGCGATTCCCCAAGCAGAGCACGCGATTTCGTCATCTCAAGCCTTTCCAATAAGAGCTCTCTGCCAGCGGGTTTTGGGGACTTTCGTAATACATACTCCCCTTCGATTCGTTTGGACGCGGGGATATCCATCCCTCTGAATTGGCTGGCTGATACGATCCCACGCCCTGGAATTGGTCAATTTCAGGTACCACACTCCCATGCCACTCGACTCGAGGATTTTTCTCTTACACATACATGTCGAACTGAGTCACTGATTTTTTGCGGTCTCTCACGCTCTTGTTTTTCCCTCATGAACATCACCTCCCTCCTGGCCTCCCACCCCACCGCCGCTACCGCAGCCGCCACCGTTGCGGTCCGCTCTGTGACTCGTCCCCTCCTACAGGACAGATTCCTCCCTCCACTTCTCCTCGCGAGTAGCGCAGCAGCTGCTACTTCTGGAAGGAGGAATTGTGGTACCAGAAAATTAACAGGATATACGAAGACATCCTCTCGGCGCAGTATGTCCTCGACATCGAAATTATCAGAGAAGTTCAAGCCTGCGCGGCGTGTCGCCGGCCAGAAACAGGATGTCTGGTCGATTGTCAACGAGGCGGCGGCGGCGAGCCCAGTCCAGCCGATCGTCAACATGGGCCAAGGGTTTTTGTGAGTTTATATCAGATCATATGGGTTGCGTATTCTTGCGCGGAGAGACAACAGATATGCTGATGGACTCGTTGCGCAGTGGGTACAATCCTCCTCAGTTCATCATAGACGCGGCCAAGAGTGCACTTGACAGAGTTGAGTGCAATCAATATTCGCCGACGAAGGGCCGGCCGAGGCTGAAGAAGGCTATCGCCGATGCATATACACCTTTCTTCGGGAGGAAACTTGACCCAGAAACGGAGGTCACCATCACGACGGGTGCGAATGAAGGTGGGTTTTGTGTTGCGTCTTTCAAGAAGAGATGGGCTGGAACCATGGAGCTAACGTTGGATTCCTCTTTTTTCCCCGATGCATAGGCATGCTAAGTGCATTCATGGGGTTCGTGGAACCCGGCGACGAGGTCATCATCTTTGAGCCCTTTTTCGACCAGTACCTCAGCAATATCGAGATGCCCGGTGGCACCATCCGATACGTGCCCATGCATCCTCCCAAAGACGGCGCAGAGCGCACATCATCTGCCGCGAACTGGACCATAGATTTCGACGAGCTAGAAAAGGCTTTCAACTCCAAGACCAAGATGATCGTCCTCAACTCCCCGCACAACCCTGTTGGGAAAGTCTTCAGTCGGGAGGAGCTCCAGCGGATAGGAGATCTCTGCCTCAAGCACGAAGTCATCATCCTCTCCGACGAAGTCTACGACCGGCTGTACTACGTCCCCTTCACGCGCATGGCCACATTGTCACCGGAACTCGCAGACATCACCCTCACGGTCGGGTCCGCGGGAAAGAACTTCTACGCCACCGGCTGGCGCGTCGGCTACCTGATCGGCCCACCACACCTGATCAAATACGTCGCCGCCGCCCACACGCGCATCTGCTACTCGAGCGTGTCCCCACTGCAAGAGGCAGCCGCCATCGGCTTCGAGGAGGCCGACAAAGTCGGCTTCTGGGACCAAGCGGTGAAGGAAATGAAAGGCAAGATGGACCGCTTCTGCCAGGTCTTCGACGAGCTCGACATCCCCTACTCGATCCCCGAGGGCGGCTACTTCGTGCTGGCAAACCTGACCAAGGTGAAATTACCCGCCGACTACGAGTTCCCCGAGCATGTCAAGCACCGCCCGCGCGATTTCCAGATGGCGTGGTTCTTGATAATGGAATTGGGCGTCGCGGCGATTCCACCGACGGAGTTCTACACCGACGAGAGGGCCCACCTCGCGGAGGATTGGATGCGGTTCGCCGTGTGTAAGAACGACGATGTCCTCGAGGATGCGAAGGAGCGGCTCAGGGGCTTGCGGAAGTATTTCGCCTAAGGTAACTAGAGGAGAACGGGGGTGGTTTTTGTGAGGTCTCATTTCTAGATAAGACTGGCTTGGCGGACAGGAGGAAACATTAGAAGAAGGGCGCATTTCCGTCGAGTTTTTTCTCCCCGGCTGTTGGACTGACTATTTATTAATATCACGTACCATAGAACTGGGGGTTATCTTCAATCAAACTTCACAGCCAGTATTCGTCTTGATGTCTCGTCTCGTCTCATCTCATCTCGTCTCGTCTCGCCTCTCATCTACTCAGTGTTCTAGATCCAGTTCAAGAGGAATGAATGGTGGTTGCACGATGGTGATTTGCCTGCCTGCCTGCCTACCTATGACGCGAGAACAAGTTTTCCTTTTCCTTCCAGGCGTGTAAAAAAATGCCCCACACCCCGCCGGCCTGTGCGATAAACACTGGGACTAGGGGGACATCAAGCAAGCCCCCATGGCCAGGGCCAGGCCATGTTCTTCTGATCGATTCTGTCGCAATGCTATTATCTATCAGGATGGATTGATTCAAGGGCGGGAGGAGACAAATGCACATGGTTTTGTTTTGAGAAGGGCTTCCCCCCCCCGTAATAAGAACTAGCTAGGCATGTATGTATGTACTGTATATCAATTAATTGGTGGAAAAGTCGGATCTACTCGTAACATTGATAATATTAATATTATGGAATTATCCCATCTGGATTTGGTCCTGAGTTGTTTGGCACCCGCTTCCAGGGGGCTGCAGCCTCGCCGCATCCGCTGCATAACGTCGGAACCACTTTAACTATTAAGTTACTGTAGTTACATAACTAGGTTGCTTAATAAGTGGGACTGAAGCGCGCGACGCGTCGCGGGGCCTGTTCGCCTAACAAAATAGTTTAGGTATGTAATAATTACGAACCACGCATCCATACTCGGGCAGCCGGGCTTCTATCTTAAGTGGGTGACAACCACAACCACGGCAACATTCATCGCCCTTTCAAGCTCTTTATTTATTTATATAGTTGTCTAAAGGGGTCTACATCGTTTTCTCCAAACCCTCCACTCCGAACTCTCCGAACACCCATCACCCGAAAGGCATGGAGCTGCCTCCTGCTCCTCCTTCAAGATGGTGCTCTGTCCGATCTGCGGCCAGTCGGTGAAACAATCCAACATCAACAACCACATCGATTCCAACTGCGTGCAGGATATCGAACACGGGCAATCGGACGGCAATGGCTCTGCGATCATCCCTGCCACTACCACTACCACTGCTCCCTCGGGCGGTGTGGCAAGTTTCTTCAAGACGCCTGCAAAGCGCGACAACAACCACAACTCAGCCGCGGCGTTCTTCTCCTCATCCCAGCCGGTTGCGCACAGTCCGAGCGAGGCCAGGTCGAATACGGGGTTGAAGAGGTCGTTTGATGTTGCGTCGCTATCGTCGTCACAGCAGCCTCGTGCTTCGGCCGCATTTACTGGGTCGCTGCTCAAGAAGAGCGAGGAGACACATCTGACGAACGGCGCAGGCCGCGATACTACAACGAGTCCCTCTGGTTCCGTTGCCCCAACTGCACCACTGCCGTCGGCAACCAAGAAGCCAAAGACAAGTAGCGCATTCGAGAAAGCAGCACCCCTAGCAGAGCGAATGAGACCAAAGATACTAGACGATGTATGCGGCCAGGAACTGGTCGGCCCCAACGGCGTCCTGCGCGGCCTGATCGAACAGGACCGTGTGCCCAGCATGATCCTCTGGGGAGGCGCGGGCACGGGCAAAACCACCATCGCGCGCGTCATCGCGTCCATGGTCGGCAGCCGATTCGTCGAGATCAACAGCACCAGCTCGGGCGTCGCCGAGTGTAAGAAGATATTCGGCGAGGCGAAGAACGAGCTGGGTCTCACTGGTCGCAAGACCATCTTCTTCTGTGATGAGATCCATCGCTTTAGTAAGAGCCAACAAGATGTGTTTCTGGGACCGGTCGAGGCTGGCCATATTACATTGATTGGCGCAACGACGGAGAATCCGAGTTTCAAGGTCCAGAATGCGCTGTTGAGTCGGTGCAGGACGTTCACGTTGCAGAAGTTGACGGATCAGGATGTCGCTGATATCCTGAGGAGAGCGTTGGAGGCGGAGACACAGAGAGGGGAGAACTACACTCCTTTGCCGCTCGTCGGTGATGAGTTGATCGCCTATCTAGCCGCATTTGCGGACGGGGATGCGAGGACAGCGCTCAATCTACTTGAGCTCGCGATGGAATTGTCCCAACGTCCAAATATGACACTGGAGGCGTTGAAGCAGTCTCTTACCAAAACGCTCGTCTACGACCGTGCAGGAGATCAGCACTATGATACGATCTCCGCCTTCCACAAATCGGTCCGTGGCGGCGATGCAGACGCGGCGCTGTATTATCTCGCGCGCATGATCCAGTCGGGAGAGGATGCGCTCTACATCGCAAGAAGAATGATCGTCATTGCTTCAGAGGACGTCGGGCTCGCAGACAGCAGCCTGCTTCCCTTGGCTACGGCCGCGTACACTGCGGCGGAGAAGGTGGGCATGCCTGAGGCGAGAATCAATCTCGCCCATGTCACTGTTGCGCTATGTCAGGCACCAAAGTCCACGAGAGTATACCGCGGGCTGAGCAATGCGTTCAGTGCGCTGCAGGAGCCGGGAATTGCGGGTCTTCCTATTCCAGTCCATCTTCGAAATGCCCCTACGCGGTTGATGAAGGAGCTTGGGTATGGGAAGGAGTACAAGTATAATCCTGATTATGTGGATGGGAAAGTCAAGCAAGAGTACCTCCCTGAGAGGTTGAAGGGGAGGAGATTTCTCGAGGACAGAGATCTTGGCGAGCAGGTTGATCCTGACCTCCTCGAGGAGAGAAATGGAATTCTAGATGATTGAGAGCGAAGATATCAGCAAATTGAAACGAAGCAACTATGGATGTTGACAGTCGCGTCCTGCCTCCCGCGCGAGGGCGTTCACACCTTCGTTCGCAGAAGTCGGTTATGACATTCCAAGCTCAGGTGGCTCCTTCAACTCAGCATATAACTTCCTGAGCGACATCTTCATTGCAAAGCCGGGAAAATGAAGCACTCGCGAGGCTTCACGGGTTTCCTGCATCCATGAATATATTATAGCACCGCGAATCTAGAAGTGCACCCTGAACTATCAACTCACCGTCAACAACCGCAATCAGCTCCAACTGGCTATGTGCCTGTCAATCCTGGCACACGGCAAAGCCATGGGGTTTCCTCCCGTCAAACCTAAATCACACGGCGAAGGCGAGAAAGTCCACGACTGTGAATGAGGTTGCATGCGTTCTCAGACCACAAACCCGGAATCCTGGATGCTGCTAGATCGAGATCTGGGGCCCTCGAGATGGGGGGCCTCGTATACGGCTGAATTAGACTTTTCGGTTCAGAGCTTCAGCACCTTCTTGAAATCCTGATCACCTCTTGGCGTGCCTCTCGTTCGGTTCAACTCAATCCAAAAGATTCTTTCCTGAAAAGCACTGTCCAGCAAGTCGATCGTTACAGTTTCCAGATCCGGATTCAGCCGTCTTAGCCCAGCAGGAGCTTGCAACACGAACTTCGTGAGTAAACGAAGAATACTATATTGGGCGCCTGGGGCGGATGTGACGGTTACCGTTCTTGGGCCCAAAATAAAGCTCGAATGAGAATCAAATTTGAATATCCAACCAGTTGGGCCTGGGCCTAGCTACAGAAACCAAAGCTCTCGGAAGGGTCGATTGGTGAACTTTAATTTTGGACAACACTGGTGTCAAACTCATAGGTGCATATATACGAGCTGATGGATAGGTCAATGGCCAATATAAATATATCGAGTATCCCTCGAGGTGCCGCTGGTGTTTTCGTTTCTCCTCTGTTCACACATATACCATCTGTCCTTTGATCATCAGACTTTCCATCCCCCAACGAAGTGCAAGCCACCAACCAAACCTCTTCTCCAAACACGTCCGTCGCTCGCAGCTCGTTACCAAGCCGAATTCTGCATCCCAATTCGAACTACACGTGTGATTGATAGCCTAGCTTTTAGGAAGAACTTTGCACTTAGTCAGCTACTCAAGTCAAAAGGAGACAATATAAAAAGAAGTCATGCCGACGAAAGGATCGTGCAAGTGCGGTGACCTCACCTATGAGTTCGACGGCGAACCAATCGTCAAGGTATACAACGCTATACACTGTTTCCTTTTCTCTTTCTTGAGATATATCACCCTCGCATCAACAACCTACGTCCCCGACCTGCCACCAGCTCACCCCAGCAAATCCAAACATCCTTGCCCTTCACTTCTCTCTCTATCTATATATGTTCCCCCAAAAGCTAACCTCCTCCCTTCCAGGGCCTCTGCCACTGCCTCACATGCCGCAAGTTGACGGGCAGCGCATTCGCCGGCTTCCTCATGCTCCCGGACCCAGCCTCCAGCACCGAAACACCACCACCCGGAGCCTCGTTCCACCTGACATCCAAAACCTCGTCCGCGCCACGCGAAACCACCGGTGTGCACGAGAACGGCCTGGCCATGACCTTTTACGGCTGCAGCAAGTGCCCGAGCACTCTGTACAAGCGCGCACCAGTCGGGTTTCCCGGCGCGCTGATTGTGCTGGCAGGCGCGTTGGACGGTAGTGAGGACGACGGTGGGAAGATGAGGGGCGAGGGCGGATTGGAGGGCTTTGGGACCCCGCAGGTCGAGCTGTGGGTTAAGTACCGCTTGCCCTGGCTGCAGGAGGTCAAGGGCGCGAAGCAGTGTCAGGAATTTGAGTGATGAAATGACGGGCACGGAGGTCAAGGAAAGGAGGGAGAGGGAGGGAAGATGGGGGTCTTGGTTGGATTGGCTTGAGAGACTGACTCAGTACTGAAATTGAGGAACGAGTTTACGGAAGCGAGATTGATGAGATATCAATCAATATCCAGACTGGGTATTGATCTGGGATATGACTAGCACTGGAAATGAATGAATGAACGAAATCACCCAAAATCAGGATATTGCAGCGCTCATGACTGAATCGCGGGTGGGCTAATGAGAAAGGGTGGATGTGATGTTCATCTGACCTTCAACTTTCGAGGAGAAGATCTCAGGCAATTGCCAAAAAGGCCCAGTTGATTTATTTAGCGAGAGGAACTTTGATATAATGAGTAGCTCACTTTCGTTGTTTACAAATTTGCGCAGCTACAGCTACGCGCCCTGAACTGAACAAGCCTGCCATTCCAATCAACCTCAAACATCAGACTCAAGCACATGCTAGCCGTGGCTGATGGCTGATACAGTTGGTCTGATAAAGAAGCAACTGTTTTCTATCAACTTATGATAACTATGTGATGTACAAAGAGGAACAAGAGAAGGTAGAGAGGTAGGGACCCAAGTGGTCTGTAGGTGTGTACTGCCTCTCCGGCGCACTGCCTGTATCCTTCACCATATCCCACAGGCAGTGAGGCCAACTGATACCCGGTTTCCACCTTGTAAGCAGCCGGCAGCTCGAGACGCCTCGCACCACCCGCAATCCACCTGTGTTCGAGACGTCACCTAAGTGAGTGAGGCAGCTCAACGGTAAATAACCTCGCGCAGAATCAAATACATGTAGAAAGAAGAAGCCTGTTTGCTTGCACCACTCTCCTCGCTCACTTCCCATCGGAAATCACTCACCAGTTGAGAGAGACGTTCGATATAAATTTTGTGTCTCTCTCGAATTTTCAACGTCGTTCAGCCATCACAGCGATTTTTATTATTATTTTCTAGATGATGAAGGCTCAATCAAGATTTGAAGGTGAAGGTCAGGCATTGCCCGCCGCAAACGAAGGAACTCCAGGTCCGAGCCGCCACGAGTGGCGAGCAGGACGCGCAGCTTCGTCCGGCGGAGGATGCTGAGAACCTCGCACAGGACGTCTCCTTGGGTGGTGGTGGTGGTGGTCGCGGCAGCCTTATTATCATCCCCAGCGGTGACCTCAGCCTCAGCCTTACTATTAGCTCCAGGATCGTCCTGGCCATCCAACTCCAGCTCCAGCTCCAACGGGTCCAACCAATCGAGACCACAAACGATGACGCAGAACATCGGGTCCGGCATCAATCTCGCGAGCGCCGCGAAGAACGCAACCGCGAATGGGATCGACGCCGCCGAGCCGTCCAGCTTCTCGAATCGATTCCCCTGCATCTCCATCGTCGCGTTGTAGCGAGCTGGGAGGTGGGACATCATTTGATGGATTAGTGCGTAGAGTAGTTGGATGATGCTGTGCGTTTCTCTTGGTGGTGGTGGTAGTATTGGATGGAAAGTTGCGGTCGGGGTTAGACTGCGCTCTCGCGACGAGGAGGAGGAGGAGGAGGAGGAGGAGGAGGAGGAGCAGAAATACGCGATCACAGGGACAGAGAGGGAGTCGGCGAGGTTCGTCAGCTGGGCTGCTGTGGCTGGCAAGGGATTCTCAATGTCCATTCAATTTGCGGCGTTATTGGTGTCTCTTGAGTCTTTCTCCTTGGGACTTTTGAATGTTTCCCTTGTAAATACTTATCACTTCCCGTTTGGTTGCTCCTGGATCCGCTGGTTTATGCTAATGTATCATGTCACTTGAGCAGTTACGCACTGGGTGCCCTTGCAAACAGACCTACTGACAGGATTCATCACGAGAAGTCCAATGTCGTCGATGACTCTTCATCCTAAGAATTCATGGCGAGGCTGGACAGAGTTATGAATTTTCACGGTCGTTTTGCCCATATTGAAACCAGCACACAGATTCATCAGTTGTTTAGTTCACCCAAGTTTGCAACCAGGCATTCTGCCCCATCCAGAAAATGCATCTCTTCCACGCTGATTGGCTGCTGTCTGGCTCTTGATTTCATCCTACGTGAACACCAGTTAATGCGGTCCCGACGGAATCGGTAGCGGGTCAACGGTACGACCGACCATTTGCGCTGGCAGAGCGACAACATAACACTGACACTGGTAATTATTTCTGACAGCACTCTCAAAGTCATCTTGTTCTCGGAAAGGACCCATGGCGCTGGTTGGTAACTTGGGCACCCAGGGGACAACCAGGGATCCTAAGGATAGCCCCTTTGGGAAGGCCGCTTGAACCAAAAGGTGCACCTGCTTTGCTGGACGTTACACTTTGCAGGAGAGATGGCCAGTCATGAGCCATGCTTCAACGCCTGAACCCGGTGGGGGCCAGAGGACGCCTAGTCAGATAGGTGGGAGAGAGCTGTTGTTGAGCGCACTGCAAATCGGTCGAAAACGGAATCTCGGAATCTTTGCATTGGCTATCCGTACATACCTAGCATTATGTTTGTTAATTGTTGCTTGGACAATGGTACGGGCGCGCTCAGAGAGAACTAGCTGAAAATGAGGTCGATGGTGTTCCGTCTTGCGCTGCTTCAACTCTTCACTCCTTACACGATGACCTTGCAGTTTTAGCGAGCCTCGCTAGGCAAGGATGTTGGGCCAAAGGCTCCTCGGCCTGCCACCTACGCAATGATAGACATTTGACACCGAGATGGATTTCAGGCTAACTACTGTAGCTCTCGTATATCTGGGAGTGTCGCTTAGGCTTGCTCGGCTACCTAACTAGCGTCTGGGGAAGTGGGAAGTGGGAGCTGTTCAAATTCGCAATGCTCACAAAATGCTAATTACCCTCCACAAATGTCTTTCTTGAAGCCCGCCGTCAGTAGATAGCAGCTGGACTGGGGCTGCCGTTGTCCGGAACGGGACGCTGTTCGGCCCAGAGGATTCCACCCCTTCTTGATTGAGGCCCTGTTCACCTGGACATGACTTGTTCGTTTGTCCAGGATTGGCGTGAGCGCAGAGGACTCAACGTCAGCAACATGTCAGATGATAGTTGAGAAAGCTCCTCTCGACTGGCACAGACAGACAGCCGTTCCAAACTTAAACCCCTTGGCGAGTTCGAGGCATGATTCGACATTCATGTGTCAACGTTTGGTAGCGTGGGAAACACGTGGGCAATGCAAGCCTCTCATCACACGTGGGACTGGGATGGCCCTCGTTCAGCCCGCCATGCGTCCCGAGGCGTTTCCTGCGTTTTCCTATGTTTCCTACCTATACACATCCGTACATGACAGCAAGGTTCGGGTAGTCGGTTCAGCTCGTTTGCAGGTCAACTGGTCGCGAAGCAAATGAATTACGGACATTGTACCTTGTACCGCAACCAACTATGACAGGCGAGGAGACCCCTTGAGATTTGGTTTAGTCCAGAACCGCTCGTGGCTCGAGCAAAGTCGACAGAGAGCAATTTAGATGTAGATGGACAGCTGAGATGTTGGCAGAAACATGGTTACACATGAGGACGACTACATTCATAGATGGTCACCCAGGTGCCAGGCACAAAGACCCGAACGCGAGTTTGTCGATTTCCACACCATCTACCACGTTTTGTGAAGTTCTACGATGGTTCCGACATACCCTGTCCATGGGTACCAGAGTAATTGTCGAGTGGAAGGTGGTCTGACTTCCAGAGAGAACTGTGGTCTCGATCGGTCGAATGATAGAAGGTTTGTGTAAAAAGGCCGGCCTGGACCACGCAAGTTACGAAGCCCACGAGATACAGGAGTATTACAATTTCCACAAAAAACACCAGGTCACATTATGAGACCGACGACGCGTGCTGCAGTATCTAGTCACGATGCGGGAGACGGAGAAGAGGATTCAACCTTGGTTCGCTGATCAGGCATAGCCATAATTGCGAGTTTGCCGTCGCTCTTCGCACAGCGCAGGGGTCACCAGACTCACAGTCAGTAACACCCCAATCTCTTGACGGAGCAGCTTGGGTAAGACAACATCAAAGAAAGATCTGGCCAGATCGGAGGGAAGCCATGGAACAAAATGTGTGGAACCGCACAAGCAATGCGTGGATCAATTGACTGCGGAGTACGGAGTACTGGAGGTCGTGGCCTCGTGGCCCCTGCTGGGATGGATCCAGCGTCAAACTTTGATCCCGATTTAGTGCACTTGGATATCCTGTCTGGACTCAGGATCGAAGCGAAAGCACACGGTTGCGAGATACCCATTGCTCTCTCTTTTTTGACGGCATTGTATTCTCGCTCGTCGCACATCAGATTCCCATCCTTACTGTCAGCCATCTAGGGTAAAGCTTGTCCGAAGGTCCGAGCCTAGAGTCGCCCGACCCATGCTGCGACTGGTGGATGTGAGCCATCTATCCGTAAGCGAACTTCTCAAAAACGCCATGCAAATCACCCAGCTTAGCTTGATGCATTTTTGACTCAACATTGACCACCTACGGGCTCGGTTGGCATGAGGCCCAAACCGTGAGCGAATCATACACTCCAGCGACGTGAGGCATGACCCACTAGTTCAGCGGAAAGTTGAAGTCCGAAAACTCTTCGCTCTTCTTCCTCCCCAGTTTGATGATTTGCCATCAACCACACCAGGGAAGCTATGTACTACTCCTCTCCTCAAGCAAACAAAGCACGAGCTGAACATTTTCCCACTGGCCTTATACCCATGGTGCTGGCTTGGGTCTGTCAGAAAGCCAAGTGGCTGGAACGAGGTGGTACAAGGCTGGATGGTTTGCTAGTACTCAAACCCTGGTCTCACCCAAACACGAGCACAGGATCCCACTATCAGCGCTCCAAAGACCATCATATCCACCCTCCTGGACTAAGTGCTTGCATGTCCCTCAATCCTTGCACTAATTATTAGTTGGCTAGGCTCGTCCACTTTGCTGGATGCGGCTAACCACACCGGCTCCAACATCCAATGGCCCCGCCCCGACCTTGTGTCCCTTGACCTTTAGGGAGGACTTGATGTGGCTGATGATGCTGAACACAGTGCTGGTGTCATCTTCCGCGACCAACGACATGTCACGCAGGCGAACCAGCCTATCCTCGAACAAGGCCAACACCTGAGGCCGAGGGGCTTCTCTACGCGACGGATACCGAGAAGAACGACCAATTTCGAACTTCGATCACGGTTGATCCAGCCAAAACGTTCGACATTCGCTTAAAAGTTTGCCTCTGTGTCTCGCCAGGGTTAGCGTAGCGGATCTGGTCTGCGGCCACTTGTCATCATGGTTATAGGTACCTGGCCTGGAAGGCTCAGAGTGCAAAAGACATGGCCTGTGGACATTTCCAGGGAGTCGAAACGGTCGGTCAGAGTATCCTGCAAGAGCCAAGCCTCTCCTGCAGTGATAAACAACCATCTCCAATTTGGTATCAAATGCTGAATCGTTCTTGCACTGCGTATCCGTACGGTGGATGGTCAGTACTCCGTACCTCATTACGAGGACGCTGTGCTACCAAGATTTGTGTGGCCCCCGCTTGCTTCGTAAGGCCCTCGTCCTCTTGAGCAGCCTCGCATCCTCACAGAGTTAGTCTTCTTTGATTCAAGCCCAAAAGGGGGGCCTTGGCAAGAATCATTTCGATCTTGCCCTGACTCCCAGCCCGCTTGATCGACTGGGAGAAGTTCTTGTTTGGTCGATGGTAATGACCGGGGACTGCACTCGTTCGGGCATTAACGTCGGACAGAGAATTGACGTTGAGCGGCCCACCCATTTCATTGGACCCTAGCTGCAGCAACAGTCATTGAAGCCTCGATGCCAGACTCCCCCTACTGGAGCAATCAGTCTTAGTCTACTTTTCGTCGGCCAAGGCCTGTCACGACTCACCCAGTCTTTCGTCCTCAATCTCGATTGAGTGACTCCTCGACTCGACCTGTGCCACAAGGGTAACAAGCCAGGTACGTTACGATTTTGAAGGATTATCACCGTTTGATGGACCCTTGGCTTTGACCTCCGTACTCCGTACATACCGGCCCATAACACGGGGTATCGAAATCTATGGCCTTTTCATGGAGTCGGCCCGTGTTCAATCCACTTCCAAAGTGCTCCGTACCCTCGCTGGACACTAGTTCACGTTAGAACACTATTCTGGCGCAGAATCTTGGGTTTCATCCTCACCAATTATTCAACTATTTGTCGAAAACGCTGTTGA
>Ga0105239_10002339_pt1 | contig 24172 bp, 26 predicted proteins | sample KBSC44metaG_FD_92761 | JGI IMG/M metagenome (GOLD analysis project Ga0105239, IMG submission 92761) | Corn rhizosphere microbial communities from Kellogg Biological Station, Michigan, USA - KBS C4-4 metaG | ecosystem: Host-associated > Plants > Roots > Rhizosphere > Soil | place: Michigan, USA...
AATCAGGGTTCATCCCCCACCCCCCAAATTATCCCCCTCTATGTCGAATGCGAATCCAAGCAACCACAGTTTTTCCATTTTAGTCTCCTACGATACCACTTAGCTTTAGCTTTGGTGGACCGAATGAGTGGAGTTAGCAAGCGTGTGAATGGTCCACAATCACAATCAGACGTCCGGATCACTCTTCTCTTCTTTTCTACAACTCATTCTGTCCCGGCGGGTTGATAGTTTGCTCTATGTACACCGTGCAGCCACAAAGTTCTATTGTGACCTCCGACCCCTCACATCATGTCCCAACAAAGGCTTTGCGCACGTGACAAAAATCGAAACCCATCGATAAAAGCTTGGCAGCGCTAATCTGGTTTAGGATACCCCGTACACTGGCCATATTATAATTCAATATCAAGCCTGTGGCCTCCGGACAGTGGCCGAGTTCAAGTGGACCAAGAGTCATGATCTCATCTTCCGATGTTCTTTGCCCCAGCCTTTCGACCTCCCTACTACTGCTACCAATGATATGACTGGAGTGATTTGCCGTGCCCCAGAACAAGCCTGCCATTGAGGCTTGTTGCATCCTGTTCAGACGAGAATGCTGATCGGAAATGCGTCATGTCGTCCCTGGTCCTAGAGGATTAGGGTGCATTGGCAATCTCAGGAGAGAAACAGTAGGTCACTGGTACGTCTTCAACGGACTGTGAGAGCTTGGGTTAATTTGCAATGATTTTTGAGCTGAGACTTTGAAAATCTCGGCGAGTTTGCGACTTCCTCCTGGTTTCAACTCAATCATCTGTATCAACCCTACTTAGTAGTGTCCTGTCAGCACCAACCCCATCCTTTACACACTCAAATTCGAGTGCCCTTGGACATCCCACCCCCAGCCCTTTCAATATAAAAGACCTCTCCTACAAGTTTTCTTCAGAATGTCGGCAGGGCCTGCACCGTCAAACCCAGGGGCACCAAAGAAACCTCCTGGGGCACCATCGGCCAGTTTTGGTTTCAGCCGTCGTTTGGCCGTGGGAGGAGCTGCTGCTGCCTTGATATATGCACTTCTTCCAGCACGATCCCCTAAACCTGCAGGAACACCGAGCGATACTTTCAAAACACCGGGCGTTAAGAATATAGAAAGGGCATACACCAACGGAGGTGCAACTCCGACTCACACCAAAGCATATGGCGGGACTATTCAAGGGAAGGGAATAGACGGACCACCAAGGGAAATCTCGGGGACAAATCAACCAGCAGGCTTTAATCGACCGGGGTTCGGCTCCGACCAGAGACCAACACAGCCAACAAAGGGTGAAGAGCTCTTCAATGAGATTCAGTATAGCAGTGCCAAAGGGGAGTAGGAGACAAAGACGGCCGGAATTTGGCAAGGCGTCGACCAAGCGGGTCATGTCACAGGGTCTCCATGGCTTAATGAATATTGTCCGTCGTGGACGAGTGTCTCTAAAGACAGTATCCTACCTGTACATCATCATAGCTTTGGCGTTACAATGACTGGGCGGCAAAGATCCACGATGATACTCGAATAAATGCAATACATGAACAAGACATCGGACATTCGTGTAAGTTTTTACACATTTGTTCCGCCATTTCTATGCGGTGACCGTCAGGCCTTTAAGTGCACAGGCGACTGGCATGAGCAACTTACGACCCTGTAGAAGATCATTTATAGTACAGCTGAGCCAGCATGAAGAATATGCTTGGTGGCCAGATATCTCATGGATCAAAGACGGTGGTTATGCCACCGGGCTCATTTTGGCGTGTCGAAGTCTGAGGCTGTTGGAACATTCCTAACCGAAGGAGGGGAAACCACGATGGATGGAATCCTCGACAACACTTGCCGCGTCTCCTCCGAACGGCGGCGCAACTTAAGTCACCACTCTTGTTTCGACTTCATCCACCTCTGCGTTTATTCGATGGACCACGCAATCTTCCAGTCTAGAATGCAAATGTAATAGCCAACGCAATGTCCTTCAAACAAAGTGTGATTTGAAGTCCAACTGTTCGTTTGCCCTTTGTTGCCAAGCGAGTGTTCTCAACGATGGCACTCGGAATTCTCGAGCCAGCAGTCGAACATGTTCCCGGTACAGTCTACGTTTATGACGCGCAACAGCGACAGACGGCCTTGTTGGAGTCTGCTCAACACCTGAAGAGAGATAAAACAGGGAAAATCATACTGGTCCCTCAGCCATCAGCCGATCCTAATGATCCTCTGGTACATTCAACAGCCACCGTCTCACCTGTCTGGCACTGCTAATCTACTCGTAGAACTGGCCACTTTGGCAGCGTGATCTCATTCTCGCCATTCTCTGCTTCGTTTCCTGTGTCGCAACCACCGCATCGCCCCTTTTGGCCGCCGACTCGACGACCCTTGCAATCGTTTTCAAAAGAACATTCCAGGATGCGGCGCTACTGACCGCATACCATTTGGTGGGCGTTGGGGTGGCAGGTTGGCTTTTCGTAGCATCTGCTCGAGTCTGGGGCAAGAGACATTTGTTCCTTTTTGGTGCTTTGCTCATGGTTGCAAGTTCAGCATGGGGTGGTTCTACGCATACAAATCACAATTATGCCAGTATTCTTTGGAGCCGCATCTTCCAAGGTGTTGCCTTAGCGCCCTTCGAGGCCCTTGTCAACGCTTGTGTGGGTGATCTCTATTTTGTGCATGAACGTGGACTACGCATGGCTATCACGAACACATGTCTTTTCGGTGGAGCATTTCTCACCCCAGTCTTCGTGGGCATGATCAGCGCCAATATGGGTTGGCAATGGAGCGTAAGGACCCCGACCTTCGCTGAGGCAGGCCCGAGCCAAAATTAACTCTCAATAGTTTTACCTTCTCGCGATTTTCATGGCCCTGGGATTCTTACTTGTCCTATTCTTCGTGCCCGAGACGGCATATCGAAGAGAACATTCCCTCGAACTGGATTTGCTTGCCAATGACTCTAATGAGGCCATTCAGACAACGACAGAGGAGAGATCCGAGGAGAAGACAGCCCAAAGCACTACGATCTCGCAGGCGGAAGTGCCACAGAAAGCAACCTTCCTCCAACAAATGATGCCCTTCAACGGGCGTAAAACAGATGAGAACTTCTTCAAGCTGCTATTTCGACCATTCCCATTATTCTTCCATCCAGCAGTCATCTGGGCATGCTTGATCCAGGGTGTGATCATCGGATGGACCGTCATGGTCGGTGTTATCCTGTCGCTAATATTCTTGGGACCTCCTCTATTTTTCAATGAGGAGAAAGCAGGGAAGATGTACACTTCGGCATTCATTGGGAGTATTCTGGGACTCGTTCTTTCGGGCATCTACAGCGAAGTGGTGACAAACTTCATGATCCGACGGAACAAGGGCAAATACGAGCCAGAATTTCGAATCCTGCTCGTCCTCCCAACCATGGTGACGGCAGCGATCGGGCTCTATGGCTTTGGCATCACAGCTAACGACGTTAAGCATTATGGTTGGATTGTACCCGAAGTCTTGCTCGCATTCATCATCATCAGCATGGTCATGGGCGCGATAGCTTCCGCTCAATATCTGCTTGACGCGCACCGAGATATCGCAGTCGAGGCCTTCACCAACCTCCTGATCTTCAAGAACATGTTCTCCTTCGTCCTGGCCTATAACGCGTATAACTGGGTGTTCAAGATCCGGATCAAGCACCTGTTTATCATTTTCGGCAGTTTGGAGGTCGCCATTTGTTTCCTCGCAGTGCCGATGTATATCTACGGAAAGAAAAACCGTGATTATTTCCACCGGCATGATATTCTGAAGATGGTCGGCCTGAGATAGCCATGCTAATAAGGGGGGGAGCCCCGTTTATCTAATACCTAATACCTAATACTTGGTAAATTTTAAGCACGACTTGGCGATTATATCCGCCATACGGGGCATCTCGTACCTTGTGCTTGATAGAGAAATACGAGTTCTTCGTACTCCTTTCCGCATTCCAAGATCAGGCTACCAGTGAGGGCAAGACCATGCATGGCCTTTACGACTTTGGTGTTCGTTTCTGAAAAGAGGTTGATATTCTCCGATACGATACGATACGAAGGTGGATGACGTGGATTGTTGTGGGAGTGGGACGTCGGGACCACGTTTTGATGGTGGCCCTCGGGCCTCTGACAGGCGCCACACACTTGCATGGGGGCATCATTACCTAGGTAAATAGGTACAGACTACTGGTACGTATTCGGCATTTCATAATGCAGAATGATGGCGAAGTATGGGCATGTTTCGGATCTTCAACGTTTCCACAAAGGACACCTGCTGCAAAAGTCAAAACATCGAAACTGGCTGGACGTGTTGGACGCGACCTTTGGTTTGTGCTAACCGTCAGGAGCACAGCGCAGACTCGTAACCTGTATGTCTTAATTAAGTGCCAGCTGGATTTTGGCTGGCGGGTATTCCCATCCCCCATTTTCTGAAACCAGCCTTGGGCGATTTGCATGAGCGGTGCGGCGGGTGGCGTTCGCTTGGGTTGATGGATGCGGAAATTGGATCTTCGTTTCTGTGTTTTTGGGAACGAATCTCTCCAGCGTTGAAATCTCAGGAGAATGGCGGTCCAAGCCATTTTGCTTGTGCGCCAAACTAACCATCAATCACGTCGAGCACGTCTGGACTGGCGTGGGTCCGCTGCTAATCAAAACATGGGGCTCGAGTTGAGATGTCTCTTTTCTTCGAGGGAGTCGTTCCCTTTTCTCCTGCTCCTGGTCGAATCCCTGCTCCCTCTTGCTTGTGGTTGTCGTCCTGTCCCAAGCCACAGAGAGGGCCAGTGTGTGTCACGACAGCCGTGGATTTTGCCTAGCCGCAGCCCACTGGAGTCTAAACTCGTCCTTTCTTCCTGATTCTTTCCCTTCTTGTTCTTTGTGTCTTGGTGTCGGCCTTGTCCTCGTCGCTCATTTTTCGACGTTATTACTGTCTTCACCCCCCAAGTCACTCCTTACAATCATCCCGGGGGGTTGTAAAAGCTGGCAGTAGAATTACCAGTATTTCTGTCTGGGGTTTAGGGCCCTGCTACGACATGTGCGGAGGATCCCCGGTTTTGACACACGACAACGATCACAAAACAGACGAACATCAGAACTGCAGCATTATTACATAAACACTACCGAGTACTATACTCGAAACGATATACCACATTCATCTCGAAGAAGATCAAGTTTAACGACCATCAACAACAGTTTCCACCGCCCACCCCAAAAGTAAAAGCGCTCTCCCTCGACATCATGACAGAACTAATCGAAAGCACGTTGTGCCAGACGTGCAAAGCGATCTTCCAGCCAGGCGCTGTCAAAAATGAATCAGGCGAGACGCAGCACCACGGCCTTGAGGCGCTGGCCGCTCGCGCCAGCAAGTGTCATCTCTGTCTGACCATTTTCATGTCTATCGATCCCGATGCCTACAAAACGTTCCGCCGTGGTTCCATGCTCGACACTATCGGATATGCCTGGATTTCGCCCATTGCAAGGGACCAGGCCAGGCTAAAGTTTCGATATGTTAAGCCCGCCATGGCGGGACAACAGCACTCGCCGACAGGGGTAGAGGCAGGTGCGAGTTCCCGGGGGATGACGATGAGTCCAAATTCCGACAGTTCCAAGAACAGTTCTTCGCTCTCGGACGCTGATACTCCACTCGTGGTTGAGTTGATTTTGATGAATCCTAAGTGTGAGTCTACCATTCAATTTACTCTCATACTCGCAAAATGCGGCGTGCAACCATGATGACTAACAGAATCGAGTTGTTATGCAGATGCTGTCGAGCCAGGAGTCAGGACAATTGATCTTCGATCGGTGAACACCGCATCAAAGGAGAGTTTTGATCTAGCCAGGCAATGGATCCAAGACTGTACCTTCAACCACATGAAATGCTCCGTCAACGAGACCAACACATCGTGGAAGCCCACCCACCTTCTGGACGTAACAGTCCGAGGTCCCAAGGGTGCTCCCGGCGTCAAACTTGTAGACGGCATGTTTGTCGACCCACTGAGCGAGTACTGCACTCTGTCTCACTGCTGGGGAAAATCGAAATCGATCCGGCTCCATAAGGGAACGCTTGCAGCCTTGAGACAAGGCGTGAGTGTATCGAACCTACCGAAGACGTTCGCTGAAGCATGCACAACGGTCGAACGCCTTGGATTCCGCTACCTCTGGATTGACGCTTTGTGCATCATGCATGACAAGGAGCAGGCGGTCTTGTCGGAAATCGCACAGATGCACAAAGTCTACTCGGAAGCCACGCTCAACATCGCGGCAACATCATCGCGAGACGATGCCAGCGGCCTAATCTATTCGCGCAATGTGACGGCCCTGCAGCCTTGTATCGTCGATGTCAAGGCGGCGGGCATCGATGACGGGATGTACAAAATCCTACGTTCAACCATATGGCACGATCTGGTAGATTCATCCCCCCTGAACCAGCGAGCGTGGGCGTTCCAGGAACGATGTCTCGCAAAACGTACCCTCCACTTCACGCGCAACGAGCTGCTATGGGAATGCCAACAGATGTGCTGTTCCGAGGTGTTTCCCAAAGGCCTTCCCGCGACGATGGGCCCGCCTGCGAGCCAAGAGTCGGTGGAGTTCTTCAGCAAACGAATCCACCACCAGCGGCACGGCAACTGGCACCAGTTGGTCAAGATGTACAGTCCCAAACGGATGACGTACTCATCCGACAAGCTACTGGCCATCTCGGGGCTTGCGAAGCAATACATGGCACGCAACCGACTGCGTGAGCAGGACTACCTTGTTGGAATGTGGAAAGCACAGCTGCCGCACGCATTCCTGTGGCGCGTCGAACAGGGGCGGCGGCCGGCACACTATCGCGCCCCCACGTGGTCGTGGGCTTCCATCGATGGAGAAGTCAAGTACCCGGAGCCCGCGCAATCGATGCGGGAGACGTGCATCGAGATCATCGACATCAACATGAAATACAAAGCCGATAATTTCGGCCTTGTGGACTCAGCATCCATGAAAGTGCGCGGCTTCATGGCACGCGGGCTGCTACGGCGCACGCACGACTACTGGGGCCAGACGCCGTGTGTGATCCAGTGCACAAGGGCGCAGATCGAGCTCGAAAATGCGTCGTTCGATGACCGCCTCCCCAAGCTGTCTGAAGCCAGCGGCATGCTCACCGAGCAGTTGGAGGTGTATTTACTGCCAGTCATCGATGTCGTGGATCGCGTCGAGGGCTTGTTGTTGTGTGCCACCATGAAGAGGGGTGAGTTCCGACGCATTGGGTCGTTCGATGTGTCGAGGTACGACCAGGTCAATTGGGATCGCTTCAGGAGCGTCATGAAAGGGGACCCCGACATGGATAATTTCGAGGACCGCCTGGATCATACGAATGGTTATTGGTTCGCCAGTGATTTCACTTATACCATTAACATTATCTGAGCTGGTCAGAAATGATTCGACTCCGGTTCGGAGAAAGGGATGATACTTGTGTCTCTCCTGTATACATGTACAACTACACATCATCAATTCGTTGTTTTTACTTATATATCGCATCAAAACCGGGGTTGAAGAAGCATCAAAGGGGTGGGGGGCCACGAAATGCAATTGGTAGGAGATCAAATGTCTGAAATGATGACGGATGGGATGGGATGGCTGTTAACTGTGTTAATGGTGAACGAAATAAAGAAAGCATGATTTTGTTTTACCCTTACTCTCGCTCTTTGAGAGCGTCTCTTGAGTCGTTGGTCTATTCACATATTGTTTTCCAGAATGAGTTTCATCTAATTTGTCAACTCCCCACACATAAGATCTACCGCCATTGTGGTTCTGATTCTGGAAATCGTCGTGTATGCAGCAGGGGTCATCCCTGGGCCGAGGGAGGGTCTGGGTGGGCGTCCAACGTTTTGCAGCCATAGGCCCTCGAATTGACGGTTTCCTACCATTAATTACGTCTACTGTCCTGGTTCTCAGTGACACTCTTGGTTATTTAACTCGATGTATCCCACCTGTAGCCAGGTAGCTCGAAGTCACCAGTCGCGCCCAAATTCTCATACAATTCATCAGGCGTGTGGGCGTTCTTACAATGTACCGATGTAAGGACCACTGCTGTCCTCGAACCCCTCCCTTTCCCCTCCCCTCCCTTACGGTCTCCGAGCTCGAAAAAGTCACACCATCCGGCAATTCACAATCCATGAGAACTAACGAGTCCAATGAAGGAGAGTCGGGTATAGATGCGTGTGCAAAGCGTCACCCAAAGGGCTGTGGAGTGCTTCCAAGGCCGATTCACAATCATCAGCTCGCCACCATCAGGACGTAGGATGAAGGAACTTGTCAGATGGGGCTGATAGGGACAAGGTACCGAGTATCCGTACCGAGTACATGGACTATAGGTATCTAAATTACCTACCGTATAGCAATGTGAGTTGATCCCATGGTACATGTCCGCGTACCCCCTACGGAGTCCTTGTAACTAGAACTTCGAAAAGTGCAACGAATAGAAGGGATATTCGTATCGAGCGATCTCTGAACAGGTGCCGAGGAGACAAAAGCCAAATAGTGGCCAATCTACCGAGGACCGGTTGGTGTATTATCTCCTCCACTCTGTTCGCAACTTGGGACGGATTCAGATCGTGGCATGCATGGGCCATGGCAGGGATGGGAGGGATTTGCATAGTGCCAGGCTATCCTTACCCTCACGAAGTTAGCCATGACTGCAGATTAAGCAAAGAACTAATAGTTCAAAACTGGCAAATATACGGAGTGCTACTGAGTGAGGACTGAGTACGGATAGTACACAGAGAGGTTATACTCCGGGACTGAGCTAACTAAGTAGGTTCACTCAATTTATCCTTTTGCTTCCCTCCTCCTGCTGTCGTTGTTATTAACCTTTCCCTTCCCATCACTCACCTCACTTCCACTCTCGAGCCTCGTGCTTTGCTCCCTGTAGTAGCTACATACCATACACAATTGATTCAGTCGCCAATTGTTGGTTATCATAACCTCATCTCTGTGTCCCTGAGTGCCTGCCCTCCCATCCCCGCACCTTCTTCCCCCCTTTGTTTCGCGGGTTACCGAGCGCATCCACCACACCGAGAGGTAAACAACAAAAAAGAAGGAACCACGATGCAGCTATCAATCCTCTTAACCACAACCATCCTCGCCGCCCTGGTGTCGGCCCAGACCGCACCCACCATCCCCTCGTGTACGTTGATGCCCATCTTCGCAATAGCAATCCATACCAGAGAAACAGAGTACTCCATGCCATGACGGTGAACAATGATATAACTAACAACCGAACCCTGCAAAACAGGCGCAACCGACTGCATCACGAACAACCTGCCGGCAAGCTGCAACGCGGACCCAAAATGTATCTGCAACACCCCGTCCTTCATCGACGGCATCTCCTGCTGCATCTTCAACGCCTGTGACACCGCCGACCAACAGGCCGCCCTGGCCTACGCCCACGGCGTTTGTGACCCAGTCGGCGCAAGCACTCTGCTGGTACGTGTTTCCCGCGTCCCAATTTCCTAGTCCAGTCCAGTACTCTATATCTATCTATACAAAACCCCTAATTAACACTTTCGTCCTGCGAAATAGCCCGCGTCGGCAGGCTGTTCCTCGAACTCGACCACGATCGGCAGCGGAGCGGGCACCGCTGCAACTGCTAGCACGACCTCTGGCTCCGGCACCGCCTCGACCACCGACTCAGGCTCTTCGTCTGCAACCACCGGCACCAGCGCGTCCACTGCTGGCACCGCAAGCGGCGGCGCCGCCCCCGCTACCTCCTCCCCGGCTGCGGGCGACAGACTCGCCGTCCAGGGCGTTGGTGCCGTTGGTGCCGCTGTGCTGGGTTTGGCTGCGTTCTTGTAGTAGGTGGTTTGGATCAAGAGGGGGCCCTGGAAAGAGGACGACACTTGATATGCTCCCATGGCTCTGCTGAGAGAAGGGGCCCCGGAACCACATACATATGCTTCTTTGCTTCTGTATCCTTTGCCGCTCGGCTTGATCGCTTTCTGGATTCTGAAGCGGTGTTTAATTGTTGGGCTTTTCTACATTGATTGGCAGCGCGTGACATGTGTATTGTACAGTCGATTCTAGACAACAACACCTTTTATCCAGTCTCGTGAGAATGCAATGCTAAATCAGCACAGCTGGTGGATTTCTACAGTATGTACCACCTGTGGTATATCGTACAGTCTAATCTCTTACCAACCATCACATTGTTGACCAATGAACCCCCAGTGTTCGCCCTTTGTGAATGCAATCAAATCGCTAATTAACAGTTAATCCTCCTCCTGGTCCTCAGCATCTCCTCTCCATTTAGCGACATTGGCCGCGACCTGCCTCCCTTCATCTTTGAGAACCGTCCACAAGTAGCCCCAGAACAGCATGTCGAACAAGGCGACCGTGAAGGTGACTCGGGTGGTCAGGAGCGAGAAGCCAGCCGTGACCGCGGCAGCGGCCGAAGAAGAACTGGACGAGGTCAAGGCGGCGCGGTGCGAATGGAACACATAGATCCACGCCACCAGCGCAGCAGATCCCAGCATGCGCACTCCAGACAGCGTCAGCCACCGTGACTGCGCGGTGAACAGAGTGTGTAGTTCTTCTGCGTAGCGAGATGACTGTTGTTGTCGTTGTCGTTGCCGCTGCTGATTCTTGGAGACGATGGAAGAAGAAGACGGAGGAGACTGTGTTGTTGTCGTCGGCGGCGGCGGCGGAAGCACCGCCAGGTCGCCGGCGAAGACGAGCTGGAGGAGAGCGTACACGGCCACCACCAGCGCCAGGAGAGCAAACAGTTCAAGCTCGCTCTGCGTCTCGCCATTCGCATTGGAGTTCAACAAGGGAGGAAACGATGCGGCTGCGCTGCCCGCCAGACCTGGTGCACGAAACCCGCCCACAGGTGCATTCCGCTGCCGTGAGCCGGGGAGGATGGGGAACGACGACGGTGGTTGTTGTTGTTGGATGAGGGTGTCGGGCTCGTGTGCATATTCCGCAGGCCGGATGCTCATGCTCTCGCCCAGCAGCCATACCGGGGTTGCATGGAGCAGTTTCGACGGTGAGAAGACCAGGTAATAACATACGGTGAAGAGTGTGAGGCTGTACGTTCGGAGGAGGAGGTGAGAGGAAAGGAGCGCCATGCTGGCTGGATTGAACTTGCGTGTGATATTAGTTGATTAGATCAATATCTCAAAATGGGTTTCTGTTTCAATGGGATCGCGTGTGTGGTTGGTTGGTTGGTGGGTTGGTCAGGACGGACTCAGGGCTCAGAGAACTACCTAAGAAATGACCTACTATGGGTAACTCGGACTCGGAGGCTCAGAACTACCTACTAATTTTACTTATGTAGCTAATTCGGACTCAGTGCTTAGAACTAGGTAATATGTACCTACTCCGTACTGCAGATAGTAACTCGGACTCGAACCCAGGAAACTTTCAACTCCAATTCATCCAAGGAAGACCCTCGGTCTCTCTAATTACTGGAATTCGACCACGTTGAAATACAAAGCAGCGGGTCGGCCTTCTAGCTCTCCCCCTTCGGGCACGGCTTCAATACTAATATTATAATATTACATAAGTAAGTAGGAGCAATAAGCATCTACTGGTCAGCTGAAGAGAGGGGACGAAGGCCCTCCCTTTCCCCTCCCTTTCTAGAGTGAGATTCAATTCCCATGAGTCAATGGGACTGACCTGGCACGGCATTGTTCCACGTTTCAATCAGCAGGGCTGAATCTGGAGACAGGCCGAGGTATTATTTACTCCACCTACTTTCTATCGATTCTGACTACATAAACCGTGCTGTGCCTGAATACTCGAGGGAGGGAAGTTGGTGGTTTCAAGATGTCAACTTCTCGAATACTTCCCTTGTCCATTGACGTGATCGCTCGTCAAGCCTAAAGTTTTCGAGGCATATAATATACATCGCTTTCGTCACTCATATTCCGGGACAGGAACCCAGGGAACCCAGCCCTGTATCGAACACCAGTGAACACTTGGTCTTTCGGTCGACGGCCAAGTCATAAGATATGGCGGGATATGTCAATTCTGGCGCTGTTGATACCGATGTGGATGTGGACACTAGCCGACTCAAGGGGCAGACAGCTCTTGTCACAGGCGGTATTTTCTACGCCGGTTCTCACAGATCATTCGCCCCATGCTAATTGATCTCAGGTGCCAATGGGATAGGTGAGGCGTATACGCGAGCTTTGGCGAAGGCTGGGTAAGCTTAGATGTATCCAGACTTGCTGGCACCTACTGAATGTTGTAAGTGTCTTTGTTGTTATTGCCGATCTTGACCAGGCATTTGGAACCAATTTGGAGAAAGAACTTTCTGGGTAGGCTGATGCCATCAGCTCTGAGGGCTCCGCGTTGACGATAAATACTGTACAGGGCGGTCAAGTTTATCAAGACAAATGTCACCAGCTGGCCCGATCAACTTGCAGCATTCAAGACGGCTGTTGCGAGTTCTCCTTCCGGAAGGATTGATATCGTCATCGCAAATGCTGGCATCAGCGGAGCCGATTCGGTGTTTCAGCCTGAACGTAAGCTGCTCAGGATATGCCATCCAGGCTCCTATCGAGGCTAACTTGTTTCCAGTCGAATCAGAGGAGCCTCAAGAACCGCGACTCAATATCCTCAATGTCAACTTGACTGGCGTTCTGTATACCGTCAAGCTGGCCCTGTTCTACTTCCGCAAGCAAAATGCAGCAAATAAAGAGAAGCCCTTGGATCAAAACCTGATTCTGCAAGGGTCTCTTGCCGGCTACCTTGACTTGCCAGGCGCCCTTGAATATACGGCTTCCAAGTTCGGCTTACGTGGCCTAATGAGAGATCTTCGAAGAACAGAACATGCACATCACATTCGGGTCAACTACATTGGTCCCTGGTTTGTACCTGGATGCTGCGAGTAGAAGGGATCAAGTGACTGACTTGGACCAACCAGGTTCATCCGCACGAAGATTATGAGTGATGCAGTCCTTCAATTCCTCGACAATCGTGGAATTGAATATGCAACTGTGGAAGACGCCGCTGAGGCCGCAATGAGGATTATTACTGATCCAAAAGTTGTCGGTCGGGCATTTGCCATTCTGCCACGTTCGCTCGCACCTCGGGGTTATCGAGACATCGACATCGACGATTATGAGGAAGGCTCATTCCTAGGTCAGATGCAGGCTCTGGCAGGGGGGAGTAGTCATCGAACACAGGTGAGCTCTACGCGCAAGACCTTGGACGCGTCAGTCGTGACTGCTGGGCCTATACCTGACATGATACCAGGTGGCAGCGGAGGATCAGAAGACTCGCACTCAATGGTGATGAACAGCTCAGCGGAAGGATGAAACAAACGACTCGCGACTTCCAATCGTTTATTCAAAGAGCCTAGTTCTATATAAACATTTCCCTCTCGAATTTCAAGGCCCCCCAAGCATCCAATCCCTCGATGTGTCTCCTGTTTTGGCCAAGTCCAGGTGTGGGTTGATTTCGGGCATCGTGTGGTCGACAGGGATAGGCTTTCCAACGCACCTGGCCTGGCTGAGTTACTCCCTACGATGCAGAGCAGCCTGTATTACATGTCGACCAGTAAAGCCCAAGTCTGAAATGATGCAAGATAATCAAGGTGCCTGCGATGTAGAATTCCGTACGGAGTACTCGGTCCTCCGTCCACACGAATGTGACGGATGGTCTGGGCCCGGGATGGAGACCCCCGTGAATTCAGATGATCTATTGGATACAAATAAAAATAGCCAGGCACCAATGGAAGCGCCGAGGAGGCATCAGGCCTTCAGGGATCACTCATGCTTGGAGCCAGCGGTAGAGACGAACGGGCGGAGTGGCGGGTCTGGCTTGTCTCTTCCCTTACTGAATCTGGAGGCCCGGCGCTTACAGCATTCGTGATGGCCCTCCATTCGTCTATCCTCATCACATCGGTGCAGCACCCAGCAAGGCCATCCTCCCACACTAACCCAGCACCAGCCTCCTCCATCCTCCATCTGCAGCTCAATGCCCTCGGTGCCCCTCGGTCCACGCCCATCCCAAGTCGATCCAAGTCTCTCCAGGTCTATCAAAATCAACCTTGGCCAATCATTTGCTTCCATGAAACGCCCATCCATCACAAGATCCAATGGGTACCTTACAAGACGAATGTTTCTCGCCGTCCCTTGCAGACTCACCTATCGGTGCTCCAGACAATCACCCATGGCTTGAAGCCTCCAGGCCTAGTGAGTCCCTCGTACGAGTCAATGTCCTTTCTATTGATCATTGTTGTGCCACCTGCTACAGCCAAACCGGTAAGGACGATGCTTCTCATCGAAATTTCACTCTTGAACTGCCTTGCCGCCGCATCTGCAGCCTGTTTCTTTTGTTGTTATTCTTATCCTCTGGCTTGAGTGTCAGAAGGCATACCTGGCCCGCTGTCTTGTTGCAAGATCAAAATATATCTTCAATTGTTTCTCTCTCCGTCCGTTTCTTTGATTGCAACGCTGCATAGCCGCCTTGTCCTTCAGTCTCCGTGGAGGACGCGGCTGCTCTTACGCCCAACTTGAAGTCACAGCCAGTGCTTCTGAAATACTTCTTGTTCTTTGATGCACGCGCCTTGTCCCACCAGCCTCTGATCTTTTCATCCGGATCTCGGCTTTTGGGCCTTTCACTCTTGCTCAGCCTCTCTGTCCGAGAGTGAGAGTGCTTCCCACAGCTTGATTGAATCAGCCATGACTTCCGTGCTCGAAGGACTCCTCCCCGCACGCCGTCGTCGGTCGAGGTCTCGGTCAGAGTCAGGGAAGCAACTACACGCTCGATGGGGTGACAATGCAATAACTGCTCCCAATGGAACTGGTTGGAGTCAGCAATATCTCGAGGAAGACCAAATTCATCCCGCACACCAGGCTCACGGAAGTCCCGACAGTCAGAAAACCTTGGTGAATAACTCGCCAGAATTGGGTCATGATTCCATTAGGACAAAGATCGAGAATCTCCTCCAAGCTGTTGAGGATCAAAAATTCGCAGGTGTTCCTGTGATCAAGGAGGTCGATGGTCAAATCACGATAACCTTCTCACTCGGTCCCTCCCCACCCCAAGTACAACAATCGGAACACCCACAGCAACAAAGGAGACCATCGACAGAAAACAATTATCCATCTTATACACATTCTCCTCCCTTGCCTTCCCACCAGCATCGTGGCCCCAATACCGAGACACGGCATCTATTCCCACCAATTTCGACCAATATCGACGAGGTTATCACAGTGGAAGCCCGTGATCTTGTGGATCCCTGTCGGACGACCTCTCCAATCGTACATACACAATCTCCTGTGTATGATGATGTTTCCACATTCTTCACAAGGGCAGCCTTTCCCGAGAAATCCTTTGGTCCTGTTCGGCTACCTCACATTCAGACCAATGTCCCTCAGAACAAGTCACAGCCAGCCTCTGCCATTTCCGTCCCAGTATTGAGCCCTGTACAGGAGAAACATAACGAGCATGAGTCTACGGGTAATACACCTTTGGAGAGCACCCCTATGACTGCCCGACTTGCCGCTTCCATTCCAGGAGCTCCTACCATGGCCGATGAGCTTGCAAATCTCGAGACCCTGACCCAACGCTTAGAGAGGTTCAGAGATCCCGCCTCTTCTCCACCCTCGCGAATTACAAGTCCCATCGATACCTCAGATTCTGATTTCGACAATCCTTTCTCCCGAAGCAGAGGGCCGTCACGCTCTGCATCACGCGGCCCGGGCACCTCCCGGCCTTCCTCGCGAGGACCAGGAATTGGCGAAGTGGCTTACATGCGAGCATCATCTCGAGGCCCTGCTGATCAGCCACGGAGTGAGTCTAGAAGTGGACTAGAGGGCGGTCGGCGCTCCGCTTCCCGAGAACCAGGGCTCGGCGATGTTGCCTACATGCGAGCTTCCTCTCGAGGCCCTGGTGATCAACGAAGTGAATCTAGAAGCGGACTAGAAGGCGGTCGACGCTCTGCCTCTCGAGACACTGCTCGTCGAGCCAAGTCTGTCGACCCTATTATTCGAAGTCACTCGGTGGAGCCCGTCCGGCGGGCTATGAGTCGGGAACCTGCGCACCGCAGGTCTGAATCTAGGGGAGCTGACGATGACGACGAACGACGGCCATCTCGATCTCGTTCCCGCAACCCTAGGGGATCACGCCGTACGGAATCCGTCGGCGACCAAAACCCAATGCCACGCAGAGCAGAATCCATTGGCGAGCAAATTTACCGAAGAGCCGACTCGATGGAAAGGAATTTCCGGCATGTGGAAATTCTGGATGAGAATGCCGAGCGTGGACCACGCGAGGCAACACCCATTGGACACGCAAGGGACCCAATACCCCGACCGCGCAGGGCAGAGTCGGTTGGGGATCAGAACTACCGGAGAGCCGATTCAGTGGAGAGGAGTTTCCGGCGGGTGGAAGTCTTCGACCCCAACGCAGACCGTGGACCGCGCGAGGCGACACCCATTGGATATGCAAGGGATCCAATTCCCCAACCACGAAGGGCAGAGTCAATTGGGGATCAAAACTACCGGAGAGCCGATTCGGTGGAGAGGAGTTTCCGGCGGGTGGAAATCTTCGACCCCAACGCAGACCGTGGCCCACGCGATGCAACGCCCATTGGGTACGCAAGGTCCATGGCACCCGTGACTTCGTACCACAAGCGAGCCCTGTCTCGCGACCAGTTTGACACGGGGCGGCGCACGGGCTCGCCATCCTCGCTGAGCCGGCGGGCGGTGTCGCGCGGCGCAGGCGACAAGCGACCCATGTCGGGCGACTTTTCACGGCGTGCAGCGTCCGTTGACCCTGTGCGCCGGCACGCCACGCCACAGGAAGACTTCACGCCGATCTCGCGCCGCGGGACGCCGCTGGCGTTCCAGAACGGGCGGTTCGTGCCGATGGAGACGCCTACGTCGGACTCCAGCGCAGACGAGCACGACCCGGAGCAGTCCCCGACGTCCGGCGACGACACAGGCATCGACACGGACGCGACGGACATCGAGACCGAGACAGACGACGCATACTTCGAGTCGCGCAAGGAGTGGAACGGCCGTGCCGCCAACGGCGCAGACGGCAAGGGCTACTACGGCGACGTGGCGCATGAGTACAAGGCCATCGCGAAGGATGTCGAGGCCGACCAGGCCGCTGCCGCGGGAAGCGGCAAGATCGAGAAGCAGGTTGGCGGCATCAACATCGGAGGCCTGAAGCTCAACATCACGAAAGTCACGACCGACAAGTCGGACAAGGAGCGCGACAAAGAGACGAAGAAGCAGAACGCCGCGAAAAACTACGCGGGCCCGGATCTCGTCCCGAGCGAGGAGGAGGTCTGGGGATGACCATAGCTCTATCTCTCTCTCTGGTCAACTGGGAAGGGAGAGGGGGGGAGATAGAGCCTCTGAACGTGCGAGGTTGAGAGAGGAAGGCTGGGCTGGGCTGGGCTGGGCTGGGATGGGGCGGGGCGGATGGCCGGACCAAACTCACCGGCGGGTGGAAATTTTTAATGAGTATCTCAAATCGCGCGGAGGGGAGATTGGAATTTAAATGAGAGCGTGGGCGGAAAGAAAGAGCTGGGAAGGAAGGACACCTTTTTATATCTATCTATCTATCTATATCTACCCAGGACGGACCTCTGGGAGGTAAATACCAGCCTCGTATATACACCCCAATTTGATGTCCTCAGGCACGCACGGTCCATTTAATTATCATTCGTCTCGTCAAATTGTCACACACACCCTAGCAGATGGTCGGCCAGCGAGGCACACTGGCTTGCTAACCATGGAAGCCCAGCTGGCTTGGGTCCTAATAGTTCATATGCTTGCTATATATCCCCAGGTGATCTTGGGGATAAATAATGGGGAGGAGATGAGAAGAAAGTCTTAACTCTCTCTCTGTGTGTGTGCGTGTGTGTGCAGACCAAGGAAAATAAATCCACAGGGGTTTCGAGATCCGTGCCGAGGGATATATAATATTTGAAAATGGGGATTGACTGACCATTAAACCACTATACGATTCCCTCCATTCCCTTCCAAAAGTCCAACACAATACAATAAATACAACTTCCGAGAAATAAGCTTAAACTACGACGTTTTCCTCCCACCCTTCCCACCCTTCACAGGCCCACGCTCGGCAACCTCCCACAGTGCCCTAGGCGTAAACTCCCTCGACCACTTCGGATACCCGAGAACGCCGGCCAAGGCACTCCTGGACACGTAGACGCTGTGGACGAGGGCGTATTTCAGCGAGAACGGCAGCCACCATGACGACGCTAGAAAGGGCAGCAGGTCAACGTAGTTGTCGATGTGAGCAATCGTGCGGATGACCTGGAGGACCGTTGACGGATTGGCGAGGGAGGATGTCTGGATAATTCGGAGCAGGTTGTAGAAGAAGACGTGCTTAAAGCCGTCGTCTGGAGGGAACGTGTGGTTGGTTAGATATGAACTTCTGCTTTCCGATACAGAATTCGAGGATTAAATGGTCGGTCGGTTTGGAAAACCACTCACTCACTAGGCTCCGTCCACTCCTCGATAACCACATCCTCCGCGTTAGCATCAGCATCAGTATCAGGTCCACCTTTGCGGCCTCTATCTGCCCTCCCAAAGGTATGCACATCCATCAGCTCGAACCGGACACTTCCGTCGCCGACACCAACTTCCTTCACCACGCCATTCACACTCACCCAGGCGCGGCCCTGCACGACACGCACGTTCTCGACGTATGCTTCGTGCCAATGCGGGCCGGGCTCCCATGCGCTTCCGGGCGGGATCTTGATCAATGTTGAGTGTTGGGATGGGAAGTCGAATGTAACTTCGTTTCCGAAGAGGCTGACTGTAATGCTGGACTCCGACTCCGGTGATAGTTGGGACATTTGCAAGGAAATCCGGGTCTCGGATAGACGAATTCGAAGTTTGGTTGGTCCAAGGTAAGGTGATGATGCTGATGATGGCTAGATGGCACCTTGACTCGAGCTAATATAAATGCTTAGTCTTGCGAGGGGGAATGCTCACACTCCCGTGGAAATGTTAGGTGAGACAGCAACACGATGCCTTTTACTCATTAAGTCTGCTTCAATGATTATGATTACCACTATTAGAATAGTGATAACGAGAGTGAGTATCCCACACGGAACACATGAGGTTGTCCCTTAAAGTCCGCATTACCTTCCAATGCTGGACGTCCGGTCAACGGTCGATTCAGGAACTCCCATTTGAAGTGGAGTTGGGCTGAGCGGATAAACGACGTGCTGGGCTGATCAAAGTTTGTATGAAAATCCGTTTGGAGAGCGGCAGTCTGCAAGAGGCCAATACCGGATATCGGCTTGTCAGCCTTCCAGCTGGGGCAGCCGCCCCCACGTGAGGTTACCCGGATCTTCTGGAGCGCCGGGAGCCGGGACCGTGATAGCAAATGTTTGTTCGATGTTGGGTCTTATTTAGTGACATGTTCGTTCTTCGCTTCACAAGGATGAACTTTGCGCGACCCAGTTCTGATTTATGTGATGTTGGTTGTTGACGATATGGACTGAACTAGAAAGTCGATTCAATATCGGAAAACCAACCTCCTTGACACAGAGCCTCGAAGTCGATGCCATCATTGAAGGTGCTCCATAATTCGTCGATATATGATATGTCTGACATCTCGTTTGCGGTGTCGTTTAAACCCGAGGTTGAATCAACGACAATACCGTGATCTCGAAAATTCAATTCGTCAACAACATTCGATGGCAGGGTTATCGGGCTGTCTGTGACCAAGGTCATTTCTGAAGATGTAGAAGCTTGTTGGCAATCGGTGGTATCAGTACTTGGACGGTCCAGAGGTGGTATGGTCAATTGATACTTTTTGAGCGTCTTCGACAGTGAGTCCAGCAGTTTTGCTGCCATAGGGGACTCTCTTCTTGCTTGAGCGAGAATTCTGCACGCATGCACAACCTCGGCCTTGCGTTCCTCATCGATACTTTCGGATTGATTATGACCATGTTTTGCGCCATTTGGAATTTTTGCTTTTGGCGTTGATTTCTTATTCAGGCACAGGTCGAGTCCAAGAACCATCGTGGCCATGAAGATGCAATACAAAACTCCACTGAACTTGAGTCGGACTTTAGCGAATGCGACGTTCTCGTGCTCCAAGGCCCGCTCGAAGCGGATGATCAATCGCGCCGTGTCCAAGCATATCTCACGAGATGCGAGGTATTCTGTTGAGTTCTGCTCCGCCGCTGCCGACATCTGTCCGAGGTATTGTAGGTGAAACTTACAACGTTGGGCATGAAGCAGAGAATTCAGGATATATCTCTGTATCACGATTCCAGGAGACAGTCTGCCAATTGCTTCCCGATTTGTTCTCGCTGCAGGCATTTTATACTCGTCCGGCCTTAGAAATTCCGGTAATGTGTTGATGAAGCCCTCGATTTTCGCATCAAATTCCATGATTTGCTCATGAGTCAAGCGACGACTTCTAAAAGGGGTAGAATCAGTGATTTCGAGACAAATACGAGCCAAACGGATACGTTGGAGGTTATACGACATTACTGTTGGCTCAGATAATGGTTTGTCAACATGAGAGGCCTCCATGCCATCGAAAAGATCCTCATCGTTTGCGTGAAGGGGTTGTCGCACACACATGTGAAGTGGGTTTACCGTGTAAATGCCTTCAGACGGCCCAGGGTAACGAGTGAACATCCTAGGTTAGGTCAGCTCCACTCAACTGTCTGACGACGTGAAATGGGGGCACGAACCAGTCTGATGCAACCAAATACCACCACACTCGTCTTCCTATCTCAGCCTTGACGGAATCTTGTGCCGGGAGCGATTTCAAGAGCTTACGTTTGTCGTCGTCCACCAGGTGTAATCCTAGTGACCGTGCCATCGTAATCGCTTCGGAGAACAGTGACCAGAATCTTCTGGACAAGCCTTCCAGATGGCTCACCACAAAGGACAATATAATCATTGCTTGTATTTCTTCGAGCGAACCTGGGCCAGATGATTTGCAATGGTCAAGTACCGAGAGAGTTGATGTGGTTAAAATTATGGCTTGGGAGTTCGCCGTAGGGATGTCTTGTGAATGAATGGCGCTTGTGAGCATGGCGAGAACTAAAGCGACCTTATCAGGGCCAAGGTTGGCGACATTTTGATTCGCAGAACCAAGTTGATAGTAGATATCCTCCAAAAGTTGCCAGACACTGGGGATGTGGATCACATGGTGCACATGCGTCAAGTCATTCAAGTATTTCTCCAACAGAAACTTTGCCTCGGAGTAATGAGGAAGCCATATGCATTTGGTTGGTTCACTCCAGGTAGGAGCTGTTGGATCGCTGGGCGGTAGGAAGATATATGACTGCGATTTTGTGATTTGTGAGATTGGGCAAGCCTTGAAGAGTATTTCCTCGGGCACGAATAGAACCTGAGCAGGCATCAGCATTTATGTCGATCTTGTTTGAGAGGACGACGAGGAAGCATTATGCAAATGAATGATGCCATCTGAGGGGGAGAAAGTGAGACTCGATAGCCACGTACCTCACAACACTGATCAACACATTCCCTTTCAAGTATTTCGGCATCCGTTGCGGGCTGAGGCTCATTCCTCAGACCGTCCGCGCGTATTCCGATTTCGACAGGCGTAGGGTTGACAGGCATTCTGAATGCTGGAGCATTAACGGATTGTGCCGAAGTAGAGGTGGTGGAAGTATTGTTTAATAGGGCTTGCTCAAGCCTCTCCAATCGTTCCAAAATAGGTCGAGACGGTTCATCATGAGAACGCGGGAGGTTTCTTCCTTCAGTAATCCCAAGCTTGTTGAAAGCCCCATGCTGGCTTTCAAGAGCATAGAGGTGACAGGTGATATCTCTGGCAGTGCAATTGGAACAGGGGCTTTCACGATTGCAACGAAGTTTCCGAGTCCTGCAGAAGTGGCAAGAGACAGGCCGTTGGCGCTGGTATGGCTGGTAATGATAGCCTTTCGAATTGCGTGGCATTGTCATCGATGTTGCGCGCCCTGCAAAGAAGGTAGGTCTTAAATTGCATCCCCCGTGGGATACGCTTATTAACCCAGTTCGCAAGGACAGACCTTTCCAGCCAACCCCATACTCAACTAGATCGGATTACGCAGGTAGAGACAATGGGGAGAAAGTATGTTTCAGTGGGAAAGATGTGAGCCTGAGAAAGGCGACGGTAGGAAGGTATCCCTGTCCAACAAGCCATTGGCCAATCATGATGCCGAGTTTCCGCGGCTTTTCCGTGGACTTTTCGACGACCCTGACAATGCCAGATTCAGTTGAGTTCGACCGACCGGACTCAGGCGGCAATAATGATGTAGATATTTAAACACGAGAGCATATGTCTCCTGGATCCTGCGAAATGCATCTCAATCTCCCACCATACATCAACAATGGAAGCAATTATTGACCAGATGCAAGCATTAGCGGCCAAGGCTGACGAGGCTGGACGGGCTCGCCTCCTTGACGGTCTTCGAGACCTACAGAGTCGTGTTGAGTCGCCCCATGATACCTTCTTTAGACTATTTAACTCGGTACGCACCTGCTTAGCTTCTATGATTGGAATCGGAGTCGTGGGCTAACATGGGCTCCGATAATAGCAACTCGAGCTCGCCGTCATCTATCTGGGATCGGAGATGGGGCTTTTCGCGGAACTTGCCAAAGCTTCAGATGCTGTCCCAGTGGCCGATTTAGCGGAGCGTTTGGGGGCATCTCCTGAACTTCTCGGTAGGTCATGTATGCAACTGACTGTGTCGGACATATGCTGAAACGATCATAACCTGGAAAAGAAAAGATCCTCCGATATCTTGCATCGATTGGCTACATGGAGAACACGGGGGTAAATCAGTACAAAGCCAATAAAGCGACCCAGATGTGCGCACTTCCAATGGTGCAGCCGGGTTTGATTCATGCGTGTGTTTCGTCTCCCATTGGAATGTCCCTTCCTTGAGAAGCATGGTATCACTGACCAACCATGGTAGATTCGACATCATGGGCCCAGCTATTCAGGCTTCGCCGGCCTTCTTTGCTGATACAAAGTACCAGGACATCAGCGACACTCGAAACACGCCATTCCAAAAAGCCTTCAAGACTGATCTTGCGGCATTTGAATGGATATCGCAGCAGCCAAAGCTTTTCACCGCTATGCAACAAGTGATGACCATGATGCAAGGAAGCGAGTGGCTTGTTGACTTCAAGGCTCTGAACGACGCCGCAAGTTCCTCGGCACCGAAGAACCTATCTGAAGAATCCGAAAGAATCTTCTTCGTGGACGTCGGGGGTGGTCGGGGCCACCAATTGGTTCAGTTGAAAGATAAACATCCTCACCTCAAAGGCAGGCTCATCCTGCAGGATCTGCCCGAGGCGGTAGAGAAGCTTCCACCAATCGACGGGGTGAAAAGTGTCGCCCACAACTTCTTCGACAAGCAGGGCATCCAAGGTCGGTGCTTAACCTAACCCTTTGCGCCCGGTCCAACTGAATTCCTCTAGGTGCCCAATTCTACTACCTCCGCCACGTCCTACACGACTGGCCAGACACAGAGTGTGTTAAGATCCTACAGAACCTGGCGTCTGCTCTCCGGAACGACTCCCACATTTTGATCGACGAGATTGTCCTTCCGGATGTGCATGCACATTGGCAGGCGACGATGAGAGATGTGACAATGAACATCATGTTCGGGGGCAAGGAGCGGACGAGGGGTCAATGGACAGCCCTGGCAGAGCAAGCTGGACTGCGGGTGCAACAATTCCATGATTATAGCATATCTCAAGCCGAGTCAGTGATTGTATTGACGCTTCCATAAATTCAGGGAGACTCAGAGAGGATGGGATTGTACTGTACTGCATTGTACGAGTAAAGACTCGCGGCTCACTTCTTTGGGGATTGATTCAGGAATTTCGAATACACAGACTCTGACTTGGTATCATCTTGATGTGAGATGTGATTGTATGAGTTCAAAGTAGCGAATTCAAGAAAAGCTTCTCTGTCGTTCGTGTTAATCGGCTTTGAATGGATGACGGGCTGGGATGCATGTACAATTTCATGTATCGATAATGCTTGCGTGTCATCCGGCGAGGGACATCTCAGGTGCAATTCCGAGTGCGTGCCAGAATCCACGGGAGTCCAACTTACGGCCCAGGAGTTCCACATCCCTGGGAAGTGCTTTGACGTTCTGCTCCTCCATCAATTCTGAGACCCAGCGGCGGTACCTGGACTTCTCCTCCTGTCCCTGTTGATCGCCTTC
>Ga0105239_10002341_pt1 | contig 24163 bp, 26 predicted proteins | sample KBSC44metaG_FD_92761 | JGI IMG/M metagenome (GOLD analysis project Ga0105239, IMG submission 92761) | Corn rhizosphere microbial communities from Kellogg Biological Station, Michigan, USA - KBS C4-4 metaG | ecosystem: Host-associated > Plants > Roots > Rhizosphere > Soil | place: Michigan, USA...
AGCCGACAACCCGACATGCCCCCCTCCGATTCAGGTTCTGAAACATGGTGTGTCCGCTACAATATACTCGAAAAGGGAAAACGCAGAAAGCAGATGGCCTGAGGAAGCAGTCGTCGTTGAATGGTGGAAGATGGGAATCAAGATACTCGTAGATGGTTGTGGTTGGTGGGGGACTTCGATGTCGGCATGTCGGTGCCCTAACCTCCGATGCCGATGTCGTCCAAATCCGTTCCAGAATCCAAGATATCAATGGTCGAATGGTCAGCATCGACAACTAACTAGAAGGCTTCGTCATGATACTCGTCATGGACTGGGGGGATTTCATGGAATTCAAACTTCAATTCTGTCGGTCTGGTCTGTGGTACCGAATCGAGGCTTGTGGTGCAAGATGTCCCCTGGGCAGCAGGTGAGGGGTGACCTGACCGCAGCCCTGCAGCGTCCCAGGTGCAACTGACCTTGCTCATCAATCCAGTCATTTGCTCTGTTCCATTAAGTACTCTTCCCTCTACCTTAACTAAATTTGGGAGCAACAACCGGTGAGAGATCCCATGAGGGTGACCGTAATTGTGTTACAGATCGTCAGCCTCAAGAGGTTATCGACCTCTTTTTGGTCAGGCTGTGCGACCCTATCGGCAAGGCTGACTTAGCCTAGGCTCGGTGACAGGTATGTCTGTCGCAGTTTTTCTTCGCACTTACGCTTCTTAGGAACGATTGAATTGATTAGTGTATTTTAAATTCCAGATGGAGTGGAATGTCCTCCAGACATACACATTTGAACCATATTTCGAGGCTCCTTGTTTCCAAAGGGGAAACCTAGTAGCCTCGTGGAGCTGTTTCCCCACATTCTCCATCTCACTCCACTTACTCTGTTGAGAAGCACATCAGTGAACGTCAGCAGCAACCGTACACCCATTGCTATAGATAACCCCACCTACCGTTCCTAAAGGCATACCGCAGCAGGACACCTCTGGATGGCTCTCCGAAGACGGATAATCTCGTTCCTACCATACTACATGCTTGATATCGCATCATGGCGGGAAATCAGCTTACAGTGGGAGTACTTGGACCATCCGGGATGGGAGGATCTCACATCGCCGTGGAGTTATTGGGTCGAGGACATAGGGTCGTTGGGATCTCCAGAAACCCTGGAAAGATTGGCAAACATGCTCTGTACGAACCTCGATCCGTCGACCTGGAGGATGCTTCCATCGATGAGATTGCCACGACGTTCAAGGGCTTAGATGTCATGGTATGCGCATACGGCCCACATTCGAGCGGTCTCGATGCCATGAAGTACAGTAGGTGCCCGTGCGAGCTCCGTTCCTGGAGAGGCTATTCGAATAACGTTTCTTGTGAACACAGTGCCGTTTCTTGAGACGCTACGGAAGATCATCCTTGCTTCGAAAGAGGCCAAAGTGGGATATTTCATCATGATCGGAGGCTGTGGGAGTTTGTTCCTGCCGGGAACCAAAATCTGTGCCGTCGACAGTCCCAAGTTCTGGTTGGCATATTGGCGATCCATGGCTGATAGCTACGCCCATGTGACTTACCTGGAGCAGCGATTTGGCAATGGCGCTGCGCGGCTCGATATCCGTGCCTACCGGAGCGCCCGGGGTGCACAGCGAGAGGGCCGAGATACGCCAGAAGCGCAGTTTGTCAGAGAGTCTCACGAAAAGCGTGCGACAGAGAACGACCATGCAAAGCCGCTGATAACGGCTTGTAGGACTTCGCTCATGTTCTTCGAAGGCAATTCCTCTTTGGAGTGGACCTTCGTGTCTCCTCCTGCAATGTACCGCTCGGGACGGAAGACAGGCACGTACGAAACCTTGACAGACTATATTCCTCTAAGAGGCGATCAAAATGATTCTGGGATCCTGGAAGGTCGGTTAAAGGGCATCTCCACCTTTGACTTTGCTATTGCCATTGCCGACGAGGCCGAGAGGAGGAACTTCAGAGAGCAGCACTGGACGGCTTGGGGAGAAATCAGTGATGATGAGCCTGCGCCAAGTCCATATATTAATCTGTAGAGAATGCACAATCTTGACGCAGGACAATCCGCCGCTTGTTGGGAGGATACAGCTGCAGATATGGTAATATCATAGGTACATTTTAATCCTTAGCCAGTAATTTCAAAAGGGATTTCCGTTTGCGATGTGCAAATCAATATTTCTGTGAAAGTCCTCGTCAAGCATACTGAACAACGCTTCATCTTTCGTCTCTGCCGTCATCCAAGTAGCGTCATGTGCCAGTGCGATATGGAAGCCATGAGAGCGCTCCATTTCCCGGATGTTGTTGATTGTTTCAATCGTCGCAGGTATGTCTTGGTGGATACATCGCTTTGTACCATCCGCCAGAACGGTGACCGCAATGTCGTAGGTTCCATCGATCAAAGCTCTGCAGAGAGCAGTCAGCTGAACGTGATCAGGCCCAAGATGCGGCAGACACCATCGAGTCTTACTTGCTATGGGCGCAATCCGAACCCAACAGCACCCAGTCTCCACCTTCAATCCGGGCTGCCGCGCATAGATTCCCAGGCATGTGCCCTGGCGCTTGGATAATCCAGAAGCTTCCGTTGCCGAAAACGTCCATGGCTTTGTCAAACGTACCAAATCTCACCCAAGGGCCTTCAAGTTCAGACCAATGCTCTTTCGACACATCAGGGTCGAATATTCGCGGATCGTACTTGTGTGATATCGATGGATCCGTGTTATGCGGTTCCATCTTGCCCTTGCACTCTTGTTCGGTCCCTGGCCCAAAATACGCATGGGCACGTGGAAATTCCGCTGAAATGGGTCGGCAGTGGTCGAAGTGAGCATGGCTAAGTCAGTGGTTAGCTGTAAAAGATATGGAGGCAGAGACCGATAGTGCCTTTTGGAATCCGGGCTTACCTGAAGAAGACAGTGTCCACGTCTTCTGCTCTCACACCCAGGGAGTGCAACTGCTCAGCGAGAGTTCGACCAGGACCAATGCAGGACATCATGTCCATGAATTGTTGAATCGAAGGGATGTAATCGTCCCTATTCTGGAGATCAAGCCAGTTCAGCGCGCCCATTTGGCCAGACGGGGCTTTGATAGACAGACCTTCGACATTCCCACGTCCCAGAGTACATGGCGTCCACTTTGCTTATCGTGAATGTAAAACGACCAGTCATATAATCGAAAAACCTCATCCATTTCAACTCCGTGGTGGATCCCCTTCGTCGATGCCACCATACTTCCTCCATTTAGGAGTCGAAGTTGGACCCAAGAGCCATTGTCTTCAGGCAGCATCGTGGGTATGGATAATCCGGGGTTAAACTGGTTCCAAATGACTTTAAGGAGGAAGGAATCTCTCATACATCAGCAGCGTGCTTCTGTGGTTGTGGTTGTCGAGGTGATGTGGGGAAGGGTTGGCATCCATGTTTGTCCAAACGCCTCGAGCCCCATCCGGATCAGATCGCCTCATGGTCAGATCGCCCCATTAAAATGCTCAGTAGCAGCATTCACATGAGGTTAAGTGGTTGTCGCTGGTCGCAGATCTAGATGTACTACAGACGGCTGCCATGGATGATGGAACGTAATACCACGTCTCCTAGGGACTCCATGCGGGGCACCCCTCGTTTATTTGGAACTTATTTACCTAGTTAAGGAACCAAGTACTCCGTACAAGACTCTTCACTCCGTTACATCGTCTTCGACACTGAATGGCCTTCCAGCGACCAACTGGGTTGGCGACCGGGCACTGCCTCCGTAGTGTCCAATCATACATGAAGGGCTGAGGAGGTCCAGCAGGGGGGTTCGAACTAACTACTAACCCTCGCCGTGGTGCAGCCTGATCAGCCTCATTGCTGGTCACACGTAAACTAATATTGCTTTCGACTCACGGAAACGATGAGCCTGCTTATTATGCTTTGTACGATATCTCATGGTCGAGATGAACAGCTACCTACGTATTAGCAATTGAGCTTGTGCAATCTTGTCGATGCGCGTCCGTCCATTTTCATCTAAATCCGGGGCGAAGAATACCATCCCACTCAACATCTCCCCTGCAGATCGTGGTGTGCCCTGTCTCTGGCAACATGGTTACGTCTCCTCCTGTTGACCGCGATGACTTTCAGATCGCGATCATTTGCGCCTTACCTCTCGAGGCGGAATGCGTACAGGCTACCTTTGACCAACTATGGGATAAAAAATATGGCAAGGCTAATGGGGACTACAATGCCTACACGTTCGGTGTGATCTCAGAACACAATGTTGTGCTTGCCCACATGCCTGAAATGGGCAAGGTTAGTGCTGCGACCGTAGCTGCCGGTCTACGCTCGAGCTTTAAACGCATAAGAGCCGCATTTGTTGTAGGTATCTGTGGAGCCGCACCATTTCGACCCGATGACCAGAGCGAGATTATACTCGGCGATGTGGTGATAAGCGAATCCCTTGTTCAATATGACCTAGGCAGGCAGTACCATAGTACCTTTCAAAGCAAGATAAACGCGGAGTCCTCTCCTTCACGCCCTGGCTCGGAGATTCGTTCCTTGTTGCTTTTGAGATGGAAGACGCAGGAAGATGGGATTATTTCCCAAACACACTCGTCCTCAAAGGTGTCCGTTATTAAATATGCCGATAGCCACAAGAACAAGCGATGGCAATATTTTGCTGCTGCAACGGCAGCGTCCTGTCTCAAAGCTTTACTGAATGATTGGGGTCTTGTAGATCAAGTCACATCTCGAGATTCTGATCGTTCAACAGAAGGCGAGTACCATTCCCCGTCATGTCCTTGGTGTCTCTGACTTTTCAATTTCTTTGCGTAGGCACTACAATGACAGAGGCAGTCTGGCACCCTAGGCTAGGGAAATTTTTACTAGTATAGGGAAGTATTCTTTTCTTCTATAGTAAGGTAAGACAAATTATCTTAATTTAGCAAGTACGGTATCGGTGGGATAGCTATTATACACAAAGTGCACTTTATGCAGGAGCTTTAGTATAGAGTATTATTTTATGTAATCTTCGAATCTCGGCCTACCGGAAATATAGCCTTTCACATTACTCAGACTAATCACCACTACCTCCATTCATGATTCGGGGAGCTCACTTCCAGACATCCGAGATTTAACTTGACCTATAGTAGTTTAAGCTTTAGATTTAAATGAGCTAATAGCATAGGCCCCAATATAATTGATCTGCCTTCAAACATCCTGAACAGGTATAGGCGTAACAAAAGGTGTTCGACGAGCATGCATAGTCTCGACATGCACGCCTTATCAGACGATTCGATGCTGGTAGACTCGGGGAGAAAGAGCCTGAAGGGTTTGCCTTTGGCAGCAAGTCCGGGCGAGGGTGTTGCAGTTGATCCACGTCAGTAATGTCCCTGCCATCCACCCCCTCGAAGGTTTCGACTAAATGGTCCAGGTCATGTAAAGGAAAGCGATTTATCAACTGCCGAATTTGCCCCGGATTGAGCTGCTGAAAACCCAGGACATTACTGGCCCCATCGAACGATCTCAGAACGCCGTCATCTCCTAGATGGATCACCCCCTCGCCAGAGGGATCTTGCGGAAGGCTCGAGATGATCTCAATAACATCACCAGCATCCTAGACAGTGCATTAACAAGGGTTGAGCAGGGTGAATCAGGGAAGTTAGGAGCTTACGCTGGCCTTTGTGAGCGTCGCAAAAGGCAGAATGATGAAAGATAGGAGCTTTGACACTTTCATGATATGGTGAATTCCTAGAGACGTTGCAGATAAAGACGTCGAATATAGTTCAACTATGTTAGCACAAGACAAGTAAGAGATATATATACAGTACTATCCAGGCTAAACGGCCTCTATTATGACGCTTGTTCTCGGCTGTCACGAGTCATGACACTGTAATAGCTGATCACTAGCATGCGTAGAAAGGACTACTCTCCTGCGTCCTGGGGGTGGCAGACATGTTCGGGGACAACGACTACATCCACCACCAGCTGAATTAGAGTGCATAGGAATGTTACATTCATAAGATGGGTCAAGCTACAGTTCAATTCCCGTGCAGCTCAGGTTAGAATAACGGAGTGAGCGAGTCAGGCTTACAGGTATCGCTAAAGAAACGCTAATTTGCGAGACTTTTATCCCCATCACTAGAATCAAAGCAAAAGATGCCACATGTGGGCTACTCTCTCATATGTCTGTTATGCTGTATTGGTTGTCTCCGTGCAGTAACGAATCTTTCTTCGCTGCGAATCTGGATTCGAACAGACAATACCTGCGCTCGGCCCGAGAAGGATATCTCGAACTCTTTTACATTCCTCGAAATTTGTTTACCTTGCTTTTTTATCCAGAGGGGCTTGATAGTCTTTAACCTGCCGGCATTCTAGGTCCTCCGAGTCGGACAGTGGTGGCATGATTTCTGCGCCAGGGTGGAGCAGTTGCTCCATATCCTTGACGTCTCGCCCATCAACACCCTCAAGCCTGTTTTTGAGGCGGCTTTGTATGCTTTCCCCGAAGAGGCCGACTACTTCTTTGATCTCCTCGGGACTCAACGTTCTGTAGCTGAAGACCTTTCCGTCCTTGCCGAAATTCCTCCAGACACCATCCATACCGAGATGGGAAAATCCCTCACCAGATGGATCTTGTTCAAGTGCTCTTAGGGCGCACAGGAGAGTTGATTGATTTGCGCAGCTGACATCTGCTTGCGAAGTTGGCTGTTCATCACCAGATTGAAATCAGTCTTAGACCTGGTAATTGTTCAACGGGCGACGGCTTCATACCATTTCTAAGATTCACTCTGGGTTGGGTTATGGAGGGTATTGGAGGACAAGGAAGCTGAGGGACGTCAGAGTCACTGGTGTTGAGAAAGAGCTTAAGCCTAGTTTCCCACAAGATTTTCGATAGGAGTCAACTGATGTCTTGCATCACTAGTGGCGGCTCGCTCCAACTTCTTTGATATCCACCTCTACCCCCGCTTGAAAAAGTACAGTGTTATTTACCTCCGGGGTGATATCGTGCGTCGCTCCACATAACTCCGTTACTCCGTACCAAAATCTAAAGTGTGGCGAGCACGGTGACAGACGAACTTCAAAAGCTAGCTGTAAATGTGTTATAAGGGTCGTTTCTCACACGACTTATTCCTTCACCTCAGCTCAGCTTCCCGGAGAGTAGTTATCAATCCCTTGTATGAGAATCCCCGGTAGAAACCAGTGAATATGCACGTCTTTCATATTATTGTATTCATATCCGCCTTTGTACCTAGGGTCCTGGGTGTCGGACGGCAACCATGCGAGAATGAGTCAGTCAACCCCCCCTTGGTAGAACGATGGCAGCCAAAACTTATTGACTAGGGCCGACCCTCACAACAATATCGGGAATTTCTGTGCCTGCCAAGATGGTAAAGCCCTTTTTCGAGCAATTCGTTTAGCATATGTCTCGCAGTTAGTACGCATTTTGGGAAACTGAAGGAGTTAACCATATTTTGTGCTAGGCTGTTGGATTGTCGCTTCAAATGGGGAATGTAATCCCACTGGGAATTACAAGTATCCTTCTTGCCCCGTGGGTAACTTCTGAAGAAAATCGTGTTCTGCTAGAGGGCTGACTACCGCAATGCTTAGGAAGCTTGAAGTTGGGAGACCAAATAGGGTATAAGAATAAGGTCTAAATGTCTAAGGGCTCTTGACGTAATTTCGTCAATGGAGCTGCTATAATTGACCTATATCATAGGCCGTGATTTTATAACAAAGTGTCATATAAATACATATCTATAAGTCTCTACTACAGCAAGCTCTGCAATGCGTGATTAGGAATCGTGCTTCCTGTACACCATGGTTCGCTTTACGACACCTAACAGGCTGTCACGAACTCACCGTTTACGTAAAGCTTAAAGAGAAGCTATTGGTCCACTAAAATTCGGCAGGCATTATTTGTTGGAGCTTCTGGAGATACGGCTCGCCTTTATGGCGAACTAGAAAATCGAGAGCGAAAGAGTCCACAGTAATAGGATAAATTCCGGTAAAGCCCTAATCTAGGATAAAGAGCGTTCTATTAACGAGATATATATTCCGTTATATAAGGTCTCTATAGATAATTACTATTAGCTAATAACCGAGATTAATCGTATTAAGAGATATAGTTCGAGAGCTAATTTAAAAGATATTTTGCCATGAACTTGTTACTTCTCCATTGTTTGAATCGAAGAGAATTTAATGGGGAATCTATCGTCCGCCCACAGGTAGCCGCGAGGTAGTTCTCCTCCGAAAGGGCCGAGTTTACAGTAATCTAGTGCTGGAGTTACTATTAACGCGACAGCGGATTCGACCGGGAAGCCTCTTTCGCGTGCGACATGGACAGGATTGATAGAGAATAGCTTAAACTACTTAGTTAATGATGGTTATATCGACCCGTTAAGTTGCGAGATTAAACAGGCCCGCGAATCCCTCACACATCTCGACCCTCATAGTCTTCTTACTGGCGCAAACCCAGTCGGGTTTTTAAAATTTAGGCTTGAAAAAAGAGAAAAAGCCCATTGGGTTGGAAAACCGGGTTGAGGAAGCGATTCTAGCAGCCCAACCAAACCCGTTGCCCAGCCTAGTCATGCAGCTTATAATGGTAATGTCATTAGTGATCTAGCGGAGAAGAAACTAAACGGTCGCGAGGTAAGAAGCAAACCTATACCTGCAAGCAGAATCTGACTCTAAATAAATCAAAAACACTGTGTTTATTGCCCGTTCGATGGCAGAGCATATGATGGCAAGGTTATGAATGAGACATATCAAAGAGAGTCTAACGAGACTAGAAAGCAGCTAGACGAAGATTTCCAGGGCGCTGGAGCGATTGAGAACAATCACTCCTATTTCTGATGCCTCTATGCCTTGATTGTTATACAGAATATTATGATAGTAATTCGAACCAAGTTGAAGCTGCATAAGGGGCTTTTCCAGGCCTTCGCCCCAAGCCCGTTTAGATGTTATTCTCAGCCCTCGTCGAGTACATTCCTAACTGGAGGGACTTTTCTTGTGGATTGTCATACGTTTTGAAGGGCGTTCTAAAGCTATAACTTTCAATCACACCAACTATTGCCTCCGGGTCGCTCAGTTCCGTACATATTATCAACTCCCCCAAGGACTTACTTCGCTTGTATTGCCAATTGCCACCTTGGCCCTGATGAATAGCCTTTGTTTAAATTCGAAACACTACGTAGTCTAAGCGGTCTAGAGGCGCTCCATGCCATGATCGTAGAAAGTGGCTTGCATGAAACACTCTAGGCTCGTTATTTTATGTTCATAATAATCTAGGCGGATTAAACGCTAGATAAAAATTAGATCCAGAATACGGCGCTGATGCTCCGATTGTGATGGGATACGCTACCGCCCTTGAGGAGACTGAAGGAGGCCCAGGCGCTTTGCGAGACACAGTTGAAGGCGTCGGAGCGTCGATTGCAGGAGAACTTGGATGATGAAGACATACGACGTTGGCAGTTTGAGCTTACGTTCCTTCTATCAGAGGCTCTTTGGCAGCAGGGCAAGTCCTCAAAGGCAAAAGACTTGCTTTTGGACGTAGTGAGACGCAGCAACGCATCGTCTGGCTATGCAACACCTACGCATATATTAGCATATTACCAATGCTAGCAACCATATATCTCGATGAGAAGAGGTATGAGACGGCCGAAAACTTACTTTCAATATCGATCAAGTGGCAAAAGGCTGTGTTTCGCGGAGCAGATCGAAGCACGTTCTTGGACACGCAATTGTTGCGCTGCTTTATCTCATACTGATCCAGTACGATGATGCCGCAGCGCTGCTACTACAAATTTTTTGTATATCGTCAAGAACGGCTGGACTCAACCATCCTGAGAGCACTTGGGCGATGCACAATCTCACATGCGTGTGGGGGCTTCAAGGTCAAAGAGATCAGGTAATCGAGATGATAAGCAATTGCATTCAATTGCGCAAAACGACATTGAAGTCTGACCACCCCCATCTGGTCAAATCGATGAACCTCCTTGAACTCCTGAGGACGAGGGATAATAGTGTCGATTCATTTCGAGCCCATGAACAGCGCGAATCAGAATTAAAGAGATTAATTCTGGGTTGCTGGAGCTGGAACTCCACTCGTCTGTCCAAGCATCTAGCGACTACGAACAACACGACGAGGACGCGCCAGGCACATGCCAAGTCAAGTCCTCACCAGAGCCCGTTGCGAATTTGGTGGAACGCAGTCAAGGAAGACATCGGTCTGACAGTAGTAAGAGAGAGGCCCAGGACAAACCCCCTAAGAGACGATTTCCATAACGGATGATGGGTATCTGCATGAATTGGGAAGGATGAGGACCCGGGGCATAACCCTTGCTTTGGGCATAGCTTATCTTCATATAAACAACTCTTTCATTGGAAGTAGATGATCGGGTAGATACCAAGGCATGCCGCCGACCGGGTCGACGGAAACGCAATTGCGTTCCCTCTGACCTGTTGGCATCGATGGCCTCATTTCCTCCTCCAGGCTGCAGCCATGTTCTGGTGAGATCGTCCTAAGCAATGGCAGCTAGTGGGGAGCTGTCGGCAACCGTAGAATGTGATTTTTAGGCATTGTGATGTGTGGATTCAGTCACTGAGAAGCGGCCAACGCAATATGGGCAAGTTGATTGTTGAACATGGTGATTTTCATTCATCGTGCTATATCGATTTTTTCAAATGCTCTCTATTGCTTTTCGTGGAGACACTGCCGAGCAAAACTTCCGAGGATTGTGCCTGTTCCTCTCCCCGCCAACCGATGGCCATAAACTCCTTGAGCGCCGGCGACGGGTATTCGTGACAAAACATGGTCTTTCGTGCAACAAAATTTCGAGTGATTGCGAAGGACAGACACCGAGAGAAAAGCAGGTGTCTATCTCTCGCTCTCCTCTCCTCTTTAATCAAGATCCATCTCCTCCTCAGTGCCACCACCAACCAACATCCGCCTCTTACTCTTGAGCCGCAGCCTCTCCTCACCAATGACACGACTACCCTCCATCTCCAACTTAACCTTCTCCGCCAACGGCTCCATCTCGGCCCTCGCAGCCTCGAGATCCGCCAACTCCTTGCGAATAAGATGCTCACCCTCAGCGACGACCTTGAGATTCTGCCTCCTCTTCGCCTCGCGCTGTGCCTTCCCACTGAGCCGCCGTCTCGTGTACACACGCTCCCGCCGGGCGCGGATCTCTTCAATCCGCTCCATCGCCTTCATCGTCGCCGCCACCAGGTTGCGGTCGTATTTCACGGGTGCGTTGCGCCGCTTGGCGAATTGTGAGAGCAGTAGGTTCTGGTCCACGATCATTTCCTTGCCGCGGAGCGCGCGCGAGGTCTTGGTCCATTTCAGCTTGCGTGGCTGTCGCTTCATTTTGAAGTTCTTGTGGCATTTGGACCGACAGAATCGGAAGAGTTTGGCGTCGTTGCGTACGAACGTTATGCCCTTGGAGGGGTACACGGGCCGGGAGCACAGGTGGCATGTTTCGATCCTGTTGAGGAGAGGTTTCATTAGTTCCGGTCTTTGTGTCCTGAAGCAAACACGTGCCTGGTAGGCTCGAGAGCTGTATAAAAGGGAATCTCACCTCATGGTTGCCGCGGTTCCGCTGGGTGGCGGTCACAGATATTCTTTTGGATTGCAATGTCTGGTTGTCGAGGGTGTATGTTTGAGGGTAGACAAAACCTAGTCTGTCGCTTCTCGAGTCGCCAGCCGTGCTATCGAGTCCGGCTTGGTTGGTGGTCTTGATGTCGACACAACCTTGCCGTCGCCGCCTGAGCTGCAGCCGAAGTTTGGACAATTCTTGAAAATTCATGCCAAGATTTTGCAGCCTCCCCGGCTTTTCCAGATCGGGCAAGGTAACCGACAGAACCATTAACGGCTTCCCGATTATTCTTCTTCTTCCTCGAGATTCCAAAAGACCGACGTCGTCAGTCATTCCAACAAAGCTACACCTACACAAGGTACTCGGTGCTCTGAGTCCACACACCTACTACCCTCGGAACGGCCTATATTCCCACAGTGCTCCCCGTCGACACTTTTCCACCGCTCAAAAAGCGCGAATGGCATCGACAGTCGCCATCGGTGTCGGCATCGCCGCCGCAGCTTTCTTCGTACGTGCATCTTTCCCCTTCCCCATTCATTCCTCATCCACAAAAGAATCGGCGCACTAACCAAACCCATTTCAACCTCAACAGGGACGAGCAGGACTAGTCGCATTCCGACGGTACCGCAACCCGAACGGGCTAAACGCGCTAGGACGGCCGTTCTACAAAGGCGGCTTCGAGCAGAAGATGAACCGCCGCGAGGCCAGCCTGATCCTCGACCTGAGCGAACGCACGCTCACGAAAGAGAAGATCCGCAAGAACCACAGGGGCCTGATGCTCGCTAACCACCCCGATCGTGGCGGCAGTCCGTACCTCGCCAGTAAAATTAACGAGGCGAAGGAGTTTCTCGAGAAAAATGGTTAAACGAGCGAACAACGAGTTGGTTTCGGAATGCTGGGATTCTCCCTGCGTGTCCAGATTCAGCTTTCTCTTTTCTTGGGATTGAGTTTTCTTTCTACAAGCATAGCGCGGCGTTGATGATGCTCTGGATATATCGATTGGCGGAGAAGGCACCCTTTTTCTTTTCAAAGAAAATCTCTCTCTGTATTGCGCTTTAGATCTATGGGCATATTCCCTCCCCTTTCTAGAGTGTCGAGAAATCGCACAGGATGGGAATGGCGACCGTCCGTCAGGGAGGAGACCATGGAGAAGGAGAAGGCGAAGGAGAACGTACTCCATACTTTGTACAAACATATCTCCACTCGGATGGTGCAGCGAATCTGTGTGGGAAACAACAACATGTACAAAAGGGAAGACCACGCACATTTAATGAATAAAACATTCAACCCACTGAATCTGGCTATTCTTCTTGCGAGCCCGTGCTTCCTTGGATGGGTTGAGACTTGGGCATACCTTGATTTTGATCGGTTCATGCATGCATGCACAAAATGTGGTCGCAGATCGAACGAGGGTGGTTGAAGCTTGACAAGCTGAAGATTCGCATCCTTTAATATGTTAGATCTATCTTGTTCGCGGTTCTCATCTATTCAATCAACATAAACGTCGTCGAAACCCCTCGACTCGCTTGCTTCGAGATCCAAGGTGAAGTCCGGTCCTGTCCTGTCCACCAAAAATGTAACCATATGGATCGACGTAGACAACAACACACACAAGCAACAGCCAACCATCTATTCCCTTCTCCATCAACTCCGCTGATCAACAAACTCCTTCACAAATCCATTGAACTCCTCGTGCTCCTCCCAGGCCAAGACATGGCCCTTCCCATCCCAGACCCGATACGTGGGTCCCTCGCCCATCTCCTCCTTGATGATCTCAAAGTGCTTGAAAGTGACCATGCGATCGCCCGTACCATGCAACACGGCGATCCTCTCCGCGCCGACCTGCTCCTTGATCTCCAGCAACTGTGCCTTGGTCTTCACGTGCCACCCGGCCGCAATGGCCTGCAGCATGAAGCCTTTGCGGGTGAAGCCCTCCTTGTCGGTGCGCTTGCTGAGCTCGTTGGCGGCGAAGCGGTCCCAGTTCGTCGGGTAGTTGAGTGCCGGGTCGGTGTCTGAGTTCTCCGTGTCGGGCAGCGCGAGGAATTCCGACGAGAACAGCCGGTGCGCGATCTCGTCCAGCTGCGTGTCGATGTCGCGCGGCACGAACATGTTGATCCGCTGCCGCAGGTTCTCCACGAATGGGATCGTGCGCACCATGCGTGAGAATGTCGAGACCAGGATCAGGCTGGCGATCGACTCCGGGATCAGGAGCGCCAGCTCCTGCGCGATCATCCCGCCCATGCTCACCCCGATGACGTGCAGGTCGCGCGGTTTCGGCGAGGAGGTCGATCCTGTCGTCTCGAGCCAGCCGATCGCACGGAGCAGGTCCACGATATCCTTGGCCATCTCGGATGTCGAGTACCTACACGTGGGCTTGTCGCTGAGCCCCATGCCGCGGTTGTCGAAGACGAGTGAGGCATAGGTTTTCGAGTCGTCGTGCCCGAAGTATTTCGTCTGTCGTTTCCATGCGGTTCGAAACGCCCCCAATCCCATTATCCACTGTCACCGTGCGAGGAGTGGTTAGCATGGTGCTCTTCGTTCCTCAATAGAAAGGTGATAATGGCTCTCCTAATTGTGATCCAGTCCTCTAGGGCCGCGTTCCCTCGTTGTCACATTCACTACACCACGAGGAACTGACTCACTCCAAGGGGAAAGTACAAAAACTCACCACCAACTTCGTGCTCCCCTCACCGTGCACCTCCCAATTCAATTTAAACGGGCCACCAGCCCTGCCCTTCGCGACTTCTGACTTGCCCTGGCTAGTAGGCGGTAGATCCCATTCGAGTTTCTGGTACGCCGGGTGGGCGACGAGGTCTTTGGCTTTGAGCGGCATCTTCTTCGGCCTCACCGTCTCTTATCTTCGTCCCAGGTGCTCGAGTGTGTTTTGTGTTGGATATTGGTATGATAGGTATATATGAGTATGTATATGTACGATATGGCGACGTGAGATCAGTTACTATCTAGGTAGCTTAATTAGGTGGGTTTGATCCAATTAATTGGCTGAGGGCGCGAATGAAAGTTAGAGATATAGCGATAAGGAACTCCCGCACCGTGCTGGGCCTAGACCTGTCAAGACACCATGCACAACAGAATGACTGTAAACAAGAAGTTTGTATGTTTACGCCCTCGTCATATCTCCATCGTATCAGGCGCACCAGTAGCAGGAATAGTGAGCATTAAACCCAACTGAACACGGGCCAGTCTCGTATGGTGACGAGGCTGTCGTAATTACTTACCTCGGTTTGCGAGCTCTCAGGCAACAAGCCCTGGCCAGACCTCCTCTGTACTGGTACGCCTGGCGTGAAATGCGCAACGTCGTCATCGATTTGACATTTACAGCACTTTGAAACTGTGTACTCCGCCGTGGTATTACGGAGGAGTACTAAGCTCCGTGGAAGTGGCCCCTCGGCCCCCCAGTCTCGGGGATCACCGATCACGAGACTGCGCCTGTTCAGCACCAGACTCTGGGACTATAGTACCTGAAGGGATGAAATAATTAGATCTGCCCAATCGAACTCCGAGAACAAGTCCTCCGGACAAAAAGTTTTAGGGCAATGGGCACAATTTAAGCTTGAACCTATCTCTCTCACACGCACACACAAATGCGGATTTTTTCCCCCTCTTAGGATTTTAAAATTAAAAAGAAAACCCCCAGGGCCCAGAATCTCAACAGCAATAACCTGTTTGGGGGGTTTATCGTCCGCAATCGGGGAGACAATTTAGGCTCCGTGTCGACACGGAAAGATAAAAAAATATAGTTTCGCCTTGTTTATTAGCCGAGGTGTTTTGACAGCTGCCCAGGGGCTTCGGGGGCATGGCCAGCGGCGAGCCGTATGGGTACACCAGTCCCATAGGATCAGCATATTTCTGTATCCGCACAAGGTGGGCAGGGCAGAGTGATCGACTGTTCCTCTGCCCATCACACCACATGTGTAGATCATGTAGATCGCAGTTGGTGGGGGGTGGGCAGGAATGCAAGACAAAAATTCCAAACGCAACGAAGTCATACCAAAATTAAAAAAATCCCTGAGTGACGGCTAAAGGAAGAATTCATTTCGACTAGATCTCTGTTCATTTAAGGTCGTCCATGGCGCTAAACGTCTTGTGCTTGGCCATGTTCCAAGATTCGTAACTAGTCCCAGCTGTCAAAAAAGCCAGAACTCGAGGAGCAATAAATGAAATGCCAGCTACCAGTCCAAAGAATCCATGCAACCACCTAATAGGTCAATGATGGCTTGCCTCAATCCCAAATGCTTCTTTCGTTATCAGATATGGATCCGCTCGACGCACAGAAAACTGACAGTCCCACTCGCTTTAACCTCGTCAACTGCTATTTTCAGTCAACTCATCGGTGCTTTGAGGATCTGTCTGCGGAGCATGGACATGGTTTTCCATTTTTCTTTCAATAATCAAATACATACATTCCAAAAAACGCCCAAGGTCTGCCCGAGGAAAGAAGGTGAGTAAATGGTGTCGTGAATGAGTGACTGAACATGATATAGTCTGCAGATCTGTTGATAATATAGTTGGTTATTCCTCCATGCGGAACATTTCTTCATCGTCCATGTGAATATCTTTCTCTTCCCCAAACTCCCTGTAGTTTCTTTCATCCGACAGGTTCTGAGTCAGGGTTGGAGGGTGCAACTGCAATAAAGGATTATATACGTTGGTCAATGTACTGTCGGAAGACTTGCTATTGAATGATTGATATTGTTGTGGCAATGGTGGTACAGGTGGTACATCTGAACTTAGGTAGACTGGCTTGGTACGAGGCGTGCCGCTGTTGAAGCTGAGACCAGCTGTGGCGGCGGCCAGCGTGCCATCATCGGTGCCAGAAGTGGTGGGCCGGAAATCAACTCCGGAGAGTCTGTGAGGGGGAGGCCCCGGAGAGAGAACGCTCTCGGCATAGGAGCTGGACTGGACCGATCGGTAGGAACGCGAGAAGCCATTGCTGCTTGTGCTGAAGCGTTTGGACGTAGGGACGGGATATGCACCCTCGCTCATAGGAGGGGGGGTTGTCTCGACTGAGCTAACTCCGTCATGCATTTCGGAGGAGGATAATCCTGGCGAGCCCGAAGAAGCATCGCTCGGGTCGATCTGAGAGGAATCATTTTCGGATTGACCAGATGTCAAACTGTCGGAGGTCATGTTGCACAAGACCGAAGCGGCCTCTAGAAGTTGGACTTGCTGGTGCTTCGAAATCAATAGTTTGGAGGTGATGGCCCACGCAGGATCGTGTTCCCATCTACCAGAATTAGCCCAGGCACGTCAGAAAAAGGTAAACTCAGTCAGTGTAATTCATACAGATGTTTTGTCAGGCAACTGCTGTGTTTGTAGCCCTTTCCACAGGTATCACAACGAAGGTCCGACGAGGACTTTTTCCCCTCTCCTTTGATCAGATAGGATCCCTCGCTCGCTCTGCGGTTTCGAGCCTTGGTGCCGATGGACTTGGAGGAAGGAGGAGCGTCCTCGTCGTAGGAATTGTCTTCCAGAGCCTCATTGTCTTGGGCAGAGGGAGAAGTGGCTGAACCATTGAAGTAGGAGTGCATGCTAGGCCGACTGTTCATGGACAGAGACTCAGTGTTTCTTTTGGAGCCAATGCTCCTGCGGTGACTATGCAGAGGGATCACCGACGCGTCCCCCTGTTCTCTCAACGCAGCCACGATGGCGGCCTGTGCAGTGGAGGAAGCGGCGGAGTTCACACTCTTTCTGCGGTTGACACGGTGGGAGGGATTGGTGGCAGCGAGGGAGATTGAATGAGAGTGTTGTCTCGACGACCCGGGAGTGTGTTTGGAGAAACTGCCCGAGACAGGGCGGGAAGTTGATTGTTCCTTTGTTTAGAAATCAAGTCAGCACGGACTTCGCATTGAGCAAGGGACGGTTGGGCGGTTGGGAATTGACTCACTTTGGATGAAGCCATGTTGACGGTCAAGACTAGGACAGAACACACGGTATAAGACGACCCTCGAGTTCAAAACTAGGTAGAGTCTTGAGACTTGAGAGTCGTCAGGAGACAGTAGAGAACAATGTGTGGTAGTGACTCGTGAGTCTTCAGAGAACGAGTATGTGTGGTGGGTTCGGGTGCGTGTGTGAGTGGTTCAGGTGGTTCTGGTGGGGGAATTCCTGAAGTTCGATCGAGTGACAGGGCAGCGCAGGGCGGCGAGGGGGGGACACGCGGGTGGCTGCAGATCGAGACAGGGAAGGAGAGACGTCGATGAGGTTTGCGCCGCGATTGGAAGTATAGGAGGACGTCGACGATGAGACGACAGGAAGGTGAGTCCGAGAGACTGGATTAGAAATGCAAAAGTAAGGCAGCAACAATGGGGAAGCAGGAATAAAAGAATCGAAGTAGTAGTCAAGTGCTGAGTACCCCAGAGCAATAGTGCGGCGCAGGTGAATTGAAAAAGAACTGGCACTGGAACTGGCACTCTGGGCGAGGAGGAGACCCGGCCCCAAAGCGTGACCGTGACTATGACCCGAACCGACCCTGGCCGTGGTCCTATCCTGTGGATGTGTGTGAGTGGATGTGGATGTGGGTGTGGGTGTGGATGTGGATGTGGACGTGGACGTGGCACTGGCAAACTCAGGCTCAGCAATCAACACGGATGTGGACGTCAATGGATGACGGTGAATTGTTGGAATGAATTAATGTGGATTTGGGGAATGGAGGGATCAATTACGAGTAACTGGCACGGAGGTGTTGGACACCTGGACATGACACCTGGATAAGCCAGACTGTGGCTGTAGAGTTAACGGTAGCAGCAGACCGGTGGCAAGCGTAATGGGCGCTTGCCACTCCTCGGCAGGCTCCCGCTTAGGCTTAAGGGTAATAGTGCTCGGTAGCCTGGAATAGCGTATCAAGGAGGGCCGAGGGGGCTTAGGCATTCAATGAGGGGGCGAGAGCCAGAAACACCAGTGCACCACCTCCAGAGCCCAAGCCCAAGCCCAAGCCCAAGCCTAAGCACCAGCCCCGAATGGTTCCCCTCCCCCCAAACCTCCTGATCGCCCGATTCCGGCTTGCGTGCTAGAGGTTAGAGTCTAAGTCTTACCGAATACTTAATTATTATTGTTTTGGGCGTGCATCTCTGACCTTTTGGCTGATACGTAAAACTAACTCCCCTAACTACCGCGCACTATGCCCAATCCCACCACTCCTTCTCGTCCAACTCATTGGTTTGCTGTGGGGTTGCCCGTGCCTGGATTCAAGGGTCAGTTCCAGGAAATTAATCCCAAAAGTTCGCAACCCACGTTCGAGGCCTCAGTGCACGTTCACTGGTAGTCCGCTGGTAGTTGTTTCAGCAGCACGGGCGGCTGAAGAAATTTGGCTGCTCCTCCTTGAGTCCTTGCCCCATCCTCAGAGCATGCCTCATACCGCTGCAACACAGGAATCCCGACTGGAAAAAAAGTTATTGTCCTCGTAATTGTCTGAGGATCATCCGGCTTCATCATTGCACCGTTTGGGGGGCCATTGATCAGCCCAAACCCATCCTAGCCAGGCGGGCGGCGGGAAGACCAGGTTCTACGGGCACGTACGAGCTGCTGCTAGTAGGTAACCATGTCACGATGGGGATGTGAGATGATGGCTTGCTTTGTCCGATGCACGGTCCGGGATGGCAAAAAAAAAAGAAGCTGTGGTGCATGAGCAAGGGTAAGCTCTTGGTCTGGCTCTCTGGTTCTGGAGTGTTCGCGCTCTCGTGGAGTCGTGGTTTGGTTTGGTGGTTTCTCGACGTGGGTCATGCAGGCCTCATGCTCCAAGCTGCAATGATCCAGGTCCCATGGTCCCATGGATGAGCATGGGCATGGGCAGCCATGGGTCAGGCAACCCAGGGCAGCCGCACCACACGCTCACGCTCGTTCCGTTCCTGGCTAAGGGCGAGGAGGAACCTGACTAAAAGTTGACTGGTTCGAGGCGCCATCAAGTCAGACTTCAGTCCTGGAGGGACAGCCATGGCCCTAACCCCCCCTCCTTCCATCCTTGCCTCCACATCTGGCTCCTGTCGGCAGTAAGCCTGAGGATAAACCTGAGCCAAACACGAATCGGGCTTCGACTTGTGGCCACTCCGATTCAGCATGTTGGCGCAGTCTCCTTCCACCTTTCCCCAAGGTCCCGACGGAATACCCAGGCCTAAAGTTTAAGTATCGCGTTTCAGAGATGCACGGACACGAGAACGGACCTCCCATCTCTCTGGATCATGTTCAGCTGACTAGGAAAACCACAACAATGGGAGTTGGGAACTGCCGATTCAGGTGGTGCCAATACTCCGTACCAGACCTGGGGAAACCGAAAAAAATAATAATGCATCGTGCAAGTTTGCATCCACTGAGCTCCTGACAACCGACGAGGGGTAGCGTTGCACTACTACTTGCTGCGTACCTCGTACTGCCCGTCCAAGTCGGGAATGATGGGCGTCTCAGAAGGCCAGTAATTTACGAATCATGATAAGAGACAGGCCGTCTCACAGTGGGCGGTAGAGGCCTGCAATTGGCCACCTCATCGCGCCTGATTGGCGATTGGCGAGCTATTGGACGACCGAGGGCCTTCTCCAGCGGAGAGGAGACGTCCAGCCAGCCTGACCGCGCGAATGCCTGCGGGCAGCCAGACCAGAAGGGAGTGAGTGTGGAGCATCCACCCAAACACGGAGCCATTGAACCAGTCAGTAAATACGAACCCAAAAGGGGCCAGTTGGAACGTCATCAGCCTGAGAGGCACCAAACCCCATGCGAATAGCTGCAGCAGGGGCGAGAAGCCGTTCTGGACAAGTCATGAGCACCCTCCAAGCCCTTGCGAGGTAGGTCGCATGATTGCGTCGCGAGGCCACAAAATCACGCATCGACCTTTGAAATGCCGTCATGGCTGTAATCCTTGGGAGGGGAATTCAGGCCTGTCCCAGCTGTGGGATAGTCCCGTGCCCTCAATTCCTGCGGTGGTAAGCAACTTCACTGGATAGCAAAATGCACCTTCGTCGTCATCGCATGCTGTGCGAGTACAGGAGGCGGGACGAGAGCACGAGGCGCCGTTGCCAAATTAAATGCCACTATAGGCAGACACCGGGTTGAGCGATCGCTTCAAAGGCTATCGTTTCGAAAGCTGGAGAGATTGTCAACAAACCGAAGATTCCGCAGATCCCAGAGGATGCTGTATCTGGGAGCCAAAACCTATTAGTCAAGCAGTTTGGTACTTGTAAGGTTGCGGGCGTGGCAACAAAACGAGTCATGCCCAAGGTGGTCAACTTGTGGTCGATCAAACCGTTGCGCATCCCGATCCATCGATGAGACAACTCGCGCCATGGTGATCATCGACACCCCTCCCCAAAAAATAAAATAAAATATTTATATTTTTTTTCTGGGTCAAGGTAAAATTTAATCCAAAGTCCCCAGGCACTCCGTACCTGGAAGCCTTCGTGAGGCATCACAACTTTTGGCCAGTCGATGTCCTCTAATGAGTCCTACGAAATACCAGCGGCGTGTTGCTGACTAGTACTTGTTACTAGTTCCAGGTGGGTTCCCCTTGATGTCGCTTTGATCCTGGTCGGGTTCTGGAGATAATCAACCCCAGAGCACGCCATCACTGCACAACAATCCCGTTGTGCAGATGGCACTACTACATAGTCTACCACTGGTATTGTACAACTGAATAGTGGGGTAAGCACCATGCCACTCCCTCGGTCGCCTCCATTTCTCTGACAGTGTGAGGAGTACTCTGTTCGGAGGACCGAGTACTCCGGACGAAGAAAGAGGATTGCTGCTCTACTGCCATCCAATATTTGAATCCTAGGGAGAGGATACTACTCATCCGCTCAAAACTATGAAAGACCTGTCCACACAATAAACACAACTCAGAAATTCGCGGTTGGAGGGTCTCGGGTCCAGATATCAGACACGACCGGGTTGTTCTCCGCAGTTATCTCTGCTATCAGAGGCTAAGGTGAACTACTCCGTACAGTACGGAGTACCCTCCAAGTCGTAAGGGCATCCCACCTGCGACATCAGGTGTGCACAAATGCAATGCCACTCGTGTCTATCGCGAAAAGCCGGGCTGAAACGTGCATTGTCTGGTGCATGGCAAAGAGCAAGCTATCCATCACTTGACGCCCAAACATTGACGGCAGTGTGGCTCGCCAGCTGGTGATAGAATCTCTCCCACCACATGAGGAGCTATCTGCAAGCACGAGTTCTGGACAGGGACAAAGGTGGAGTAGTCTTATCAGGACAATAAAATACGCGACTCTTTAGCAGTAGAACTAGTGCATCGGCGCAGAGCACTCCTCGCCGTCCTCGGGCCTTAGGACCAAAGGGGTTCCTTGGGGAGATTCGATCAATAGGTACTCCGTCCTTGCCTTGTGCCATTCTGGACTCCCTACTGGTACGGAGTACGGAGTAATCCTACATGCCAGTGGCAGTCATCAGACACAGTGCAGGTATTAGCTTCAACTTGTATTAGACGATATCAAGGTCTATCAGCCTTCTTATCATATATCTGCCATGATAACGGCTATGGATTCGTTCGTGTAGGGCATCAGGGTTACTGATATCCGAAGCCTGTAAATGGGTGAAGTCCAGAGGATGGCGCATAGACGTCAAATGAACTTCAGCAGACGATCAGGTCTGTGTTTTCAGCCTGATCGACGGCCATTCAGCCCTGTCTCCAGAAAGGCGACCGGTCAGGCTCGTCAGAGTCGTCATTGCTGGGCCAGGACAGCATCCTCCTATCGATATTTATATCTCACCGTCATCACTAAAGTCCGCGTATACCGACCAGATCGAGTTTAGGTCAAGCTTGGAATGGAGATCTAAGCTTGGAGGGGTGCCTGGCGACCTGACAAGCTCGATCAAACCCCAATCGATCATTTGGGCAATCAATCATTGGAAGAATATGTCCGATAGCTAGCAATTGACAGCTCCATCGTCCAGAGTAACGAAGCACCTTTCTCAATTGGATTGGATTGTATGGTCGGACTTTTTCGCACAGGCCTCAAAAGGAATACCATGATTGCATGATCACCGAGACAAATCGTTAGAATGACTTTTAACTCCTCGTATTGTTTGCATTAGGGAGGTACTTTGCCGTGCATTGTTTCTGTTTTTGTCATTTCGCTTCAATGCCAATTGTTGCGAAGAGAGATCAATGTTCCAGGGCCACGTCGTTCCCCCCTCTCTGCCATCTCTCCCCCAATGAAGGGTCACCGCAATCTGCCACCAAACGCCTCCTCCTTGTCCGGCGCCACAGACCGGCAATCAGCCAACACCAAGTCACCCACCAGTCCCCAACATGATTGATCAATGCTAACTTAAGCGTATCCGTAGTGCCTGATGGGTGCCTGGTAAGGGAGTGGCGACTGGCGAATACGTCCTCCCTCTGTGGTTTAGCACTTGGCCGTGAACATCAATTAACGGCTTCAGCCTCCCTTTTTTTACCTTTTCCTTTTCTCGACTTTGACAGTTGCCAACAGTGCAGAATATCGTTTATTGACTTCCAGACGATCAACGAATTTTTGGCTTCTGTCGGAGCCTTGATCGCTGGATACGCCCTGCAGCATAGCCTAGAGCTCGTATCGCTAAAGGACGACCTGCGCGCGCCCGAACAGGATTCGCAAGTGTGCCACCTCGAGCAGCTTCGACTGCGTCACCACCAGCTGTGTGAAGTCAAAGGGTTTCAGCTGCTTGACCACTCAGCGCTCATCCAGCTAAACACAACCTTACACAAACACAAAACAAGGAACGGTATCTCACATGAACTAGAATCGATCAATTGATCGATCAGTGATCACTCGCCAAACATGGCCTCGACGCAGTCCTGGGCTGCATGGCTGCTCGATTCCTACGCATCCTCGGTCTCGCCCGTGAACAGCCATCACGATGAGGATACCTTCTCGGAGCCCGCCACCTACAACAACTCCCCCGCCCACAGCCCCAATTCTTCCATCTCAAACTCATCTGCATATGGTCCCTATGTACGGACCGGCCGAGGCGGCGCTGGAAATTTCACTTGGCAGGCATCCGATCTTGCAAAGTCTCACTCCGTGAGCGATCTGGAAGCTCAGAAGACGCCTGTCCACCAGGTCACCTCCCTCAGCGCGAGGCGCAAGGCTGCTGCGAATCTCGAGCATATCGACACACAAGAGGCACTCAAGATGCGGCAGAGCTCAGCACAGTACCTATATGCAGGGCGTGGGGGAGCTGGCAACTATCTCTCGAGTCACGATATCGCCCAGGCCAAACGCAGTCCCAGCCTACCGGTACCTCTCGGGATCGTGCGACCAACTAGCCCGTCGATCGGGCACTCTGCTCATCCGGGACGAGGAGGAGCCGGCAATTATGCAGCTGCAGCCGACGCGAATGGACGGAAAGAGTCTGAAAAGGAGCAGGAAGAACGAATCAAGGCCGAACAAAGGCGAGAACAGATCATTGTCGAGGTCGACGGTTTGCTCCAGCCTCCTCCGGGAGCTTGGCTGGGTGGCAGGCGCAAGAGTGAGGCAATGCATGACGAGGATTGAAAGGACGCCAGCTCCAAACCAGTAGCAACGACCATATATTATCATACCCTTTGCAGGTCATCAACAGGACATCAACAGGACATCAACAGGACATCAACAGGACATCAACAGGACATCAACA
>Ga0105239_10002342_pt1 | contig 24158 bp, 23 predicted proteins | sample KBSC44metaG_FD_92761 | JGI IMG/M metagenome (GOLD analysis project Ga0105239, IMG submission 92761) | Corn rhizosphere microbial communities from Kellogg Biological Station, Michigan, USA - KBS C4-4 metaG | ecosystem: Host-associated > Plants > Roots > Rhizosphere > Soil | place: Michigan, USA...
CAGTGAGTTGTGCGACGCGACCCCGGGCCGAGCACCGCAGTGCAGTCGCAGCGAAGCGGAGACCGCCCCACCATGAGCCCCCGGCGGATACCGCCTGCCGCGCCGCACGGACCTCCGCGCAAGGACGCGAACAACGATCGTCCGCAATGGGCCGAAAGCAACCGAAGGCAGCCATCCGCGGTGCAAGGAGGTCGACAAGGCCTGCACGCTTGGTTTGCCCATGACCAGTCTGCTGCGTCCCCAACACATCCTCGCACCGCACTGCTGCGCATCCACCACTCGCTGTTCCCCAAGAGCCTGTTCATCGCGCAACAGCGCCTAGACCGCATGGCATGCCGCTTGCGCTGAAGCAGCCATAGGCCAGCGCGCACACGCATCGCGCAGCCCCTTCCAACCCACCGCGAGATCACCCCATGAGCGATCGCAAGCTGCGCCTCGGCGCTTTCATCATGGCCACCGGCCATCACGTCGCCGCCTGGCGCCACCCCGGATCGCAACTGGATTCCGGTGTCAACATCGACCACTACATCGAGGTCGCCCGCACGGCCGAGCGCGGACTCTTCGACCAGGTCTTCGTCGCCGACAGTCCCGGGCTCTGGCATCGTGGCGACAACGAGTCCTTCAGCCGCCAGGGCCGCGTCTCGCACTTCGAGCCGGTCACCCTGTGGGCGGCACTCGCCGCAGTGACCCGGCACATCGGCTTCGTCGCGACCGCGTCGACGACCTATGAAGACCCGTACCTGCTGGCGCGCAAGTTCGCCTCGCTGGACCATATCAGCAAGGGCCGTGCGGCCTGGAACGTCGTCACGACAGGCGCCGACAACGTGCACGGCAACTTCGGGCTCGACAAGCACCCCGATCCCGAGATCCGCTACGAGCGTGCGCACGAGTTCCTCGATGTCGTGAAGGGCCTGTGGGACAGCTTCGAGGACGATGCCTTCGTCCGCGATGCCGAGTCCGGCGTCTATTTCGATCCGGCCAAGCTGCACCAGCTGAATCACGTCGGCAAGTACCTGAAGGTCGAAGGCCCGCTGAACATCGAACGTCCGCCGCAAGGCCACCCGGTGATCGTGCAGGCCGGCTCCTCCGAACCCGGCCGCGAACTCGCCGCGGCGACGGCCGAAGCCATCTTCACTGCCTGGACCAGCCTCGGCGAAGCCCAGGCCTTCTACAAGGACGTGAAGGGGCGGCTCGCGAAGTACGGCCGCCGCGAGGACCAGTTGCTGATCCTGCCCGGCATCTCCCCGGTGATCGGCCGCACGCAGGCCGAGGCCGAAGGCAAGTGGGCCGCATTGCAGAAGCTGATCCACCCGTCGGTCGGCCTCAACACGATCGCGCATTTCTGGCCGAACGACGACCTGACGAAGTGGAACCTCGATGCACCCCCGCCCTACTACCCCGAGCCGCCGACGGGCCGCAACAGCCGCGCCCATGTCGTCATCGAGCTGGCGCGGCGCGAGCGCTTCACTGTGCGCCAGCTCTACGAATACCTGGCCGGCGCGCGCGGTCACTGGGTCGTCATCGGTACGCCCGAGACCATCGCCGACCAGATCCAGAGCTGGTTCGAGAACGGCGCAGCCGACGGCTTCAACGTGATGCCGCCGGTCTTGCCCGAGTCGCTGAACGAGTTCGTCGATCTGGTGATTCCCGAGCTGCAGCGCCGCGGCCTGTTCCGCACCGCCTATGAAGGCAGGACGCTGCGCGAGAACCTCGGACTCGAGCGGCCGGCGAATCGCTACACGCACCGGATCGCCAAAGCGGCCTGAGGCGCGCTGCTGCCTGAATGAAGATGAGCCTGACCGCCGATGTACCCGAAACCCTGCGCCGGCCCCGCTCGGGCGATGCGCGGCCCGCGCTCTGGCATGGCGCCCTGGCGTCCGGCGCGCGCCTGCTGCTGATCGCCGCCGCCGGCCTGGTCTTGCCGGCCCTGCTGTTCGCGCTATGGTGGACGGCCACCGTGCGCCATTGGGTGCCGGAGCAGATCCTGCCGCCACCGGCGCTGGTGTGGCAATCGCTCGCGGAGTTGTGGCACTCCGGCGAGTTGCAGAGCCATCTCGAGATCAGTGCCGCGAGAGTCGCGTGGAGCCTGCTGATCGGCGGCTCGGCCGGACTGCTGCTCGGCCTCGCGATGGGCTTGTCGAAGACGGCCAAGGCCTACCTGTATCCGACCTTCGACGTGGTTTCGCAATTCCCGGTGCTCGGCTGGATCCCGCTGCTGATCATCTTCGTCGGCATCGACGAGCCGCTGAAGGTCTCGGCAATCTCGCTCGCGGTGGCGGTGCCGGTCGCGGTCAACACGCTGCACGGCATCGCCAACGTGCCGCGCAGCCTGTTCGAAGTCGCACGGGTGCATCGCTTCAGCCTGCCGCAGGTGATCCGGCGCGTGGTGCTTCCTGCCGCCGGGCCGAGCCTTTTCAGCGCCTTGCGCCAAGGCGTGATGCAGGCCTGGCTGACCCTGGTGTTCGTCGAATTGCTGGCCTCGAGCGAAGGCATCGGCTACCTGATGGTCTGGGGCCGGCAGCTGATGCAGATGGACCTGGTGGTGGTCGGCATGGTGGTGATCGGCATCGTCGGCGTGCTGATCGAGCTGGTGCTCGGCACGCTCGAAGCGCGGCTGCAGCGCTGGCGGCCGGCAGCGTATTGAATCGCGGAGACTCCGATGCCCCGAATCATCGATCAAGCCGACGGCCGGGACTGGCGCGGCGCGGCGGTGCCGCTGGCCGTGCTCGCGGTCTGGTGGATCGTCACGACACTCGGCTGGGTCAACACCCGGCTGATCGTCCCGCCGCTCGGCGTGCTGAAGACCGCGGCGAGCGTGCTGACCCAGGCCGACTTCTACCGCGGCGTGCTGGCCAGCCTGGTGCGCGATCTCTCCGGCTTCGCGATCGGTGCCATCGCCGGCATCGCGGTCGGCGCGCTGATGGGCGTGTCGCGCTGGTCGAACCGGGTGATCGGGCCGACCTTCCATACCTTGCGGCAGATCTCGCTCTTCGCGTGGCTGCCGCTGCTGTCGAGCTGGCTCGACACCGGCGACCGCTCGAAGATCGTCTTCATCGCGCTGTCGGCCTTCTATCCGGTCGTGCTCGGCGCCTTCGAGGGCGTGCGCGGCGTCAGCCGAGCCCAGGCCGAGGTGGCGCGGATCTATGTCTTCACGCGCCGCCAGACCTTGCTGCGCTTGATCCTGCCGGCAGCCGCGCCGCAGATCCTCACGGGACTGCGGCTCGGGCTGATCTACGCGTGGATCGCGACCATCGGCAGCGAATTCCTGCTGGCGAACTACGGCGACGGCCTGGGCAACATCGTCTTCAAGGGCCGCGCCAACTTCAACATCGAGCTGATCATCGCCGGCATGCTGGTGATCGGGCTGATCGGCTATGCCTTCAACCGGCTGGCCGATCTGCTCGAAGCGCGCAGCCTGCGCTGGCGCAAAGCCTGATTCCGCACACGACACCTCTCCCCAGACAAGGAACCCCATGGCACATGCAGGCACCCTCGACATCAGGCACCTGAGCAAACAATACGCGGTGAAGGGCGAGACGCTGCCGGTGCTCGACGACATCTCGCTGTCGATCGAGCCGGGCGAATTCGTCAGCATCGTCGGCACCAGCGGCTGCGGCAAGTCGACCCTGCTGCGGCTGGTCATCGGCCTCGAAGGCGACTACCAGGGCGAGATCCTGCTCGACGGGCAGCGCATCGTCGGCACCAGTCTCGATCGCGGCATCGTGTTCCAGGAACATCGGTTGTTTCCTTGGCTCACCGCCGAGCAGAACATCGCGCTCGGCCTGCTCAATGCGCCGGGCACCGAAGTCAGCAAGCGCAAGGCGGTGCAGGAGCACATCGAGCTGGTCGGGTTGAAAGGCTTCGAGAAAGCCTTTCCGCATCAGCTGTCGGGCGGCATGTCGCAGCGTGTCGCGATCGCGCGCGCACTGGTGAATCGGCCGGAAGTGCTGCTGCTCGACGAGCCTTTCGGCGCGCTCGATGCGATGACACGCACCTATCTGCAAGGCGAGCTGGAACGCATCTGGCAGGCCGAGGGCATCACCGCGATCCTGGTGACGCACGATGTCGAGGAAGCCGTGGTGCTCGGCGACCGCGTGATCGTGATGGAGCCGCGGCCGGGGCGCATCAAGCGCATCGTCGACGTGCCGCTGGCACGCTCGCGCGACCGCAGCGCGGCCGACTTCGTCTCGATCAAGGACGACGTGATGAAGGAATTCGGGCACAGCGTCTCCCCGCCCTCCAAGGGCGTGCTTCAGCCGCCGCGGGCACGCAGCAGACAGCCGCAGCTGCTTGCCGCGAACTTCGCCCGCTGAGCGCATGGCCGATCGACGCCGAAGCCCGACACATGGCGCTTGAATTCCACTGGGTCCTGCCGACCGAAGGTGATCCGCCGCGACTCGACCCGCAGGGCCGCACGCGCCAGCCGGCGCATTGGATCGCGGTCGCGCAGGCCGCGGAATACGCGGGGTTCAACGCGCTGCTCGTACCCACCGGCGTGCAGCGGCCCGATGCCTGGCTCGTCGCCGCTGCGTTGGCGCGCCACACGCAGCGGCTCGGCTTCATCGTGGCGTTCCGGCCCGGCCTGGTGCTGCCGGCGGTCGCGGCGCAGCGTGCCCAGACCTTGCACGAGCTAAGCGGCCAGCGGCTGCTGCTCAGCGTGCTGACCGGCGGCGACGCGGCCGAGCACCATGGCTACGGCGACCTGATCAACCACGACGACCGGTTCGTTCGCGCCGCCGAATTCCTGCGCGTCGTGCGCCAGGTGTGGAAAGGCCGCGGCGCATGCAGCGGCATCGATCATCACGGCGCGCACTACCGGCTGCAGAACGGCGGCTTGTCGCGCCCGCTGCGCCAGCCGCCCGCGCTCTACGTCGGCGGTGCGTCGCCGGCCTCGGAGCGCGTGGCCGCCGAGCAGGCCCAGGTCTACTACGGCTGGGCCGAGGCGCCGGCGCTGCTGCAAGCCCGCGTGCAGCGAGTCACCGCGCTGGCCGCGGGACAGGGGCGCAGCCTGCGTGTCGGCTGCCGCCTGCACGTGGTCGCCCGAACGACCGAGGCCGAAGCGCAGCGCGAGGCCGGCACGATGCTCAGGGGTGCCGAGATCGCGCCGAACCTCTGGCCGATCGCGCGCCCGGCCGGCGGCCGCAACGGCGTCGCCCTGGTCGGCTCCTATGCCCGGGTGGCGCAGCGCATGGCCGGGATGCAGTCGCTCGGCATCGAGAGCTTCATCCTGTCGGCAGATGCCGGCCTCGACGATGCACTGCGGCTTGGCGAAGAGCTGCTGCCGCTGGTGGGCGCGAGGCCGACTTCCGCGAAGCCGGTGCCGGCGGAGCTGCGCGGATGAGCCTCGAATTCCACTGGTTCATCCCGAGCGGCGGAGACAGCCGCGAACTGATCCACACCGGCCCGCGCGGCACCGCGCGCAGCTACCGCGCGCCGAGCTACGACTATCTGCTGCAAGTCGCCCGCGCCGCCGAGCGTGCCGGCTTTGCCGGCGCGATGCTGCCGACCACCGGCGCGAGCACCGAAGACAGCTGGACCCTGGCCGCGGCCCTCGCGAGCGATACCGAGCGGCTGCAACTGCTGGTCTCGTTCGTTCCCGGGCTCGAATTGCCGGCCTACTTCGCGCGCCGGGTGGCGACCCTGCAGCAGCTTGCCCACGGCCGGCTGAAGCTGCTGATGTTCAGCGCCGGCTACACGCTGGAGCAGCGCGCCCAGGGCGACTTCCTCGAGCACGACGAGCGCTACGAACGCGCCGGGGAGTTCCTGCAGATCGCACGCGAAGTCTGGCGCGGCGGGCCAGTGCAACACGCCGGGCGGCACTACCTGCTGAACACGCCCGCGCTGCCCGCCGCCGCCTGTGAAGCGCCGACGCTGTACATCGGCGGCGCCTCGGCCGCGGCCGAGAGCGTGACCGCCGCCCAGGCCGATGTGCAACTGCTGTGGGGCGAGACGCCGGCGATGTTGCAGGAGCGCATCTCGCGCCTGCGGCAGGGCGGGCGCAGGCTGCGCCATGCGCTGCGTGTGCACGTGATCGCGCGCGGGACCGAGGCCGAGGCCTGGGCAGAGGCCGAGCGCCTGCTGCGCGCCGTGCCGCTGAGCCTGATCGATGCCGCGCAGCGGCAGCTCGCGAACATCGACTCGGTCGCGCAGTCGCGCATGCTCGGCCTGCATCACGGCAAGAGCGTGCAGCACGTGCGCGAGCTCGAAGTCAGCCCGAACCTGTGGGCCGGCATCGGCCTGGTGCGCGGCGGCGCGGGCACGGCGCTGGTCGGCTCCTATGCCCATGTCGCACGGCGTATCGAAGAGTACGCGGCGCTCGGCATCGGCAGCTTCATACTCTCCGGCTATCCCAATCTCGAAGAAGCGCGTGTCGTCGGCGAACGGGTGCTGCCGCTCGTGCAGGCCGTCTCGCCGGCCGACACGCTGCAAGCCGCATGACAGACTTCCAGCGCGCCCCGGGCACTCCGCCGCTTCCCGCCACACCGCTGGCCTTCATCCTCTACTTCATCAGGCGCTACCGCTTCTGGTACGGCGCGATGCTGTTGATGGAAACGGCGAACGCGAGCTGCGGCATCATGATTCCGTATGCGCTGAGCACGATCATCCGCAGGATCACCGATGGCAGCGCGAACGGCGCGATGCCGGGCGCCGTTCGCGCTGCGGCCGCTTTGCAAGCCCCGCTGCTGCTCTTCGTCGGCTTCAGCCTCGGCGAAGTGCTCTTCGGCCGCCTGGCCGGCGCGATCCAGATCCGCCTCGGCCCGCGCCAGCGCCAGAACGTCACGCGCCAGCTCTACCATTACCTGCAGCACCACTCGCACCGCTACCTGACGAGCAATTTCGCCGGCGCGCTGGCGCACCGCATCAGTGAGACCTCGATGGGCGTGACACAGACCTTGTGGTCGCTGATCACCGAGTTCTGGCCGATCGCGATCACGCTCTTCGTCTCGACCCTGCTGCTCTTCCATGCCCACGTGCTGCTCGGCAGCTTCGTGCTCGCGTGGGCGGTGCTCTTCATCGGGCTGTCCTACGTGCTGGCGCGGCGCTGCCAGCCGTATGCCTTGAAGGCCTCCGCCGCGCGCAGCGAGACCACCGGCACCATCGTCGACTCGGTCACCAACCTCGCCAGCGCACGCCTCTTCGCGCGGCTCGGCTTCGAGCGCGACAACCTCGAGCAGGACCTGCAGCGCGAGTTCAGCGCGGTGCGCCTTTCCAACGGCTACTCCGAGCGGGTGCGCTGGTTCCAGTTCGCCGCGTCGGCGGCGCTGAAGATCGGCCTGCTGGTGTTCTCGCTGACGCTCTGGCGCGAGGGCCGCATCGGCGTCGGCGAATTCGTGATGGCGGTCAGCCTGTCGCTGCTGATCATCAACGAGGCGCGCAACCTGAGCCGCCGCTTCCTCGAATTCTTCGAATACATCGGCAACGTCGCGAACGGCGTGCACACCATCATCCGCACGCACGAGCTGGTCGACCAGCCGGCGGCCGCGCCTGCCGTGCTGCAGCGCGGGCGCATCGAGTTCCGCGACGTGGTCTTCGGCTACACGCCGGAGCGCAAGGTCTTCGACGGACTGAGCGTGACGATCCCGCCGGGCCAGACCGTCGGACTGGTCGGGCTTTCCGGCTCCGGCAAGTCGAGTTTCGTCAGCCTGCTGCTGCGGCTGCACGATCCGCAAGGCGGCGCGATCCTGGTCGACGACCATGACATCCGCCACCTGACGCAGGACTCGCTGCACTCGCAGATCAGCCTGATCCCGCAGGACCCGAGTCTCTTTCACCGCAGCCTGAAGGAGAACATCCGCTACGGCCGCATCGAGGCCAGCGACGACGAGGTCATCGAAGCGGCGCGACAGGCCCATGCACACGACTTCATTGCGCAGATCCCCGAGGGCTACGACTCGATGGTCGGCGAGCGCGGCGTCAAGCTCTCGGGCGGCCAGCGCCAGCGCATCGCGATCGCCCGCGTGGTGCTGAAGAACGCACCGATCCTGATCCTCGACGAGGCGACTTCGGCGCTCGACTCGATCACCGAGCGCGCGATCCAGTCGACGCTCGGCGAGGTGGCCCGCGGCAAGACGGTGATCGTGGTGGCGCATCGTCTCTCGACGATTTCGCACCTCGATCGCATCCTCGTCTTCGAGGCCGGCCGCATCGTCGAGGACGGCACGCATGCCGAGCTGCTGTGGCAGCGCGGCGCCTATCGCGCCCTGTGGGATGCGCAGTCCGACGGCTTCCTGCCCGAAGGCTCGAACGGCGACCGGGCCGCCGCCGCGGACGCCGGCGACGAGCCGGCTTCGCTCATCGATGCTCCGGCGGGCGACGATGCCGGCCATGACGTCAAGCCCGGCTTTGCCTACCTGAATTGATCGCCCGCCAGTCCTTCCCGGATCGCCACGCATGAGCTTCAGCCGCCCGCCCTCCCCTCGCAAGCTGCTGACCTTGCCGGACTCCGCATCGCTGGCGACCTCGATCCGCGCGAAGGCGCTGGTCTTCAGCGACCCGCAATCGCAGCAGCTGCTCGAACACGTCGAGCAGGTCGCCGCCAGCGATGCCACCGTGCTGATCATCGGCGAGACCGGTACCGGCAAGGAGCTCGTCGCCCGCCACATCCACGCCGGCAGCGGCCGCGGCGGACCGTTCGTCGCGATCAACTGCGGCGCCTTCGCGGAGTCGATGATCGATGCCGAACTGTTCGGCCACGAGGTCGGCGCCTTCACCGGCGCGAATCAATCGCGCGCCGGCTGGTTCGAGGCGGCGAACGGCGGCACGCTGTTCCTCGACGAGATCGGCGACATGCCCAAGCCGCTGCAGGTCAAGCTGCTGCGCGTGCTGCAGGAGCGCCAGGTGGTGCGCATCGGCGCACGCCAGGCCACGCCGGTCGACGTGCGGCTGGTGGCGGCGACCAACGTCGATCTGGCGAAGGCGGTGCAGTCCGGGCGCTTCCGCGCCGACCTGTTCTATCGGCTGCATGTCGCGACGATCCATCTGCCGCCGCTGCGTGAGCGGCCCGGCGACATCCTGCCGCTGGCGCATCACTTCGCCGAGATCTATCGCCGCAAGCTCGACCTGCCGACGATCGCGCTCGCGCCCGTCGTCGAACAGCTGCTGCTGGCGCACGAGTGGCCGGGCAACATCCGCGAGCTGGAGAACGTCATCCACTACGCGGTGATCGTCTGCCGGGAAGGCCGCATCGAGCGCGAGGATCTGCGCCTGCCGAACACCGTGCAGCCGCTGCCGCCCGCGCGCATGCCGCAACCGGAAGACGGGCTCGACAGCGTGCGCCACGCGGTGAAGCTGCTGCTCGACCAGCAGCATCCCCAGCTCTACGAAGCGCTCGAACAGCTGATCATCTCGACGGCCTTCGAACACTGCGCCGAGAACCAGCTGCGCACCTCGCGCGAACTCGGCCTCTCGCGCAACGTGCTGCGCGCGCAGCTGAAGCGCTTCGGCCTGCTGGGCGAGCGCTTTCTCGTCTCGACCGATTGAGTCGACGAGACGCCGCGGCCACAATCAATGACCGTGATGAGCGAGCCGAACAACTTCTTTCCGCAGCGCTTCAAGGACGCCGCTCGCCACTACACCACCGGCCGGCCGGCCTATCCGAAGCTGCTGGCGCGGCGCGTGGCCGAACTGATCGGGCTGGATGCCGACGGCCGGGTGCTCGACATCGGTACCGGCCCAGGATTCCTGGCGATCGACTTCGCGCCCTGGGCCAGCGAGGTGATCGCGCTCGACCCGTCACCCGAAATGCTCGCGGCGGCCCAGGCCAATGCCGCCGAGGCCGAGGTCGAGATCCGCTTCGTGCAAGGCAGCTCGTACGATCTGGGCGAGGGCTTCGGCCGCTTCAAGCTGGCCACGTTCGGCCGCTCGTTCCACTGGACCGATCGGGCCGGGACGCTGGCCGCGCTGGACCGCCTGATCGTCGCAGGTGGTGCGGTCGCGCTCTTCGGCGATCGCTTCCCCGACCTGCCGCAGAACGCATGGCGTGCCGCGTTCAAGGCCTTGCTCGACCGCTGCGGCGAGGAGGATCCGGCACGGCGCGAGCTGCGCTCGCCGGTGAACCACGAGACGGTGCTGCTCGCCTCGGCCTTCGATCACCTGGAGCGTGTCTCGGTGCTGGAGCGGCGGCGTACGCCGCTGCAGCACTTCGTCGATCGCGCACTGTCGTTCGGCAAGACATGGCATGGGCGGCCGGGGTTCAAGCCGGAGGCATTGGCCGAGGAGACCCGGCACGCGCTGCGGCCCTGGGTGCAAGACGATGGGGCGATCGAAGAGATCGTCGAAGGCCATGCCCTGGTCGCGCGGCGCCCGGCCGAAGTGACGGGCGCGGCGCGATCCTCGTTCTAGGCACTCGGACCGAGCAGCCGCTTCAGGCCTTGCCCTGCCAAGGCACGAAGCGCCGCTGCAGCGCGCGCAGCCCGAGCTCGAGGCCGAAGGCGATGATCGCGATCACGAAGATGCCGAGCAGCACGATGTCGGTATTCAGGAACTGTGCGGCCGACTGCACCATGAAACCGAGCCCGCGCGTGGCCGCGACCAGCTCGGCCGCAACCAGGGTCGACCAGCCGACGCCGAGCCCGACGCGCAAGCCGGTGAGGATCTCCGGCAGTGCGCTCGGCAGCACCACAAAGCGCAGCAGCTGCCAGCGCGTCGCGCCGAAGGATTGGGCCGCGCGCAGCCGGGTGGCATCGGTATTGCGCACGCCGGTCGCGGTCGCGATCACCACCGGCGCGAAGATCGCGAGCAGGATCAACAGCACCTTCGACAGCTCGCCGATGCCGAACCAGATCACGATCAGCGGCAGATAGGCGAGCGGCGGTACCGGCCGGTAGAACTCGATCAGCGGATCGAACACCCCGCGCGCCGTCGGCGACAGGCCGATCCACAGGCCGAGCGGCACCGCGAACAGCACGGCCAGCAGCAGCGCGATCGCGACGCGGGTCAGGCTCGCGGCGGTGTGCTGCCACAAGCTCGCGTCGACGAAACCCGTGGTCGAAACGCTGAGGAACTTGGCCCACACCGCCGCGGGCGGCGGCAGGAAGAGCGGCTCGATCAGGCGCAGCGACGTGACCGTCTGCCAGACGAGCAGCAATACCGCGATCGTCAGCAGGCTGACGACGCCGGGTTGGCCCAGCCACTCGCGCCAGGCGATGCCGCGCGTCGCACCCGCGCTGTCGATGCTGGCGCCGGCGGTCGAAGCCGCGGCGGAGGGATGGAGACTCATGCGTGCTCCACTTCGTCTTGCGTGAACACCGAGGCCAGCACCTGTTCGCGCACTGCGACGAACTCGGGCAGCGACTTGATCGCGCGGGCCGGCTCGCCATCGGCATGCCGGGTGCCGAAGTGCAGCTTCAGGTGATGCACGATGCGCGCCGGCCGCCTCGACAGCACGACCAGATCGGTCGCCAGGAAGGTCGCTTCCTCGACGCCGTGCGTGACGACGACGATGGTCTTGCCGGTCGCCCGCCAGACCTTCAGCAACAGCTCCTGCATGCGCTCGCGCGTCAACGCATCGAGCGCGCCGAAGGGCTCGTCCATCAGCAGCACTTCAGGGTCGGCGGCCAGCGCGCGGGCGATGCCGACACGCTGGCGCATGCCGCCGGAAAGCTCCCAGATCGAGCGTCGCTCGAAGCCCTTCAGGCCCACCAGTTCGAGAAAGCGCCGCGCCGTGGCCTCGCGCTCCGCCGCCTGGACACCGCGCAGCACCAGCGGAAACGAGACGTTGCCGATGACGTCGAGCCACGGCAGCAAGGCATCGTCCTGGAACACCACGCCGCGGTCCGCGCCGGGCCCGTGGATGACGCGGCCCGACACCGCGGCCGTGCCCGCGCTCGGCTCGACGAAGCCCGCGATGACGTTGAGCAGGCTGGACTTGCCGCAGCCCGATGGCCCGAGCAAGGCGACCAGCGCCCCCGGCGGCACGCTCAGCGACAGCCCATCGATGACGACCGGCGAGACGCCTGCGCTGCGCTTTTCCCGAGCGGCATAGGCGACCGAGAGGTTCTTCACTTCGATCATGGTGTTTCCTCCCCAGCGACGGTCCGTGCCTTACTTGCTCGTCGCGACCGCCGCGCCGAAGCCCTTGGCCGCGACCGCCTTCTCCACGAAGCGCGGCGTCACGTAGCCCGCGTAGCTGTCCAGCACCTTGTCGACCTTGCCCTGTTCCTTCAGGAACTTCGAGGTGTCGGTCAGCGCCTTGACCGTGCCGCCGCCGAGCAGCGCCGCCGAAGCCTGTTCGCCCGCGGTCGGAAAGCGAGAGCCGGCGAGGCCATCGATCACGTCCTTCGCGCCGGCGCCGGTGATCCTGGCGATCTTGTCGATGTTGGCCGAGTCGGCGACGAAGGCCTTCGGGTCCTGGCGATAGACGCCGTAGGCATCGGCGGTGGTCTTCACGAACGCGGCGACGAAGTCGGGATGCTTTTGCGCGAAATCCTTGCGCACGATCCAGGCATCGAAGGTCGGCGCGCCCCAGCCGGCAACGTCGATCGACGACACCAGCACCTTGCCGTTCTCCTTCAGCTTGCCGAGCGCCGGGTCCCAGACATAGGCGCCGTCGATATCGCCGCGCGCGTAAGCCGCGGTGATCTCGGTCGGCCGCAGGTTCAGCACCGTGACCTGCCTGGTGTCGAGCTTCCAGTGCTTCAGCGCGGCGAGCAGGCTGTAGTGCGTGGTCGAGACGAAGGGCACGGCGACCTTCTTGCCGGCGAGATCGGCGGGCTTGGCGATCCCCGAGCCGTTGCGCACGACCAGCGCTTCGGCACTGCCGATCTCGGCGGCGATGAAGATGGTCTCGATCGGCAGCTCGCGGCTGGCGGCGGCGGCCAGCGGGCTGGAGCCGACATAACCGATCTGGATGTCGCCTGAGGCCACCGCGGTGATGACTTCGGCGCCGCTCTCGAACTTGCGCCAGTCGATCTTCTGCCCGGTGGCCTTTTCGTACAGGCCGTCGGCCTGCGCGACCTTGGCCGGTTCGACCGTCGTCTGGTAGGCGATCTTGACCGGATCTTCAGCGTAGGCGCCGGCGGCGGCGAGCAGGGCCGCGCCGAAGGCGAGCAGGCGAACGGAAGTGGGCAGTTTCATCGAGAGTCCTCGGCAGTTGTCGGTATCCGGCGCACCGCAGGTCGGCGCGGGATGTCGAAACTAAGGGGACCGGCGATGACTGCCAACGAGCGAATTCAGATGACGACATGCGTTCACCATTGGGGCGAATCGGCATCTGCGGTTTGCGTGTCAGCGGGAGGGTTCGCGCCAAGCACGGACCTCCAGGCCCATTCCAAGAGCGTCGCCGTTCCGCACGCCGCCCAGCGGCGGACGAACGGATTGCCGCGCAGACTCCGCTTGCCTTGCAGCACCCATGCCCAGCGGATATATTTTGTTTCCCTGCCCCGAGGCGCCCCAGTACCCCCTCCCTTAGGAATTGCCATGTCCCTGCGCATCAACGACACCGCACCGGATTTCAGCGCCCAGACCACGCAAGGCCCGATCCGCTTCCACGAGTGGATCGGCGACAGCTGGGCGATCCTGTTCTCCCACCCGAAAGACTTCACCCCCGTCTGCACGACCGAGCTCGGCTACATGGCGGGCATCGAGGATCGCTTCAAGGAGCGCAATACCAAGCTCATCGGCCTGAGCGTCGACCCGGTCGAGAACCACGCCCGCTGGGCCGCCGACATCGAGGAGACCCAGGGCCACGCCGTCAAGTACCCGATGATCGGCGACACCGACCTGGCCGTGGCCAAGCTCTACAACATGCTGCCGGCCGAAGAGCCGGGCACTTCCGAAGGCCGCACCGCAGCGACCAACGCGACGGTGCGCTCGGTCTTCGTCATCGGCCCGGACAAGAAGATCAAGCTGATGATGACCTACCCGATGACCACCGGCCGCAACTTCGACGAGATCCTGCGCGTGGTCGACTCGATGCAGCTGACCGCGAAGCACAAGGTCGCCACGCCGGTGAACTGGAAGCCGGGCGAGGACGTGATCATTGCCGGGTCCGTCTCCGACGACGACGCGAAGAAGCTCTTCCCCGACGGCTGGAAGTCTCCCAAGCCCTATCTGCGCATCGTCAAGCAACCCGGCTGACGGCCATGCCTCCGCGGCCTGCCGGCTTCGGTTTCGGCCTCGGGGGCCATCGACGCGGGAGCGCTCGATGATCTTCGAGCAGATTGCCACCGGGGGCTGCCAGTCCTACCTCGTCGGCTGCCCCGACACCTGCGTGGCCGCGCTGATCGACCCCGAGAACAGCCGCATCGATCGCTACATGGCGCTGGCGGCGCGCGACGGCTTGCGCATCCGCTACGCGATCGACACGCACACGCACGCCGATCACTTCTCGGCCACGCGACGCCTCGCGGCGCAGCTCGGCGCGACGACGGTGATGCACCGCCGCAGCGTCTATCCGGGCGTCGGCCTGCGGGTGGACGACGGCGAGCTGATCGCGGTCGGCAGCCTGCGGTTGCGCGTGCTGTACACGCCGGGCCACACCAGCGATTCGATGTGCCTGGTCGTCGAAGACCGCGTGTTCACCGGCGACACGCTGCTGATCGGCGGCACCGGCCGCACCGACTTGCCGACCGGCGATCCGAACGCCTTGTACGACAGCCTGTTCGGTCGCTTGCTGCGGCTCGACCCGGCGCTGCTCGTCTATCCGGCGCACGACTACAAGGGACGCGGCCACTCGACGATCGGCGCCGAGATCGCCGAGAACCCGCGCCTGCAGCGGCACGAGCGCGAGGCCTTCGTGACGATGATGCGCGAGCTCGACCTCGGCATGCCGACCCATTTGACCGAAGCGCTGCGAACCAACATGAGCGGCGGGCGCACGGTCGCCGAGATGCTCGCCGAGGCCGCCGCGTCGGTGTCGTTCATGTCGCTGGAGGAATTGCGCCGCCAGGTCGACGAGGGTGCGGAAGACCTGGTGATCCTCGACGTGCGCGAACGCGATGCCTACGTCGCCGGCCATGTGAAGGGCGCCCGCTTGCTGCCGCGCGGCCAGCTCGAGCTGCGCGTCAACGAAGAATTGCCCGACCCGACCCATCGGGTGGTCGCGGTGTGCGAATTCGGCCGCATCTCGACCCTCGCCGCCGCGACGCTGCATCAGATGGGATTCCAGCGCGCGATCGCGCTGGATGGCGGCATGAAGGCCTGGCGCGAGGCGGGCTATCCGCTCCATGCCGGGGCGGAGCCTTAGGCTGCGGTCATCGCTCCGGGCGCGCGCATCTGCCACCGAGTGGCATCGCTTCGAACCGGAATGAAGCGCTCGACTCCAGTCTTCGGCACCGGATCGGCGCCAGACGGCGTTCGTAGTGTTCTCGTGCAGTGGCCATGTGTTGCCCCGCTCAACGCGAACGGCACGCAGGTGCCGACCGACCTCGCGACCGAACTCGGCGGCACCGGCGATCAGGTCTCCCCGGGCTGGCTCTTTCACGCCGGACTGGCCGCCTGCACGCCATGGTCGCCGCCGAGCAGCACATCGACCTGGAGTCGCTCGAAGTGCTCGCGAGCAGCCGCTCCGATACCCGCAGCCTGCTCGGCATGGACGATGACGACGGCACGCCGGTGCCTGCCGGGCCGTCCTATCTGCAAATGCTCGTGCGCATCTCGGCCCACGGCGTTTCTGCCACGCGACTGTACGAGCTGGTTCACGAGGCCTATCGCCGTTCGCCGGTGGCCTGTGCGCTGAAGGGCGGCGCATCGGTCGCGCTGCTGATCGAAGCGAATGCCGATTGAGCGGCACACGGCTCCCGCGGTCAGGGCTTTTCCGACTCTTCCAGCGGCTGCCCCTTGTCGAACACGATGCGCCAGATCCCCGGGGCTTCGAGGCGCCATACCGAATTGAATCTCGCGATCGGCTTGCCGGCGGGGTCGTAGACCGGACCTGTCGACAGCGCCAGCAGCCCGTCGGAGGTCACTTCGACCTGATCGGGCTGCCACGAGAACGGCGCCGCCTCGCCCTCGAAAAAGCGCTTCCAGGCGAGGGAGACGGCAGCTTTGCCGTTCAGGGTCTTCGTCCCGGAAAAGAACACCGCCTGATCGGAGAGGTAGTCAGTGAACGCCGCATGATCGCGATCGGCCATGCTGCGCGCGAAGGCTCGCTCGGTATCCGCGACTTGGCGCCTCAGTGTCTCGAGGTCGGCCTGGGCGGACACCGCCACTGAAGACGCTGCGAGCGCGATCGTCACGGCGAAAAGTTGCAACATCGGCATCTCCTGGAGGGTCTGCAACGGAACTGGAAGTCACGGCCTCAGCAGTCTTGCTCCGTCCAATCTTGCAGCCGCCTTGTCGAAGGTCCACAACGGCTGCGCGGCGGCGCGAACGGCCAACGCGACGTGCAAACAATCGGAGAAGTCCGCAGCGCTCTTCCCGTACTGCGATACCGCCGCCTCCAAAGCGTCTTCAGACTCGAAGGAGAGCTCGGCCGCCGACAGCAACTGCGACAGGGTCTGTATGACCTCCGCCTTGCCGAAGCCGAAGTTCGAGCGCAGCACCCACTCGAGTTCCAGCGCGACGGTCAGCGGAACGAAAAGGGTTTGTCCCTCGTTGATGCAGCTGCGAATCAGTTGTCGCGCGGCTTCGAGTTGCGTCACGTCATCCCGGACAAGAAAGCGCACCAGGACGTTGGTATCCAGTGCGGCCATCAGCGCCAGGCGTTCATCTCTTCGATCGAAACGTGCTTGCCTTTCGGAGCCTCGAGCATCCCTGCGAGATCCAGGACAGACTTCGTCTTCGCCCTGACGATGACGCTGCCGTCGGGCATGACGTGCCATACCAGGCGCGTGCCTGGCGCAGCGCCGATTTGCTCTCTCACCTGCGCGGGAACGGTCGTCTGCCCTTTGGCGGTGATGGTGGATTCGGTCATCGCAGCCTCCTTACTTTATTTCTTATAGTAATGCAATGGGGCGCTTGATGCAATCGCACAGGGCGAGCGACGGCTCGGCGGCCCCGCGAGTCACTTCGCGTCGCTGACGTTCCACCCTCCACCGAGCGCGCGGTACACGCTGACCAGCGCCGTCGCCTGGCTCAGCTGCGACTGCACCAGCGCGTCCCGCGCCGACAAGGTCTGCCGCTCCGCATCCAGCACGGTGAGGAAGTCGGCCGCACCGGCATCGAAGCGCACGCGCGCCAGCTGCTGCGCTTCTTCCGCATAACGCGCCGCATCCGCGAGCCGGTTGGACTGCTGTGCACTGCGCGTGAATTGCGTCAAGGCACCTTCGGTCTCTTCGAGCGCGGTCGACACCGTCTGCTCGTAAGTCGCCAGCGCCTGCTGCGCCCGCGCTTCGCTGGCCGAGATGCGCGAACGCACCCGGCCGAAGTCCAGCAAGGGCCAGGTCAGCGCCGCGCCGAGCGAATACTGCTGCGAGTCCCGCTCGGTGAGTTGCGACAGGTTGGTGCTGGAAAAGCCGATCAGTCCGCTCAGGCTGATGCGCGGGAAGAGATCCGCCGTCGCGACGCCGATATCGCTGGTCGCCGCGGCCAGCTGACGCTCGGCGATGATCAGGTCGGGCCGGCGGCGCAGCAGCTGCTCGGGCGTGCCCAGCGGCATCGCGCCGAGGTCGGTGACCGGCAGGCTGGGCAATGGCTGCGGCGCGGCCAACGCGTCGGCCACCGCGCGCGGCGACTGCGCCGTCAAGGTCGCCAGGCGATACGCGGTCTGGTCGATCGACGCCTGCAAGGCGGGCAATACCGCTTCGGTGCTGGCCAGCTGGCTGCTGGCGCGCGACACATCGAGCTGCGTGCCGCGGCCGACATCCAGCCGAGCGCTCGTGAGTTGCAGGCTGTCGCGCTGGTTGACGATCGAATCGCTCGCGACCTGGTAGCGCCGCTGCAACGCCCGCAAGCCGAGGTAGTTGCGCGCGACCTCGGCCGCGACCGCGGTGTGCGCCGCATGCAGGCCGGCCTCCGAGGCCTCGACCCGTGCCGCGGCCGATTCTGAGAGGCGCCGCGTGCGGCCGAAGAAGTCGAGCTCCCAGCTCGCGGTGAAGCCGGCGTCGTAGACGGTCGCGGTGCGTTCGCTGCGCGACAGGCCCGGAAAGCTGTAGGCGGGCGACAGCGCACGGGCGACATCGGCCGTCGCATCGATCTCGGGCAGCTGTTCGGCGCGCGCGCCCTGCAGCGTGGCGCGCGCTTCCTGCAGCCGCGCCTGGGCGATGCGCACGTCGCCGTTGACCGCGAGCGAGCGCTCGACCAGCGCCGTCAGCGCCGGGTCGCCGAAGCCGCGCCAGAAGCTGGCGATGTCCGCGCTGGGCGCCTGCGAGTTCACGCCGGAAGCGCCGGCATTGATGAAGGCGGCATCGAGCACCGTAGGCGGCGCCGGCGGCTTGTAGTCCGGGCCGACCGCGGCACAGCCGGCCAGCAACGCTGCGAGCAGCGGAAGCAAAGCTGCAGCCGGCTTACGCATCGCCTTCTCCCGCACGCTGCTGCGGTGCATGCGCGAGCGTGCCGCCCCCGCCGCCTTGCGCCTGCCCGGCCACGCGCTTCGCGCGTCGGCTGCGCAGCAGCACGTAGAACACCGGCGTCAGGAAGATGCCGAACAAGGTCACGCCGAGCATGCCGGAGAACACCGCGATGCCCATCGCGCGGCGCATCTCGCTGCCGGCGCCGGTGCCGAGGATCAGCGGGATCACGCCGGCGCAGAACGCGATCGAGGTCATCAGGATCGGCCGCAGCCGCATGCGGCAGGCATGGATCACCGCATCGAGCAATGCCTCGCCCTGCTCTTCCAGGTCCTTCGCGAACTCGACGATCAGGATCGCGTTCTTGCACGCCAGCCCGACCAGCACCACCAGCGCCACCTGCGTGAAGATGTTCAGGTCCCCCGGCTGCAGGAACGGCGGGAAGTGCGAGACCCAGACGCCGAACAGCGCCGCGAGCACGCACATCGGCACGATCAGCACGATCGCCATCGGCAGGCTCCAGCTCTCGTACTGCGCCGCGAGCACCAGCACCACCAGCAGCACCGCGAGGCTCATCACCGCGGCGAGGATCGGCACGCGGGTCTGCGTGCCGGGCAGGCGCACATCGCGGGTCAACCGGTCCTGGTAGCTCAGCTCGGTCCACTCGTAGCTCATGCCGCGCGGCAGGCTCTTCTTCAGCAGCGCCTCGATCTCGGCCTCGGCCTGGCCGGACGAGAAGCCGGGCTTGGGGGCGCCGTTGACGTCGGCCGACGGGAAGCCGTTGTAGCGCGTCACCCGCGTCGGCCCGAAGGTCGGCTCGACCGTCATCAGCGCGCCGAGGGGCACCATCTCGCCGGCCGCGTTGCGCGTCTTCAGCCCGGCGATCGACTGCGCATCGGCGCGGTACGGCGCGTCGGCCTGCACGATCACCTGGTAGGTCTTGCCGAAGCGCGTGAAGTCGTTGATGTAGAGCGAGCCGAGGTTGACCTGCATCGTGTCGTAGATGTCGCCGAGGTTGATGCCCATCTGCTTGGCACGCACCCGGTCGACATTGGCATAGAGCTGCGGCACGTTGATGTCGTAGGTCGAATACGGCGTGCTGATGCCGGATTTCGGGTTGCCGTAGACCTGCCCCAAGGTACCCCAGACCGCGCCGAACAGCGCCTGCTCGCCGAGGCCGCGCTTGTCCTGCACCTGGATCTTGAAGCCGCCGGCATTGCCGAGCCCGTCGACCGCGGGCGGCGGCACGACGAACATGCGCGCGCCCTCGATCTGCTGGATCGCGCCGTTCACCTTGCCGAGGATCGCGCTCTTCGACAGGTCGCGCTTCCTGCGCTTCTCGAAGTCGTCGAGTGCGAAGAAGACGATGCCCTCGTTCGGCGCCGCCGAGAAGCCGGCGATCGAGAGTCCCGGGAAGGCCACCGCGTCGACGATGCCCGGCACCTTCAGCGCGATGTCGCTCATGCGACGGATCACCGCCTCGGTGCGGTCCAGCGAGGCGCCAGCCGGCAGCTGCGCGATGCCGATCAGGTACTGCTTGTCGGGCGCCGGCACGAAGCCGCTGGGGATGCGCGTGAACAGCAGCACCGTCAAGGTCAGCAGCCCGGCGTACACGATCATCGCGATCGTCTTGCGCTGCAGGATGCGCGTGACGCTGCGGCCGTAGCCTTCGCTGCGCCGGCCGAACCAACGGTTGAACCAGCGGAAGAAACCACCGAAGACCCCGTCCATGCCCTTCGTCAGCCAATCCTTCGGCGCATCGTGCGGGCGCAGCAGGATGGCGCTCAAGGCGGGCGACAGGGTCAGCGAGTTGAAGGCCGAGATCACCGTGCTGATCGCGATCGTCACCGCGAACTGCTTGTAGAACTGGCCGGTCAATCCGGGCACGAAGGTGAGCGGCACGAAGACCGCGCAGAGCACCAGCGCGATCGCGATGATCGGACCGGAGACTTCCCGCATCGCCTTGATCGTCGCATCGTGCGGACTCAGTCCGGACTCGATGTTGCGCTCGACGTTCTCGACCACGACGATCGCGTCGTCGACCACAATGCCGATCGCCAGCACCAGGCCGAACAAGGTCAGGGTGTTGATCGAATAGCCGAGCAGCAGCAGCACGGCGAAGGTGCCCACGATCGAGATCGGCACCGCCAGCAGCGGGATCATCGAGGCGCGCCAGGTCTGCAGGAAGATGATGACCACCAGCACCACCAGCATCACCGCCTCGAACAGCGTAGTGACGACTTCCACGATCGAGGTCTGCACGAAGCGCGTCGGGTCGTAGACGATGTCGTAGTCCATGCCCTCCGGGAAGCTGGCTTTGAGCTCCTCCATCTTCTTGCGCACGTTGTTCGAGATCGCGAGCGCGTTCGAGCCCGGCGCCTGGAACACCCCGATGGCCGCGGCTTCCTTGTTGTTCAGCAGGCTGCGCAGCGAGTAGGTGCCGGCGGAGAGCTCGACCCGGCCCAGGTCGCGGATGCGGATCAGCCCGCCCGTCGACGGCTCGGTGCGCACGATGATGTCGGCGAACTCTTCTTCGCTGACGAGCCGCCCCTGCGTGTTGACCGCGAGCTGGAACTCGGTGCCCGCGGGCGACGGCGGCGCGCCGACGGTACCGGCAGCCACTTGCGCGTTCTGTTCGCGAATCGCGGCGGTGACTTCGCCGGTGGTGATGCTTCTGGCCGCCAGCTTGGCCGGATCGAGCCAGATGCGCATCGCATAGTCGCCCGAGCCGAACAACTGCACCGATCCCATGCCCGGGATGCGCAGCAACTCGTCGCGCACGTTGATCCGGCCGTAGTTGCGCAGGTAGAGCGCATCGCGGCTGTTGTCCGGGCTCACCAAGTGAACCACCATCGTCAGGTTCGGGCTCGACTTCTCGGTCGTCACGCCGATCTGGCGCACGATGTCGGGCACGCGCGGCAGCGCGCGGTTGATGCGGTTCTGCACCGCGGTCTCGGCGACCTCGGGATTGGTGCCGATGCGAAAGGTCACCGTCAACGTCAGGCTGCCGTCGGCACTCGCCTGCGATTCGTAGTACAGCAGGTTCTCGACGCCGTTGATCTGCTCTTCGAGCGGCGTCGCGACCGTCTCCGAGATCACGCGCGGGTTGGCGCCCGGGAACTGCGCGCGCACCACGATCTGCGGCGGCGCGACTTCCGGGTATTCGGAGATCGGCAGCTGGAAGATCGAGAGCAGGCCGAGCAGGAAGATGAAGATCGAAATCACGCCGGCGAAGCGCGGCCGGTCGATGAAGAAGTGGGAGATGTCCATCGCGTTCAGCTCTTGCCGGCCGCGGGCGCCGGGAAGATCGGCAGGCCCTTGTCATCGGTCTTCAGCACCTGCGGCGCGACCGGCGCCCCGGGCTGGATGCGCTGCAGCCCTTCCACCACCACGTTCTCGCCGGGCTTGACGCCGCCCTGCACCACGCGCATGCCGTCCATCAGCGCGCCGAGCTTGACCTCGCGCACCTGCGGATGCCCGTCGCTGCCGACGACATAGACCACCTTCTTGCTCTGGTCGGTGCCGATCGCCCGCTCGGGCACCAGCACCGCGTCCGCCGCGGTGGTGCTCTGCATCAGCAGCTTCGCGGCGAGGCCTGGGGTGAACTGGCCGTTCGCGTTGTCGAAGCTCGCGCGCAGGCGGATCGCGCCGGTCTGCGGATTGAGCCGGTTGTCGATGAAGTCGAGCTGGCCCTGATGCGGATAGCCCTGTTCGTTGGCCAGGCCGAGACGCACGATCGGCGCCTTGCCGCCGGCCTTGGCCGACTGCAGCCTCAGGAAGGTCTGCTCGCTGCCGTCGAAGTACGCATAGACCTTGGCGACGCCGGCGATCGAGGTCATCACGGTCTGGTCGTTGACCAGGTTGCCCGCGGTGATATTGGCGCGCGAGAGCCGGCCGCCGATCGGTGCACGGACCTGCGTGTACTCGAGGTTCAGCCGCGCCACGCGCAAGGCCGCCTCGGCGCCCTGGATGTCGGCTTGCGAGGTGCGCGAGCCGGAGCTCAGCTGATCGACCTCCTGGCGCGAGATCGCCTTCGAGTTCAGCAGTTTCTCGCCGCGCGCCAATTCACTGCGCGCCAACTCGAAGCGCGCCTTCGTCGACTCGAGCTGGGACTGGGCGCGCGCCACCTCGGCCTCGAACGGCCGCGGATCGATGGTGAACAGCAGATCGCCCTTCTTCACCGAAGCACCGTCGACGAAGTGCACCTTGTCGATCGTGCCGCTGATGCGCGGGCGGATCTCGACGTACTCGGTCGCTTCGAGCCGGCCGCTGAACTCCTCGCTGTCCGCGACCGGCCGCTGCACTGCCGGCGAGACGCTGACCGGTGCAGCCGGCGGCGGCCCGGCTTGAGCATCGGCAGGCTGGCTGCAACTCGTCATGAACGACAGTGCGGCCGCAATGCACGCAGCGGCGATGCCGGCGCGGCCTGCGGCATTCGACATCGGTCCGGCCACCACGGGCCCGACGCGGTGGACGACGATCTTCTGCATGGAGCAACTCCTCGGCGTGGAGCCCTGGACAACCGGACCCTACTGTTTGATATCGGCGCCATTATCGTCATGCTCCGACAAGGTGCGGCGGCGCGCCGAAATGGGGCAGCCGGCAAGGAGGGCACTGCGCTGCGGCGCGCGCAGAGCCGGAGGTCCGGTGTCTTGCGACCCAGCATGCAGAACCCGCCTTGCCTTTTGGGGGGTTGCTTGCAAGGGTCAGACCACCTGGCCAAACGGGCAGGTGCCGGCTGCCTCTTCTAGATGTCACTCAGAAGCTTGTTGTCGATTCATGCCTTTTCCGTCGCGGCTTGACTAGACAGGTTCATGCCGTTGTGGGCGACGCGGGTGGGCTTCATTGGCCAGCCCGGATCGCAATGTATATAGTGCACGTATATCGCACCACCAGAATCTCATCATGACCACCAGCACCGTCTTTACCAACAACCGAACGCAGGCCGTTCGGCTGCCGGCCGACACCCGCTTTCCGGAGACCGTCAAGAAGGTCGATGTTCGCGTGGTCGGGCAGGAGCGGATCATCGCGCCGGCCAACGCCGTGTGGGACAGCTTCTTCATCGACGGACCCAGGCCGAACGACGACTTCATGAGCGAGCGGGCCAGCCAGCATCAGCCTGCGCGCGAGGCTCTCTAAGGCTCAGTGCGCCATGCTGAAGTACCTGCTCGACAGCAACATCGTCATTCACGTCATCAATCGCCGCCCGCCCGCAATCCGCGAAGTCTTCAACCAGCAGCAAGGGCGCATGGCGATCTCCGCCATCACGCTTGCCGAACTGGCGCATGGTGCCGAAAAGAGCAGCGACCCCGCTCGAAATCTGGCCGTGGTGGAAGACTTCTGCAGCCGCCTCGTGGTACTGCCTTATGGCGATAAAGCAGCCGGGCACTACGGCAGCATTCGGGCAACACTGGGGGTCCAGGGACGGCCCATCGGCGTGAACGATCTCCACATCGCGGCGCATGCTCGCAGCGAGGGTCTGACACTGGTCTCGAACAATCTCCGCGAATTCGAGCGCGTTCCCGGCTTGCTGACGGAGAACTGGATCAGTTAGCAGCCCGAAACGCGGCCTGGACGGCGCCCACCAGCGAAGGGTGCAACGTGCCGAGCTTCGGCGTCTGACCAAGTGGCGCAGCCGGCGCCACCGAGAACCAATCAGTCGTGAAAGGCAGATCGATGGCTCGCCCCAAGTCGAACTTGGTGTCGTAGCTCAGACCGGCCGCTTCGTAGGCAGCCGGGTTGCGCTCGCGCAGAATGCAAAACTCGCCCCGA
>Ga0105239_10002349_pt1 | contig 24113 bp, 14 predicted proteins | sample KBSC44metaG_FD_92761 | JGI IMG/M metagenome (GOLD analysis project Ga0105239, IMG submission 92761) | Corn rhizosphere microbial communities from Kellogg Biological Station, Michigan, USA - KBS C4-4 metaG | ecosystem: Host-associated > Plants > Roots > Rhizosphere > Soil | place: Michigan, USA...
AAAATGTGATAAACGTAACATGGCCCCTGACTAATGCAGAACAAGCCATTTAGACGAGGTTCTGAAACCTCATCTACCATTTCCAAATTTTCAAATTTGCACATTAATTACTTTCCTACCACCACTTTAGCAAACCTTATAATTTTATCATTCATATAATATCCCTTCTGAACTTCGTCAATCACCTTTCCTTTCATTGCTTCTGTAGGAGCGGGTATTTCGGTAATGGCCTCCTGCATATCAGGATTAAAATCAGTACCAATGGTCTGCATCGGTTTAACGCCTTTGTTCTGCATGGTATTTCTCAGTTTGTTAAATACCAGCTGAATACCTTCCTTAATGGCATTTACATCGTTGCTGGTCTGAAGCTGTTTTTCGGCTCTGTCGCAGTCGTCCAGCACCTCCAGTAACGAAGTGATCACTTCCTTGCCGGCTGTCTGGATCATTTCAACTTTTTCGCGGGCGGTACGCCTTTTAAAGTTTTCAAATTCAGCCACCTGGCGCAGGTATTTATCCTTTAACTCATCTACCTCCGACTTCAGCTTTTCCACTTCATCTTCAACAGCCACGGGCTCTTTAAGGTGAGAGGTGCCGCTGATACTTTCATCGGTATTGATATCCATTGCACTGTTAGCACCGTTTTCACGGTTCGCGGTATTTTTTTCATTATCTGCCATAACGTTCTCTTACTTTTTTCTCGTTCATGAACTGAAATATTGACGTATGTGTACGTTCCGAGTGTTCTTTTTCGGCCGTTTTAACGCCTGAATTGCTGCCATCCAAAACGATGGCGCTAAAAATACATGTTTTTACCGGTAAAGCTATACTTGTCAATTATTTTGCCAGTTGCTCCGGCAGGTCAAATTGTCTTATTTACAACCAATTAACGGAGAAAAAGACACCCTTTTCAGACGTCTAAGGCCGGAAGTTCGAGGCCGGAAAGGCAGCCGCTGTATTTTCTGACATCAGGCTTCTGACTTCCAGCATCCGACCTCCAACGTTCGGCTTCAGGTTGACTTTTATCAAACCAGTCATTGCTAAACGAATGCTATAAGCACGTAACTCAATGAAAATTTAACATTTACTAGCTATTTTTTTACCGGTTGCAGCATTTACGGTCGCCGGGTTCTCTAAATAAGATATATTTATTCGGAAAGTTCTTTGAAACAGGTATGGACACTTATCGATATACGTTACGTTATACTCCACAACTTGTTATTTTTAAATATTTGATTCAATGGCGTTTTGTATTTATGTGGATATGCATTGAAAATTTGATTTTTAATACAGCAGAATAACGGTAACGGGATATCAGTAAAGGAAATTTTTTTTATAAGGCTACAATTTATCCTAAATTTAGCTACAGCATTTTCTCACAACCAAACAACTCAAAATTCATCTATTATGCCCTCAAAGCTAACTGTAAGGTTGTGGCTAGTCATTATTATGCTATTTCCTGCCACAACGATGCTTGCACAGCAAAAAATGGTTTCCGGTAAAATTACCGATCAAAACAATCAACCGGTTGCCGGAGCAACAGTAACAGTAAAAGGCACCACTGTTGCTACGCAGACGAACGCTGCAGGCGCTTTTAGTATTCCGGTTCCAGGCGCCTCCGCCGTTTTAGTATTCTCCTCTGTTGGCTATGAGCCAAAGGAAATTACGGTGAAGGAAAACACCAATCTGAATGTGTCCCTGAAAACGACCACTTCCAATTTGAACGAAGTTGTTATCACCGGTTACACTGCACAGCGCAAAAAGGATATTACCGGTTCTGTAGCAGTTGTAGAGGTTGATAATATGCGTCAGATCCCTACAGGTACCCCCGAAAAAGCCCTTCAGGGCCAGGCGTCGGGTGTAACCATTGTTACGTCTGGTCAACCCGGCGGTAACAGTAACATCAGGGTACGCGGTATTACTTCTGTAGGTCCTAGCGATCCGCTGGTGTTAATTGACGGAACACCCAGCAGTTTACACGATCTGAACGTGAACGACATTGAATCCATTCAGGTTTTGAAAGATGCCGGATCAGCCGCCATATACGGCGTACGCGGTTCTAACGGGGTAATCATTGTTACCACTAAAAGAGGAAAGGGGGGGAAAGCCCGTATCAGCTACGATGGCTATGTTGGTACACAACGGCCGTTGAAAAAAGGCTTCAACATTGCCAACACTACCGAAACGGCCAATGCTATTCAGCAGAGTTATATCAACAGCGGCCTTACACCCGGCAACAAACAATTAGGCTCAGGTAATACACCTGTCATTCCTGATTACATAACCCCTACTGCTGCAAAGGAAGGCGATCCAAACACCGATCCCTCCAAGTATGCATTGTATACAAACCAGATCACCAAGATCAATAAGCAGGGTACAGACTGGTTTCATGAAATATTTAAACCGGCAGTGATAACCAGCCATAACCTGGCTGTTTCACAGGGCACCGACAGATCGACTTTTTACCTTTCACTCAACTACTTTAATCAGCAGGGCACATTGATTGAAACTTTCCTGAAAAGATATTCAGCAAGGATCAACACTACATTCAATGTCAATAATCACATTCGCATTGGTGAGAATGCGTATGTGTTTTATCGTCAGGCTCCCGGATTCCCCGGCGGTAACCAGAACGAAGGCAATGCCATCTCCTACAGTTATCGCGAAAGCCCTCTGATTCCTGTATACGATATCAAGGGTAATTTTGCAGGCACCGGTTCACAAAATCTGGGGAACGCACAAAACCCGGTGGCCAATCAAAAACGCACGCATGATAATAAAGACAACGACTGGACAGTAATTGGCAATGCCTTTGCCGAAGTAGATTTTCTGAAACATTTTACGGTACGCACCAGCTTTGGGGGTACAATCGATAACCATTACTGGACCAAGTTCGCCTACACAGCATATGAAAATGCAGAGAATAATAAAAACCCCAATGCCTTTACAGAATACTACATGTACAACAATAGCTGGACGTGGACAAACACCATCAACTATAGTACTGTTATAGGAGATCATAACATTAAAGTATTAGGGGGTATTGAAGCTGTTAATAATTACCAGAGAGGATTTTATGGAACAAGAAATAATTATCCTTTAACCAATCAGGGTAATCTTACTGTTGACCCTGCTTTGTGGACGTTGCTTTTTGGTCCTCCGGGTGGCCAGGTTACCGGTAACCTGAGTATCAATAACGATATTACCATTGATAATAACAACCCGCCCACACCTGTTCAAACAGCCATCTATTCTCAGTTTGGCCGTGTGGATTATAACTATGCAGATAAATACCTGTTGAGTGGTACGTTGCGTCGTGATGGTTCATCGGTATTTGATCCCAACAAACGATTTGGCGTGTTCCCATCGGTAACAGGCGGATGGCGCGTTTCACGCGAATCATTTTTTGGTACTATCGGCTGGCTGAACGAATTGAAACTGCGTGGCGGCTGGGGTAAACTCGGTTCTATCAGTAACATCAACCCTACCAATGCCTACAATTTGTTTAATGCTTCTGCAGCCAACTCATATTATGATATAGGTGGTACCAATAACAGTGCTGTATTGGGTATTTACGCCAGTCAGAATGGTAACCAATTTACTACCTGGGAAGAAGACATCGTTACCAATGTTGGTTTTGATGCCTCTTTACTTGATAACAAGCTAAGCTTTTCTTTAGAATGGTATAAGAAAGCCATCAGCGGTTTGTTGTTTAATCCATTGGCGCCCGGTACAGGCGGTGGCGCATCAGCAGCCTTCGTTAACTCAGGCAATATTCAGAATACGGGTATTGACATAGCCGCCACCTATCATGGTTCGGTGGATGACTTTAAGTTTGATGTTACCGGTACTTTTACTTCCTATAAGAACAAAGTAAAAAGTCTTCCCGCCGGTATTAAATATTACGACCGCATAAGTACAGGGTCAAGCCGTTTTGGCGCCTTCTCACGCCTTCAACCCGGCGAAGCTTTGGGTGCTTTTTATGGATATAAGGTAACAGGTTTGTTCCAAAGCCAGGCAGAAATAGATGCGCTGAATTCCAAAGCTCCCGGTGGTAAATACCAGGAAGCTGCCGCACCGGGCAGATTCAGATATCTGGATGCTAACGGCGATGGTAAAATAAGCGATAGCGACAGAGTATTCTTTGGTAACCCCAATCCCAAATTTACCATGGGATTAAACATTGACGCTTCGTGGAAGAATTTTGATTTCTCTGCTTTCTTTTATGCCTCTGTGGGCAACGACGCAATAAACTATGTTCGTTACTGGACCGATTTTCCGCAGGTATTCGATGGTGCTATAAGCAAAGATGCCGTGTATAATTCATGGACGCCCACACATACCAATGCAAAAGTGCCCATGCTGGAACGTGGCGCCAATTTTAGCAATACTACCCAGTTTACTTCATATTACATGGAAAACGGATCTTTTCTGCGTTGTAAATCGATGGTATTAGGTTATACCCTTCCGGGGAAATTACTGAAACCAGCAGGCATCGAACGGCTCAGGGTATATGTACAGGCCGCCAACCTGTTCACCATTACAAAATATACCGGTCTCGATCCTGAACTTACTACATCTAACCTGAGAGACAACTCCAACTTCGGAATTGATTTTGGAAACTATCCCTCTAATCAAAGGAATTATCTGGTAGGTGTAAATCTTTCTTTTTAACACAGAAATCAACTAACGATGAAACGAATATTGCTAAAATATAAACTGGTAACAGCCGCTTCAGTAGCCATCCTGGCGCTGGTGGTATTTGCCTGTAATAAAAGCTTTCTCGACAAAAAACCGTTAGGTGCCTTTAACCCCGGTCAACTGGCTAACACGGCCGGTGTACAGGGAGTACTTATTGGCGCCTATCATATGTTAAGCGGTGAGGGCGGCGCCACTAATGGCAATACCTGGGGCTCCGCTGCTTCAAACTGGGCATTCGGAAGCGTTGCAGCCGATGATTCATACAAAGGTTCCACCCCGTCTGACCAGGGTGATGTGGTGCCCATTGAAACCTGGGCATACAATGCCAACAATCCATATTTTAACCAGAAGTGGCTGGGTGTATATGACGGTGCACAACGTGCGAATGATGTATTGCGCCTGCTCCCTCTGGTTACCGATATGCCGGATAGTGTCAAAAAACAGGTAAAAGCTGAAGCACGTTTTTTAAGAGGCTTTTTTCACTTTGAGGCAAAAAAAATGTGGAACAATGTGCCTTATGTTGATGAAAATGTGACCAATGTCAATAACAACCTGGCAGTGCCCAACATAGATGGCTCTGGCAACTATGTTGATATATGGCCCAAAATAGAAGCTGATTTTCAGTTTGCGGTAGATAGTCTGCCTGCTACACAACCTCAGGCTGGTCGCGCCAATAAGTCCGCTGCCATTGCCTATTTGGGTAAGGTGCTCCTGTTTGAACATAAATACGCACTGGCTAAAGCGCAGTTCGATAAAATTATACCACCTACTTACGGTGGTACCGGTAATGGCCAAACTGCCAACGGACAGCAATATAAGCTGGTGAATTTTGAAGACAACTTCAATGCCTCTACCGATAACAGCGCCGAATCAGTATTTGCTTATCAGGCTTCTGTAAACGACGGTTCGGGTACCAATGGCAACTATGGCGATAACCTGAATTTCCCTAACAGTGCCGGTCCCGGTGGATGCTGCGGTTTCAACAACCCTTCTATCAGTTTGGCCAATGCCTACAAAACAGACGCCAACGGATTGCCGGTATTCGATACCTATAATAATACGCCGAATGTAAGCGATCCCACCACGCCTTATACAGGTACATTGGATCCCCGTATCGATTTGACAATGGGCCGCCCTGGTATTCCTTATTTCGACTGGGGTCCAACACCAACAAATACGTGGATCCGTGACCCGGGTACCGATGGTTATTTCAGCCCACGTAAAAACGTATATGCCAAATCGCAACAAAATGTTTTGTCATCTACAGAAACCAGCTTCTGGGGGCCCACTCAAATGGATGCCAACAACGTTAACCTGATACGCTTTGCCGATGTACTGTTATGGGCCGCTGAATGCGAAATTGAAGTAGGTAGCGCCGCCAAAGCACTTGCCTATGTAAATTATGTGCGGACCCGCGCGGCCGATCCTACCGGTTGGGTGTATAAGAACAGTGATTACGATGCCGGCAGTGGTAAATACAAAACGCAAACAACACCGGCTGATAATTATCTGATAAAACCATATCCCGCAGGCGCTTTTAGCGATAAAAACTATGCGTTAAAAGCAATCAGGTTCGAAAGAAGGCTGGAACTGGCTATGGAAGGGCATCGCTTCTTTGATCTGGCCCGTTGGGATAATAACACCGGTACTGTAATGGCGCCTGAGTTAAATGCCTATGCTGCCAAGGAAAAAACAAGACCAACCATCTTTGCCATTAACCAGCAGGCTGCATTTACTGCTAAAAAGAATGAATATTTCCCGATTCCACAAACACAAATTGATGTGGAAAATGCAACAGGTACCATTAATCTGAAGCAGAATCCGGGATATTAATACGAATAAATAACGTAACTTATACCGCAAGCCGTGTCACGTTAAACCGTGACACGGCTTCTGTTATCTGCAGTTATAATAAACAATAAGCGTTTGTTTGCATGAAGAATTGCCTTAGATTAATCCCCGCTCTGTCGGCCTTACTGCTTTATCTGCTGTCGGGCTGTAAAAATCATAACACCTTATTTCAGAATATCCCGTCATCTCACTCAGGCATCCATTTTAACAATACCATCATCGAAAACGATTCCATCAATCCGCTGGATATGACCAATATCTATAACGGCGGCGGTGTAGGCATCGGTGATTTTAATAAAGACGGATTGCCTGATCTTTATTTTACCGGCAACCTGGTATCCAATAAACTCTACCTCAACAAAGGCGATTTTCATTTTGATGATATAACACAACAGGCCGGTGTAACAGGTGAAGGCCGCTGGTGTCGCGGCGTCACTGTCGTTGATATTAACAACGATGGCTGGCCCGATCTGTATGTGTGCACTACCATGCTGAAAGATGCTTCAAAAAGACAAAACCTTTTGTACATAAATCAGGGTACAGATAAAAACGGTATTCCGCACTTTAAGGAAATGGCTGCCGAATACGGGCTGAACGATACTACCTATAGCACCATGGCTGTTTTTTTCGATTATGATAATGATGGTGATGAAGATATGTATCTGGTAGTAAATGAAATCAGAGAGAAAGACAACCCTTCGGTTTTTCGTCCGAAAATTACCGATGGCTCACATTACAGTACCGGACGCCTGTATCGCAACGACTGGAATGCTGCTTTAAAACATCCTGTTTTCAGCGATGTAACCAAACAGGCAGGCGTTACCATTGAAGGATATGGGCATGCAGTTTCCATTGCTGATTTTAACCGCGACGGATGGAAAGACATCTTTGTTACCAATGACTTTTTATCGAACGATCTGCTGTACATCAATAACCACGATGGCACTTTTACCGATAAGTCAGCTACTTATTTCAAACATACTTCGGCCAATGGCATGGGTCAGGATGTAATGGATCTCAATAACGACGGCTTGGCCGATGTGGTAGAGCTGGACATGAACCCCGAGGATAACTACCGCAAAAAAATGATGCTTGGTCCCAACAGCTATCTTTTATATCAGAACTCTGATTATTACAATTACCAATATCAGTACGTTCGAAATACCTTACAACTCAATCTGGGCCCCAGAGTTTTGCAAAATGATTCTATAGGTGATCCCGTATTTGCCGATATAGGCTTTTTTGCCGGTATAGCCGAAACCGACTGGAGCTGGACGCCGCTGGTGCAGGATTTTGACAATGACGGAAACCGTGATATTATCATCACCAATGGTTACCCCAAAGATGTAACCGATCATGATTTTATTGCCTTTCGCCGTCAGTCGAGTAACCTTGCCGATAAAAAATATACGCTCAGTCAAATACCTCAGGTGAAAATTCATAACTATGCCTATCGTAATAACGGCAATCTTACGTTCACCAATGCCACTGCCGACTGGGGATTAACACTGCCTACCTTTTCAAACGGCGCCGCTTATGCCGACCTGGATAATGATGGTGATCTCGATGTAATCGTGAACAATATCAATGATGAAGCACTGGTGTATAAAAACACATTGCGGGATGAACAGAAAGACAAAGCACACTATTTACGTGTTCATCTGCAGGGCGACTCACTCAACCGCATCGGATTGGGTACATGGATAGAGATCTTTTATCAGGGGCATCAGCAGGTGTATGAAGAAACGCCTGTACATGGATATATATCATCCGTTCAGGCCGATGCGCATTTTGGACTGGGCGCTGTTACGCAGGTTGATTCTGTTCATATAAAATGGCCCGATGGTAACATGCAGGTATTACAGCACGTACCGGTTGATCAGGTTCTTACGGTTGATCACAAAAACGCTCATACTCCATATTCATGGCAACACCCTGCCATTGCAACAGATGCACTGTTTAAAGACATTACAAGTTCAACCGGCATACAGTACACGCAGAAAGAAAATGATTTTATAGATTTTAATATTCAGAAATTATTACCGCATAAGTTTTCAGAATACGGCCCCGCACTGGCTGTTGGTGATATAGATGGCAATGGCCTCGATGATCTGGTTTGCGGCGGCTCTGCAGGTTACCCCACCATGCTGTTTTTGCAAACAGCAGCAGGGAAGTTTATCAGTAAAGAATTGGAATCCCGCCCTGGCGGGACTAACGATCAAACAAAACCCGGCGAAGATCTGGGCATTGTTTTGTTTGACGCAGATGGCGATAAAGACCTTGATATTTTTATTGCCGGCGGCGGATATGAACACGCTCCCAACGACCCTGCCTATGCCGATAAATTGTATATCAATGATGGCAAGGGCAATTTTGTTTTGGACTCACTGGCCATACCTCAAAATTTTACCAGTAAATCATGCGTGCGCGCAGCAGACTTTGATAACGATGGCGACCTCGATCTGTTTATTGCAGGCAGGGTAGAGCCGGGTAATTATCCAAAACCTGTTTCCTGCTTTATATATCGCAACGATTCAAAACCGGGTAAAGTACAGTTTACTGATGTTACCGCTTCTGTAGCGCCGGCGCTGAATAAGATCGGACTGGTATGCGACGCCTTATGGACCGATTTTGATAACGATGGCTGGCCCGATCTGCTGCTGGCCGGCGAGTGGATGCCGCTTACCTTTTTAAAAAATACCAACGGGCATTTTACCAATATTACCCAACAAACCGGCATCAGCGATAAAACGGGATGGTGGACAAGCATCGTTTCAGGCGATTTTGATAACGACGGCAAAACTGATTACATAGCCGGTAACCTGGGATTAAATTCGTTTTACCGGGCCAGCGATCAATATCCTGTTCGCATGTACGCCAAAGATTTTGATAATAACGGGGTGTTTGATGCCGTACCAACGCTCTACCTGCCGGACAGTTCAGATAATCCGAAGCGACACGAATACATTGCCGAATCGCGCGATGATGTGGTGAAACAAATCGTAGGCTTTAAAGCAAAATATCCCAATTATAAAAACTACGCCAATGCCACCTTCGATCAGATGTTTACAAAAGATGAAATGAACAATGCGCTGGTGGTTAAAGCCAACTTCTTTTCACATTGTTTTATAAAGAATATGGGTAATGGTCATTTTGCGATGCAGCCTTTGCCCACACAGGCGCAATTCAGTTGTTTGAATGGTATGGTGGTGCAGGACTTCAATGGCGATGGCAATTTGGATGTGCTGATCAACGGCAATGATTATGGCACTGAAGTATCTGTTGGCCGTTATGATGGATGTAACGGATTGCTGCTGCAGGGAAATGGAAAGGGCGGCTTTACACCTGTATCTCTTTTGCAAAGCGGTATTTTTATTCCCGGCAATGGCAAATCGCTGGTGCAGTTGAAAAGTGCTTCGGGCGATTATTTGCTGGCTGCTGCGCAAAACAGGGGACCTTTAAAAATATTTACGTTAAATAAACACGTTAAATGTGTGCCTGTAACTCAGCAGGACGTGCGTGCTGTTGTAAAATATAAAAACGGCAATACCCAGGTGCGCGAGATAAACTACGGATCATCGTTCCTGTCGCAATCAGGCCGGTTTATTGTGCTGGATTCTACTATTACTTCTGTTGAAATAATTGATAGTAAAAATAATAAGCGGAACACCCAATAATACCATGCACATACAAAAAGCACTGATCATTACAGCCTGCATATTCACTGTGTTCGGCTGCAAGACCTACAAGCGCAATAAATCACACGAAAATGTTTCTATAGAAAGTATTAAAAAGGGTGAGGTGCTGGCGGCACAGTATTGTCATTCGTGCCACCAGTTGCCCGACCCTTCTCTGCTCGATGCCAAAACATGGGAAAATGGCGTTTTACCCGCCATGGGCCCGCGGCTGGGAATCTTTGCCTATGGATTCAGAGAATATCCTTCCTATAGAAACGATGTAAGTCTCGATAAAAACTTTTATCCTTCGCAACCGGTATTATCAAGCGTTCAATGGCAGAATATCATAGATTACTATACCGCCACCTCACCCGATTCATTGTACGAGCAGCAATACCGGCAGTCTATCGATACCAATCTTTCGCAGTTCACTATTCAACCGTTAAGCTGGACGCCAACACCGGCTGCCACCTGTTTCGTTTCACTCGACAGTGCCCTGATGCCTCACCGGCTGATCGCTGCCGATCTGATAAAACGCTGTATACGTTGTATCGATCCTCAGTTGCATGTTGCAGATTCAGTTTATAGCGATGGCCCCATTGTAGGTATCGATCGCCAGCAGAACAATATGCTGTTATGCAATATTGGTATACTGAACCCCACCAACACCAAACAGGGCAGTATTACCCGCGTGCCGCTCGATGGAACAGGTAAGCTTCGGGAAGACTCTGTTACTTTTCTTAATGAACTCGCAAGACCCGTTATGGTAAAATCTGCCGATATAAACGGCGATGGCAATACGGATTATATTGTTTGTGAATTTGGGAACCTCACCGGCAGCTTGTCGTGGTACGAAAACAAAGGTGCGAATGGTTTTGAAAAACATGTATTGCGCCCCGCGCCCGGCGCCATTCAAGTGTATGTGCAGGATTATAATCACGACGGATTGCCCGATATATGGGCCTTGTTTGCTCAGGGCGAAGAAGGCATTTTTTTATTCACTAATAAAGGGCATGGACAGTTCAGCAGCCGGGAGGTGTTACAGTTTCCGCCGGTAAATGGAAGCTCCTCGTTTGAACTGGTGGATTTTAATAAAGATGGCCATCCGGATATTGTTTACACCTGTGGCGACAATGCAGATTACTCGCCCATTTTAAAACCCTATCATGGAGTGTATGTTTATCTAAACGATGGGAACGGACAATTTAAACAGCATTTCTTTTTTCATATCAATGGCTGTTACAAAGCTCTTGCACGCGATTATGATAATGATGGAGATCTGGACATTGCCGCTATTTCTTTCTTTGCCGATTATACCACCCGTCCGCAGGAAAGTTTTGTATACCTCGACAATAAAGCCGGTAAATGGGAAGCGCATACGTTTCCATTAAGCCAGCGGGGAAGATGGCTCACCATGAGCGCCGGCGATCTCGATGGCGATGGATTCATCGATCTGGCGCTGGCCAATTTTTCGCTGGCGCCCAGTCCCTTTAAATCTTCTGTTAACTGGAAGCAAGGCCCGGCTGTGCTTTTTTTGAAGAATAAAGGGAAAGATAAATAGTTCTACATTTGCGCGAATGATACAGGTACATTTAAAAAAGAAGATCAGTCAGCGTGTAGCAAACGGGCATCCGTGGATTTTCGCCAATGAAGTAAATGATGCTCCCGATAATGTAGAACCCGGCAGCATTGTAGAGGTATATACACATGATAAAAAATTTGTCGGCAAGGGATATATCAACCCAAAATCACAGATCCTGGTCCGTTTGTTAACCCGGAAAAAAGATGACGTGGTTAACGAAGATTTTTTTTATAAACGTCTGCTCGAAGCGTGGCAATACCGGCAGCAATTGGGATATGTGGAGAATTGTCGGCTTATTTTTGGGGAAGCCGATTACTTACCCCAGCTAATCATCGACAAGTTCAATGACTACTTTGTTATACAAACCCTCGCTTTAGGCATTGATGTATGGAAACCCGCGATTGTAGCAGCTTTGGAGAAGATATTCAAACCCAAAGGTATTTATGAGCGTAACGATGTGCCGGTGCGCGAACTGGAGGGACTACCTCAGCAAAAAGGTTTTTTATCAGCCCCTTTCGATACAAAGATCACCATTAAGGAAAACGGACTGCAGTTTTATGTTGATGTAGAGAATGGTCAGAAGACCGGTTACTTTTTAGATCAGCAGGATAACCGCCGTGCTATTCAGCATATTGTAAAAGGGGCCGATGTACTCGGCGCCTTTACCTATACCGGAACTTTTGAAATTCATGCGGCACACTATGGCGCGCGTTCGGTACTGGGGCTTGATATTTCAGACAATGCAGTAGCTCAGGCTAATCGCAATGCCGCTTTAAATGGCTACGATAAGATCTGCCGTTTTGAAAGCATGAATGCTTTTGATGTGCTGAAAGCCTGGGCTAAAGAAGGAAAACAGTACGATGTGGTAATGCTTGACCCGCCATCGTTTACCAAAACAAGGGATAACATTCAGAAAGCCATCACTGGTTATAAAGAAATTAATCTACGCGGTATGAAGCTCGTAAAGCCGGGTGGTTTTTTAGTTACTTCAAGCTGCACTAATCTGGTGCAACCAGATCTGTTTCTGCAGATTATTCAACTGGCAGCCAAAGATGCCCGCCGTAAACTTCGGCAGGTTACTTTTCAAACACAATCGGCTGATCATCCTGTAATTCAGGAGTGGGAAAACACGCATTATCTGAAGTTTTTGATCGTGCAGGTGTTGTAAGTATTCCCGAACTTATTGTTTGCAGCAATGCACCTGTTGTTAGCAAGTACTCACCCCTTGTCTGCAAAAAAACAGCTTTAATAAGCGAGTCAGGGCCGATTGTCCCGCTGGCAATGAGCTTTGCCAGACCAGCCTAATACTGCGTCAAAAAAACCAGCTATTGCGTCAGTCAAGCAAGCAAGAGCGTCAGCAAAAAGAACATAGGAAAACAGGCGGTTACAATGCTGTATCTGCAAACGATTTATGCGGTTCAGTTTGTTGCATGGCTCTACTTATCATTAACGGTCATGAACCAGGCGGTTGCATAGATGAATTTATCAGCAATAGCTACTGTTTTTAAAAATATCATGCTTGCTCCGTCGGCAAAGGTCTTCGTCTGGCCGGCGTAATACTGTGGCAGGAAAACCAGCTATTGCGTCAGTCAAATGAGCAGGAGCGTTAGCAATAAGAACCCGATCGCAATGAATAATCAGGTTTAAAAAGAAAGATGTACTTAATAATTATTTGGAAACCTGGAATTTACCGGAATCAATCACCTTGCCGGTCTTATCTTTTAGCTGGAAAATATAAATACCGCGGTAGAAATCGTTTAAGTTAACGGTAGTTTTGGGAGATACGTTCGGAATTTCCTGAACTTTCTTGCCAATGAAGTTATAGATCTGAAGATTGTATGATTTATCGTAACCCTGTTGAAAATCAAAGGTAATTATAGAGGTGGCTGGGTTAGGGTAGAACTTTACGATCCGGGATGCAGGGTCGCCTCCGGGACCTTGTGTACGATCCTGGCTTTTCGCTTGAAGTGACAATAAAAGGATTGTGGACAATGCGTAAAAAATCTTCATATATGATGATATTTTACAGTTCCGGACCAAGATATTTCCTTTTGCTCAAAATTACAACTCGTTCGCCAATTAATTGGCTTTTTATAGGGGATTCCGCTTACAATTTTTACACAGTTTTCGGGTTTTAACCTTTTTTTAATTGATAATAATCAATTGATTATAGTCAAAGCCGACTGTATAGCTTCGAAATTGGGCAGGTCGCCGGCGTTCGCTAAAACATCAGCATATTTTATAGTTCCCTGCGGGTCAATTACGAAGGAAGCTCTTTTGGATACGCCTTTCATACCATAACTGAATTCGTCGTATAAAGCTCCATAAGCTTTAGACACTTCTTTATTGAAATCGCTTAACAGCGGAAAATTTAATCCCTGTTCTTCTTTAAACTTAGCCAGCGTGTAAAGTGAATCTACGCTGATCCCCAACACCTGTGCTTCGATATTATTAAACAATGTAATATTATCGCGTACATAACAAAGCTCTTTGGTGCAAACGCTGGTAAAGGCCAGCGGGAAAAATAACAGCACTACTTTCTTTCCTTTATAATCCTGCAGGCTCACCTTGTTCTTTGCCGAATCGTATAAAGTAAAATCAGGCGCCTGCTGGCCAGGTTTCAGGACAATGGTATTAGCTTCTGTAATCATTGGTAAAGTTTGATCGGTGCAAATATACTGATGTGCACATTAATTCGTCGCCAGCGACAAGATGTTCTTTTGCAGTTCAATGTATCGTTTGTAGAACCTTCGCAGTGGTTCGTATTGAGGATCACGGAAAGACATATCCGTTAAGCCGCTGCCTACAGTAACATATTGGATCAGCATATCGTGATCAAAAAAGAAGACTTCGCCGTGTTTTATTTCGTCTTCATAATAAGACAGGAAATCTGTTTCATATAACTCCATGCAAATCAACCTTCCCCTGTTCATGTAATAGGTTTCGGTGTATTCCAGGGAATCTATGCGGTAGCGCACTTCGAATACAATAACATTATTATTGTGAACCGTGTAGTACCACGTTTCTTTCAGCGGTTCGTCTTTTCGAAGAATTTTATTGAGGTAGAACGTTCGCTGCGATTTGAGCGACAGGCTATCTGTTTCGTGAATTACCTGGTCGATGTTCGTTCGCCAGTCATATCTGTTTTGTGTAAACGCATTTGAGTAAATTAGCAGTATAACAATGGACAAAAGCATTGTTATGGCCGTTCTGGTGGGTAGCGAACGACGGCAGGTCATTATCGCTGCGGGAATTCTCATGTTTATTAAATTTAAGATTTTATCAGCGAATTATAAATACCGATCTGAAAAAAAATTGACACTCTGAATTAGTTTTCCGGGAACATGGAAAATCACGTTTAACCTAAGGAAGTTGGTTCACGGGAGGATTTCAAAACTGTAAAGTGACCTGCCTAAAATAAGTGTCTTCAATGGCTTGTTTTGTACTGACGATACTGCAAATAAATTCCTGCCCTACCAGTTAGTTTATCAGGATCAATTTTTTAGAAGGTATGACCTGATAAATTCACGGTCCTTAATGCCGGCATCAACGGCCGGTAAGCCATTAGAGTTTTGGTTTATTTTAGAAAGCCTGCGAACACGTTATCGATTCATGGTTTTTGGGGAGGTAAGAAGCAACATATATAACTGGTACATTTTAAATGCTTCCCCACGGCATGTTGCTGTTAAATCCAATGCAATATTTGTTCCTGCTTTCAATTTTTCAACAAACGTTTGCGTCTTTTTTTTGTTCGGCTACTTCTTTATTTTTGATTTCACCCCTCTGCTTATGTATTTAAAATTGCTTGCATTTACCGTTGTCATTTCTCTGTTTATACTATTCGTAAAAGCACAGCCATCCGTTGCCTTAATCCCCCATGGGATGGCATAGCTGGAATGTATTTGAAGAAGAAGTTTCTGAAAAACTGGTTAAGCAAATCGCCGATGCCATGGCAAGCTCAGGCATGACTGGCGGCGTTACAGGCAGTTACGATTTTGAAGAACAGGACGCCACCACCTTTGCCGCCTGGGGCATCGACTACCTTAAATATCATGACTGCAATGCGCCCGGCGATATGGTATCGGCTTTTGCCCGGTATAAGAAAATGGGCAACGCCCTCCATAAAACCAGCCGCCCTATCGTGTATTCCATTTGCGAATGGTGACGGCGCCAGCCCTGGCTGTGGGCAAAAGCCGCCGGTGGTCATTTGTGGCGTACCACCTGGTACAGTCGGGATAGCTGGTTCAGCGATGAATACAATGCCGGGCGCAATGGCTTTATCAATACGCTGGACAAACAAAACGGAGTGGAAAAATACGCCGGCCCCGGCGGATATTGAGCATTGGATATTCAATGCTAATGTTCAATTTAAAACTTCGGGCACAGCATCTTATACTCACTGCTGTTATCACGGTGTAAAAAGCCTATGTAGCTTAATGATAGTTCAAAACCGCCCTGACCCATACTGGCCGTTTTTAACTGCGATACGTTAACATCATAACTGAGGGCCGCTGCCAGATGGCTCCATTCTATTTTAATTACAGGCACCAGCGCATCTTTCCAGCGCAACAGTAAACCGCCGGTTAAAGTATATAAAGGATTTTCTACATCATCACCCAATTTATACGAGTACAATGCACCGCCAATGGTTTCCTTATAAGTGCCCTGTATCGAACGATCGGCCTGCAGTGTGAAATAGGAATAATCATCAAGCGCCCACTTAACACCTATCGAAGCCACATATTTGGGATGAAGCTCGATGGAAGGATTTTTGTAAAAAGAATTTTTGGGATGGTTCAGATGGTGATAAGCGCCGCCGATAAAAAAGCTGTTTTCCTGATTTAGTCCGAATGTAGTATTAAAGCTCATCCCCACACTGGCATCCCAGGTAGTATAGTTCGGCGACAGCATTGTTTCGCCGGTTGGCAGGCTGCCATCGTAGGAGCCGCCATTGTATTGATTATCGGTTGTGATCTTACTTATGTCGATGCTTTTATGGATCAGTCCGCCCATGAATCCCAGCGACAGGTACATTGTTTTGTCGTTGCTTAACGATTTATGATAGTTTAATGCGGGAAGCACCTGGGTAGTGGTTAAACCCACGGTACCGGCTCTGTCGAATACACATTGCAGACCGGTTGTTATAAAATCATTGCCGGTGCCTACCGGCATTTTATATTCTGCATTCAGCGAACCGGTTTTGTAGGCATTGGTAACGCTGTTCCATTGATCGCGGTAAACACCTTGTATGCGATAGTCGCCGGTATAAATACCTGCCAGTGAAGGATTGCGTAACAGGGGTGCTTCAAAAAATTGCGAAAAATGTATATCCTGTCCCTTTACCGTATACAAAGACAGCAGTAATATAAAGCCGGCAAAAAACTGTTTATATCCACGGCCGGTGATCATTTGAATGAGTTTTTAATTGTTAATTGTTAATCGGCAATCGTCAATCGGCAGTCGTGAATCATTAATCGGTAATTGCCGATTGCCGACTGCCGATTCACGGTTTATCTCACAAGCGCTACGTTACCCTTAACCGGAACGATGGCGTTGTTTTCACACACAAATTCTATAATGTAAACATATACATCGGCTGGTGCTGGTTTGCCTTTGTAAGTGCCATCCCAGCCGCCGTTGGGGGTTCTGTCGTTTGCCACGAAATTCATTTTTTCAAACACCATTTCACCCCACCGGTTAAAGATGCGCATACCATTTACTCTTGCCAGTCCCACGCCTCTTGGTGCGAAAATATCATTCACGCCATCGCCATTGGGCGAGAAGGTATTCGGTATAAAGTAGTTTAACCCGTTACATACAACAGTCACTGTTACATCTTTTGTAAAGGCGCATCCGTATTGATCTGCCGCCTTCACATGATAGGTAGTTGTCTGCTTGGGGTTGGCGTATGGATTAGGACAATCAGTGCAACTTAGGTTTTTCGATGGCGTCCACGTCCAGCTAACAACATCGGGGCTGTAGGTAACAGGCAATGTAACACCTGTGCTCACCGGTATAACCGGATCCTCTGCAACGGTAACTTCAGGTACGGGTGGTACATAGATGTTTTTGCTGGTGCTGTCACTGCAACCGAGTTTATTGGCAGCCTGCAGATGAATGGTATAATTACCAGTGGCAGGGAAATTCAGCGACACATTCTGTGTTGAAAGAAAAGTACCGTTACCCAAATCCCACTTCCAGGTAATGGCCGTGTCGGGTATGGCCAGTGTGCCCTTTAAGGTAAGGTTTTGGTCCACGCAGGCAATACTGTCGCCAACAATGATAGGATCAGGTGTTCTGAAAACCCGTATAGTGTCAGCAATTGTTTTTGTGCAACCTGCCTGTGTGGTTACAGTCTGCGATACAGAGTAGGTGCCGGGTTGCTGATAATAGTGAACCGGGTCCTGATCAGATGTAGTAGCTGTACCATCACCAAAATCCCATGTTCTTGTTACCACCGGATCGTTACCAATGGTGTAGTTGGTGAAATAAACGGTTCCCGAATCACAGAATTTTTTCCTGTCTTCGGCAAAAAATGGTTCGGCGCCAATTACTTTAATGACGGGACTGGTTACATCAGAAATACAACCCTGATTGTCGGTATAGTGTACATAAGGATTATAAAATGCAGGTGATGAATAAAAGTGCTGATAGGTGGTTGCCATGGATGTGTCGATCGTACCATCGCCAAAACCAAATGCGAAATGTAGATTGGGTGGCGTGGTGATCGAAAAATTAACCGTCAATTCATTACATGCTTCTGTTGGAGTAGCGCTCAATGTAGTAACAGATCCCGGATTGTACACATGCACCATATGACTGGCAGAATCAATACAACCACCATATCCTGTTAAATACAGCTTGGCTATAAAGTCACCATAACTATTATAAAAATGGCTGGGGTTCATTAATGTGGAAGTGGCGCCATCGCCAAAATCCCATTCAAAAGACTGATAGTCCTTACCCTGGAATGTGAATTTGGTTTCAAGGGGTGGACAGATCGTTACAGTGTCCTGTATACCGAAAGCCGGTTTGGGTTTTATAGTGGTAATGTAACCTGGTCGGGTAATTGAATCAGAACAACCTCCACGTTGAGTGATCACCAACTTTACCGTATAGGTAGTTTCACTACCGCCATAGTTGTACACGGGGTCCTTTTGGGTGGAGGTGGCGCCATTGCCAAAGCTCCATAGATAAGTGAGGTTATTTCCGGAAGATGTATCTCTGAAATGTACATCTGAAGTTGGACACACAGTTGTAAGATCAGAAGTGAAATCTGCCTTTGGTGATGAAATGAAAATAGTATCAACCAGTTTGGCTGTATCTGTACAACCGATATTATCCTGTACGATCAGCTTCGGTACAAATTCGCCCGTATCTGCATAGATATGGGTGAAAGGCGCCTGGGTGAATGACTGTGTTTTTCCATCGCCAAAATCGAAAGTCCAGTTTTTAATACTGCCTCCCGGTGTGGAAAGATCATTAAAGGAAACGGAAGCATCTTTACATCCTCCCGGAGAGGCTTCAGTAAATTTTGCAACCGGGCCGGTTATTGTTACAGCAGTGGGGTTCACTTTGGTATCTGTACAGCCATTGATATCTGTTATAGTGAGGCCGATACTGTGTGTGCCCGGAGTAGTAAAGCTGGTTGTAAAAGCAGCAGGACCAGCTGTATACGGTCCTCCATCAACAGACCATTGATAGCCTATTATCAGTAAGGGATTATTGGTTGATGTGAAAGTGACGTTTGCGTTCTTACAGGCAGTCGCCGGGTTGGTAAAATTGGCTATTTCCTTAACCAGTTTTACGGTGTCGACATATGTATCGGAACAGGAGCCATTAGTGACAGTGAGACTGACCGGGTATATTCCATACCCGCCGAAGTTAAAGCTTGGGTTTTGTGCAGTCGATGTGCCCAACACAGGGTTGCCAAATTGCCAGAAATACGAAATGGCGCCATACGACGCGTCAGTTTTTGATTGATCAGTAAATGGTACCGTGAAGCTGCTGCAGTTTACCTTGAAGACGAATTTTGCAACAGCCGGTTTTATATGAATTGATTGTCCCGCGCTTTGAGCAGGGCAGCGATTGTTGAAGGCTGTTAATTTAACTACAAATGTACCCGTGTCATTATACTTATGATCGGGGTTTTGAACGTTCAGAGAACTTCCATCCCCAAAATCCCATGACCAGTAATCAACAGGTAATGGCGTTTGATCGGTGAAATGCACAAGCTGATTGGCGCAAACGTCTGTGCTTGACATGCTGAAATTCGGCGAAGGTGGCGTGCCTACCCTCACCGGATCTGCTAATGTAGCAGTTACGGAACATCCTGTATTGGTAGTAACAGTAAGCTTAACAGTAAAGGTGCCCGTAGTGGTGTATGTGTGGGTTGCATTTTGTCCGGTACCGGTTGAACCGTCGCCCCAGTCCCATTGCCAGTTGGCTATTCCGTCAATAGCGTTAACATTGGTGGTGGGCGTAAAGGTGTATGGAACACATCCACCGGCAGCTACATTGGTAATGCTTGCTGTGGGTGGAGTAATCTGTACAATGGATGGTTTTGAAATTCTTCCCTGACAACCGACGTTATCGGTAAAAACAATGGCTATAGTATATATGCCAGGTGCATTATAAGTATGGCTGGTGGAAGATCCGGTACCGAAGCCGCCATCGCCAAAATCCCATTGCCAATCCACAATAGGCGCTGGTGAATTGTCTTTAAAATTTACGGTAAGTGGCGGTTTACACGAAAAATTGTTGGTAACGGTAAAATCAACGGATGGACTTGACCTAACATGAATTTTGTGAATGGCAGAATCAGTACAACCTGAATAGTTATTGTACAGCTTTACTGTATAATCGCCCGGGTTGACATATATAGCGGAGTCATCCACATTTGTTGATTTCGAGCCATTGCCAAAATCCCAAATCGTTCTTATTGGCTTAACCGATGAATTATTTACAAACCATACGTGTTCGCTCGCGCAAACCGTATCACGTGCTTTTATGCTGGTGGAAGGTCCGTTTAGGTCAAGCGGTTTTGTTACCGTTGCCGAACAACCGAAGTCGCTGGTAGCGGTGAGTGTAACATTATAATTGCCAGAGGTTGCGTAGGTGGTACTTGGGTTAACCTGCGATGAATTGGCGCCATTGCCCAAATTCCATTGATACGACATATTACCGGGTCCGGCGCTTTGATTGGTGAAGTTAATTGTATAAGGGGCCTGGCAGGTAGGGGCCTTGCTGTTATCGAAGTCAGCGGTAACGCCGGAAACAATGCGAATATACCGGCCTTTACCGGCCGTTGCTTTACAGCCCGAGCTACTGGCTACCGTTAAAGTGACCGAATAAAACCCTGTAGTGGAATAAGTTTTTTGTGGGTTTTGTGCGGTGGAAGTTGTTCCATCTCCAAAATCCCACTGCCACGATACAATATTGCCATTTGATGATCCGCTTTCGTCTGTGAATTGCATATTAACCGGAACGCAACCAGTAGTGATATTTGACTGAAAATCGGCAGAAGGCGAAGCATACACTGTTATGTAATTTGTTTTGGTAATACCATTGGTGCCGTCGGCATTCCGTACTACCAACGTAACTGTGTAAGTGCCCGGTTGCGTATAAGTAACTGAAGGGTATTGTACATTCGACAAAGTGCCATTTCCAAAATCCCAGTTCCAGAATTTAGGATTGCCGGTGGTTAAATCTCTGAAGCTAACTGCCAATGGAGCGCAGCCTGCAGTTTTGTCTGCAGAAAATTCGGGCGTCATGGTTTGCGAATAACCGTTGAATGCCAATAGCAACAGGAATGGTAAATAAAACCATGATTTAAGCATTCGTTGGTTGACCTTGATGAAGCAAATCGGTTTACAGAAGCTTTCACAAGGTAATAGTCTGAATTTACTCAAGTGCAATGAAGAGTTTTATGGTTTACAGGCCGCAGTGCCCCTCGCACACAAATCCTTTATTGCCATGCAAACCTTGTTCCCGGTAAACTTTTTTCAAAATGTAGAAAATAGTTTGAGCACACGGTTATACATGGCAGGATTCTTAATCACTTGCCGGGCAATGCATTAACAGGTTTACCGGATACGGAGATCGTAAGGGGTATTACATAAGATATAGAGGTCTGAAGCAGATATGTTTTATAAGTTGCGGGTTGAGTCAGGGGACGCTTTTCAACTTATTAACCTGTGCGTATTTTTCTAAGTACGGAATATCCAAAAGCCCCGTTGGGATATTTCCTGGAAGACTTTATTTTTTGACCAATGATAACTGGCAGAGTCCGCTGGACGTTGTCATTTGTGCCTTTACATAATCCCAACCGCTGTCTTTAACTTTCCATACGCCATTTAGTTTTTTGATCGGATCACCGGCTGTAGGAAATTGTGATACAATAGTAGTATCAGAAACATTACCCCCCCAGGTACCGCTGGTAGAAGTACTGTCTATCTTTCCTGTTACCGTTCCGTTTGAATAAAACTGAAAGGTGTAGTTTAAAAACTGGTTTGAAATGTTGTTTGGTCCCTCAATATATTGCTCTACAATCCACTGGCCATTGGTTATGGCATCCATTACCATTTGCTGCGCCTTTTTTTCAATGGCTTTTTTGCATGATAAAGAAGCAAACAGGGTAAAGCACCCTGCAATAATCAGAGGTAAACGCTTGTTCATAATCAGGCTACTTGGTTTCAGATATTAAAATTTATAAATATCCTTGTATTTGCCAAGTAAATAGGTAATAAAATATTCAATATTGAGTGTTTCCCCGCATACCTCCTGGCAAAGCTGCTCACTGGTGAAACGGCGACCTTTATTGTGTATATTTTCACGCAACCACTTCAGCAGATTACTGGTATTGCCATGCTGAATTTGCCCGTTTAATGAGGGAATTGCCTGATTTGCAAAGGAATAGAACTGAGCAGCATAAAAACTGCCAAGGCTGTAGGTTGGGAAATACCCAAAACTGCCATGGCTCCAGTGTACATCCTGCAGGGATCCCTGTTTGTCGTTGGGCACTTCTACGCCCAGCAGCTGGCGGTATTGTTCATTCCAGAAAGCGGGAATGTCGTTTACGCCTATGGTTCCCTCAATTAACCGCTTTTCCAGTTCATAGCGGATCATGATATGAAAATGATAGGTAAGCTCATCTGCTTCGGTACGTATCAGAGAAGGTTGCACTTTATTGATGCCTTTATAAAACTGGTCTACCGACACTTTGCCGAGTTGTTCAGGAAAATATTGCTGCAGCACTGGTAACCAGCGCTCGCAAAAAGCCCGGCTGCGGCCTACGTGATTTTCCCACAGGCGCGATTGCGATTCATGAATAGTATACGAAGCGGGTTCACCCAGCGGCAGCCCATATTCATCAGCAGGCAGTCCCTGCTCATATAAAGCATGCCCTGCTTCGTGAATACAGCTCCATACCATATTGCTCAAATCATTTTCATCAATACGGGTGGTAATTCGAACATCGCGGCTGTTAAAATTAGTAGTAAATGGATGTTCTGAAATGTCCTGCCGGCCTGCCTCCATATCGTAACCAAGTTCTTTCACCACCTGTATGCCAAACTGCCACTGTTTGTCTTTGTCGTAATGCTGTTGTAAAAAGCTGTCATCGGCCAGCGGTTGTGCACTGATTTTATCCAGCAGGTCTTTCAGCGGTTGCCTGATGGAATGAAATACGCCATCCAGCAATTGAACCGTGGCGCCTTTATCATGATCATCGAGTAAGGCATCGTACGGATGTTTTTCATAACCCAGCATATCGGCTTCCTGTTTTTTTAATTCAACCAGCCGTGCCAGATCATTGGCGAAAATGGTAAAATTGTTTGCCTTGCGGGCTTCCATCCAGCTATGAAAACTTTTGTTCACTGCTTCGGCCAGCGTGCGAACAAAAGAAGAAGGGAATTTTTTTTGTTTGGAATAATCCTCCCAGGTAAGCTCCACATTTCTTTTTTCTTCGGGCGATAACTGATCATCAGCAAGCAGGTTTTGCAACTGGCCGCCCAGCTTCTCGTCGGTAAAATAGCGATGGGCAATTTCTGAAAGCGTAGCGATCTGCTGCCCTCTTACGGGAGCGCCCTTAGGCGGAAGATAAGTTTCCTGGTCCCACTGCAGTACAGCCGATGCATAGCGCAGGTCGGCAATTGTATGCATAGCTGTTACATAATCTGTATAAAGCGTTTTTGTTGTAGTTGTCATACCTGAGCATTTTACTTTCAGCATGCGAAAATCGGCTTTTTTTGCTAATTCCTTCATTCTCCACGTCATACATGTAGTAATACAGGCTATTGCCAGAT
>Ga0105239_10002351_pt1 | contig 24112 bp, 13 predicted proteins | sample KBSC44metaG_FD_92761 | JGI IMG/M metagenome (GOLD analysis project Ga0105239, IMG submission 92761) | Corn rhizosphere microbial communities from Kellogg Biological Station, Michigan, USA - KBS C4-4 metaG | ecosystem: Host-associated > Plants > Roots > Rhizosphere > Soil | place: Michigan, USA...
AGATTCCACAAAAAATCGTCTTTCGTTCCCTTGAATTCGATATACCGGCGGCAAAGGTCCGCGATGGACGCCGCCGAATTCCCGCCGTTCTGAACAGGCGCCAGCCTTCTCAATTCATCGACGTCAAAATAAGAATGTACTTTCTTGCCCAGCGCGATACCGATATACACCACCGTGGAATATTGGGTGATCAGCTCATCGCAGTTGGCGATCATCTGCTCCGTATTCCCCTCGGTGTAAATGCTGGCCCCCGGCGCATACCGCCTGATCTCCCCGATCGCCCGCTCCCTCCGCTCATTCGGATGCAGCTTGAAAAGCAAGGGCCTGCCGGCGGCTATCCGCACACATTTCCGGATAAAAGCAGGCCGGTCATCCCGGCCGAAATTATTGAACGACTCCCGGATATCCGAGGTAGCCACCATCACATACCCCCGCCGCGGAAAATCATTGTTGAGCAACGCCGCGGCATTGTCATAATTGGGTATCCCCGTAACGATGATCCTCTCCGCATCCGTACCATAACGGCTGAACTGCTCCTTGTAGCCGGGAGACGCCGCACAATAGATATCGCAGATATTGCCGCTGCCGTTGTAGGCCGTATTCCATGCCCAGTACCCCGGTAGCCCGAGCCGATGGGTCAGGTTTGCCCATCCCGTGATCGGATCGGTCATCCCCTCCTGCACCCAGACGGTCTTGCCCTGCCGCAATTCCTTCGTCACCAGCAGATCGGAACAAAGCACTTTGAGATCATAATGATTTTGGTAAACGCCCTGTGCATAGTCATTACGCAGCCCATGCTTCTCGAGATAAGCATCTCCCTTCCGCCGGAACTCCCCCGCAAGGATAGTCGTATCGACAATGCCTAACCGCACTGCCGCCTTTATGATGGGATGCTTGCTGTATAACTGGCTGAAGAAACAATCATAGTCAGGCAAATGAGACGCTATCTGATACATCTGGCTAGCCTGGTTAGGTGATCCTATGATGAAAAGTATCTTTTTCCGTGGCACCATGGTATCCTTCGACATGTGTTAGCAGCTTAGTTTACCACCGTATTACAATCTTCTCCTAATAAAGTTACTAAGCTTGACTAATTAATCCGCAAATTTCTTTTTATCTTAGGTACCAATCTCAGCCCGGACCGAAAATCATAATTACTTAATATTGTGCGTTCAGCACGGTATTTATCAACTATTTATCCAGATAAGGAAGTATCGCTTGCTGCCAGATGCGGTACCCTTTATCATTCATGTGCAGCTTATCCCCTGCGAACAGATCATCCATCGGATGTCCCTGTGCGTTCAGCATCAGGTGATACACATCTACGAAAGAAGCATGACTATGCTCGGCCATAAAATTCCGGATCAGATCATTGGCCCGCTCCATCTCCGGCATCAGCCGCTCCCGGCTCGGACTCGGCTTGATCGAAACATACAGAATGTCTACATCATTGCCAAGATGCTTCCGGATCAGCTCGTATAAATGCTGGAACTTCCTGAACACCTTCTTCCCGTTGACCTTCTTATCTTCAGCCAGATCGTTGTCGCCGCAATACACGACCACCTGCTTCGGGTGATAAGGATAGATGATGTCTCCCGCATAATGGACCACGTCGTCCAGCGTCGACCCGCCGAAGCCGCGGTTGAGGATCGGATAACCGGGAAAATCCGTCTGTACCGTCGTCCACTTGCGAAAACTGCTGCTTCCGACAAAAACGATCGGATTCGCAGGCGGATGATGAAGACTATCTTTATGCTTGAACTCGGCTATCTCATTCCAAAAAGGCGCCGCCGCTGGCTGCGCAGCCAGGCGTTGAACGGTCAGCAGTAAAAAGGAGAGGAGACAGGCAAACAGCAGGTTTTTTTTCATCGTGGCTTTTCCATGGTTTCATCAAAGCTACGATATTCCGGAATGTTTCCCCCATGGTTAACGCTATCTTTGTCCCATGGTTACCGCCATCCTGCTGGCCGCCGGCTCTTCCCGGCGAATGGGCGCCTCCAACAAACTATTGCTCCCCTGGAAGGGGAAACCCTTAGCCGTCATCACGGCCGAGCATATCCTGGCGGCCGGCGTCGCAGAGCTCATTATTGTGACCGGTCACCAGGCCCCCGAAACCACCGCCGCCTTCAGCCACCTCCCCGCCCGCATCATCCACAACCCCCATCACGAACAGGGCATGACGGCTTCCATCCAAACCGGCGTCACCATCGCCACCGGTCAGGGTTACCTCATCTGCCTCGCCGACATGGCCCTCATCACACCGGAGGAATACGTCCTCCTTATAAAGGCTTTCGAACCGGAATACAGCAGGGATATCCATTGCATCCTCCTTCCCGAATACCAGGGCCGCAAGGGCAATCCCGTCCTCTTCTCCGCCGCCTGGCGGGAATCGATCCTGCAACATCCCGAAGAGGACGGCTGCAGGACCCTCGTTCGTAACAACCCCCAACATCACTGCCGCATCGCCATGCCCACTGATCATATCCTGCGGGATGTCGATTCTCCCGGCGATTATCAACAGCTCCTCGTATCTTAGTATTCCTCCTATGGTTCGGATAACTGCGCTCGCCATTCTATTCTGGCTCATAACCCTCACGGGCAATGCCCAGACGCCCGCTCGATCCATCCGCGGCGCGGTACGGGACAGTCTCACCAAACAGCCTCTCGAAGACGCAACGGTTTCGCTGATCCGTGCCGGGGACGGCAATTTGTTGCGCCGCGCGCGCAGCAAAAAAGAATTCGTCTTCGATAACCTCGCCGCAGACCGGTATTGGATCGTTACTACCTATCTCGGCTATGCGACAGACTCGACCTCGATAGCCCTCGGCAACAACGACAGCACCGCGAAAAGGGTCCGTATCCTGCTCCATCACAGCGCCAAAGCCATGATGGAAGTGGTGGTCCATGCCGCGATCCCCCCGGCCATCGTAAAGAACGATACCATCGCCTTTAACGCCGCAGCCTATCCCACCCGGCCGAACGCCACCGTGGAAGACCTCCTGCGGAGACTGCCGGGCATTGATATCGATAAGAATGGGAATGTCACCATGCAGGGCCAGAAAGTGGACAAGATCTACCTGGACGGCAAAGAATTCTTCCTCAACGACCCGCGCACCGCCACCCAAAACCTGCCTGCCGATATCGTCGACCAGATCGAAGCTTTCGATTCGCAGACCGACCGGTCGAGACTCACCGGCATAAAAGAGACCACAGGCACCAGATCGATCAATATCAGGCTGAAGAAAAACCGCCGCCGCGGCTATTTCGGCAAGGTCTATGCCGGCACAGGCTCCGGCGGCGCAACCAGCCCATCGGACCTCACCGGCAGCTACTCGGCAGGCGGAACGATGACCAACCTCGGCACCAATTGGATCTTCGCGACGGGAAATCTCAACAACCTGAACAACCAGTTCACCGGCACCGACAACAAGACCGGCCCGGGCAGCGGCGGTCTCCAGACACTCGACAACGGGCAGCTGAACTTCCGTACCAATAAAAGCAACCGGCTGACCCTTACCCTCAACGCAGGCACCAACGGATCGCACACCACCATTGACCAGTCGACCCGGAAAAAGACGATCCTCACCGACTCCGCGCTGAACGAGAACCGCTATAGCAGCCAGGTCTCCCGCAACCGGTCCTGGCACATCAATGCCTTCGCGGAATACAATATCGACAGTTTTTCCACCATCAACCTCCGCAGCACCTGGGCGCCCCAGACATCCTCGACCAACAGCAGCGACACGGTGGCCATCTCCACCCAAAAAGAAACGGCCGGATGGTTGAGCTCCCAGGGACACACCGGCAACAGCAGCCATTCGGACGGCTACTCCCTCAACAATACGGTCAATTTCCGCCGTCGCTGGCAGCTCCCGGGACGAACGCTTTTCATCACCGCGTCGCAATCCTATAGTCACCAGGACCAGCCTTCCTCCGTCTATAACCTCGTGAATAATTTCGACAGCACCCAGGCCTTGCTGCAACGAACCCTGACCAACCAGCGATCCGCCCAGCTCTCAAAGGACAATAACTACAGCGCCTCGATCTCCTATACCGAACCGCTGAAGCCGGGACATATCGTCGATCTCACCTATGGGATCAATCACAGCGTCAACCACTCGGACAAACTGTCCAATGACTTTGACAGCGCCACCGGCCAATACGATCTGCCGGATACGCTCACCACCAATCATTTTATCAACTATAACACGATCCAGCGATTCAGCGCGGGCTACAATGCCACGGAAGGCAAATACCGCTATCAGCTGGGAGTCACCCTCCAACTCAGCGATCTCGATGACCGGAACTTCAGCAAAGCCACCGCGATCACCCAACGCCAGGTGAACTGGTACCCCCGGGCCTCCCTGTTCTATGCGCCTTCAAAAGGCGCCAGCGTCAAGCTGACCTATACCGCCAGCACGACCAGCCCGACGATCCAACAGCTCCAACCGCTCCCCGATCTTACCAATCCCTTCCTGGTCCGCATCGGCAACCCCGATCTGCTCCAGCAGCTGACGCATACCCTGAACGCGGCTTACACCAACTTCAACAGCCATTCCTTCCATAATCTCCAGCTATCCCTGCAAGGCGATCTTGCCCAGCACGAGATCACCCCCGCGACGACGGTATTGCCCGGGGGCATCCAGCAACAGCAATATGTGAATGTGGAGGGGGTCTGGCACCTGTCCTCGAATCTCACCTATGGCTTCCCCTTGGGCGACCAGCGGAAAGGCAACAGTAGCATTGCCCTCAGGGGACATTACGGCCACGACGTAAGCATCGTCAACGGCAGCGGGAACAGGACAACGGGATTGGGCTGGGGCAGCACCCTGAAGCTGAATTTTCACCCCATGGACAAACTCTTCGTGGAAGGCATCGGCAGCTTCGACCAGGCCACCGCTCTCTACTCGATATACCCCAACCAGAACACCAATACCTGGGTTCAGAATTATACGCTCGACGCTTCCTTTGAATTACCCGGCGCCATCACCGTCGCAAGCAACTATACCCTCCAGATCAACGGCAGCCAGGGCACACTCCCCGGCAAACAGGTCTCACTGTGGAACGCCAGTATCTACAAGGATCTCTTCCGCGACCGCAGCGCCCAGGTCCGGTTCTCCGCTTTCGGTATCCTCAACACGCCAAACAACTTTACACAAACGGTCGGCCTGAACTATGTCCAGACCCAACAGACCAACATCCCCGGCCGTATCCTGCTACTGAGCTTTATCTACCGCTTCCACCATTTTCCCTCAATGCCTCGATCTCAGCCGCCTTCTTAACCAACGGTTTACCCAGGATACGGCTACCGCCGTCCGTCACCAGCAGATCATCCTCGATACGTATCCCCCCAAAAGACCGGAAAGCCTCCAGCTTATCGTAATTGATAAAATCTTTGAACTTCCCCTCCGCCCGATACTGATCCATCAATTCAGGAATAAAGTAAAGCCCCGGCTCGATCGTCACTACAAACCCCGGCTCAAGCTCCCGGGCCAGCCGCAGCGACTTCCAGCCAAACTCCTTGCTCTTCTTCAACGTCTCGGTATAGCCGACATACTCCTCCCCAAGATCCTCCATATCATGCACATCCAGGCCCATCATATGCCCAAGTCCGCACTGAAAGACGAGAGTATGCGCACCCGCGGCAACCGCGGCCTCAGGGTCGCCCTTCGCCACCCCGGCCTCCTTCAGTCCCTCCATCAACTTCTCCGCGGCCAGCGCATGCACGTCCCGGAAGAGTACCCCCGGTCGCAATGCCGCGATCGCCGCCTCCTGTGCCCCAAGAACGACGTTATACATCTCCCGCTGCAGGGTCGTAAATTTCTTGCCCACCGGGAAGGTCCGAGTCATATCTCCCGCATAGCGCATCGCATTCTCGGCCCCGGCGTCACAAATGGCGATACGCCCCTCCTTCATCACAGTCGGCCCGTAATGGTTATGCAACACCTGCCCGTTCACGGTCAGGATCGTGGGAAAGGCCAGGTTGCCGCCTCCGCTGATGGCGATACCTTGTAATCCCCCCGCCAGCTGCGCCTCGGTCATCCCATCCCGGGCGCCGGTGATCGCGGCAAGATGCATGGCAGCGGTGGTATTGACGGCTTGTTCGATCTGTTCGATCTCCTCCGCAGACTTGATGCTCCGCTGCGCGACAACGGCCTTGATCAGCGGCACCGAGGCATGCTGTTTCATACTGCCGGGTCCCAACCCCAGCCAACCGCTCAGCTTGAGGACATTCTCCGGCCGGTATGGCGGCAGAAAATGCAGGGTCCGGCCCGTTCCCCTCACAGAAGTAACATCCCGCGTCAGATCGCCTATGTCGCGGGTTTGCGTGATTCCCGCACCCGCGGCCTGCTCCGCCAACGAGGGCTGCGGCCCCGTCCAGACGATCTCATCCATGGTCAGGTCCCGGCCATAAATAAGGTCCTGGTCGTTATCGATATCGATAATGCCTGCCAGCCCCGGCTTGTCCAGCCCAAAGAAATAGAGGAAGCTGCTGTCCTGCCGGAAAGGATACAGGTTGTCCTTGTAGTTCATGCTGCTCTCCTCGTTTCCCAACAAAAGGATCACCCCTTTTCCCAACTGTTCCTTCAACCGGCGTCGACGCGCCTCGTAAATGCTCTTGTCAAAAAGATGACTATTCATAAATAACTTTTTTCAGATAAAATACCCGGGTGTCCACCAACGGCATCGCCGTACTTTTTAGGCTCACCCCCTTCTTATTATCCACCATTTGCCGGCTTGTCCCGGTATCCGTCGTGAGTTCCAGCGGCAACGGCATGTCGATGTTCAGCAGCTTGATGGTATACACACCCGGAGCGGTCTGCCGGACCTCGATCTCCAGCTTCTGTGTCGTATACAGGAACAAATGGAACAAAGGCGCCAGATCGATCCCCGAAGCCTTGCTGAACAGTTGCTCCACATCCGCCGTGCTCGCCGTATGCGTATAGGTAATGGCGCTATCCGTTGCCAAACGCTTGAGAGCCGGAAAAAAGACGCTGTCGCCGATGACATAGCGCAGGGTATGCATAAAGAACGCACCCTTCGGATAGATATCGGGATGATAGGCCTCCTCTTCTTCGATATCCTTGCCGAGCACGATGGGTTTGTCGTTCCGGATACGCGGCGCGACCTGCTGGAAATAGCGTTCATAAGCCGACTCCCCTTCCATCTCCCGCGTATACAGGACATCTCCAAAAGTGCCGATGCCTTCATGGATCCAATAGTCCGCCCAATCTCCCGCGGTAACTTTATTGCCCCACCACTCGTGACCAAATTCATGGTTCATCAGCCAGTCGAAATCCTGCCCGCCGACCGTCGTATAGTGGAATTTATTCCCATACGCAACCATCGTCTGGTGTTCCATCCCCAGATGCGGGGTCTCGACAAGCCCGATCTTCTCCTTTGCCCAGGGATATTCGCCAAAATATTTCTCCTTGATATGGGCGGCATGTTCCATCATTTCCAGCAGGTGCGGTGCGCTGGCCGCATGTTCCTTCAGCACATAGAACTGCATCGGAACGGTATGCCCGTCGACAGTCGTATAGCTGCGGTTCACGACGGTATAATCCCCCGCGTTGAAGACAATGCTGTAGTTGTTGATGGGATAGTTGGTCTTCCAATGATAGCGGCTCAACCCGCCCCCGGTATTAACCTCGATCAGCAGCCCGGGTCCTGCGACCACTAACCCCTTCTGCACGCCGATGGTCAAATCTACACCTTCATCCGGTTCGTCGGAAGGATGATCCTTCGCGGGAAAATAAAGCTTTCCGCCCGTTCCCTCCGCCGTCACCGCGACCCAGGGATGCCCCGTCGAGTCATGGGTGAACGTGAACCCGTCATCCCAGGGCGGCCGCTTGGCGATCATCGGGTGGCCGGCATAGTCGACCCGGACGATCGCAGGCCCCGCCGGCCAGCTGCCGGTAATATGGAGTCCGTGATGCTCATGCGTGAATTCGGCCGGCTTCCCATTCACCGTCACCTTCGACACCCGGAACGAATCCATCAGGTCGAACAGCAGCCCCGTCGCTGGCGCCTTCAGGTTACATTTAACGATCGCATACCCCGCAAGGCTTCGGTCGGGAATATTCAACGCCAGGTCGATAGTATAATGGCGGACATCGATATTCGCCTGCTCTGGCTTGAGCTTTCCGCCATAGGGCGGCATTTGCGCATATCCCATGCCGGCCACCAACAAACCCAGCCCAAAAAGAAACGTGCGTAAAAACATAATAGAGTCGATAAGACTCGCAAGGTAAGGATTGTGAAACGTTCCGCCTACCCATTAATTAACCCGACCAAACCGAAGGTTTCCCCTTATTCCGTCTTCAAATGCTTCACGGGGTTCGTCTTCGCAACCCGAAGCGCTTGCCACCCGATCGTCAGCAAGGCAACGCCGATCCCGCAGATGCCCGCAACCAGGAACAGCGCGACACCCACCGAAACCCGATAAGCAAACCCTTCCAGCCACCGGTGCATATACCACCAGGCAATGGGCGTGGCGATCAGCATCGCAAGCGCCACCAGTGCGATAAAATCCCGGCACAAAAGCACGACGATTTGCTGCACGCTCGCGCCCAGCACCTTCCGGATGCCCACCTCCCGCGTCCGCTTCTCTACTGCAAACAACGCCACCCCAAACAGCCCCATACAAGAGATGAATATCGTCACGATCATCGCGCTGCGAACCAGCATGGACATCTTCCGCTCTTCCATGTACATATCGGCGATCGTCTCATCCACAAAGTGGTAATCCATTTCCTGGCCCGTATAAACGCTTTTATAGGCGCCCTGGATATCGTCCAGCGATTTTTTTACTTCTCCCGCACCCCGGCCTGCCAGGGCCAATCGGATTCCCAGCAATATCTCACCTTGTGGATTATGTCCGATCACGACCGGCTGAATAGCCTCGTGGAACGACGCTGTATGATAATCAGCGACCACGCCGACGATAGGCACCGGTATCCGTTGTTTGAAATATTCCCGGTACAGAAATTTTCCTACCGCCTTTTCCGGGCTTCCAAAGCCAAAGTACCTTGCCGCCGTCTCGTTGATCATGATCTCTTGCAGGCTGTCCGTATGCCGCAGGTTTCGGCCGGCAACGATCCGCATCCCATAAAAGGGAACAAAGGATTCATCGCTCTGATTGGTCTGCATCGAGACCAATGAGTCTCCCGGTCCCGCGGCCCAACCCCAGAAACTCTGCCCCCATCCAATAGGCGGTCCATCCTCACTGACCACCGCCGCGACCCGGGGTAAACCAGCTAGTTTGTTCTGCAACACCGCCACCTTGCTCAGACTATCCCTCCAGTTAGTCCGTATCGTCAGGACCGCATCTGTTTTATATCCGTAGTCCGTATTCAGCAGGTAGTTCACCTGGCGGCCTACCACCAGCGTGCAAATAATAAAGCCCAGCGAGATCGTGAATTGAAAAATGATCAGGGCGCGCCGCAGGTTCCAGGCTTGATTGCCCTGGTATTCCGCCCCGCCGCGTAGGCTGATCACCGGCCTGTATCCCGACAGTACCCGCGCCGGATAAAATCCTGCCAGCAAAGTCGTGATCATCATCATCCCCAGCAAGAACGACAAGAGAGAAGGGTCGAAAACAAACCGCACCCCCTCAGGAATAAAGTCGCTGAACACCCGCAAGGCAACCGGTACCAACACCGTCGCCAACACCAAGGCAAATCCGACCACCATCACCGTCTCCAGCAGGAATTGCAGGGTCAGTGCCGCGCGCCCGCTGCCCAGCACCTTCCGCACCCCCACCTCCCGCGATCGCCGGATCGACTGCGCCGTGGATAGATTGATGAAATTGATCACTGCGAGGACCAGGATAAAAACGGCAAGCCCCGTCACCCCATACAACGTAGGCCGGTGCGCTTTGCGGATCGGGTCATGCGAATATCCAACGGCAAAATGAAGCTCATTCAGAGGCAACAGCCGCATTCCCGGTTTCCTGGCAGGCATATTGGCCTTGGTGACGCTTTCTATCTGCTCCCTGACCCTTTCCGCATCCGTCCCCGGCGAAAGCCGGACAAAGCACCACATTGGGGCCATACCCCGGGGACCGTACCAGTACCCGGTGGAAAACCGGTTTTTATAGCCGGTTAGTTCGGTGGTAGGGAGGGATAAGAAAATGTTGGAGACGAGATCCGACCGCACCTTCCAGTCTGCCACGACACCCCCAACATAAAAAGAAACGGTATCATCCATGATCAATCGCTTTCCCATTATCTCCGCATAAGATAAATTCCCAAAATACTGCCGCGCCCGGCTGGCCGACAACACCACCTGGAAAGGCTTTTGAAGTACGCCCGGATTCCCGGCCAGCCATTCGTAATGAAAAACGGAAAAATAGCTGGCATCGGCCAGCAGGATATCCCCCCAGGGACTGTTATCAGGCGATGTTACATCGGCAAAACCGGTCTTGCTCTTCACATCCGGAACTTTCATGGGGTGCCGGTCAAACTCGAAAAAACCCGTCATCGCCTCCAACCCGGATACCTCCCGGCGCACCGCCGCCGGCAAAGCAGTCGGGACCCGGCTGGCGTTAAAGGTATCAACGCCGTTCGTCCCAAATCGCACCGTTTGTCCGACCAGGTAAATACGATCCCCGCCCGGATGAAACCGGTCAAAAGAGAACTCATACCGAACGACGAGGAAAATAACAAGACAGAAACAGATGCCAAGGGCCAGACCCAGGACATTGATAAGAGCAAACACGGGATGGCGAACGATATTCCGCCAGGCCGTCTTCCAGAAAGAGCGTATCATGAGGGAAGGTTTTCAGAAAGTTACCGAAAACCCCGCAATTACCAATAGCCGAAAACGCCGATCACACCTGGCTCAAAGCCACCTGCACCCCCCGCAACTCCGCCAATCCCCGCAGCCGCCCGATTGCGCTATACCCTGGGTAAGTCGTCTTCTTAAGATCATCCAGCATCTGGTGCCCATGGTCGGGCCGCATCGGCAACGAGATCCCCCGCCGCTCCTGCACCGCCAGCAGCTCGCGGATCACCGCGACCATATCGACGTCGCCACCCAGGTGATCGGCCTCGAAGAAATTACCCTCCCCATCCCGCCTGGTGCTCCGCAGATGGATAAAATGGATCTGATCGCCCAGCCGCCGGACCATCCCGGGGAGATCGTTGTCCGCCCGTACCCCATAGCTGCCCGTGCAAAAGCAAAGCCCATTGGCGGGCGATGGCGCGCAGTCCAGCAGTTCCCGGGCATCCCGTTCGGTACTGACAATACGCGGAAGCCCCAATATAGAATACGGCGGATCGTCGGGATGAATGGCCATCTTCAGCCCCTCCACCTCCGCCACCGGTACTACCTGCCGCAAAAAATAAAATAAATGCTGTTTCAACTTCACAGCGTCGATCCCCCGGTACGAGTTCAACGCAGCCAGTATCTGCTCCTCCGTGAACCGCTCTTCACTACCCGGCAACCCCAGCAGCGTATTGCGATACAGCGTTTCCTTCTCCGCCGCGGTCATCATGCCCAGCCTTACTTCCGCTTTTTTGATCTCCTCGGCCGTATAATCGGTTGCAGCCCCCGGCCGCTTCAACAGGAAAAGATCAAAGGCGATGAACGCCGCCTTCTCAAATCGCAGGGCCAGGCTGCGATCGGGCATCTCGTACGAAATATCCGTCCGCATCCAATCCAGGATCGGCATGAAATTGTACGTCACCACCTCGAGCCCGCATTTCGCCACATTCCGCAGGCTCTCCTGGTAATTGTTGATGTATTTTTGGAAGTCGCCCGTCTGCTTCTTGATATCCTCATGCACGGGCAGGCTCTCGATCACCGTCCACCGCATCCCGGCGCTCTCCACCTCAGCCTTCCGCTTCTTTATCTCCTCCACCGGCCAGATCTCGCCGACGGGAACATGGTGCAGCGCAGTCACTACGCCGGTGCATCCCGCCTGCCGGATATCCCAAAGACTCACCGGATCTTTTGGTCCATACCACCGCATCGTCTCTTCCATCAAAAAGGGTCGCTTCATAATATAATTATTTCGACAATATCTCTATTTCGGTATTTACTCCCTGCCCTGCCCCAAGCGCGATACTTCGCGCCGTAGGCAGGCTTCCGCCGACGCTGACCCTCACTTTCCCCGTCGGAACAAAGGATTTCCCGTTCGCATCCACCAATGACAACTCCTCAGGGGTCAACACAAAGCTCAGCTTCGCCGAAGCACCGGGGGCCAAAGATACACGCTGGAATCCTTTCAGCGCAAATAAAGGCTCGGAATCGTTTGCACCCTCATGGGTAAGAAACAGCTCCGCCACTTCGTCCGACGCCATTTTTCCGGTATTGGTAAGGGTTACCTCCACCGTCACGGACTCCTCTTTGTGCACGCGGCCCTTCGACACCCGCAGATCGCTGTAGGCAAATTGAGTATAAGAGAGCCCAAACCCAAATGGATACAACGGCTCCGCGGTCATATACCGGTAAGTCCTCCCCTTCATGGAATAGTCTTCATAAGGAGGAAGCTGGTCATAGCTCCGGGGAAAGGTCACCGGCAGCTTGCCCGAAGGCGAGACCTTGCCGAAAATAATATCGGCCAGGGCATTCCCCCCTTCCTCGCCGGGATACCACACCAACAGCACGGCGTCGGCGATCTCCTGTACCTCGGCGAGATTCATCGGGCTGCCGCCGGTAACGACGGCAATGATGGGATGGGCGGTGTTCTTCTTCAGCTTACGGAGATATTCTATCTGACCGGCAGGGAGATTGTAATCCGCCCGGTCTCCCGCAGACGGCGAAGCCAGCGACTCGCCCTCCTCCCCTTCCAGCAGACCGGAGATACCCAGCACGGCAATGGTCGCATCGGCGGTACCCGACTCGCCGCTGGCCCAATCGATGGGGTTCACATTCGGGCGATCGAGCAACACCCCCTGCCGGTAGGTCATCTGGCTGCCGGGCTGCACCTGCGCGGCAAGGCCTTCGAGAAAGGTCACCAGCTGCGGGTTGACCCCGTAATAATTTCCCAACAAAACGTCGACGGCGGCGGCATTCGGCCCGGTAACATAGTATTTCTTCAACCCCGTGGACAAGGGCAACGCGCCATTGTTTTTCAGCAACACGATGGATTTCTCCGCTATGGTACGGGCAAGCGCCCGATGCTCAGAACTATTGATCACCGATTCGGGGATCCGGTCATAGGGATTCGAACCCGCCGGGTCAAAAAGTCCCAGCTTGAACCGCGTCCGCAACAACACCGCCAGCGAACTGTCCATCAGCTTTTGCGTGACCAGCCCCTGCTTCAAGGCATCGCCAAGGGCAAGGTAGGTATCTCCGCAGTTCAGGTTGACCCCGCGCTGCAATGCGAGGGCCGCAGCCCCCGTCTTGCTGTTGACCAGCTTATGCCCCTCGTAGATATCGGCGATCGCATCGCAATCCGAGACGACATGCCCCTTGAACCCCCATTGCTTGCGCAGGACGTCGTCGAGCAGATAAGTATTCCCGCAACAGGCCTCTCCATTGGTCCGGTTATAGGCGCACATCACGGCCTCTACCTTCGCATTCACCAGCGCATGGAACGCCGGCAGATAGGTCTCCCACAGGTCTTTCTTCGACACCTCCGCGTCGAATTGATGCCGGAGCCGTTCCGGCCCGCTGTGCACCGCGTAGTGCTTGGCGCAGGCAGCCACCTTCAAATAACGCGGGTCATTTCCCTGGAAACCCGTCACCAGCGCCACACCCATCCTTGCCGTCAGATACGGGTCCTCGCCATAGGTCTCCTCTCCCCGGCCCCAACGCGGGTCGCGGAAGATATTGATATTCGGCGTCCAAAAGGTCAGGCCCGCGAACCTCGGCCGGTAATCCTTCCTGACCGCCGAATTATACATAGCCCTCGCCTCATCGGAGACGGCATCGGCCACCCGGTGCACCAGGCCGTCGTCAAAAGTGGCCGCCATGCCGATCGGCTGCGGAAAGATCGTCGCGATCCCACTCCGCGCAACGCCATGCAAGGCTTCATTCCACCAGTCATATTCGGGTACATGTAACCGTTGGATCGCGGGGGAATTGTTCATCATCTGGTAGACCTTCTCCTCGGGCGTCATCCGGCCGATCAGGTCCTGCACCCGCGCGTCGATGGATAAGGAAGGATTGAGAAAAGGCTCCTGCTGCGCTTCGGCGTCAAACAGGACTCCACAAACGAACGTTGTGGCGAAAAGGAGTTTTTTCATGGCAGAGCTGCTGATTTGCAGCTAAAATAGAGAAAATAACCGAAAATGCAACCGATTACATTTTTAGTTTGCTGTGATCGCTTGCCGGCCACGGCTTTTTCACTTAACGTGGCCGGCAAACGGCGGAGCCGGCAGCCCGTCTTTAAAAAGAATATCCCGGTTATACAAATTGGCGCCTGCCGGATTATCCGCCCACCCATAGCGCACCGCCACCGGGTGCGGCACCCGCTCGCTCCAAACCACGACCGCCTTCCCATCGATGCTGGCCTTCGCCGCCACAAAATGCCCGTCCTCCCCCGCCACCGTAAAACCTTTCAGCTCCCCGCCTCCTTTGACGATCAGCCCGGTATTGACATTGCTGAAATTGATATGGACACGGTCCCCATGAACCTTCATCGAATGATACATCGGCCCGGAAGCGATAAAATTCTTCTTTTCATAGGCCACGTCGTCGGCCGACAACACCAACCGCCTCGCCAGCTCTTCCCAGTTCTGCCCCGGAACATCTCCCACATCCCCCAGGTCGGCCGACACGACCAACCCGATCGCGGGCAGGCTCGACGTCATCCGCTGTGATTCCCGGAGCTCGGCCCAATGACTTTCTCCCAGCTCTTCTTTCGCCGGGCCATGCGCCGGCGCCTGCACGATGAGAAAAGGCATCGCCCCTTCACCCCAGGACCGCCGCCAGTCATTGATGAGCAACGGCAGCAACGACGCATATTCCCCCGGCTTGGCCAGGTTGGCCTCGCCGCCATACCAGATGACACCCCTTACCGTCTGCGTGCACACCGGGGCGATCATCCCGTTGAAAAGCCCGCCCGTCGCCATCGGGTCCGCAGGCCCCGTACCGTCTTTAAAACTGCTGTCGGCATAACGGGAAGCCATCGCGGCATAGTCGGGAAACACGCGAAGCGCATCCCGGCTGAGCCAGGCCTCCGCGGGCGCGTCCGGCGCACAAACATTGATCAACCCTACCGGTACATGGTATTCACTATACAAGGCCCTGGCAAAAAAATAGCCGAGAGCCGAAAAAGAAAGGATAGAAGTGGGACTAGCCGCTTCCCAATGTGCTCCGGGCGGAGCATTGTCCCGCGGCCCCTTGAAATCATACCGCATCGGTACAGCAAACTGCCGGATCGGGAGTTCGCCGGCCTTTGCGATCACGTCGGAGTATTTGTCCTGCACGGCCGACATCGGCATCCCCATTCCATTCTGTCCCGACAAAACCCACACCTCCCCGACCAGGATATTCTTCAGCCAGATATGATTGATGCCGTTGATGTCCATCGTGAACGGCCCGCCCGCCTTCTTCGGTCCGAGATGGACCACCCATTTCCCGTCATCGCCCGCAACGCCGCTGGCAGTCTCCCCCGCAAATTTCACCGTGACCTTCTCCCCCGGCGAAGCAAAACCCCAGATGCGCAACGGCAGATCCCGCTGAAGGACCATCCCGTCACTGACCATCCGCGGTACCCGGATCTGTGCGATCGCCCCCGATGCCGTCAGCAAAAAAAACAAGGCCAGCCATCGACCGGCCATCCCCCGGGCTAAGCTCCACTTTGCGCTCATACGAAACCGATTTGAACGCAATATCGGAAATTCCATCATTTGGCGCTATGGCCGATATTCTTGTCCACCCAGGCAAGAAAGTATTTGATATTCGGCGCATCGGTATGCCCTCCATCATGCTGCCGCCACGCCAACTGTCCGTCCAACAAACCCGTATTCACCGGAGGCATCTTCTCCGTTCGATAATCGTTGGAAACACCCAGGTCTCTTGCACCCAACAACTTGAACACAGTTCCCGCCGCAATGGTGGCCATATAGCTTCCCTCGTGGTCCAACCAGTGTGCATCCCCTTTTTCAGGAATTCCATAGCTGATGAAAGTGAGCCTCGGCGCGCATAAGGCGATCAGGTCGTGAGAGTCCACATCGAGGTCGCAGCCGGTCTTCGCGCCAAAGCCGGCCTCCGAAGCGCCGTATTTCATAAAGTTCCCCACCATCCAGTAATATTCGCCGCCCGTGAGACTTTCCACGGCTTCCCCATAATTCCTTCGCAACAGTGTCGCCCCGCCTTTGCCGGACGATCCGATCAACCCCGCAGCGAACCGAGGCTCGAACGCCAGCGTGACCAACGCCGCCTTCCCATATCTCGAAACACCCTCGATACCCACTTTCTTTGCGTCCACCAGCGAATCCGTTTCCAGATAATCCAGGCCGCGCGCGGCGCCCCACGCCCAGGCCCGGAGCGATCCCCAGTCTTCGGGCTTGCGAGGCTGTCCCTTATTCACCAAACCGATGATCCCCCGCGTCATCCCCGCCCCGTTATCGGCCTGTATGCTGCTCGGATCGATCGTGACATATCCCCACCCGGCGCGGAGCAGTTCCTCCGTCGGCGACAGCTCTGTCGAACGCGAAGGTTGGGCCTGCGCGGGAAGCTTCGGCCGGCCGAACATCATCAGCACCGGCTTAGGTCCCTTGACATTCACAGGAACCACAAGTACCATTTTGATGTCCACATCAATCAACGGATAATCGCTATTGTCCACATGACCGACCATTTCCTTTGCAATTACAGGAATAAAACCGACCAACTCCCGATCGGTAACGGTAACGGTCCAGGTCACCCTCGGGAGATGAGCGGGGAGCCGCCCATATACTTCCCGCTCGAGATCGGCTACGATCTCAGGACGACGCCGACGCCACCACGTCTCCGGGTTCGAAACTTTCTTCCCGTCTTTGAGCGTCAGTGGATCGGGTAACAGAGGACAGGGATTGGCATTCGCCTCATCATAATTCGCATGGTTGAGTGCATTGGCATCACCGCTCGGTCCGGGTCTCAATGCAGTGATCCCCAGTTGCCGCATCATCTCATCATGGTCCTGTTGCGCAGTAAAGGTCCTTGCCAACGGATAAGTTTTCCCGTTAACTACCGTATCCTGGGACATAGCCCGTTGCGTAAACACCATCACCAAGCCGTAAAAAATGAGCTTTTTCACTGTTCTGATTTTTTTTCAAATGGCGATGCCGGCAGTCCCTCCTTGTTATAGAGATTGGGATCCACCGGATCATCTGCCCATGCATAACGGACATACCTGGGCTCTTTTATGTCCTCATTCCACACAACGACCCTGTCGCCCTCTATCTTCGCCTGAGCCCACACAAATTTCTTGTTGGCGCCGGCGACGGCGAATTCCTGCGGCTCTTCGCCGTCATTGGTGATCAACCCGCTTCCTGTGTGCGCAAAGGAAAGGGTCACTTTTCCCTCCGAGAACGTAGCCGACTGCACGATGGGTCCCGAGTAAACGATGCTGTCGCCATACGCGATCTTCTCGGCGGCCAATGCAAGCCGGTCGCCAACCGGCTTTTTCCGGTCGGGATGGAGGTCGTTCCATTCTCCCAGGTCGATTGCCACAACCATTCCCGTACGAGGGACAGACAAGGATTGCAATTGCGCCTGCCGAAGTTCTGCCCAGTCGCTTTCAGCCGGCAGATAATCATAGTCGCCAAATCCCGGCAGTTGTACATAGAGGAACGGAAGGTCCCCCTCTTTCCAATGACTACGCCAGTCGGCGATCATCGCCGGCTGCAGCTGGGTATACTCGCCTGCATTGTGGGTATTTGTCTCTCCCTGGTACCAGGCAAATCCCTTGATCGCATAGGAGACAAGCGGAGCGATCATGGCATTGTACAATGCCGTGGGCGCATTTTGTGCGGAGAAGGCGGGGGCCGCTCCCCCCCAGTGATGCGGGACAAATACCGAACCGACCTTATATTCCCAGTTGCCTTTCAGATCGACGGTATCTCCTCCGGCAATGAGACAATAAGGTTTATCCGGAACGAATCCCCCCTTTCCAGCCGAATTGGTTACCCGTATAACGAAAAGATTCTTTCCCGGCCTGAGCAGGCCGGAAGGCACCGCATATCTCCGCTGCGGATACTGATACGTCGTATTGCCCACCTGCTTTCCATTGATGTACATCGCATCGGCATCCACGATCCTGCCCATAAAGATCTTTGCCTGCCGGTTGGTCATGGATGCCGGCACGTCTACCTCCCTCCGGTACCAAACGACGCCATCAAGGTTCCTCAATCCCTGGTCCTCCCAGAACCCGGGAACGCCGATCGGCCGCCATCCCCTGGGAACATAAGCAGGACTGGACCACAGCTCGGGTCCCGTCAACCCCTTATCCGCCGGCGTTGGCCCATCCGGCCGTTCACCCTCTCTCTTCCGGTGGAGATCGTTGATGTAAGCCGTGTCTTTATTCTTTTCGACGGATTTCATCAGATCCGGGAAATGGCTCAGTCCCGCCTCGCTCGTCCAAGCCTCGATAGGTGTCCCGCCAACACTCGCATTGAGTATGCCGATCGGCACATGATATTTCTCATACAGGTTCTTTGCAAAGAAATATGCCACGGCGGAAAACTCCAGCACATCTTCAGGGTTGGCGGACTTCCAAGAGCCAGCCGGCAGATCGTCCCGCGGACCCTGCAGATCGGTCAACGTCGCTATCCAGAATTGCCTTATCTCAGGATAATGTGCATCGGCGATCTCGTTCGCGTAACGTACGCTGTGCAATTTCATCTGATGCACCATATTGGATTGACCCGAACATAGCCAGACATCCCCGATCAGGATATCATGCAGGACGATCCGATTCTTTCCGCTTATCTCCATCGTATGAGGTCCGCCCGCCTTCATCGCCGGCAACCGCAGCGTCCACTTGCCGTCCTGTCCGGTGGCCGACCGATAGCTTTTCCCGTTGAAGGCGACGATCACCTGTTCTCCCTTCGCGGCCCACCCCCAAATGTTGATCGGCTTATCCCTTTGCAATATCATCCCATCACTGATCAGCTTCGGCAGCCGGATCTGGCCCGATGTCCAGCCTACAAAAAAGCAAAAAAGCGCACTCGTATAAATTTTTAATTGCATTTACTCTATTGACCGGGGGCTATTATACAGCCGTACCTTTTGAATTCCCCACTCCTCCGTCCCAAACCGGACATGACGCCCCTGGTGATCCTGATCGCCATTCATCCGCCGCCCCAACACCTCCCGGCCATCGATATATTCCACCTCGTCGCAGCTGGCAATATTACTCACCTTCCCCGGATCGGTATTGGCGAAGCTCGCCACAAAACCGGTCCCCGCAACAAGGAACTCATCTTCCCCGGTCTGGATGACCAACCCACCCGTAGCGCCCCAAAGGGAATCCTTTCCGCCACCCGCCCATGGCAGCGTATTATAATGCGCCAGCGTGATCGTATAATGTCCCATCCGGATCGAGGAGGTCCTGTTCCTGCCGTCAAAGATAAACCCATCCATATCCAGCCATTTCCGGCCGGTGATCACCGGCGAAAGCTGTTGTAAAAGATAATAACTTTTTCCCAATGGTGCGGAGGCTTCGGATTCCGACTCGATGGAGAACGGGGAAAATCCAAGGGCCTTATAATGTCCCACCACAAGGAACACCTTGGCGGCGACCGTCCGGTCAAACCGCATCTCGGGGATGAACAAAGGGTTCCGGTTCCGCACATAGAGATCGCACCAATACCGGGTATCCGGATTGTAGAAGTCGGGCGAAAGCCAGTCAATGGCCGGGGCAGCCGCCTGCCAGAGGTCCATCAGATGCGGCAACGGCCCCGCACTCGGATACTTCCCAGGTAAGACCCCGGGTCGCGGCAGCGCAGCATTGACATACATCGGCACATTATATTCCTTCTTCCCCGCAGCAGCGACGGCATTGGCATACCGGGCATAGTACCAGGCCTGGAAAAGCTCTTCAGTGGCAACGCCCTGGCCAAACACCTCCCCCCAGCTGCCGTCGGTCCTGCCGCCATTGGCGACCCAACGGGTCACCAGCTCAGGTACAAGGCGGTCGCGGTTCTTTTTCAGATACGCAGTTAGCTCGGCTGGGATCTTTGCCGCATAACGCGCGTTGGCGGCAGCAGAGACCTCCCTTGCCGTCGGTAACATGCCAATTTCATTTTCCACCTGAACGAGGATAACCGTATGTTTCGCCGCATCCACATCCCGAACATGTCTCATCAACGCGGCAAAAGCCTTCTTATCGGCCTCAAGCGTTTCCTTCCCGAACGCGGAAAATATTTCCTGGCTCCTTCCCGCGCTATCGGCCGTTCTCGGGAACCGCCTGGGATCGGTCTTCATCCACAACGGCGCATAACAGCTCATGCTGTTCTTCCAGGTCCCGAACCACAGCAGCACCAGTCTCAGCTCATGACGCGCAGCCTCATCGATCAGACTGTCGACAAGCCCAAAATTAAAATGGCCCTCGATAGGCTCCAGCAATTCCCAATACACCGGCGCAATAACGGTGTTGAGATGCATCCGCCGGAAATGGTCCCAATAAGGCCGGAGATAATCCATACTGGAAGCGCTGGAATTCCCCAGCTCGCCGCCAAGGATCAAAAAGGGCCGGTTGTCGATCATCAGCTGCGCGAAATCGCCCCTTCTGTCCAGCCGGATAGCCGGCGGCCCGGTTTGCGCTTTCGCAACCAGGCCACCGGTAAGGATCGAAAAAATGAGGACCGCCGCCCGACGTAAGATCATACTTGAAGATACTTAGTATCCGGGATTCTGGTACGCGGCTTTCACAGCCGCGCTGACTTGCATGGCATCCAATTGCCCCTGTGGGATCGGCCGCAACCAAAGGTTTGGCGTGATCGTGCGCGTAATGGTTTGTGGTGTGTGATCTCCATAAGTTTTGCCACAGATCTGGTAGGTCGTGGACAGGTTGGTCCACTGCTGCGTCCGGATCAGGTCATACCAGCGATAACCTTCCCCATAGTATTCCCGGGAACGTTCAGCCAGCAGATAATTGATATCGATCGTCGCCGGTGTGGCCGCGACCATGGCTGCGCTGTTATCCGCTATTTGGGTAGCATTGCTGGCATTGCTGAATTTCCATTTACCCGCCCTGGCACGGATGATATTCAGCAGGCCATAGGCAGTACCGTCATTCGCATAAGTGCCGGTTATTGCCGTGGTAGGAGCCCCTTCGATAGCCGCTTCGGCCGCGATAAAGAACAGCTCCGAGAACTTAGCGATATTCCAGGGCCGGGTGCTTGCCGAATTCGGATTCCCCAATCCCGTTCCGTTGTCCGTACGGTAGTTGCTGATCTTCCAAATGCCCGGGAACACGATCCTGCTGATCCCGCTCGGGTTGATCACAAAATCCGCCCGGCCCGGCAGGACCCCTGCCCCGACACTGCTCTTGTATATCGAGTTGGAATAATCGATGGTTCCGGCTGGCTCGTCATTCAGGAAGCTGAGGACGGCGTCGCCCGGATTGATAGGCATGAAGTTCGCGTTATACACGGGGCCGGTAATACCGGCTAAATTGTAGTCGCCCCGGTATACAGTCTGAAAGGTACCGTCATAGCGCGAATCATTGGTCTTATCGGCGAACGTATTGACAATGGCGCCGATCGTGGGGGCCATACGGATGAACGGCCGGCCATAACCCTGCAGCGATACCCGCTGGACGGCATTCACATTTTTCCAGGTTCCCGCCGTGCTGCTGCTCGTCGTAACCGGGTAGTTCCAGTTTTGCATCCAGTAGGAGAAATTATCGGGTGCGGCGCCGCTGCTGAAGGTCAGGCTGGCGCCATTGTATTGCTGGCTGTTTTGTGTATGGTCGGCATAGAGCATGCACTCGTTATTGCGGTCATTCGACCCGACATTCAGGTCATAAAACGTGGGTTGCAAACCATAAGGCCCCGGATTCTGGATAGCGCTTACCGCCGTCGTGTACGCCTGCTCGAAATAGTAGTTGGCATCATGTCCCGCCGGATCGTTTCGGCCGGAATCAGGGTAGGTTGGTATATTGTTCGGATTCTTCAGCCACCAGGCATAGGTCAGGTATGCCTTGGCCAGAAATAGCTGGGCCACCGGCTTGGTCACGGTGCCGGTCAACCTGGGGGTCATCGGCAAGTTATTCACCGCCGTCTGCAGGTCCGGGAAGATACATTTGGTGTACACCGACGGCACCGAATTGCGAACGGAACTGGGCGTGGGCTTGGTGTTGAATTGCAACAGACCCGCACCCAGGTCAAGGGACACGCCGCCAAAGGTCTGTACCAGCAAAAAATAATCGAAGGCCCGGAAGAAATTGGCTTCCGAGGTCAGCGCAACGCTGACGCCCGCCTGGGAACCATATTGGATGACACCGCTGGCCGTATTGATATTGGTGAAGCAGGTATTCCAGATCACGTCGGAGCGGCTGGTAGTGGAATTGAGCGGTCCCTGTCCCGTGAGATCCATCACAAGGAAGTTCTGATCGGCACTCTGACCATAGGTGGACTCATCCGTGCCGACTTCAAGGGTATTGTAATAATAGCCCTGGCCATAAATATATCGCAGATGGGCGTACATTTCCGTCAATCCCCCGACCACGCCGGTCTGCGTATTAAAAAAACCGGGCGTATAACTGCTGCGCGGCTGCTCCTGCAGCACCTTCTTGCATCCTCCCAGGAATAGTGCCGCCACCGCCATTCCAATCAACATTTTATTGAAAAGTATCCGTTTCATTATTGTAAAGATTTAAAAGTTTACATTAATACCGACTATATAGCTGCGCGTAGCAGGTGTGTTGAACCCTTGGGTCAGCAGGCGATGCTGATAGGTCGTCACCGCCTGGTACTGGTCACCGTACGAATTGGTCTCGGGATCCAACCCCGTTTGAGAATGATAGGGCGAGAATATGACAAAGGGGTTTTGCGCAGTGACATAAAGCCGGGCCTGGGAAATGCCGAATGGCTTCAACCACTTGGCGAAATTATAACCCAGGGTAATCGACCGCATTTTCAGATATGATCCACTGAAATAGCTTAACGTAGATGCATACGCCGGGTTGTCCCCGGTCATCTGGCCCCCCGGTTTGGGATATTTTGCATTGATATGGGTGGGCGTCCAATAGTCCACCTGGATGTTGTTCCGCCGGCCGCTCAGCAGGTTAAGATAGCCGGCCGGTCCATAGATCGTACTGATCAGGATGCCGCCGCTCTGGAAGATACCCACGGCCGACAGATCGAAGCCTTTGTAGGCAACTCGTGTGGTGAAGCCGCCGGTAAAATTCGGATCGGCATTCATCACCTGGCGGTCGTCCGGACTGATGGCCCTTGTCGGTACACCGTTGGACCCGTAACCGCCTGTGTACAACACTCTGATCGCCCCGACGTTTGCCCCCGGTTGCAAGGTATTCTCGTAACCGCTGGCGCTGTCCGCCGAAGTTTTCCATAATCCTACTTTCTTGTAATCATACACGACATTGACGGGATGTCCCACGAACCACCAATTGGTCTGGTCAGCCGTCACACCCGAGGCGAGTTTCGTGATCTTGTTCCGGTTCAAAGACATGTTAACGCCGAGATCCCAGGTCCAGCCGCTATGTGTTTTCAGGATAGTTCCGTCAAGCGCAAATTCGACGCCCTTGTTCTGCGTATTGCCGACATTGGCCGTATAGCTGCCCACACCCGAAGTCGGCGGCAAGGTTACGCTTTGCAGAAGACCGTTGGTCTTGGTTATATAATATTCGACCGTACCCGACAGCCGGTTGTTCAGCACCGTGAAGTCAACTCCATAGTTCCAGGTCTTCGAATATTCCCAGCCCAGCTGGGCGTTGGGCAACGTGGATACATAATAGCCTGTCGCATAGGTAGAGCCGAAGTTGTAGGGATTGGTGCTCAAAACTCCGAGCGTGGAATAAGGCGCAACCGACTGGTTGGAAGTTTCCCCGTAACCCACGCGCAGCTTCAGTAAATTGATAAACGTGGCGGCCTTCATAAACGATTCGTTGGCTACATTCCATCCGGCGGAGACAGCAGGATACGTGTGCCATTGATGCCCGGTGGCCAGGACCGAAGCTCCATCCGAACGAACGGTACCCGAGATC
>Ga0105239_10002354_pt1 | contig 24082 bp, 21 predicted proteins | sample KBSC44metaG_FD_92761 | JGI IMG/M metagenome (GOLD analysis project Ga0105239, IMG submission 92761) | Corn rhizosphere microbial communities from Kellogg Biological Station, Michigan, USA - KBS C4-4 metaG | ecosystem: Host-associated > Plants > Roots > Rhizosphere > Soil | place: Michigan, USA...
ACGAGGATCATCGGTGATGCGCCCATCATGGTGCAGGCGGTGGTCAATGAGAATGTGCCGCTGCTTGCGCGTTCTCCTGCGAAGGACGTCATGAAGCAGGTGTTCAGCGACCTGGATTCGGCCATCTACTATTTCAAGTCGCTGAGCGGGTTCTCGGTAAAGACCTATCCGTCGAAATACCGGTTTGCGTATGGCAGCGTGCAGGCTCTCCGATGTGACGCGAAGCTGTGGAGCGCCAAGGTATTGGGGGGAGGCGCCGCAGACTTCAATGATGCTATTGCGGCTGCTGCTGAAGTAGAGGCTTCAGGGCTGACGCTGAATACCGACTATAGCAAGGTTACTTCGACGCGTGCGGCCAGCAATTCAGAAGTGGCGCTGGCGGCATATTATCTGCGGGATGAGACGGGGGCGAACTATGCTCTGAATGCGTTGCCCTACCTGGTAGGCGGGGCGCAGGGGGCCGTCAATATCGACAGCCTGCCTTATGTCCAGACCACGACGAACGGGCAGGGGGCTTACCAGATGAGCCCGAAGTCGAAGGCCCTTTTCACCAATTCCAAAGACAAACGGATCCCGTATACCTGGGTTACCCAGCGAAATATCAACCCGACGACGAAGGATACCGTGAATGGCATTTCCTGGATCACCAGGTATGTCGGGACGAAATATGCGGATGACCGTGTGTCGGACAACGATATCATCATGTACCGTCTTGCCGATGTCTACCTGATGAAGGCGGAGGCATATGCCGGTCTGGGTAATACGACGGACGCTATTACCTATCTGAACAAGGTGCGGACCCGTGCGGGCACCGGCAACTATACGGGAGCGACGGATGAACCTTCGGTGGAGCTGGAGCTGCTGAATGAGCGGGGCCGGGAGCTGTTCTTCGAGAACAAGCGCTGGTATGATCTCGTACGTTTTCATTCGGCCGGAACTATCAATGTATATACCTATGTACCCAACCTGGTTGGTAAGACAACACCTCTTTACTGGCCATTAAATACTACCGTACTGGCGAATAACAGCAAGCTGGTCCAGACGCAAGGATATTAAAAATTGAACTATGAATAAAATTGAAGGATTGATCGCGGCGGCGTTTACCCCGTTCTATGAAGATGGCTCTATTAACACAGAAATGATTCCCCTACTGGTGAACAAGCTGGTTAAGGATGGCCTCAAAGGGATCTTTGTTTGCGGCAGCAATGGCGAGGGTCCGAACATGACCATCGAGGAGAGGAAATTCGTTGCCGCTGAATTTGTAAAGGCCGCCGCGGGCAGGCTGAAGATCATTGTACACGTTGGACACAGCAGCATTACCGAGGCGAGGGCACTTGCAGCGCATGCCGCGGAGATAAAGGCCGATGCCTTTTCGTCGGTGGCGGCTTTCTATTTCAAGCCTACCTCGGTCCAGAACCTCGTCAATTGTATGGGTGATATCGCCAGCGCTGCCCCGGATCTTCCTTTTTACTACTATCACATTCCGCACCTGACGGGGGTTGGCATGGATATGATCAAATTCCTGGAGCTGGCCGAAGGGACGATCCCTAACCTGGCCGGAATAAAATATACGGCCTCTACTTTACAGGAGTACCAGTCCTGTCTCAATTACAAGAAGGGGAAGTTTGACATCCTCTTTGGGGTGGACGAGATGCTGTTGCCGGCCCTGGCTGTGGGGGCCCGCGGCGCTATCGGCAGTACCTATACGTTTGCAGCACCGTTGTATATGGCGGTGATGGAGGCGTTCAGGAAGGGGGATATGAAGGCGGCGCGGGAGTCCCACGCCTATATGGTAGAGGTGATACGGGTCCTGCTGAAATATCCGCCCATTCCCGGTCAGAAGGCGATGATGAAGATGCTTGGCTGGGATCTCGGGCCGTGCCGGCTGCCGCTGGTGACTTTGAGCCAGGAAAATTTTGATCAATTTTATAATGAGCTGGCGGAGTTGTCTTTTTTTGAGAAATTGCCGGTAAAATCTCCCGAACTATGGCGGCAATGAGAAAATGGCTCGTACCCTTTTTTTTAATTATGACAATGAAGACTATGGGTCAGGATACGGCAGGTAAGGTCTATTTCGCCTGGAGTCAGGCCAGTCCGGTACCGGATGCCGACGGCTTTGCGGGCAGCTATGCGGGTGTCAGCAATGGTGCTCTGCTCGTCGCCGGGGGAGCGAATTTCCCCGGAGGAGGGCGTCCCTGGTCGGGGGGCGTGAAGACCTGGTATGATAAGATCTTTGTACTGGACCGGCCTGACGGGCAATGGAAGGAGGCTGGACGGCTTCCCCGTCCGATGGGATATGGGGTCTCGCTTACGTTTGGGGATGGTGTTGTTTGTATGGGTGGGGGGAATGCCGGTGGGAATTTTTCTGATGTGTTTATTTTGAGATATGTTGGGGGGAAGGTTTCGATAAGCTCTTTGCCTTCGATGCCGGCGCCGGTCATTAACGGGTGTGGGGTGATTGTGGGGAATATAGTGTATGTAGTGTCGGAAAATAATTTTTGGTGTTTGGATCTTGCAGCTTCGGTTAAAAAGTGGCAGGTGCTGCCGCAGTTGCCGGGTCCGTCGCGGATGCTGGCGGCCGCGGGGGCTTATGAAGACAAGGTGTATGTTTTTGGGGGTGTGCATCTGACGGCGGATGCTGTGCCTGTACGAGAGTATCTTCGCGATTGCTGGGAGTATGCTCCGGGTAAGGGATGGCGACGGATCGCCGATCTGCCCCATGCCCTGGCTGCCGCGCCGTCGCCGGCCTATAATGCAGGACAAAGCCACCTGATGCTGTTTGGCGGGGACGATGGCGCCCTTGCCTCGCAGGTGGCCGTATTGAAGGATGGCCATCCGGGTTTCAGGAAGGACGTTCTCGCGTACAATACGCTGACGGCCTCCTGGTCGGTGATGGGGACTGCTCCTTCCCCGGCGCCGGTGACCACGCCGCTGGTCATCTGGGACGGGAATATCGTCATTGCAGGGGGAGAGGCCCGGCCGGCTGTACGAACCAATAAGGTCCTGATCGCGTCTCCCAGTCAACCCTCCGGGAAATTTGGCGGATTGGATTGGACGGTCATTGCCCTGTATTTTGCCGTTATCATCGGGATCAGCGTATTCGTATCGAAGCATATGGGTTCTACGACAGGCGATTTTTTTCTTGGCGGCCAGAAGATACCCTGGTGGGCTGCGGGTCTAAGCATCTTCGGGTCTAAGTTAAGCGCGCTTACCTTTATCGCCATACCTGCAAAGGCCTATGCGACGGACTGGGTATATGTGATGAACAATGTTATGGTCCTGGCAATTGCGCCCGTCGTGACCTATTTTTATCTGCCTTATTTCAGGAAGCTCAAGCTTACCAGCGTGTATGAGTACCTGCAGATCCGGTTTGACCGCCGGGTCAAGCTGCTGGGGAGCTTTACCTTTATTGTCTTTCAGCTGAGCCGGTTGGGCGTCGTCGTGTATCTGCCGGCGCTGGTGCTGAGCACGGTGACCGGCATCAATATCTTTGCCTGTATCCTCGTCACGACGATCATCACTACGGCCTATAGCGTGGCCGGGGGTATCGAGGCTGTGGTCTGGACGGAGGTCATGCAGGTGTTCGTGCTGTTGGGCGGGGCGTTGGTGAGCTTCTTTTTTATCACGTCGCATACTTCGGGTGGGCTGGGAGGGTTTGTACGGGAAGCTTATGCCAATGACAAATTCAAGGTGGCGAACCTGGGCTGGAGCATATCGGAGCCCGTGCTCTGGGTGGTCGTCATCGGGACGCTGCTGACCAATTTAGTAACCTATACTTCTGACCAGGTCGTTGTCCAGCGCTATCTGACCACTCCTACGGAGAAGGAAGCGCGCCGGTCTGTTTATACCAATGCGGTGATGGTGATACCGGCTACCCTTATCTTCTTTGGGGTAGGTACCGCGCTATGGTATTTCTACCGGCATCATCCCGGCAACCTGAATCCCAATGGCCGGGTTGACGATGTTTTTCCGTGGTTCATATCCCAGCAGCTGCCGGCGGGTCTGTCCGGTCTTGTCATAGCGGGCCTGTTCGCGGCCACCATGTCTACGATCGGGTCGAGCATGAATTCTATTGCGACGGTGCTGACGACGGATTTTTATAAGACCTTTCGCAAGACGGCCACGGACAGGGAGTGTCTCCGTTTCGCCAAGAGATCGACGGTGATCCTCGGCGCGCTGGGCAGCCTGATCGCCATGTACCTCGTCTATTTGCAGAATGCCTCTATCTGGGACCAGTACCTGAAGATCATCGGGCTATTCGGCGGCTGTCTGGCCGGTATGTTTGCCGCGGGCATCTTCTTCCCGCGGATCAATAGTACGGGTATACTGGTTGGGTTTTTCGTCAGCTGTGTGGGGCTTTATTTTTTGCAGCGATCGGATGCGGTCAACTTCTTTTTATACCCGGTGTTTGCGGTGCTGGGGTGTTTGGTGATCGGGGGGATCTTTAGTTTTTTTAGTTCGGGGAAGGTGGTGGTGACGGCGGTGGTTTTGGTGTTGTTGGGAGGCTCGGTTTCCGCGCAGGCTTTTAATTATGTTTTTAAAAATGGCGATGACGGATACAAGTGTTTTCGCATACCTGCTATCGTAACGACGCCGAAGGGAACGGTACTCGCTTTTGCGGAGGCCCGAAAGAATAATTGCGGCGATGCGGGGGATATCGATATGGTCGTCAAGCGGTCCGAGGACGGGGGTAAGACCTGGAGCGCGCTCCAGGTGGTCTGGAATGACTCTACGAACACGTGTGGCAATCCCGCGCCGGTGGTCGATGAGACTACGGGAGCCATTGTGCTGCTCTCGACCTGGAATTTCGGGGCGGACAAGGAAAAGGTGATCAAGGACCGGACGGGGAAGGATGCCCGCCGGGTGTTTGTGCTGACGTCAGTGGATGAGGGGCATAGCTGGTCGTCCGCCCGGGAGATCACGGGTGAGGTAAAGGGCAGCGACTGGACCTGGTACGCTACGGGACCGGGAAGAGGGTTGCAGATCAGCAAGGGCAGGCACAAGGGGCGCCTGGTCATTCCCTGTAATCATGAAGAGGCGGCGACCAGGAATAATGCGTCTCATGTTATTTACTCCGATGATCATGGGGGGAGCTGGAAGCTGGGTGGCTCGGCGCAGGACAGCACGAATGAGGCGACGGTGGCTGAGCTGTCGAATGGTCGGCTAATGCTGAATATGCGTAATACGGGGCATAGCCGATACAGGCAGATTGCTGTCAGCCGGAATGGGGGTCGGAAGTGGTCGGCGCGTTCTCCCGATACGGCGTTGGTCGAGCCTGTTTGTGAGGGCAATCTTATCCGGTATCATTTTGCCGGAAAACCGGATCGTCTCATATTCTCCAACCCCGCCAGCAAGACGGCGAGGGTCGGAATGACGATCAGGGTCAGCTATGATGACGGCAGGACCTGGCCTTATAAGAAGGTGCTGTATGAAGGACCGTCGGCCTATTCCTGTCTGACGGTGCTGCCGGATGGAAACCTGGCTTGTTTGTATGAGGCGGGGTATCAGCGGCCCTATGAGGGGATCGTGTTAGAGGAAATTGATTTGAATAATCTGAAATGATATTTTGATTGCTTACACCTAAGACCTTGAAAGGGAACTGGGGCACGTTGTTGTTGCCCATCAATAAGGATGACAGTATTGACTATGGCCGGCTTTCGGTAGAGATCGGGCTGTTGATCGACGCCGGGCTGGATGGGATCTATTCGAATGGAACGGCCGGCGAATTTCACAATCAGACGGAAGCCGAATTTGACATGGTGCAGGAGGTTATGGCACAGAGATGCCGGGCGGCGGGGATGCCGTTCCAGATCGGCGCCAGTCATCCGAGTCCTGTTATATCATTGGAGAGGGTGAGGCGCTGTGTTGCGCTATCACCCGATGCGTTCCAGTTGATCCTGCCGGACTGGGTGGTGGCCTCGGATGAGGAGCAGGTGGAGTTTCTTGGGCGTATTGCGGAGGTTTCTGATGGCATACCCCTGGTGCTGTATAACCCGCCGCATGCCAAGCAGGTGTTGTCTCCCTCCGGGTTGAAGCGGCTTCGGAGTGCCGTTCTTTCGCTGATCGGCGTAAAGCTGGCTTCCGGCGATGCTTCCTGGTTTGCGGAGATGCGGGCGCTGGATATTGATATGTCGGTATTTGTTCCCGGTCATTTGCTGGCGACGGGTGTTCGTGAGCGTGTGGCGTCGGGGGCCTATTCTAATGTGGCCTGTCTCAGTCCGAAGGGGTCACAGGCATGGTGGCGCCTTATGTCTGCCGATCTGGATAAGGCGCTGGGGGTGCAGGAGCGTATATTGCAGTTCTTCGCGTCGTGCATCGTCCCGTTAAAGAATGCGGGATATTCCAATCCCGCGCTGGATAAATTCATGGCGGCGGTAGGCGGGTGGGGTGGTGTTGGAACGCGGCTGCGCTGGCCTTATAAATGGATCGATGAGAAGGAAGTGGCGGGGGCGAGGAAGGTGGCGATGAAACTTTTACCGGAATTTTATTAAATGTTATCTGATATGAAGAATAGAGTACTGTTGTTTTTCCTGTTGTTGAGTGGGGTGAGCGTTCGGGCTGAGGTTGTGCTGCCTGCTGTTATATCCGATAGTATGGTGCTGCAGCAAAAGTCGGACGTTGAATTATGGGGGTGGGCAAGGAAGGGCGCGAGGGTGGTGGTCGTTACCTCATGGAACAATAAGATGTATGGTGTGGTTGCCGGTGCTGACGGTGGCTGGAGGCTGATGGTTGGAACGCCTGCGGCCGGAGGACCACATAGCATTTCATTTGATGATGGGAAGAAAAAGGTGCTCCGGGACATTTTGATCGGGGAAGTATGGATATGTTCGGGGCAATCCAATATGGAGATGCCGGTAAAGGGTTTTGGTAACCAGCCGGTGTTGCATTCGACTGAGCTGTTGATGGATTCGCGTAATCCGCAGATACGTCTTTTCCGATTGGAAAGGGCTATGACGAGAAAGCCGGAGACTAATTGCAAGGCTACTTCCTGGGAGGAGGCGGGGCCTGTGCCTGTCGGGAATTTCAGCGCTGTTGGTTATCAGTATGCGAAGATATTGCAGGAGAAGCTGAAGGTTCCGGTGGGTATGATCATGACTACCTGGGGAGGCACTGTGGTCGAGGCGTGGATGGACAGGCATTCGCTGGAAGCTTTTCCGGATATAAAGGTTCTTTCTGAAGGCGATACCATGAAGATCAATAAGAACGAGCCGGCGGTGCTGTTCAATGCGATGGTCAACCCGCTGGTGGGATATGGGATCAGGGGTGTGATCTGGTATCAGGGGGAGCAGAACAGGCCGAATCCGCAGAGCTATGACCGTCTGCTGGCGGGGATGGTAAAGGAGTGGAGGGAGCTGTGGAAGAGAGGGGACTGGCCGTTCTATTATGTACAGATAGCGCCCTATGTTTACAATGATAAGCTGGGGCCGGCAGCTCCTTTGAGGGAAGCGCAGCAGAGGGCGTTGGCGCTGATACCGCGTTCGGGCATGGTGGTCAGCATGGATGCGGGGGAAGAGAAGACGATACATCCGGCCAATAAGACGGTGATCAGTGAGCGGCTGGCTTGCTGGGCGCTGGCCGATACGTATGGGTGGGAGGGGCTGCCGTATGCGAGTCCGGTTTATAAGGCAATGAAAGTTATTGGTGATACGGTTATGGTTAGTTTTGAAAACTCGCCGAATGGGCTGACGTCGTGGGGCAAGCCGATGGAGGATTTTGAGGTCGCGGGTGAGGACAGGCGGTTCTATCCTGCGCATGCGCGTATTGTCGCCCATGGAGTGCAGCTGGTATCGGATAGCGTGAAGGCGCCTGTGGCGGTGCGGTACGCGTACAGGAACTGGGTGGTGGGTGATCTGTATAATACAGAGGGGTTGCCGGTTGCGCCGTTCAGGACGGATAGTTGGTGATGGTCAGGCCTGTCGTCCTTAGTGACTATATCGGTCGTTCCGCCAGGGGTAGGCGGTGTTGGAGTATCCTCTTTCTTCCCAGAAGCCCAGTTTATTCTTTGCCAGGAATTCTATGCGGCTGATCCATTTTGATCCTTTCCAGGCATATAGCTGGGGTGTGATCATGCGGACGGGGCCGCCGTGTTCCTTTGGCAGGGGCTTGCCTTCATAGGTATGAACCAGGAGCACGTCTGGTTTGAGGGCTTCTTCCAGCGAGACATTGGTGGTATAGTCGTCGTAACCGTGACAAAGCAGGTGAGTGGCGGTGTCTTTGGGTTGGACGAGGGCTGCGAGGTCGAGCAGGCGGACGCCTTTCCAGTTCATGTCCAATTTGGACCAGGTGGTGACGCAGTGGAAGTCGGAAGTATCGTCAGTTTGAGGAAGGGCCATAAATTCTTCCCAGTTGAGGGTGGTGGGGTGTTCGACCTCGCCATCGATCGTGAGTCGCCAGTCTTTTAGTGCAATATCGGGTTGTATCCCCAGGTCGAGGACCGGCCATTTTATAGTGATGATCTGGCCGATCGGGACTACGGGCATGCCGTGGCGGTTGGGCTTTCCTGAGCCCATGGGGCGGTTGTCGGCTACGGAAGGGGTCTGCTTTATCTTTTCTTCGAAGCGGGCTTTTAGCTTCATGCGGGCTTCGACGACGCGGTTGAGTTTTTCAGATTCCATAGCATAAAGTTAACTAAAAGCCGGGATTTGGATCAGCAGGGTGGTGGCGGCTGCGGCTACCAGGGTGTTGAGGAAGTTGACGGTGTTGTTGGTGAGCTGGCCTTTTCGTTCGAAGAGGGCGCCGAGGAGGGAGTCGGTGAGGTTGCCGATGGTTCCCGCGAGGATAACGATGACGAAAGCGCCGTAGGGATGGGAAGGGGAGAGAGTGAATATGGCCGCGATGAGCGCCGAGCCGGCGATGCCAATTAGTGTTCCTTCTATGCTGATGACGCCGTCCTGTCCTTTTTCATCGGGTTTCCCTGTCAGGATGTTGACGTATTTTCGACCGTATACCATACCGAGCTCGGAAGACAGGGTGTCGGCCATGGCAGAGGACATGCTGCCGGCCATGGCCAGCTGTAAGAGGGTTTTTTGGGCCGGGAAGAGAATGGCTCCCAGGCCGGCCAGGGCGGCTACTCCTGCGTTGGCGAAGACCTGACCGGTGGTTCGCCGGGATTGGTGACCGGCGTTGGCGTGGACGGTCTGTTTGCGGCGTTTACCCCAGGACGTGGCAGCGGTGCCCAGGACAAAGAAGGCTGCAAGAATGGACAGGCTGGTGTACCCGCCGCCGGAGTAAATGACCCAGCCCAGGATGCCGCCGGTGATGGCGGCTGCCGGTGTCAGCCGTTGCAGCGCGATGCTGACGATGACACCTGTTATTATAAAGAGGAGGATGAGCCAGTCGCCGGTATCACTTAGGGACATATGGCCCTCCTGTTTCGCCCCAACCCCAGTGGGGCATGGGTTCCGTGTCGTTCACCGGATTTTCCGTCAGTTGTGAATTGATGACGGCGATGCGGCTGCCCCATTCGAGGTAGCCCACCAGCGAAGAGCGGAACTCGGGGTCGTCGGGGATGCCGATCTCGTCGGCGGTTGTCAGGAGCAGTTGTATCCAGCGCTGCCGCTTTTCGTTGTCCAGCATTTTCCCGATGTGGTGGGCGATCATGATGGCGTGGCTTCCTTTGTCTTCGCTGGTGTATTTGGTCGGGCCGCCAAAGACCTCGGCCACAAAATGTGCGACGTGTTTGGGGTGGTCCGCCGCCATGTTCCGGAATACCGGGCCGAGGAGGGGATCCTGCAGGACCTTGTCATAAAAGAGCCGAAAAAGGCGTTGAAGGGTCTCTTCGCCGCCAGCCCATTCGTACAAAGTCGGAATATTTTTTTCCATAGAAGTGATTTTTATCAGAATAGTGCTTTTTGCGTTTGTCCGTCATCGTTGCCCAGCGGGGGCAGGTCGGTGTAGGCGAAGGGGGCGCATTTGGGTTGTCCGTCGGGACGTGGTGTCCGTCCGCGGATGCTGAAGACCGGGTTGGTGACCAGCTGGTCGGGGGGCATCTCGTAGGAGAGGATGCGGGCGATGCCGTCGTCGCTAAGATCGGGTTGCAGCCATTCCAGCTCCATCTCCTTCGGGAGGAAAAGGGGCATGCGGAAGGCGTTGTCTCCGCTGTTGTGGATCTGGCGCATGACGGGGTTGGCCGCACGGGTGATCAGGGTGAACATTCCGCGCATCTCGCCTGTCTCGGGGTCGGAGGGCGTCTTTGTATTATAGTGATAGAGTCCGGGTATGCAGAACATCGGCCGGTCTTTTAGTTCGATATGATAGGGGACCTTGTTCTTCCAGCCCTTGATCTCCCGGTGCTCGTAGATGCCGGTGACAGGGATAAGGCAGCGGGTCTTGCGGATGCGGTGCCAGAATGAGCGCTTGTCTTCGAGTATCTTTTCGCTGCGGGCGTTCACCATCGATCTGCGCATGGCCTTGACCTTTTCGGGGGTGTCCATGTATTCGGGGATGATCCCCCATTCGAAGTATTTTCTATGGTAGCGGCCATTCTCAACCGTGATCACGGGATAGCGGCTGTGGCCGAGGGCCATGAAGTGGATGCCCATGTCGAGGTCAAAGTTGATGTCGCCGTCGTGGATAAGGTCGGGAAAATAGTTGTCGATTAGCTGTAAGGCTGAATAATATGAGATGTCAAGGCACATATTAGAATTTTTCGATCAGGTCAAATGGTATGGTATCGTCTTCTCCGTCGTAGGTGAATTTAAGAAAAAATTGTCCGAACTCTTCGAAGAGTCCGATCTCGATCTTTTCTCCGGCTTTCTGGGGTATCCATGCGGGGTGGTGGGTTCGGATATAGTGCCTCATCTTCTGCTGATAGTTGTCGGGTGGCTTCCATTCCACGCCTTTTCTTGCGGCGTAGAACGTTCTATATCCGGTGGGCTGCCGGGCGGCGATGGCCAGTCTGTCGCGGTGCTCCTGCAGACTGGCGTCGTAGAGGAAGGCATGTTTGTCCTTTTCGATGGCCTTCAGGTGCGTGCGGGCGCTTGCCTCCTCTTCGTCGGGGTAGGACCGGATCAAGATGGCGGCTCTGAGGCTTGCCGTCATTCCCCTGACATAGGTCTGCCGGACGAACCAGCGTTTGCCTTTTTTGAGCTCGTCCTCCAAAAGGCCAGTGGACAATAGAGGCAACGGGTTGTACATGGGTTGTAAGGTACGAAAAAAGCCGTCTCAGCGGAGACGGCTATGGTCAGGTCTTTTAAGGTCTAAGATTGCAAAAAAAAAGGAAAGGTTCAGGCAATGGTTATGGTTGGTATTCAGGACAGTGTTTTTTTGCTCTTTTGGTTATCATCTTCAAAGTAAGGTGAAAAAATGAGTTATAGCTGCTGATGGTCCCATACATTCCGTTAATTGGCCCTGGTTATACTGTTAGCTGGTCTCATTTTTACTGCGGGCTGGCCCCTTTTTGTCTTTTTTGTGGTCTACGCGGATGTGGGTCACGCGGGGGACGCTGGTGTCACTGTTGTCGCTGGTATCGTCGGGGCCGGGTGTGTTGCTCTCGATCGGATGCCTACTTTTTCGATATGGGTTACTTCGATGTTGATGGCCCCGAATTCTTCGGTCACTTTTCCGGTGATCCTGTGGAAGCCTGCGCGGGGAGGATGGGCTGCGTGGATCGGGGGGAAGTGGACGGTGTCTAGCCAGTCTTTGTTGGCGTCGAGGAAGGTTCCAAAGCTCATCGTCTCTCCTTTGACCGTTCGAACCGGTTTGTGTGTGACGTGGTAGCCGAGGGTGGTGATGGTCTTGCCAATGTGCGCGGGCAGGTCGCGGGCGGGAATATATCTTGACGGGTCGTCGTCGATGAGGGTAAAGGGATCTGCTACGGGGAAGCCCAGCAGCTCGATGTCGTCGTACCAGTCTTCCAATGGATATGCGGCCAGGTCTGGTAGGGTGAAGGAGACCGGCGCTTCTTTGAACAGGGGTGGGGCGACGGGACAGGTCTCCCGGGTTCTCTTCTGCAGGAAGTCGCCTTCCCAGAGCAGCTCTTTTTTGCTTTTCCCGGTGAATTGAAGGGCTCCTGTCCGGATCAGGATGTCCAGCTGTTCGGGTTTGGCTGCGGTCCTCTCGATAAAGTCGATCAGGCCGGTGTAGGGGCCGCTGCGGTTGCGCCCGGAGATGATCGAATAGGCGAAGGCCTGTTCGAGTCCTTTTACGTGGACGAAGCCGACATAAGCATCTCTGCCGTATATGTTCGTGTGGTAGTCACTGTTATTGACGCAGGGGCGGTGGACCGTGGCGCCGCTCTTCATCAGCTCATAGAAATAAAGCTCCCGGCTATAAAATCCGCCAAAATTGTTGATCACGGAAACAGCAAATTCAATGGGGAAGTGGGTTTTCAGATACAGGCTTTGATAGCTTTCGACGGCATAGCTCGCGGAATGCGCCTTGCAAAAACTATACTCCGCAAAGCCCTCGATCTGCTGCCAGATATCTTCCACGGCCGTTGGCGGATAGCCCAGGGATTCGCAGTTGGAGAAGAACTTTTGCCGGAGGGCGGGAAGGTGTCCCTTACCCCTGTATTTAGGGTTGATCGCCCGGCGGAGGAGGTCGGCGTCGGCCATGTCCAGGCCGGCCCATTCGTGCGCCATCTGGATGACCTGTTCCTGATAGATCATCACGCCATAGGTGGAGCCCAGTATCTCCTTTATCCCGGGATGGGCATATTCGAACTTGCCGGGGTTGTGATGCCGGTAAATATACTGCTGCATCATCCCGCTGCTTCCGACGCCGGGACGGATGATGGAGCTGGCTGCCACCAGCGTCTCGTAGTTGTCACAATGCAATTTTTTTATCAGCTGCCGCATAGCGGGGGACTCGATATAGAAGCAGCCGATCGTGTTGCCGCTGCGCAGCTGCTGCCGTATCAGCGGGTCTTTCCTGAACGTCTCTGTCTCGTGGATGTCGATATCGATCCGTCTGTTTTGTTTGACGAGGTCAACGCATTCCCTTATATGTCCAAGGCCCCGCTGGCTAAGGACGTCTAATTTGTGCAGGCTAATGTTCTCGGCGACGAACATGTCCATCATCGTCGTGGGAAATCCTTTTGGCGGCAGGTGTACGGCGCAATAGCAGGCGATGGGCTCTTCGGAGATCAGTATGCCTCCGGGGTGGATGCTCTGGCTCGAGGGGAAGTTTTGCAGCAGCCGTCCAGACTGGAAGATAAGCCGGTGTATCCTGTCTTCGCCGTGGTAGCCTTTTGCCGCCAGCTGGTCGATCTCTTCTTTTGGGAGCCCAAAGACCTTGCCGAGCTCGCGGATCGTGGCGTTGTACTGAAATGTAGGGTACATGCCCAGCAGGGCGGTGTGTTTTTGGCCATAACGTTTGAGCATATAGTCGATGACCTCGTCGCGGTCGCGGTAGGAGAAGTCGATGTCAAAATCGGGTGGGCTTGGCCGGTGGGGGTTGAGGAAACGTTCGAAATAGAGATCGAGCTCTATTGGGTCAACGTCTGTTATACGAAGGCAATAGGCCACGAGGGAGTTGGCGCCGCTGCCGCGGCCAACGTGGTAGAAGCCGCGTCCTTCGGCGTAGCGGATCATGTCCCAGGTGATCAGGAAATAAGCCGTAAATCCCAGCTCGTGGATGATGCGCAGCTCTTTGCTGAGCCGGTCCCGGTGGTCGCTATCGGTGCCATACCTGCGGCGAAAGCCTTCGCGGGCGAGCTTTTCCAGCAATATCCGGTCGTCTTCGCGGCTAGCGGAGTATAATTTCTTGTTCTTGTGCTGTTTAAGATCCATTTTGATCGAGCAGGCGTCGAAGAGGCGATAGGTATTGGTGATCAGGAAGGGGTATTGCCGGAAGGCGGTGAGGATGTCTACCTGCGGAAGAAGATATTCCTGGTCTCCGGCAAGGTCGTCCGGCGGTAGTTTGGTCAGCAGGGTATTGCGATCGATGGCCCGCAGCAGGCGGTGCAGGTTGTAGTACGTCTTGTTCTGGAAGGTCACGGGCTGGCGGATAATGAACTTGTCCCTGTAGGCTGACAGCGGTTGCCGGAGCAATTTTCCTGCTTCAGCGGGCCGTATCCCGATGCGCTCGTTTTCCAGGAGATCGTGGGGCATTTTGGACCCGAGGGGATAGACGATAAAACCGTCGGAGGGATTGGTAAAAACGGGTGCGAGCGTGGCGCAGTCTGGAAACGGCCGCTGCTTTAGCTGGTGCTTGGACAGGAACTCATTGATCTCTCTGAATCCGTGATCGTTTGCCGCTAACAAGATGTATAGTAATTTATTATCATTCCTTATTTCCGCGCCCAGAATGGGTTTGATATCCTGATCGCGGCAATATTGGACAAAATCCCAGGCGTCACAGGTGGTGTTGATATTTGTCAGCGCCATTGTGGTCAGCCCCTCCTCTGCCGCTGCGTTGACGAGCTCGGTGGTCGGGAAGGTGCCGTACTTAAAACTAAAATAGGTTTTGCCGAAGTGCATGGTTAGCTATTGTGGAAACAAAAGTAGGGTATACTAAACTTTTTAGTTTGTAAAATGCTAATGATTTTAGTAATTTTGAGGGTTGGAACGCTTTTTGTGAACCGCGACAGAATTATTGCCAGTACTGCTTTTTGTGGTTGTTGATAGGGAAAAAGTGGGAGCAGGTAAAAGAAAAAATGGGAGTGAGAAACTAAAGAAATGGGCAAGATGCAGGGACGGAATGAGGTGGCGAAAAAGTCAAAACAGGTGTAACCAAGCCGGCAAGCGGAAATTTCATTTTTCTTTGACGCTATGATCAAGCGAGACGAGCGATATACAATTGTCAGGACCATGTACGAGGCCGGTCATGTCGCGTCGTTCAACGACATTTTCAAATACATACCGAAAACTGTCGTTGCCAACGATCTGGGGAAGAAGGTGGACCGGTTCAACAAGCTAATGGAAAAGGTCGAAAGATTTACTCTCGAGGAGGTCTATATGATCGGCAATTTTTTAGGGCTTACCGAAGAGCAGATCTATGACCTGGTGCGGGCTGAGTACGTCAATAGCAAGGGTAAGATCAAAAAAACGAAAAAGTCCTGATCGTGTGATCCAGGAGCGATTCAACCAGACCATCGAACTTATCCAGCGGAAGGGGCAGTATTTTTCCTGTCTTTCGCGCCTTTTGGACGTCTACCGGTCAGGCGTACTCGTCTTCTCTTTTTTCAACAAACCATCGAGGGGGAATAGCCGACAGAATGTGTTGGCGGCTTATGAGTTGAGGGCTAAGCTTGTGAGGGGACCTGACGCCGGTTTCGGGTCGTTGCTGGAGGAGCTGAAAAGAACGGCGTATAGTCATATCTGTATCTCGGTATTTATAACGGAAGCAGGAACATTTACCGTCTTTTCGGATTTTAGCCGGGAAGACCTGATCGGGGCACTGCATACACCGGAGGCGCCCGGGGAGGTTCCGCTATTCAGTCATCTTTTTATGAACGGGGAGCTATTATCAAGGGAGAGAGATTGAGACGACGACTTTTCCTTCTACGGTCTTGTTCTGAATTGCTGTGTATGCGTCGTCGATAGTATCCATCGTATAAATAGCAGGATCGAGCACTGGCCTTAGCTGGCCGGCTTCGGCCAGGGTAGCTGCTTCCCTCAGGATATCGCCGTGGTGGGCGCGTCCGCGGCCGGTGATCAGGGGAAGCAGGGTAAATACACCTGAGTAGGTCGCTCCGCGGAAAGAGAGGGGCGCGAGGTTATGTGCGCCCCAGCCGAGGATGCTGACCACGTGGCCCTGATATGTTCTGGCGGCTTTGAAAGAATTGTCCAGCGTCTCTCCGCCGATGGTGTCATAGATGATATCGAATCCTTCTCCGCCGGTGTAGGCTTTTACGTATTCTTCAACGGAGAGGTGGGCATAGTCGATTGGTTTGGCTCCTAATTTTTGTGCCAGGGCGTGCTGGGATGATTTAACTGTCGTGAAGACTTCTGCTCCCCTGGCTTTGGCGAGCTGTATGGCGATATGACCGACGCCGCCTGCGCCGCCGTGCACCAATACCTTCTTACCCGCGCTGACGCCTGCTCTGTCCACCAATCCTTCCCAGGCGGTGATAAAGATCAGAGGCAGGGCTGCGGCTTCCTGCATGGTCAGGTTAGCGGGTTTTTTGGCCAGAAGCCTGGCGTCTACTGCGGCATATTCGGCCAGGGAGCCCTGTACCCCTGCGACGCCACCCGTCATGCCGTAGACCTCGTCGCCGGGAGCGAATGCTGTGACGCCTTCTCCATTTGCTGTGACTACGCCCGCCATGTCAATACCCAGTATGGCAGGCAGGGCTACCCTGGCATGGGCGGCCTGACCTGCTTTTATCTTGAGATCGAGCGGGTTGACGCCGCTGGCCAATATTTTCACCAGTACCTCTCCTTTTTTAGGTTGGGGTCGGGGAAGGTCTGCTATTTTGTAGGGCGCGCCGAATGTTGTCAGGACGAGTGCTTTCATGATCTTGTATTTCTGTTGCAAAGTTCGGGTAGAACGCGGAGGACGAGTTGTACCTTTTCGGTTTTTTGGGGTAAGATTGGATGTTTTTGCGGCTGGATTTTGCGGGAAGGGATTTTCTTGTTTACTTTGTAACTCAAAGTACTTTTTTATGACAAGTAAAGAAAAACAGATGAAGGGGATCCGCCGGTGGATCGTCTTTTTCATCATAGCGTTGGTGTTTAGCGGTGTGACCGCTTTTGCGCTGGAGACGGAATTGGGATGGTTGCTGGATCACTGGCCGGGTGGAGGTGACCTGGATGGGAGAGGGATGCGCGGTTGGGTAGGGGAGGTTTATGGTGCGTTGAGGGAGACCAATGTCCGCTGGCCGTACCTGGCTTACGGGTATGACTGGCTGGCTTTTGCGCACCTGGTCATTGCAGTGGCTTTTATTGGTCCTTTGATCGATCCGGTGAGAAACAAATGGGTGGTCCTGTTTGGGATGATCGCGTGCGTTATGGTATTTCCGCTGGCGTTCATAGCGGGTGCTGTCAGGGGGATCCCGATCTATTGGCGACTGATCGATTGTTCGTTTGGTGTGGTGGGGCTGGCGCCGCTGGGAGTTTGTTATTATAAGATCGGGTTGTTGGAAAAGGATGGTGACTTTTTGTAGATAAGATTTTGTTTTTTTGATCAATCTGTTTTTTTCGGCGTTGAGCGGAAAGAGAGAACCCGGAATGGGTAGAAAGGGGAAAATTTAAAAATTGCGATGAGCAAAAATCGAGGTCAGCCCCGGCGGGACAAGGCTGGCTGCCATGGCCCGGGGGCTGAATCTCTCTGAAATAGATATGGCTCCTGACGAACCCATGAATGCTATGCTCCGGAAGGCCGTCAAAGGCGAGGGAGTCAGAGTGCCGGAGCCCTTGTGGGCTGCGTTTGTGAATACTGAGAAGAAATCCGGGGATGACTGATCTTTTTATGCCAGTAGTAATAAGAAAGTATCCCGAAAACGACCCATATGAGTAAGGTAAGCATCAACGGATCAAATTTACCCGCGGCGGCTATGCCCGAATATATCGCGCCTGCCAGATCGAAGAACAGACCGGCGTAGGCCCATTCTTTGACCCTGTAGAGGTTCGGGGTCAGAATAGCGATGACGCCCAGGATCTTGGCAATGCTGATGAATTGAATGAAATAGACCGGGAAGCCCATCCCGTCGTGCATGATTTTGATGGTATCGGCAGTGGGTTGTACGCCGCCCAGCGAGGCAAACAACATGAGCGCAGCAAAAATGATAGTGAAGACCCAGTACAGGATGTTGATAGTCGTTGGTTTCATGTTCTGTTATTTTTTTGTTTGAAAGTTGATCATCCAGTTGATACCATATTTGTCTGAGAACTCGCCGAAATAGGAGCCAAAGAACATATCCTTCAGAGGCATCGTTATATTTCCACCCTCGGATAACTCGTTGAAGAGCCGGGTGGCCTCGTCCCGGGTCGGCGGTTCAATGCAGATGTGCATGTTGTTGCCCTGTACCAGGGTGAATCCCATTTCTTTTGGGGCGTCTGTTCCCATCAGGACGTGGTTGCCGGTGATGGGCAGCTCGACGTGCAGCACCATTTTCTTTATGACATCGGCGATGGGTGGGTGATCGGCATCTGCCGGCAGGTCGCCGAAGTGCTGGATACCTTTGCCGGAGAATTCAGTTTTAAAGACGGACCGGTAGAATTTGAACGCTTCTTCTGTATTGCCGGGGAAGTTGAGATAGGTGCAGACCCGGGCAGTATTGTCCAGTCTGAGCTCGCCCCTGAGCTTGAACCGGGCCGCGAGGTATTGGTCGAGATTTTCAAGCGCCATTGTAAATCCTTCCTTAAAGCCGAGTTCGATAATTTTTTCGAGGTCGGCGAGGCTGTTGTATTTTATGATGATGCTGACCGCGGTAGTTTCTGCCTGGGCCACCCGGAAATTGACGTTCCATAATGACCGTGGAAATTCTGTGTTGACGATGCCGTTCTCGTCGCAGAAGGCGTCCAGCCCCGAAAAACTGCTCTTTTGGGCGATCTGTTTGAAATCCGACCTGCACCAATGGGCGATGTTTTCGGGAGAGAGCATTGCATAGAGCCAGAAGCCACCTTTCCGGAAGTCCATCGACTTTGTCCTGGTCTGATATGGTTTTGGCGCCCACCAGAGGTCAAGCAGCTCGGGTTTTGTCCAGGCATCCCAGACCAGGTCGAGGTCGGCGGCAAACTCCCTTTGGACGTCGATCGTGTTCTTTTCTTTGTCGACCTTAAAGTCAAATTGCAGGTGAGGATTCATTTTTTATTGTTTTTAAGCTTTGATAATACGTCATCCAGCTGGTGGAACCGGCTTTCCCAGATCTTTCTGAACTGGTCGAGCCATTTGTCGATATCCTTCATTTTTTCGATTTGTAGTTGGTAATAGATCTCCCGGCCCTGTTGTGTCTTTGTCAGCAGCTCGCATTCGGACAAAATGCGCAGGTGCTTTGATACAGACTGTCGGGTCGAATCAAAATGTTCGGCAATGGCGTTGGGTGTCATGGCCTGCAGGGCGATCAGCGCGATGATGGCTCTTCTGGTCGGGTCTGCGATTGCCTGGAAAACGTCTCGTCTCATGTTGTCAAATTTTAATTAAGAAGCCATTCGGTTGCAAATATAAGCGCAGCCATTCGGTTTCGCAAATTTTTTTTTCGGTTCGTCCCTTCGGGGGTTATTTTACCCTGTAAAATTCCAGAGTTCTGTCTATAATGGGAGACACCTCGGAGAAGTTGTGTACGAGTTCTGCGACGTCTTTTTGCAGGGTGGGAGGTTCAGGTCTTTCCAGCCCTGCATCAGGGTTAGCGGTCCGTAATGATCACGGGGTTGGTTCGACCATTCGGGTTTAAAGGCTTTGACGGCGGCGGAATTCAGGACGAGGCCCACAAAGAATTGGATATGGGGATCAAATTGTGTCCTGTCGATCAGGCCTGCAGCGGATTGAAATTCGGTCAGATAAAAGTCCAGGCTCATTTGTGGGGATGGTTTTGTCGCGGCCCGGCAAAGATCAAAAATAGAACTTAATTTTGCATAAATTTCGTTTAATGAAGGCAGCAAAACGTCCGGAGTCTGAATTGCCTGTTCTGTCCAGGGCCCGGCTTGAGCAGGAGAGAAGGATGTTGCTTGACCTGGGGAACGATATTACGTGCGTCCGGGATAAGAGTGATCTTCTGAGGCTTTTCTCGAAGAGGATCAAGAGCCTGTTCTACTTTACGCATACGATAGTTACCCTGATCGACTATAAGGACGAATACTATTATCCATTCCTGTTGGATAAGGAGAATTCTCCGATCGGGTATCACGCGTTGTATGAACAGCTGGTGGCTTCCCGATTCACCTTGAACGAACCTTTTATACAGGGGGTATTGCATGCGGAAGGTCCCCTCTTTTTTCAGCTGGCGGATGTAATGGACAAGCCTGGAAGCCCGGTCTTCCTCAGGGCCAACTATGAGAAGGGCGTAAAGGAAGTATTGATGACCAGGCTTATGAAGGAAGGCAAGGCGATGGGGTTTATTCATATCTATTCGGACAGGCCCGGGAGCTTTACCGATGAGTTCAGGAGTGTCATGAAGGGTATTGCCCCCCAGCTGTCGGGCGCCGTCGCCAACATCATCAAGAATGAGGAGATCCTCAGCAAGGAAAAGGAAAAGTCCTTTTTGCTCGACCTTAGCATGGGCCTTGCGGGTGTCCGAACCAGGGAGGAGCTTGGCATTGCGGTCAGGGCCTCTCTTGGCAAGCTCAATCCCTTGCGGGGGTATGTCATCCGAAAGATCAACGACGACGGGACTACGGTGAGTGATCTGGATGAGCTGGTCGTGGGGCGGTTTCCGATAAATGACGGACTGCAGAACCGGGTGCTGGACAGCACTATTCCTTTACTCTTCAATATAGACCGGGAACTACAGCGCGGCATTACTTCCGGCTATCTGCAGAACTGGAAGCGGATGGGGTTTTCCAATTTCGTAGGGATACGATTGCGCAATGGGGAGACGAACCTGGGTGTCATGTGGCTGGGTATCGAGGAGATCAATATTCAGCTGTTACAGGGCATTACCAGCCAGATATCCATCGCCATGGCCAATATCATGGCCAATGAGCAGGTGACCAGGAAACAGGAAGAGCAGGCCTTTCTGCTGGATTTCAGCAATGATATCGCGCGGATAAGGACCAAGCCTGACTTGCAGGCGGCTATTTCCAGGGTCCTCGACAGGGCCCTGCATACCAAACTGGCCATGATCCGGGTGATCGCCGAGGACGGCATTCACGTTGAGCCGTTCATGTTCGACAAGACGTTGTTCGGTAACGCGGGAGTGAGTTTCGACAAGATGTCGACCGCCAGGATCACGGTTGAGGAGCCCTATACATCCCGGGTACTGGCCAGCGAGGATGGAATGATGTTCAATGTGGAAGAAGAATTGAGGAGCGGGAATGCCTATGCGAAGCTTTGGAAGACCACGGGATTGAAGAATATGTATGGCCTGCCATTGCGGGCGGGGGATAAGAATATCGGCACTATCTGGCTGCTGGCGGACCGCCTGAGCAAGCTGATGCTGAAGGGCATTTGTTCACAGATATCAATTGCCATCGCCAATATACAGGCCAATGAAAAGCTGCTTGACTATAAGAAGAAGCTGGAAGTAGAGAATGCCTATTTGAAAGAGCAGATCGGGACCATCTATAATTTTTCTGAGATCATCGGCAGCGGCAAGGCTATGCGGGAAGTGTACCGCCTGATGTCCCTGGTTGCGGAATCCAATACCACTGTGCTGATCCTGGGTGAAACGGGGACCGGCAAGGAGCTGATCGCCCGGGCCATCCACAATGCGTCGCCACGCAGGGACAAGCTGATGATAAAGGTCAACTGCGCCGCGCTGCCTGCCAGTCTTATTGAAAGCGAGCTGTTCGGTCATGAGCGGGGCGCTTTTACGGGCGCTATCGACCGGCGTATCGGCAAGTTCGAGCTGGCCGATCATAGCACGCTATTCCTGGACGAGATCGGGGAGATGCCGCTGGAAGCACAGGTAAAACTGCTGCGGGTGATACAGGAGCGCGAACTAGAGCGGGTAGGGGGAAAGCAGACGATAAGGGTCGACGTTCGGCTGATCGCGGCGACCAACCGGGACCTGGAGCAGGAAGTAAAGGCGGGGCGATTTAGGGAAGACCTGTATTACCGGCTGAATGTATTTCCCATCCCGCTGCCTCCGCTGCGCGAGCGGCAGGACGACATCGAGCCACTTGCGAATTTTTTCGTCGCGAAATACAGCCGGAATGCGGGCAAGACGATCCGGAAGACCGCGCCAAAAGTGATACAGCAATTGCGCAGCTATACCTGGCCGGGCAATGTTCGGGAGCTTGAGCATCTGATCGAACGCAGTGTCCTGCTGGCTGAGGGCGATACGCTGGAGGAGGTGTATATCCCCCGAAGTTCCATTGCAGAAAAACAGGGGCCTGCCCATCTTGCCAACCGTTCGCTGGAGGAAGTCGAGCGCAGCTATATCATCGAGGTATTACGACGTTGCGCGGGAAAGATATCCGGCGCCGGCGGAGCCGCCGAGATATTACGGTTACCGGGTAACACCCTTCATTCCAAGATGAAGAAACTTGGCATCGGCAAGGCCGATTATTTTACTTCTAAATAACTACCAGGCTCTCCCTTTATACGGTGAGTAAAATCAGCTTTTCACTAAATACAGTGAATAATAACCTCCTATATTCTTCATAGATTGTTGGTTTTTAATTGTTTGAGTTTTTGGCATTCCCTTGGCCCTTCAGGATATGAAAACAAAAACGTCAAATTATGAAAATCGTAGTCATTGGAGGCACGGGCCTCATAGGAACCAAAGTCGTCGCCAAGCTTCGTCAGCTGGGGCATCAGGTAACGGCGGCCTCTCCGAACACGGGTATCAACACGCTCACGGGGGAGGGTTTGGCTGAAGCCCTGACCAATACAGATGTGGTAGTAGACCTTGCCAATTCTCCGTCCTGGGAGGATAAGGCCGTTATGGAATTCTTTCAGACGGCGGGTCACAATCTGCTGACGGCGGAGATCAATGCCGGCGTAAAGCATCACGTCGCGCTTTCTATCGTGGGAGTCGATCAGATGCAGGACAGCGGCTATATGCGGGCCAAGCTTGTCCAGGAAGACCTGATCCGGAAGTCCGGGGTGCCGTACACTATTATCCGGAGCACGCAGTTCCTGGAATTCATCAAAGGGATCGCGGATCAGGCTACGGAGGGGAATATCGTACATATTTCGAATGTTGAGTTCCAGCCTATCGCTGCAGAGAATGTAGCCACCTTTGTGACCGAAGCAGCGGTGAAGCCGCCTGTCAACGGAATAACGGAGATAGCCGGGCCGGATCGTATGCCCATGCCTGAGTTTGTGACTCGTTATCTCAAGGCCACGAATGACCCGCGTAAGGTCTTACCGAACGACCATGGCAATTATTATGGCGCACAGATCAACGATACTTCGCTAGTACCGGCCGGCCAGGCAAGGCTGGGCTCCATCAGTCTGGAAGCATGGCTGAGCGCTCAGGTTCAGCATGCTTAGAGCCGGATGGCCTGCTGGCTGTTGAAACGAAGATGACGGGTGACAGTTTGCCGAGGCGGTTGTAACGAGCATGCACTTTCCACCTGTTCGTGCACCAGGATAGCTCTACGCCGGCGTATTATCCATACGAAGACCGGTCAACAACACGGCAAGTCAACAGGCAGCAGGCCAATGCCTTACACCATAAAAACTGGAAATCATGAAATTTTTCTTCTTACATCCATTCAAGGTCAGGCTTGAGGAAGAACATCCGCTGGTTGCGCTTCATGAGACTCCTGATCAAAACACCAGTGAAGGGGGTGAGTTTATCGACGACGCCTTACGGATGGAAGATATGGCGCCGACCCCTGGTGAAGACAGCGTTGCGGCCGGGAGTCCGGAGAAGCTATTATAGTGAGGGACTTTAAAACCAAATAGTATGAAAACATGTGCGTCACTTGCCGAAGCGATGGCCGATCTCAGGGGCAGAGGTTATGAAGAAGACTTTGACATAGAACATTTTGGTCTTTATTCCGGCGACGATCAGGACATGCAGGAAGATCCGCAGGACTTCCGTGTCGATGAGGTTATCCTGATCGAGGAGTGCTCCAGACCGAATAACAACACTGTCGTATATGCCGTCACCTATATTACAGGCATAAAGGGCGTCGTGATAGGCGAACACGAGGCCAATTCGTCGTTGCCCCGTTAATCAGCAATTTTATGACACAGTCAGAAAGCTACATTGTCCGGGTTTTGCCGGGTAGGTGGGGGGAGATAAAAAGCGATATGCTGATAGAACAGTTCAGCGCGATCTTCAGCAGCTGGCCGGTCATTGAATTTCCGGATTGGGCCGGGGTTAGCAATGCTTCCGACTTCTGGGATGGACTGTACAAGGATGTGGTCAAGCCACTTAAGAAGCGGGATATTCAGTTCATCTTTCATCTGGGCGATGTTTCGAAGAAGCGCTCCTTCGAGATAGACGAGGCGCTCGACATCATGGGTGATTATTCTTCCTATGGAAAGGTCATGTTGAAGCTTGACAGCCATGAGGCCGACTGCCTGTGGTGCAAGCTGAATGGCCATGAGAGCGGCACCTTTTTTGACCGCGGGGCGTCGGAGG
>Ga0105239_10002355_pt1 | contig 24081 bp, 16 predicted proteins | sample KBSC44metaG_FD_92761 | JGI IMG/M metagenome (GOLD analysis project Ga0105239, IMG submission 92761) | Corn rhizosphere microbial communities from Kellogg Biological Station, Michigan, USA - KBS C4-4 metaG | ecosystem: Host-associated > Plants > Roots > Rhizosphere > Soil | place: Michigan, USA...
CATTGTACTTCCCTGGGTTCGCCGTCCTCCTATCTTGATTAGTCAGAGATTAGTCAGGGGCCGAATCTCGCGTCGACGTCAATAGCTCACTATCAGTGAAAGCGGTATGGCTTCCATGAGGACTCATATCGCATCGGTCTCAGGGACCCCTTTTTACGGCTGGTTAAGCTCTTGCCGAGCTGGGTGATAGTGAACATACCCAATAACAGGGTGGGATGAATACTTAGGTATCTCTCTAACCCGCCTCCAAGCACGGCGGCGTGCCACCCCATTATCACAACACGGTGGAAGATTTTAAAACTACTCGCTGGCAAACGCCTGGGAGAGATTGCAACAGATGATGTCCTGCCTACGGTAGGAATGAAAAGCAGCCCTTCTATATCGGGAGACAGAAAGCAAGTCCATCCAGCACACAGCCTTAAGTATTTGCATACTGAACATGCTCATATCTGCTTGCCCAACGGGGGTTTGGTGCCTGGTTGGGTAGGCGCTAATAATGTCTACGGCTTCTGAGCTAGGGAAGTCTCTGTTTACTACTCGTACTATTACTGCGTACTCCGTACTGGTAAGTCAAAACGCATCGAGGCACCTAGGACCAGGTGAGCACTATGCGGTATCACCCTCATCGGTGAATAACGAGCGCTGCTTTACTTGTCTTGGCGGGGCTGCAAGCGCAACTTTTCCCTCCCCTTATCATGCTGCTCCTCCCTATTCCGCTTTTCAATCTCAACATTTGTTGCCTTCATTATCAACTTGAACACCAATAAGGTTACCCGGTTATACGCTGAAACAGGTATCCTAGACGCTGCCCTTGGGTATGAAAGCAGCACTTCATTCTCATCAACTCGAGAAATTTGCCCAACCGTCCTCACAGCTGTGACAGGACTCAATGCGTCCTGTGGCCTGAACTACTCTCGCTGATTCCACCTCGGCATCATGGGCTCTCTTTCGACTACTAAAAAGCAACTGTACACTTTGTTTAGCATGTTCGTTGCGTGGAAAGGTCTTATTCTCCTCATCGTGTTTGCAAGCATTGGTATCGGCTATGATACATCCGCAAGTCTGCTGGCGGGAGCTGCCAGCGATGCAATCCTGACTGATGCCCCTGCCGAATTTTCAAGCCAGTGGCTGAAATTTGTCAGATGGGATGCCATCTATTTCACACATATGGCGGATCAAGGACACGTCTTCGAGCAGGAATGGGCGTGGGGCATTGGCTTGTCGAGCTCGCTGTCATTCCTTGGACAGCGTAAGATTATTTTGATGCAACTCGCACACAACGACACTGGTGCTGACTCTTCCCCATAGATCTTACTGTTCTCACCGGAATTAATGGGATCAACCCCTCGGTCATTGCTGGCGTCCTTCTGTCACATGTCACGCATTGGCTCTCGACTCTGCAGTTGTGGCTTCTCGCCAGGCGACTCGTTGATGTCGACCGGCATCCCAGCTCTCAGGTACCCTTCCGTGCAGCGGCCCTTCACATCATCTCTCCAGCTGGGGTGTTTCTTTCGGCTCCGTACTCGGAGAGCCTGTTTGCATTCCTCTCAATTTCCGGATGTTTGGGCTATGTCTACGCCGTGCATTGTTTCAACCGTACGAGAGTGATAACAGGGTCTGTTCTGATGCTTGCTGCTGCGGTACTATTTAGCCTGGCGACCTTTGTTCGTGGAAATGGCATCCTCGCTGGGGTAACTTATTTGCTGGAAGCAGTAGCCACGGCGTTTGCACTCCTAAATCAAGACTTTAGCCTCTCACGACTAATCCGATTATTATCAGTGGTGGCGGGTGGCTTGTTGATTGCGCTTGGGACTCTGATACCCCAATACCTAGCGTATGCTGAGTATTGTATTGGTAGGGATCCAGATGCTCGACGATCATGGTGCAACAACGCCATCCCGTCCATTTTCACCTTTGTCCAGTCGCACTACTGGTATGTCATGCCTCTATGATTGATGGTTCTCTCTAACAGTTGGCGTCAGGAATGTCGGGCCCTTTCGATACTGGACCTTATCTAATCTCCCATTGTTCTTACTGGCCACTCCTGCCCTGTGGCTTCTGGCGATTTCTTCGGCTGAGTTCATGCGGGACCCCCACCAATTCTCAGCTAGCTATACGAAAACTAAGCTGGAAACGGTACGCCATCAAGACAGAGTGACTGCTTGGAGCCTCGCTCTCCCTCAGCTCGTTCTGGCCATCTTGGCGTTGACTACCTATCATGTTCAAATCATCACAAGACTTGCTTCAGGATACCCTTTATGGTATATTTGGCTCTCTCATCAAACCGAGAAAGGAGGGAGTCGGGCACCAGTTATCATTAGGTACATGGTGGTGTATGGGCTGATCCAGGCTGGGCTATATGCATCATTTCTTCCTCCAGCTTGATTTTTTTGGCTTCCAGTACCCTTCTCGCTTCACTTTCACGATTCTGTAAGGTTCTCTTCTGCGCTAGAGAGCCTGCTTTCACGAGCAACAGCCTTCCACCAACCGAAATCGACATTCTTCACTTCTCCACAGCGGTTACTATCACTCTAATCCCCTTGGTGTCAAATTTGACAGAGTGAACGAAGTAATCATGCTTGAGAACGGTATCTGCTACGTCAGTTCTGTCTGCTACGTCAGTTCTGTACAATTTAAAGGTGAAGCGCCGAAGGATCGCTGCAAGACCTGTGTATAACTCTTCTTGCGCAAGGCTGCCCCTCGTTAGTGCTCGGTCAACAATTAATGTGAGGCATTGCTTACTTCAGACTCATACACGACCTCACACCTTTCCCAAAGCCAATGAAGTACCGCTCCAGGCTCTGGCCATTTGCAGTGATTGGATTTTCTAGCCACCTTTCTGGCACGAATGAACGCGAGTCGAGAAAGATATCCTTGTCATGGTTAACGTCAACAATTGTCATGGACACAGGGGTTCTGGTCGGGATAGCCCAGTCTTTGTACTTGAGATCCTGTCGGGCAACACGCGGTAGACGGGTGGCGATACCATAAGCCAATCTAATGCCCTCTTTGATACACCCTGTAAGGTATGGCAATTGCTCTAAATATTGCCAGTTTACCCGCGCTTTAGGGTCTGGAATGGCCTCAAGCTCAGCACGAAGCTTCTTAAGGATGTCTGGCTTATCAATAATATGAAAGCTAGCAACAGCGGCTGCCCAGGATGTTGTCAGGATGGCGACCCCGACAATGACCTGGGCCTCTTGCATCATGCGCTCCACCGACTTTTCTCTTGGCGCTAGGTCGCTGTGCAGCATCTCGTGGAAGAATGTGGCATGGTCGGTCTGCTTCTGACTTTCAACATGCTCTGCCTCGAGTTTAGTCAGGGTGCGCTTGAAGTCCTAGAAGGCATCTGATCAGTACCGTCTTCCCTGGTACCTATTGGCCATGACAAAGATTTACCTTCTGCACTTGAATGTGGACGTACATAGTGGGCTCGATTCTCAGAACCAACTAGTCCGGCAAACCATTCATTATCGGCCACAGCCAGGGGAATTGCATCAGCACAATTGAGGACTCACAGGCTGTGTGCATGTCTTCATGGATCGTATCCTTGAAATCAGGCGAATCAAGGTGGTCGTACGCCTTTGCAAAGCGGAACTCTGTCACAATACCCCCCGAGAAAGCTGTCCAGGCACGATGAAGGGGAAGGACGTCGCCCGAAGCAATATAGCCCTCGATCTTGGTTGTGAGCTTATCTAGCTTACTACGAATAACGGGTTGGAAGTCCATGATCTTTCTCTTCTAGAAGAATGAGGCGACAGCATTTCGAAGGACGCGATGGTATTCGTGCGACGGTGCCGTGAAGAACGTCTCCTCCGTCCCGAGCCTGGCAGAAAAGGGAAGATTTCTATCTAGTTTCCTCGAAGTAGTCTGAATCTGTGATGTGCAGCTCGTTCGGGGTAACTCGGACGATGGGTCCTGTTGTGAATCGGCACCAACGAAAGGCACGGCCCGAAGCTTGATCACAATAAAACGTACAGTATTCCTTGTGGAGATCCTGGATGTGAAAGGTGAAATTTCACTGCCGAATGACCTCGTATTAGAACTCGTACTATCCGTTCAACGTAGAGAGTTTTGGTCCGGGGAAATGTGCTATGGGGTGGAAGTATAGCCCATAGATCCCCAAGCCTATAGCATATTCAAAAGAATGAACCCACCACTCCCAAGACAAGGACCTTCAGTGAGGAGATGGTTGGTAGCGCCCAAGGAACCGACATGACGATGGCAGTGATCCTTAGATGGACTTCCAGAGTTATGCTTCCTAGTCCACTTTCTCCTTTGGAGAAATGGGGTTGCTCGTCGTGGAGACAAGTAGTAACCTCCCACAGGCGGATAGACCGCAATATGTGGTACAGAAAGATATTGTGCCCCCAATTGCTTACTCCCAGGTCCTCTGGCTTACATGATGTAACATGTTACCAGCGCCTTGATCAGCCCTATTAGGTCCACCTAATGGTGCGCTACGAAACAGCATTCTTGATGATAAGTTTTGATGACTATTCGCGGGTGTCACCACATCGCATCTCGGCTCCCCTCCTGTTGTGAAGTAATTCAGGTCTTGAAATCTTTTGGGAATCTTTCTTGGAGTCGACCATCTCACGTCTTACGGGTTACCATTTGTGGCAAATTGTGTGACACCTTTTTCTAGACCTTGCAGGGAATAAGGGAACCAGAAGCCAACAGCTTCCATCGAAATCCGGTGGGTAACTACAAGGTCACTACGAAAGCTCCAGCGAGGACTGAAGGATTCTTTTGGCAAATGTTTGCTCTGAACTCCAAGTTAGCTGTGTTTTCTATGGCGACCGGTCAATATAGACCAACATGAGGAACTGTGCTTACTTTTCCTTGGTCCATGCTGTGCGAAATGCTCGATGGATTGTCAAGTCGGACTCGAATGTAACACATCCACTGAGGATTGACGGCGGATTTTGTCACTCCGAGTGATGTTGGATCCTTTGATTGGCTCATCAACAAGAGGAATGCCACGAAGATATTCATGCTTTTGTCTCAACGAGACTTGCGGAAATTTTTGGCATTTCTCACCGCGGACACGACAATAGCTGCTTCGCCTTCCCGACATTGAATTGTGAGGAATGAGCGGTATTGGGGTTGGGGTTTCCTAAATCGGTCGACAACTGCGCTATGTATGGCTATGAGGCAGTCCCTCATAGCGATACGTCAAATCCAGGACTATGGGTAAAATAAGAGACGCTCCGTCAAGAATTTATGTACTCAAGGTCTACATCAAGCGGCTCAATAATCCTTGAGAGATCCCAGAATTCACAGTGAAGGTGCTGCTTTCCATTCCTGATTCTACTTCCACGATTTTTGGCGAGAGCCACCGCGTATGTGCACAATGCCAGCATCAAGAATACCCGAAAAGGTCTTGATCATCGGGGCTGGACCTGGAGGGCTTGCACTTGCACAGATTCTACGGAAACACGGCGTTGAATACGAGATTTTTGAACGAGATGAGAGCCAGCGTGGACGGAAGCAGGGCTGGGCGGTGGCTTTGATCGAGTAAGTGGCTGGTAATCCACACGGGACGACTTCCCAATTGCTGAACATTGCACAGCTCACTACACGACCTTCAAGAACTCCTCCCCTCCGATCTGGGCGACATACGAGTGACAAGCGTGAACAACGGTGTACCTGATCTCGATGTCCTGGCACTCCTCAATGGATCCACAGGGGAGCATCTCGCCAGTCTGGGTGGGGTCCCCATCGATCATCCGGGTTTTGTGCTTCGCGTTGGGCGCGAACGCCTCCGCGACTTCCTCTGGGCCAACCTCACTGTCACTACTGGGAAGAAGTTTTCCCACTATGAGGAAGATGATGACGGCGTTGTCGCCTTCTTCCAGGACGGGACCTCTGTACGCGGATCAATCCTTATTGGAGCTGATGGAGCACACTCATACGTCAGAAGTCAGCTGCTGGGGCCCAGTTCCCAGCCTGTAGCCAGCAGCCTGGTCCCGATTGTCGGCGAATGTGAACTACCTCGACACCTGTATGAGCCAATGCATGAAGTTGGCACCGCAGCAATAATTGCAACCAGCCCAGGCGTCCGATATCTGATAGGCTTACGGTCAATACAACCAGATCGATCATTTGCAAATTATTACTATGCCCTGTGCTTCTACAGCAAAAACCCTGAGGTCGACTCCGTCTGGGCACAGACAGCCAGCAAGCAGGAATTGTACGACAAAGCTGTTAAAATCACTAAAGATATGCCATCGCTTCTGAAGAACATCATCGAGTACACCGGCGTGGACAATATCATGACTCTGCCCATCAAGTTTCTCGAATTCGCACCTCCTGAGCAGATCCCAACTGGACGTGTGACATTGCTGGGCGATTCGGCGCATAGCATGATTCCTTTCTGCATTGCGGGCGCGAATTCTGCGATTCAGGACGCATGTGACTTGGGTCGTATCCTGGGGAGGAAATATACAGAGGATGGCTCGGATCTCAGACTGGCGCTTCGTGAATATGAGAAGTTGATGCTCCCGAGAGGACGCAAGAATGTACTTCAAAGCCGTGCAGTTGGGAAAAGTGGAAACCTGATGAGTATGGTCGAGGGGAGAGTGGATACTAAAGATTTGCTCGCTAGACAAGTCTTCATCTAGACTGAACACGCGGTGGAAGGACAGAGGGATGATGTTCGAGCCATTACCCACAAGCATTACACATTTCGGCAACCCCTACTAACATTGGCATCCTGAATTCAGACCCTCACATATCTATTAGCCAATTAGATATTATTGATTGCTCAGAGTCAGGTAGCAGCCAATTGCACATTTCACTGCTGCCACAATTCTGAAGGTCCTCCTTTTCGTTCGCTCTCATATCGTGAACCCAGTCCAGGAGAGATTTATTCTTTTAAACTCTTCGGGGACGCTAATCCTTCTACAAGCTTGAAGAATTTCTAATACCTTTATTCTTACGCTGGCTTCGCCGTACTGGTGTTCCGTCTTTCTGCTTGGCTGCGTTCTCTTCCTGCTGCGGGCTGATCTGCGCCTCAATGTTCGCCACTGCTGCACCAACCCTTCCCAAGGGTTTTGGTGTAGGATGGGCCGTCAGATCATTGTCGGGAAGTTTCGTGGTATTCTCCTCTCTTCCTACCAGTTCCCCCACAGTCAGATGTGGCTGACGATGGGGATTCAGCTTCTTGGTGATGCTCCTGCTTTTCGTTCTAGCTTTGGTTTTCGTGGGAGATCCTGTCACCGATCGCTTGTCCACCTTTGAGCCTTGGACGCCAGATTTACGTCTATCGTCCCGCTTAGCCACCTTCAATGGACTCAATGCGGTGGGCACCGGTGGAATGGGAGGCCGTGTCGGAGAGAGGGTTCGAGTAGTATCAGTTCCGGTCAAGTTGAGCAGTGTTAATACGGGCGGTACTGAACCTCGATCAAATGGGCTATCGAGCATGTCCACGTCTCCTCTCCTGGAAATTGGAGATGGTGTGAGAGACCGATCCTCATAGGCAGGAGTTGATTCTCGATGCCAGTTTGCTAACGGCGCCTCAGGTTCTACGCTTTGTCGTATTGAATCGAACTCAGCTCTCTGCTGGAGATCCTCAGGTTTCTGCTCATGGTATCCAAGTATAGGCTCCGATGCATACGGAGTTGATGGGGCTGTGTCTGGATGTGGTCGTGGCGTGTCGGGGCGACTGGACGGCGGTTGAATCTGAGAATAGGCGTATTGCGTTGGTGTAGCCGTTTGATATCTGTGCTCAGGCCCTATGACCCCAGCAAGTTTGAAAACTGAGAGGTAGTTCCTTGGGGGATTTATAATTCCTTCTCCCTCTAGCTCCGACGTTTTCTCATGATTGCATGATTCAGTGCTGGGTAAGCCACTACTCGACGTACCACATTGACACGCGCTAGGACTGCACTTACAGCCACCTCCACAGGCACACGAGCAAGGCTCCTCTCCTGGGATACTCGCCTCTTGCGGAGGCGCTTCTTCATTTAGTCTGTTTAGAAGATTTCCAGAACAACTGCAAGCATTTGATGGACATGTGCAACTTCCACCCGCTGAACAAGAGCAATGAGAAGCATCCTCCGCTTGAGTGTGACCGGTTTCCGAGTTTGTACCTTTCGAAGCGTCAATTCTGTCACTTTGATACCCTTGCGGACCATGTATCAATTCGTGGAAGTCTCGTATGGCTTTGCCACGCTCTTCCCGTGGCATGTTTGGCCGGGTGTGCAGAACTTCATTTCTAAAGGTCTTCACGACCTTCCAAGGTATTGGAGGGAACTTCGATCTGATTGCCCAATTTCCTGGATCATGCAAGATCATTTCCCCACCGGGAAACACATCTTCCCACAGCCATGGCCATGGCGGTCGGGTTGCCCATCCAGTGTAGCCATCCCCCGGGGGATCTGCTGTGGAACCATTGACTTGTGAGTGTTCGTGGCAATTTTCGCACCGACATAGACCTGGCAGGCAGGAACATCTGCTTTCATCACCTCCACAGCTACAGCCTGGCCCTTCAACCTGCCGCTGCCAATGTTCCTGGAACATGGAATCAATTTCGTCACTGTGATCGCAACCACGGCAGAGACAATCGATGGGGATACATCCACATTGAGATTTCGCGTCGCAGCTGCAGATTCCACGATGACTCTGATTATGCGTTAAAGCTGTCATCGAGATACTAGGGCCACCAACGCTAAGCGCTCTTGTCCCTTCCAAAGAATATGACTGTGGACGGCTAGGAAATTCCGACTTGATAGGAGCGCTGTGGGCGTCGGCTAGGTCCTGTTCGAACCTTTGCCGTGCAAGTTGCGTAATTTCCTCCACATAGGTTTGCTGGATTACGGGCTCAGAAACCTTTAATTCGTCCAACTCTGTATCGTCCCTGTAGTCCTCGTAATGCTGAGAAGATTTCGGGTCTTCCACTGTGTCACTTTCAGTCTCACTGTCCCCAAATAAGGAGTCAACGTCCGATTTTGCCTCTGGTTCGCCCCTCAATCCATATCCGATAGGGTTTATCGATAAACCTGGGATGGACGTGCTTATTTCTGCCTCTTGGGATGTTGTGAATGGCTGTGGTGGGTATACTTGTGATAGAGACGGTCTATACCCGTCGTCAGCCTCCTCTTTGACTGCGCTCTGGAGTGCTAATGTAGCAGCTCCAGAAACGTATTGAGACTTTGGCGACAATCCTATCTCAGAGTTTGGCTTACTCCCCGCAGGGATGGACTGGAGCTCAATTTGATCTGCCACTCTGATCTCGCTCGCTCGCACTTCATGATCGGACTGCGAGGGGCTGCACGGGGGACTATACGGTGGACTCGAGTCGAACTCTTCTTCGAGCCATCCGGTAGGCATTGCAAACCCAGCTCGCTGATTTTTGTGTTAGAATGGTGTGGTGGTTTCTTGCTTAGTTAGAGGAACTTAAAAGAGAACAGAGTACTGCGATTCCTTTCCCGCGATCAAGAAGGAGGGGCACCCAGTGTCCTGTATAGGGAGAAGCCAGAATCTGGCATTGTTTTGTCTGTGTTACCCATTGGAATGTGGGATCTCGTCTCTATGGGTGCAAGAATGTAGTGGAAATTAGGGGTACCTCACGGCTCCAAGATCTATGTCCAACGAAAGATTTTAACAGCACGATCCCTTGCTTAACTTGCAATTACGAGTATATTGACCGCTTCTTAGTCTAATGTGAACCGGCTCGGATGTTGGTCTGCCCTTTCAGGTCGAATATTGCTACATCCGGCGCTAAGATTGAACTCCTCACCAGATTCGGCGTGGATATGGTTGTCGGTTCTATTGTGAGACCGTTGAGTGGTATCGCGATGAATATGAGTAAAGGAAAAAAGGTGAGAAATAACCAGGGCGGACTGAGCCTGGAGTGGAATTCTTTCGGACTGTGTCCTCCCTCCAAGCTATCCTCAACGATGAATGCATAGTTTCGCGCTGCTCCAAGCCACCAAATTGGATTAGCCCAGTTAACGTCCGTATACCAAAACAAATGCTGAGCAGTAGGAGGTGCCATGCTGTGATACATCAGGGCTGCTGGTTGAATATTCCCTAGTGCAGTTCGTGCCAACTCGGATGCGAAGATGGAGATGATAAAACATGCATAGAAAGGGCCGAGAGCTTCCAAGCGTGCCGATATGACTACGCAGGTATGTCATCTTGAGGAGTGTTGTCGGGGGGTTGAAAGCAGATGCATACGTAGAAGCAATGAGCTAACGACTCTTAGCAAAGACCTCTACCAGTACCTTGCAAAGCAGCAAGAGTCAGAGGCCATACGGCGCCAGGAAAACGACACTTCAGGGTCAACACTGTCGTGGCCTCGCTCGGCTTTTGCATGAGAGCAGACACATATCGTCCTGCCGTCGTTTCATCAGGCTGTAAAATGAGACTGCGAATCCTAGCTCGCGATGTCTTGCAGTGCGAGGTTGTTGTTCGCGTACAATGCGGGCCAGGGAAAGCGCCCAGCGCGGCTTTGCTGGGATTCAGTGCCAATACTTGGGACCGAGGGACCAACTCGGGCGCCCCCTGACCTTAACCAAAGGTGGAAAGGTGCAGTTTTAAGTAGGCGACCTGCATGATTTTCCTGCGAAGCGTAGTGTAGCAGTATATACTGCACTTCTCGTCGCAATTTCGCTTAATCCGTCGCTCTGATTGGTGCACTGACACGAGCTCTGATTGGTCAAATCTGAGTTACTATAACGTGACCTCACGTGACCAAATACGTCTGACTGTTAGTTAAAAGCTCCGCTTCTTAGGTGCCCTTAGGTAGTAGGTAAAAGCTTTACTCCCTACAGTCTATTTTATGTAACGGTGTCTGCTTCAGCGGCTTTTCACGTACCTCCGTATTACTCAGACGATGAACATATGAATTGAGCAGACCTAGTAGCCTAAACAACAACATATTCCTAGCAACAAAGCGTAGCTGGCTATGTGTGCTCTGTTACTGTGTTATCCGTGCCAAGATATGACATTCATACCCATAACTTACCTACTTAGGTAGTACCTGAGTCCCTGTACCTGATCCCTCGTCGGGAGACAAGGCTGAGCTCAGCTTGGTGGCACTTTGCTCGCACCTGTCCAGCAGTACAACGGACGCAATCTCTTTCATCAGGCCAGCCCTAGAGAAGGTATTCTGCAAAATTCTATTGGTCTAGATTCATTTGGCATGTGGAGCTGCACCTCCGCCCGCCTTCGTCCGGCGTGCTATTGGCGGTGGGATGTCGGGCCTTAGCTGAAGGCCTTATGGCAAGGGGGGAACAGAAGTTTAGGTATAAATAAGTCGATGCGTCCGTTCAACCTAGGCGGCAGTCCAAGGTTACACATTCGTACTGCTGATCGCCCGCCCACTTGGCTGAACGACATTGCAGTGACCCCCATCATCAGCATAGCTACCTCTCCTCCAACATGGCTGATATCTTCTTGTCCACCGCCGACTGGCCGTACATGTGGGCATCGTTCTATTCCGCTACATTGCTCATCATTGCCGTGAGCACATTCACACCGGCAGTTTACAGCGTGTGCGAACAGGCCGGGTTCCCACAGCCGCGTGATCAGCCGCTGAATGTTTATGTGTACTTGTTCGCGGCGCTGCAGTTCATGGTTGGGTTGGCAGTAGCTATACTCGAGATCGCCGGAGAGTGGAGGGCGGTCAGCGTCATCATAGCCTGTGCGTTTCCAATGGGACTAGTGGGCACCTCACTTTCTGCAACCAAAGGGGGATTGGGATATGGGAAGGAATTTTGGTCTCATTTTCTGCTAACAACCATTGGGACTTTGGCAGGCTGGAGACTGCTGCAGGATAATTGGTGAGCAAGAGCTCTTCCATGTTCCGATTTGGTTGATTGAGGGAGTGGTTCACCATATCGGACGGCCATGAAGGCAGGGAAACACTGGATCCCTTCCGCTGACGACGGCCACGGCGAACATCCATTTTTGACCTCGCTGGCTACGTGATTGATATTTATACTGGGTATCACAATTCGCATGCATGGCTCGAAGTCTTATCATGTGACTGTTGGAGTTGAAGAATTCAACTTCTTCAACGTTTCGGGTCTTCATGGGAAACTGAATTATGCAGAGCTTAGAAATTCCTCTTTGAAACTTCAACGTTAGGATCAACTGAGTGCACCCTGGCTTCAAATCATAAAGTGAGCTGCAAGCACCTGTCGAGATAAAGTTTGTGAGGCGAATTGCGACAGGCTCAGGTTAGGTAATTAATCCTCCATTATTAGTTATTACGATACCTGCTGCAGATGGCAATGTGATTCTCGTTGGCAATCTACCTCAAGAATAGGCACAGGATATCTGCAGAGGGAAATGATGAGGGTGACGGATAGCACTGTTCTGTCGCTGTTGCTGCGGAATCCCTGCTGCGTCGGTGTTCTACACCTGAAGCTCGTATTCATCACACCAATTGTCCAATGGAAAGCCGGCACTTCTGAACACGCTATTAAAAGTTAAACGAACTACATCTCATCATTGTCAGCTACATAAAACCTTGCGGATCAGCTCCTCAACACAAAGATTGGAGATCATACCTGCATTTATATCCGTCCGGACAATTGTCAACAAGGACATGTCCAGAACGCCTTGCAGTTACCATGGTGTGTTCAAGAATTCCCAGGCCAAAGATATCGCTTGCTAGAACTCAACAGACGCTTTTCAACCGTCATCGAAACCCTGGGGATGTTTCTGTTGACCCTGCGAAGCCCAAGATTCGACGTAGTGGGATTACTATCCTTTGTGGTGGTAAGGACAGTTCTATCGAGTAGGAATCTGTCCATGATCAAATTGTCCTCCAAGTGACGTGCGGCTAGCCTCGTGATTGTCCACGGTCTCAACGGCCATCCAGAAAGAACATGGACACACCCTTCAAGTCAATTTTACTGGCCATGGGAATTGCGGGTCCACCTCCCTGATACCCGTGTAATGGTATACGGGTTCGATGCCGACATCGCTCCAGCCTTCGGCAGCAATCGAATAGGCATTAAAGGTCTCGCTCAGGGCTTCCTCGGGCAGTTGACTGAAGAAAGACAAGAAGAATATGTACGAATTCGTCTAGTGTGGTTAGGAGCTCCAACATTTTACCTTATCTAACGATTTCGCTTTCCTCCTTAGGAGAAGAACCGACCTATTGTGTTCTTGGGACACAGCCTTGGGGGTCTGGTCATCAAGAAGGTGTTCTAACTGTTTCTGGGTCAGTCTTGATAAGTGCTGAGAACACTAACTGGGGGTTAGGCACTTATCTCGGCCTCAAATGCGGGTGGCGCCGAAGCTGGGGATGCCCGATGCCTTTATGATTCAACATTTGGTATCATTTTCCTGGGGACCCCCCATGCGGGTAGTGGAACCGACCAAAAAACGCGTGTGAAAATCTTGAAGTCCCTAGCAAAGATAGCATTCACGGAGGTGCCCCCAAAACTACAGAGGGAACTACTTTTGCATTCCGACGAACTTCTTGAGTTATCTGATGCCTTCAGGGAAACAACCCTATGGAAAGAGCGAAAACTGGTGATTTACACATTCTACGAAACACAAGCGATGGCAAAGTTAGGCCAAGTAGTAAGTTCGACACCTTGAGAGCTTGCAAAAAACTCTCATATCTTCCTCAAGACATAACTAACTTTCAACTGGTTGTTGACGAAACCTCTGCCCGCTCTTTCTATGATAAGGAGACCTCACTCCCGTTGCAAGCCGATCATGTGGATATGGCGAGGTTTAAGAATGATGAAGATTCCAACTATGAGTTCTTACGCAATAAGATTCGCAAAATGACGAAAGAAGCTCTAAATGGTCTGTCTGCAAGTCACTTTTGAAGATGCATTGCCCCTTCATACTCCTCGACCTTTCAACTCTTCGAATCATAGACCTGACATCACACCGATATAGGGAGGCAAAAAAACATGCACAACCTATATGATGAGGACCAAAAGGGTGAGGATATTTGTTTACATGCTTAGGAAGTAAACATGCGCTGACATTGCCAGCATGTCTCCAGAGCCTTTCTTTCCCACAAATGGGGTTAAGAGAATCGAATGTACCTGATCCACATGTCAACACTCTGAATTGGCTGTTTGAAGATCCCCATTTTAGAGCCTGGTGCAGTAACCAAGACGGAGACTCACATCAAAGACTCTTTTGGCTGAAAGGGTCCCCCGGGTCCGGAAAGTCGGTCGCGATGAAAGCCATACTACGAAACATGCAACGTAGGGATTCTACCTCGATAATTCTCAGCTTTTTCTTCAATAAACGCGGTGCTTCCATAGAGAACAGTGGTCTTGGTCTCTACCGGTCGCTGGTTCATCAGCTATTCTCTCAGCGCCCTTCCCTAGTAACGATGGCTGACATCGTGTCAAAATACCACGTCAAGCAATCTACACTGAGGCCGGGATGGGAGTGGCACGAGAAAGAGTTGAGCGATTTACTATTCAGAGCAGTTACAAATCACGAGTGTAACCCAGTCATAATTTTACTTGACGCCTTAGATGAAGGTAGTGATGACCTTAACTTGCAAGAAATTGTCAACTTTTTCTCAAGTCTCACCGTCACTGCCCACAGGCGCAATTCCAGGGTCAAGATCTGTTTCTCGAGTCGCTACTATCCCATGATTATCGTTAAGGAAGCAACAGAAATCAGTTTGGGTTCCATCAACGCAAAGGACATACTGACATACGTCACATCTGAGCTCCAAGGACAGAGCCCCGAGGAAGTCAAGTTAGCGGAGGATCTTGCAACCAGAGCTTTCCCGTCTTTTTTGTGGGCTTTCTTAGCGACACGCCGATTGCTGGATAACAAAAGTCGTGGCGCGACAACTAGTCAGTTGAGAGAAGCTCTAGATCAGATCCCACAAGCACTCGATGGACTCTTTGAAGATATTATCCGGAAAATTCGACCCAACGAGCAAGACGAAGCATTCAAACTTTTCTGCTTGGTGATTTTCTCAGAAAGACCTCTGTCCCTTGCAGAGTTGCAAGATGCGCTCAATTTAAACCCTCATAAGGATGAAAAATCTACCGTGGATGTCGAACAGATGAGGCGCTTTGTTCAAAGCCGAAGCGGCGGCCTCCTTCGAGTTGCCGAACGTCGTATCGATCCACATGTTTCGTCCTTACGGTACGAAAAGGTCTTCATCGCAGAAGCGATCCATGAGACTGTCAATGAATATTTGAAAATGGACGGCTTTGGAAAGTGGGATGTTTCCTTTCGCGGGAATGCTCTTGGAATAGGTCAAATGTCACTGGTTTCATACTGCTTGAACTACTTGAAATCAGAGGAGTTTGAGATATTATGCGATCTTGAGCAGGGTCCTACAACCGTTGACTCGCTGAGCAAGGCTGAGAATGTGGAAACAGGACACCGGGCGAGAGCCTTTAAAGATGTGAGTTCCAGACGTAACTTTCTGAACTACGCCGTTCATTCACTGTTCATTCGTACCCGGAAGGCCGAAATGGGCGGTGCCTACCAAGATACGCTTCCCCAAGAATTCGGGTCTCCCAGCTTCCAACTGTTCAACCTGTGGAGATCAATCTGGGATTTGTACAGTGCCCAAAGGGGCGGTCGCCTTCGCAACGGTCAGACCCACCTGTTGCATGTTGCTGCAGAGCATGACCTAACCCATTGTGTCTCTGAACTTCTGGCTGCTGGAGTGGATGCCAACCTGAAGGGCGGATTGTACGACGACCCTCTCAAAGCCGCCGCCGCCCACGGTAGCATTGGAGTTGCAGCGGTGCTGCTCGATTATGGTGCCAATGTGGATTGTAAAGATAGCATAGGCTGGACGGCATTGCATCTGGCTTCGAGGTTCGGGTCTCTACAGCTGGTGGAGCTTCTGCTGCTCCACAAGGCAGACATCAATGCGCGAGCAGAAGCTGGATGGGCAGGTTGGACAGCATTACATGCAGCGGCAGAGCAAGGCCATCTTGATATTGCCACGCTTTTGCTTGATCGTGGCGCAGATGTCAATGCGCGGATGTCGTACCCTCCAAACCCGACAGCTCAACCTGATGAGCAGTCTTTGGTGGCACTTCCAGGTTCTCCCGCAAACGACGGAGAAACGCCACTGTATAGGGCTGCGAAAAACGGACATAGCGATGTGGTTGGGTTATTATTCCAGAGAGGAGCCTCTATCTTCGCAAGATCTCAGCAGCAGGAGCCAGTCTTATGTCTGGCTGGTCGAGGGCGCCACTGGGAAGTGGTTACTCAGCTCATACAGCAGGGAGCCGATGTGGGAGAAGCTGCAGATGATGGATCGACTATCCTGCATGCTGCCGCTCGATGGGGCCAGGTAGATTTAGTATCTGAAATACTAGACCTTGGCGCCATCATTGAAGCAAAGACTGTCAATGGGGTAACTGCTCTACATGAGGCAGTTGTGGGAGGGCCCCTCGAGGTTGTGAGGATGCTGCTAAGTCGAGGTGTGAATGTCAATTCTTGCACACACTCAGGATCAACTGCACTGTTCATTGCCGCATCCGCCTGTGGATCTATTGCAATGGCTCAACTCCTCTTGCAACAAGGAGCTGATGTGAATGCCAAAATCTCCGACGGTAGGACGGCTTTGTTCAACGCCTCTACAATCATGATGCTAGACCTGTTCGAACGCTATCACGCAGACATGTCTGCGAGGTCTTCCTGGGGAACAGCTTTACACGACGCTATTTCAGGTTTCAAAGACATTGAGTTCATATGGAAGCTTATTTGTATGGGTGCTGATGTCCTGGCAACTACCACAAGCAAAGAAACGATGCTGCATTTAGCAGCTGAGCACGAGCGAGAGCCCGAACTCCTAGAGTTGTTACTTCAGTTTGGGATAGACAATGGGGCCAAAAACTTAGATGGAGAGACCGCACTCGATGTGGCGTTGAGAAGACTTGAATGGGGTGCTCCCCTTGATTCCGTGGTTGAATTATTGTCAAACAGCAAACCCAGCATTGAACAAGATATTGAAGGAAAAACTCCCCCACCAGGGCGTGGCTGGCTCAAATCGACCTGGCGGAGATTTAAAGGTGCACAGCCGATCGTTACCAAGGGCGGGAAACAAGTCAACTGAGCTTAGTTCCTCTACATAAGTACTGACATCGTTGGGCCCCTCGTACTGTGGGAGCTATTGATGTGGCAAACATGGACCTACATCTGTAAGGAAGGACCAAGTTCGCTGTTGTGGGCGGCTCATCGAGCCGATCTAAACCAACCCAAAGTTGTCTGACAAGGGCATACATACAAGTAATTTAAGAGGTTCGAAAAACACTTCGAGCGAAGTATCATCTAATGATTACGCTTCTGCTATCTAAATGGTCTCAATGCAATGCCTACCTCACCCATCTCACAACCAGGCTCGTCGCTATAACGACTCTCGCTTCTACGTGATCGAGAAGTAGCCGCAGCACCAGTGGTTCGTTCGGACTCTTCCCTGAGAGCAGTCCCGTTTTCCAGCTCTTGGAATACATCCGTATCTGTCGGGAAGAGGGCTTTCCTAAATCCACTCACGCCGCACTCTAACAAGTACACGCAGACAACGATGAAAACCAATGTCAACCACCAGGTGAGGTCTTTCCCAAATCCATTGAAGAACTCTCCACGTGCCTTGTAAATGGAAGTCGTCGAGTAAGTCAGGGTAAGTAGGATATTCCACCCAAACACCGCACCGACAGATAAGACGATGGAAAGGAACGCCACGATCGATTTGTTGTGCATCTCTATGATCTGTAACTTCATGCTGATCACGATTATTGCAGCGATGAAACCCAAGTCGCCCATCGGGAACAAGGAGTTGTCTCTCATCGTGGCATCCGCGTTCGCAAACAAAAAAAGGATGCTGAAGTAGATGATCATAGATTCTGCCACGGCCATGGCCATCCATCCCAGATAGACCCAAATGCTGAAAGCGCCGTTGCTCTGGCCCATGCTGCTATAGAGTTCGGGAACAGCCATCAGTGTCGAAGCCGCAAGATCCTTTTCGAAGATCCCAATGACGATGACTGGAAGAGAGGTGAAAAGGGTATTAAATGTTGCGAGGCTGGAGGGCTCGTACAAACTCGTGCCAGTATAGCCATTCCATCGCTGGAAGAGGGCCTGGGTCAAGAAGAAGACAATTTCCTTCCATAATGTGCCGAGGACGTATTTACAAGTTCTGACATAATTCCATCGTCCGTGAACTAGAAGAAGTCTCTGGAGAAACCTAAATTGTGCAATCGAATAATCTGAGCTCCGGGCTGCTTGGAGTCCTTCCTTGCCAGTGATGCCTATACCAATCTGTGCCTCTTGAATCATCGCAATATCGTTTGCGCCGTCCCCGACAGCCAACGTGACGCAGTTGGGGACCCTTTTCCTGACGCTGCCCACTAACTGAGCCTTCTGGCTTGGTTGAGCACGACAACAGATTACTGAGTCTACCAAGGCGACTAGGTCAAAGAAGAGTGCCTCGAGAACTCCCGAGGGGTCCTCATAGATAGTTGCCAGGGTGTCGCCGTCAACAATAACCACACTGTGAGATGCCGCTTGCACGGTCGGAATACCAGACTTCATGGTCTCTTCTAACTCCATTGAGCCCAGCCTGCTCTTATCGGTCAGGATGATTATCTCCGAGTTCTCTTGGGTCAGACCGCAGGATCGGCCAATATTAATAGCAGTCTCCTGTTTGTCTCCAGTGAGAATCCAAATTCTGATGTTGGCACGGAGGAGTTTCTCGATTGTTTCTGGGACACCCAGCTGTAGTTTGTCTTCAAGACCAGTTACACCGGCGAGCTCGAAATCCACTTCAATGCGCTCTGCGGCGTCTTCGATCATCTTCTCATGGTCGGTTAAAGTTGTGGTGGCTTCGTCCCATATCTTTCTCCAGTCATTATATTCTTTCTCATCGAGAAAACGATAAGCATAAACTAGGGTTCGGAGACTTTCATTCGCAAAGCCTTTGATGCTCCGGATGCAGTCGTCAATGACTCCATGTGTGACTTCTTCTGCAATTGAAGGATTTTTGACATCCTGTGGGGCTCTCTGCACTGGTTTCAAACGCGCAAGAATGACGCTATCGGCTCCCTTGCATATGACGCAGATTCTGCTGTCGGGAAATCGCACGGCGACAGACATGCGTTTCCTAGTATTCGAAAACTCTATGGTGCTCAGAATCTTGTATTTCTCAGTCCTGTTGAACTTATCTTTTGGAGATGTGGTCTCGATGGTGACAGTGTCGTGTTCACGATTGCGCATGAGAAATCCCATCTCTTGTGCGGCTCTTACCAGCGCGATTTCGTCTGGAGAGGATGCCTGGAAGTCAAATACGGTTCCTTGCTCCCTTGTCTCCGGAACACAATTGTGGCAAAGAGCCATGCAAAGAAGCATTAGCCTTGCGTCTTGCGAGAATTTAGAATTGGGGCTCTGGAAGATATAATCAACAAGCTCTTCGGTCTTTCTCTCCACGCCGAGTCCTGAGCTTGGATATTCAGTGGAAGCATACAGTTTTGACTGACTCGCTACCCAGGTTGTATACTGGTTGCGGCTTTCGCCTTTATCAGCAACCAAGTTGCTTTTGGCAATATACAGTTTCCGAAATTTCATCTCGTTCTCCGTCAGTGTGCCAGTTTTGTCCGAAAAGATATGGGTAACCTGGCCCAAGTCTTCGTTGATGGTAGATGTCCTTGCTTCGAACGGAATATCCGACTTTTCATCGTACATTTCAACATCGGTGTTCAGGAAAAAGATTTGTGACAGCTTGATGATCTCCATGGTCGTGTAGAAGGAAAGGGGAACCATTGTGGCGAACATGATGATAAATCCAAAGATCTCCTGATGAAATGGCACGTCCGCTGCAGACAAATAGAAGAGCTTGCTCTCAATGTTGGATTTCCAGGCTTGATATGCGAGTGTGTTGTACATCGACAAGGCAACCACGAAGGAGGCGACAAGCATTATGATTCTATTAAGAACCGATTGCAAACGGGGAGCTTTTATCCGAGCATATCTCTTCTCACGTGGTCTCACTCGAATCTTGCACTCTTCCCCAGAGTAGACAACTATCGCAATGACTTCATCGGTATTTCGTATGATACTGCCGCGGAGGACGACATTATCAACTGTCAAAGGCAATGTTTGCTCATCGACAACCACTCTGCCTTTAAATGTTGATAAATCTGAATTTGGATCTTCAGTGACAAATTTGACAGAACAAACGATCAGTTTCTCGGGCGTAGCGCATGCTTCGGCGACGCTTTTGACAGTAATTTTTCTCTTCAAGTTGGTTTCTCCATCTAAACCCATTGTCTCAACGTACGTAACATTGCTCTCTCTCGCGCTCTTCGACTTCAGAAGCACAATATCAGCGGGTACAGGCTCATCACGCTTGAGTTTAATGATATCTCCGACGCTCAGACGACACCATTGTAATTTTCGCCAATTCAGAACCCCGGCTGTCAATGGTGCCGAAGTGTCGAGCGCCAAAGTATCTCGCGCGTTCTCCAGTTTGTCCAGACGATGTCTTCTATAATCATCGAATCCTTCCTTTGCCATTGAAATGCTAACAAAAATTGACAAAGGGATAATATTGGTCTTGTTGCCAGTCGTACTGAGACCCGGAATAAGTTGCATGATGGCAAAGCATAAAAAGTAAACATTGGCGAGTTTTGAGAACTGAGCCATCAATTGGAGAGGAATAAATGTCCACAAGGTGTATTGATTTGACCGGATTGAATTGCGTATGTATGATTTCCCTGTTCTCGGATCAAGCAATGGTCGTGTTCGATTGGCATTTACTTCGACCTGTCTGACGCCCTTGCTCCAGACTTGCTTGCGAGCTCGAGACACTTTCTGAGCAGAATGTCCCCATAGTTTGCTAAAGAGAGGTATTGGGGAGAATCTGATGCCCAAGTTCTTGATGAATGCTAGATAGCTTGGGGCTGAAGTGGTGGCTACGACGTCCTGCTCTGATTTTCTTGTCAATAAGGGGATTTCGACGCTGAATGAAGACGTTGAGCTTCGACGAGAGGCAGATGCGTCCGCTTTTGTCCCCAATGGCTGTTCTTGTCCCAAATAAAGTCCGTCGTTATCATCTGGGCGAATGAGGCTTTCCCTTGATGCAGAGCGTGGAGGACTCGGTGATCTCGAATATTGAGACGAATGCCTTTGAGGTTGCAATACGGGTGAAATAGGCATGGCTCCAAGGCTCGAGCACAAATCCACCAAGTTAGGGAGATATGGCTTTTTGACTTGCACCTCTGCAGCAACCCCCTGACGTCAATTCGTGGTATTATCTGCTGGCCACGAAAAAGGCATATATACTTCCAGTAATTATAATCAGGGCTGGACGAGTTCGATTGTGACAATCAGGCTGGGAATGGCCCCTTGAAAAGTTGAGGGAAGCTTGGCCTGGCCAAGTCGGGTGAAACGAGACTCTCCCAAAAGCGAAACCAAGGATTCAAGACACGGGACAAGGGGGAATGGGGCATCGGCCCGTGGGGGCGGGAAACTAGACGCGATACGACGGCGGTTCTCGACAGAGTGGGTCTTTGGGCTGTCAGGCTTTCAGCCTCGTCCTTTATCTCCTGCCCTCCTCGTCTTACTCTGCTATCAGATAACTTACCATGAGTTAGAGCTATTCGACTATCTCGAATCTCGCGCCTCTGGACATTGTCAATTCCCTGACATAACAACCTCTATTGATGAATATCGAGGGTTCGGCCGCCACGTAGTCAAACGAGGCAGTGCAACACGGAGATTTCTCTCGCCTAATGCAGCCACTTCTGTACCCTGCCAAAGATTGGGCATCCCATGTTGGCGTGGTAACTCAATTGGCTGATTGACCCGGAAATCATTTCTTCACTGCCAACCGGTGTGATTGAGAGGCTGGCGTCCTCCGTATCCTTGTCAGAGATTTATTATTACTGGTTCATTAGACAGCAAATACGGGCTACTCTGGGCTCTGTGCATGATACGGGGAAGCCCGCCTGCTACAGAACCATCCAAGACCAGGAGGAGGGTAAAGACTGAAAATAGCATCCCCCAGACACATACAGCCCTGTGAAAACCCAGCTCAACTCACTTCCGCAGTCCCAGGCCATATAAATGACCATATTCCTAAATAAGAGGTTTTCAGAGACTCTGAAGAAAAATAGAACAGGATCGCACATAGGATCGGGTCTTTTCTATCCATGCCCCTAGAACTAAGAGCCTGTTCTTGATCCGTTGCGATACCTTTGTTAGCATGTTATCATACCAACTCCGCTACAATGCATACCGATCCTGAGCGTCCCTCCACAATAGTCACAACTGCACAATATCCCAGCACCAAGACGAAGAGATCCCGCCGCAATCGGCTCCTAGACTCGGAGGACACCATACCAGTGATCAACTTTACCCTGATTATTTGCCTCGCAGTTGTAATTTGCATCATCGCTTTCTTAAACCCAAAAGATATGCTCCGTTCGAGGGCACAGTTTAAATCCTGGTATCCACAATATGTGTACCAGCTCTCAATCATTATGCGGGAGGACTGTCAGGGTGCATATTCAATCTATTTGTATGGGACGCGCCACAACACCACCGAAGTGACGCTATCGGGTGCCGGAAGGTATACATTATTCGTCGAGCCCATGATCAATTGTCTGCTTGAAAATTTGAGCGAATACATCAAGTATCAAATGGGCAGCACCCAGATAATGCTTGGTCTCACTCCAACAATCATTGCCTTACTGGGTGCCAGCTCGGAGGAGGTATGTCTTCTTGCTTTAATTGGGAGGAGGCGACTTTTGGGATTGTTGCTTGCCACTGCGTCGCCATCAATATACACAGAGAGAGCGTTCAAGTATCAAGATCCAGACAAAATTCTCAAGGAGCGGTTGCGCAATACTCCCCAAGATAAGGATCATGTTTTTCCTTCCATGCATACCAGACGGCGATGGTTCATTGTGCTGTTGGAATACCTCGCCGTCCTCCTGGCTGTTACAAACATAGCACAACTGAACTGGGACCTTGGTGTCAAATCGGTCAATGCGTTCAACGCAAATACCGTATTCATGCCAATGCTTTGGTCCTTGCTTGGAGTTGCAACGCATTTGGCCGGAGCGGTCGTGTTCAACATGAGAGCCCGTCGACTAGATGAAGAGAACACGTCCAAGCCAGGTATAACACCTCGATCAGCTCTCAACGCCATGAGGTTTAGAAGCCTGAGTTCCGCCATCTCGACCTTACTCAACTCACTGAGGAGGACAATTATGCGGGAGTTTTGCCTGGGAACGGAGGGACCAAAGGAGAAATTATACTTTCATCTCATCCCAGAAAGCCGGTTGTTTACTCTGCTGGCATGGCTGCTGTCCGTTTGCACCATATTTAATATCATCCTCGGCACTCTCATCCTGTCGAGCACAAATTTTGTTGGACCCAAAGACGCCCTTGGGGTCATGGCAAGATACATTCTCTCGGTCATCGTTTGTCGCGTGATACTTCTGTACGAATTGGCAGTGCTGAGAGTGGAGTATAAGAATGCGAATGCTCCGATATCCTTACCCCCATAGCAATTGGTATTTTAAGCCTCATGAACGGTAAATGGGCTTCCCGCGTGGGTTTAGCTAGGGCGCAGGATGCTTTCTCTTTATTCGAACATAGTAGGCGGATGAAGTAGTGCATGTAGTTTATGATGAACCGTTAGGGATGATGCGCGTGCCGGGCCGAACCTGAAGCATCTTCTTGAGTTTTACCATTTCTGCGTAATGCTTGTTGCAAAGACTGCACCACCCACAATCCAGTCTCGAATCAGTGGTAGGGCTCACCCACTTAGGTGCCAGTCGAAGTGATATTATGTAAGCAAGAACAATACAAGTTCCGTTCCCTAGGTCACTCCATGGCACTACAATGACAAAGAACTCTTAACTCCTCAACAGGTCGTGTGTGGTGCAAGTTTGTGGATCCTAAATTACGTTTCTCATTGCTAATGGGCCGGCATAGAGCAAGGACTGGCCAACCAACCAAAGTTGCTTTATGGGGAGTATAAGTGCCTCCTCCTCCTCCTCTACGCAGAACAAGCCCGATATGGCGGTTTCACTTAGTTGGCACAGGTTACTTAGTACCTTGGAAGTGATATATGACTCTAAGTTGCTATAGATGACTACC
>Ga0105239_10002356_pt1 | contig 24078 bp, 23 predicted proteins | sample KBSC44metaG_FD_92761 | JGI IMG/M metagenome (GOLD analysis project Ga0105239, IMG submission 92761) | Corn rhizosphere microbial communities from Kellogg Biological Station, Michigan, USA - KBS C4-4 metaG | ecosystem: Host-associated > Plants > Roots > Rhizosphere > Soil | place: Michigan, USA...
TCGCCGCGCTGCCGCCCGCGTTCCGGTCCGAGGTGATCGCGCCCGTGCAGAACAAGATCGGGGCGTTGCTCTCGAACCCGTTCATCCGCGCGCACGTCGCGCAGCCGAAGGCGATGTTCTCGTTTCGCGAGCTCATGGATCGCGAACGGCTCTTCGTCGCGAACCTTGCGACGGGCAAGATCGGCGAGGACGCGAGCGCGTTCCTGGGCTCGCTCGTGCTTGGAGCGATCCAGACGGCTGCGTACGGCCGCGCCAACGCGCTGACTCGGCCGCCACATACGCTCTACGCCGACGAGTTCCCGCGGTTCGTGACGCCGTCCTTCGCGGAGGTCCTCGCCGAGGGCCGAAAGTTCGGTCTCGGCCTTGTGCTCGCCAACCAGCACCTAGCGCAGCTCGAGCCGAAGCTGCGCGGAGCGCTCCTCGGCAACACGGGAACTCTGATCGCGTTCCGCGTAGGGGCAGAGGACGCCAATGACCTCGCGCCTGAGTTCACGCCCGAGGTACGTGCCGAAGATCTCACCCAGCTCGGGCGTCACGAGATTGCGCTCAAGCTGGCGGTTGATGGTGTGACCAGTCGGCCGTTCACTGCCATCACGCTTGATCCACGGCGCGATATCCATTGACAGTGATATCTGTCTCTGGATAGCTGCGGATCTAGAGGTGATTGCATGAGTGTCTCCGTTGAGATCCAGGCACGTATTCGGGCGTTCACGAACGAGCTCGAGCAGCTCGTGCGGCAAGCGGCGATCGCCGCGGTCACGGACTCGCTCGGCGGACCGGCTGCGAGCGGCGCTCGTCCCGTCGCGCGTGCGTCGAACGGGCATGTCGCGGCATCGAGTGCGCCGACGGCGCCGGCGCGTGGGAGGGCGAAGTCTGGCGGCAAGCGCGACCCGAAGGTCATCGCCGCGCTGGTGACGCGTGTGGGTGACTACGTGAAGGCTCATCCGGGCCAGGGCGTCGAGGCGATCGCGAAAGCGCTGAGCGTCTCCACGCACGACATCACGCTGCCTGTGACCAAGCTCCTCGCCGCCAAGGCGATCAAGAAGAAGGGTCAGAAGCGCGCGACGAAGTACTTCGCGGCGTAGCGACTCGGCCGCCGGTCTTGTCCACACCGGTGTGTCCGGGCACGCCGCATCACGGACCAAGTCTCCTTCGGTACGGTGGATCTCGAGCATTCCGCTCGCGTTCTTTCCACCACCAATCCGAAGGAGGCAGCCATGCGCCGCAACGACCGGGGCGCGGAGCCCGGGCACGACTTCATCCGCACGATCGAGATCAAGAACAAGGACGGCCAGGTCGTCGAGCGCAGAGAGGTCGTGTCCTGCAAAGGATTACTCCACCTCGCGCACAATGAGCGACTCTCGAAGATCCGCACGCGCCTCCTGCAGAGTCCGAGCAAGGAGAACGGGGACACGACCATCGTGCTCGTGGCGGTGACGACGTCGCGCGGGACCTTCACGGGCCTCGGCGACGCGAATCCGCGAAACGTGACGCCCAAGATCGCGATCCACACGCCACGCATGGCGGAGACGCGGGCACTCGCCCGCGCGCTCCGGGCCGCGCTCGATATCGGCGCAGTGGCGATCGAGGAACTCGAGGAGGAGTTCTCGTTCGTCGACACCGACCGCGAGCGTCCTCGCGACGAGCGGACGAACGGACGCGGCGATCATCAGGCCGCGAACGGCGTCCCGGCCGGGAGCGATCGCGCGCCGGACCGCGAACGTCGACCGAACGGACACCATCCGAACGGCAACGGCTCACCGTCGCCGCGCACGCGCGGCGGGGGATACGACCCGAACGGCGGCAACGCTGGCCCCGACGCGCCCATGAGCGAGCCGCAGAAGAAGATGCTGTACCGCATCGCGTACGAGCGGGGCCACGAGGGAGATGCCTCTCGCGCGTGGCTCCACTCCGAGCTCGAGGTCGACTCGCTGTCGAAGGTGACTCGACGTCAGGCGTCCGCGTTCATCGACCACTACAAATCGAACGGCCAGCAGGGCGGTCGACGTGAAGGCCAAGGAACGAACGGCCACGCCGGAGCGAGCTGACGTGGACCACGAGAAGCGTCCGCTGTCGGCGAGTCAGATCTCGCTCTGGCTCTCGTGCGGTCGGAAGTACGCCTTCCGCTACGTCCATCGGCTCGAAGCCGAACATCGTCCGGCCGCGCTCTCGTTTGGCCGGGCGGTGCACTCGGCACTCGAGACGCTCCACCTCGCTCGTCTGGAGGGCGAGCGCCCCGATCCGACGACCATCGTCCGACTCTTCCGAGCGGACTGGCAGGCCGAGGTCGATCTCGGGCTGTCGTTCAAGATCGACGAGTCCGCGAACCTGCTCCGACACCTCGGCGAGAACCTCGTCTTCGAGTACGCGAAGTGGATCGGCGACCGTAAGGTCGTCGCCGCCGAGCAGCCCTTCGAGGTCGAGCTCATCGACCCCGAGACGGGCGAGTGCTCGGGCGAGTTCCTTCGCGGATTCTTCGACGTCATCTTCGAGAACGACGTCGTGGGCGAGGTGAAGACCGCAGCCCGCCGCTTCGACGAAGGGACTCTCGCGCGCAAGATCCAGTTCAGCGCCTACGCGTACGCCTGGCGCCAGATGCGCGAGCGTGACCCGACCGTGCTCGTCATCTCGCTCCTCAAGCAGCGCAGGCCCGAGCTCTCGGCGGTCGTCGCACCACGCACGCGCGCCGACGACGCGTTCTTCGTACAGCTCGCGCTCGAGGTCGCCGATGCGATCGATCAGGGCTGCTTCCCAGCGAACCCATCGTTCATGTGTCCGGACTGCGAGTACGCACGAGCGTGCCGCGCCTTCCGCGGCGAGCGTGGGTTCATCCACGCGCCGCCGCGTGCGGTCGGGGACCTCGTCCCCGTCGGCGCACTCGTTCCGAAGGTGCTCGCTGAGGCGAGGGCCGCGAGTGCGAACACCTGACCCTGTACCTCTTCTCTCTGTTCCTTCTCCTCGGCCGACGACGTTCCTCTTCGTCGTCGGCCACTCCCTCGCGGCGACGAGCAACTGCTCGCCGCTGCAAGGGAGTCGTCCTGGTTCGCACGTAGGGCCGTCGAGAGAACCGAGCCGTCACCATGCGGCTCGCATCCGCCTCGAGCCCGAACGACGCGCCGGCACGATCCCGACCTACACCGCCACGCGGGGGACCCATCGCCGACTCCGGTCGGCTTCCTCGCTCGTGCGGACGACCATCTCGGTCGCCTTCACGAGAAGGAAGGTTCCCATGGACGGTGCTTTCGATCCTTCGACAGAAGACACACAAGACGCGGCCGACGAGAGCGCGAACGCGCTCGGTCTCGTGGGCACGTCGCCACCGCTGGAGCGTCTGCGCCGCGACATCCGCCGGTTCGCTCCGCTCCCAGCTCCCGTGCTCGTGACCGGCGAGACGGGAACGGGGAAGGAGCTCGTCGCGCGTGCAGTTCATGACGCGAGCCCGCGATCGCGCGGGCCGTACGTCTCAGTGAACGCGGCCGCGCTGAGCGCGAGCCTGATCGCATCCGAGCTCTTCGGTCACGAGCGTGGCTCGTTCACAGGTGCGATGGCTCGCCACCGCGGCCTCTTCGAGCAAGCGCATGGCGGCTCGCTCTTCTTGGACGAGATCGCCGAGCTTCCGCTCGACCTCCAGGCGTCGCTGCTGCGCGTGCTCGAGACTGGTGAGATCCGAGCGGTCGGCACCGAGCGCACGCGACGCGTGGACGTGCGCGTGATCGCCGCGACCAACATCACGCTCGAGCGCGCGGTTGCGTGCGGCAAGTTCCGCGGCGACCTCTACTGGCGCCTCGCGGTCCTCGCCATCGACGTGCCGCCGCTGCGAGCGCGCACGGACGACATCGGCGCGCTCGCGAAGCACCTCCTCGCGACCTTCGCGCTCGACGAGCCGCGGACGCTCGGGCCGGACGCCCTCCAGGCCCTCACTCTCCACCGCTGGCCGGGGAACGTGCGCGAGCTCCGGTCCGTGCTGCTGCGCGCTGCCGCGATCTCGCCGCGCACCAAGCTCTCCGCCGAAGACGTCGTCGCGGCGATCGGACCGACGCTCGCGCTCGATGCGAGGCCCACCTCCATCGAGGCCGCCCTGCTCGCTACGCGCGGAAACCAGTCGGCGGCCGCGAGGCTGCTCGGCATGCCGCGGAGCACGCTGCGTGAAGCACTCGAGCGCAGCGCCCTCGCACGCATTGCGCACTGAGCGGAGCGCGCGATGTCCACGGAAACACACGGCGAGGTCGTCCACCGACCGAAGCTCTGCGCTTTCACTCGCGGCACGACTTCCGAGCTGCACGCCGCGCTTCGCACGGTCGGGCGCACGGACGGCGCACGCGATCCACGCGCTTGGCTCGTCATCGAGCGGCACGTGCGGCGCGTGCTCCCGCAGGACCGTGACGACGATGCGCGGCAGAACGCACTTCTCGCCATCGTCGTCCACGCACACTCGCTCGAGACGAGCGAGATGCGCGGTGCGCACGCATGGCTCCATGCCGTGTGTCGATCGCAGCTCGTGAACGAGCTGCGGACGAAGTGCCGACTGCAGCTCGTCACTGAAGACGATGTCGGAATGCGCTCACGCGCCCTCGCGCCAGCGAACCCACCTCCCGAGCTCGCGGAGATGGTGCTCCAGCGCCTCGACGAGCTCATCGTTTGCTACGTCCGAACGACCACGCGCGATCCGAATCGTCGCGCACGGAAGGCCGCTCAAGCGCGAGCCGCCATCCGACGCGTCGTGCTCGAGGAGACGCTTCCCGACGTCATGGCGATCGCACCCGCGCCGCCGCCGCTTCTGACGAAGTGGGTCGAGCGCGGCCGCAAGGTCGTGCTCGACGCCCTCGAAGCCGAGCGCGCCGCCGACCCCGACATGGTCGACTTCTTCGAACCCGTCGCTGCGCTCATGCGCAAGCGGCGCGCGGACGCCGGTCGTCCCCGCCCTGCTCGTCGCAAGCGCGCCTACTGAGGAGCGAGACGTCTCGCTCCTCCTCTTTCTCCCTGCTGGGAGCCGCATCGAGCACTTCGCTCGCAGACGCGCTCGCTGCTGGGAGCTGAGAGGTTCCGATGGACATGCAGATCGTTCCTTCTTCCAACGGCGTTCCGATGCGGCGCATCGCTCCGCCCGCGCCAACGACCGCGATTCGCGGTGCCACGTTCGACGAGGTTCACGAGCGCGTGGCTGCACGTGCGTCGCGCATGCGACCCGATGCGGTCGTGCATGTCGCCGACCTCGTCTTCACCAGCGAGGGTCACGTCGTCGTCCCGAACATCGGGCCCCACGAACTCACGCCTCTCGCGAAGCGCCAGCTCTCGAGCATGGTCGGCATCCGCTGGGAGCGCTGGTTCCAGAGCGCCTCGCCCGACGAGCGCGCGGAGGAGCTGAACCGTCGCCTCAAGCGCACGCCCGGCGAACGCAAGCTCCGCGCCTGGACCGACGAGTCCGGGAAGACCGCGGGCACGCTGCGCGCGATCCTCCCCGCCGGCTACGAGCCCATCGACGACGCCCGCATCTTCTCGTCGCTCCGCTCGAACATGGGCGCGCTCCTGAACGAGTACGTGTTCCAGCGCGTGGAGGCGGGCGAGGAGACGAGCCAGTACGCGGCCGTGCTCCGCGAAGTGCGAAGCGTCCGGGGCGACGAGCTCGTTCCGGGCTGGTCGCTCCGCACGAGCGAGGTCGGCGAAGCGCCGCTCTCGATCGACGACTATTTTCTTCGCCTCGCATGCTTGAACGGCCTGCTCCTTATGGTCGGCGGCAAGCGCAGCCTCTACCGGAGGCACCGCGCGATCGACGACGACCAGCTTGGTGCCGCGTTCGTTCTCGCGCTCGGGCGCCTGCCCGGCCGCTTCGAGCGAGCGCTCGAGCTCATGGCGATCGCGATGGATGCGACCGTCGAGCATCCGGACGTGATCGCGGGCGAGGTCCTCGCCGGCATTCCGCGCACGCTCGTCGAAGAGACGCAGCGCAGCGCGCTCGCCGAGGCGCCCATCTCGCGCTTCGGCCTCCTGAACGTCATCACCCGCGTCGCGCACACGACGAACACGGACCCCGAGGTCCGGTTCGCCATGGAAATCGCCGCGGGCACGCTGCTCGAGGCGTGAACGCAAACCTCTGGCCCGGCCTTCTCGAAGGCCGGGCTCTTTTTCGCCGGCTCTCGCCGCGCCGAGCGAACGTGTCGAGACCCTCGTCAGGGTCGATCATGGCTCGGGCATCGCCGCGGGTGCGGCGTCGACCGACGCATCGGTGTCGATGGTGCCTGCGTCCCCCGCGTGCGAGCGCTGCGACGCGGCCGCGTCGCGGGGTGCGCGCGGCGCCATCAGCACGCCGACGTCATGTGGTGTCGTGGTCCTGGTCGGCGGGGCGGCGGAGGCCCCGTCGGATGGTCCGAGCGCGAGGTCGGCGATCAGCATCGTCACGATCACGCAGATCAGGGCCAGCGCTCCGCGCAGGAAGTTCCGTAGCGCCTCGTGCGCGATCGCGAGCTCGTTGACTTTCCGGTTCGTAAGCTCGCCGAGCGACTCGAGGTACTTCATGCGGTGCTCGGCGACGGAGACTGAGAGCGACGGGTCGTGCGTGGCCGCGATCGTTACGTGCACGGGCGGAGCATCGACACTCCCTCGTTCGAGCCCCGAGATGGCAGCGAACCCGGCGCGGATCACCTGCACGACCATGAAGGACATCAGCAGCACGGCGAGGATCCCAAGAGGGACGCAGGTCCCGAGGAGCCCGTCGTGAACGCGCAGCCCGATAGCGCCCATCGCGAGCGTCGAAGCGACGGTCACGAAACCGAGGACTGTAGTGAGTCTCGTCTCGACCGACTGACGCCGATCTTTCTCGTCCGCCACGAGCGCATCTACGGCCTCAAGCAGCGCCTTCCGGGTGGGCTCGTCGAGGTTCGCCGCCGCTTCAGCCGCGGTCGATGCGGGGTGCAGCGCGGCAAGGTTCCGTTTGTTGCGTTCATCGTCCTTTCTCGCCTGGGCCGCGACCTCGTCATCGGTCTTTGGATCGAGATCAGGCCACAGCAGGTCGGCAAGTCGCGGGTACGCGCGGCGCATGCGCTTCAACATGGGGAGTCGGCCTGTTGCAGGTGCCGCAGTGCCTGTGGTTCCGGATGGAGAGGCGGTAGCGGGCGCCGCGGGCTCGGGCGGCGGCGGGCTGTCTCTCGACGCGTCACGAGCGCCCGCGGGCCGTTCCGCCGCCACCGTCGCGACCATCTCGGGCGCGCTGGGCGGAACCGCAGGTTGCTCGCCCAGGGCCGCGGCGTTGCGTGGCAACGCCACGGCCGTCGGTGCACTGGCGGGAACGGTGGCCTCAGCCGGGCTCTCGTCCGACTTCGCTGTGTGCGCTAGCCCTTCTTTTTCAGCCATGGCCGTCGGCGCACAGCCAGTCAGCAACCGCGCGCGTGATGCCGAGCTCAAGCTTGTCGTCGAGCCAGAGCCACTGGCCGTTCGGGTTCACTTCAAGAAACACGTACCGATCGTCGGGAGTGCGGACCAGATCGATCGCGCCGAAATGCAAGCCGAGCTGTCGCACGAGGTCAAGCAGCGCGGTTTGGACAACAGGCGGCAGCTCGGCCCGGCGGTGCGGCAGGTCCGGGTTCGTCGTGCGTCTCCAGTCGATGCGCGCCGCTTCGTCGCTCTGGGACTCGATCTCGGCGGTGAAGACGCGGTCGCCGACGATCGTGACGCGCACGTCGCACGCCTTCGGGATCAGCTCCTGAAAGATGCACGGCGCGAGGGAGAGGGCGTGCGGATCGTCGAGTAGGTCGGCGGTCACCTCGTTTGTGTAGATCGACCACTCGCCCTCGGCGTCCCGGTACCATCCGGATCGCAAAGGCTTGCTCACGAGGCGCTCGTGCTGCGTCGCGAAGGCGCGAATCGCCGCCGGGTCGTTCGACACGCAAGTCGCCGGGACCGCGAGCCCGAGCGCCTGCGCGAACGCGAGCTGCGCGACCTTGTTCTCCGCACGGACGATCGCCTCGGGCGGGCTCAAGATGCGACCACGTGCAGTCAGCCCCGTCCCGAGCACCAACGCCTGCGCCTCGCGGACGCAGTACTCGTGGATGCCAGGGTCCATCGCGTTTGGAGGCTCCGGCGATCGCACCCGCCGGTACCAGACGCTGCCGGGTCGGAGGGGCGTGCCGTCGAGCTCGAGGCGCGGCGCCCCGTCCGAAGTCAGGAACGACAGGCGCGCCTCGTACGGATAGCGGTCGGTGTCGAAGCGCACGAAGTATCGGCCTCGTCGCGAGAGCTCGGCGGCGACAGCGTCGGTGGCCGCGTCGACGCGCGTGCTGATGATCAGGACGGACGGATCCATCGATCAGCTGTCGTCGGTCGTTTCGCGGCCGACCTCCGTCACGCGTGTCTCCCCGGTCGCGACAGTCGGGGTACCCCCGTCTCCGGATTCGATATCGCTCGAACGCGGTTCAACGACCGCGACCCGAGCTCGGAAGCGCAGAAGGAACGGCATCACGTCGCGGCGCTCAATCGTCATCGGTCGTCTCGTTGCCAACGCCCGTCTTCCGCGTCGTGCCCGTCGCCGCGTCGCTGCTCGCGTGCGAGGTTGCATCCTGGCTTGCGCCATCCGCGTCGAGGCGAACCGCGAACCGCGCGAGGAAGGGGCGATCCGCACAGTCAGTTGTCGTCGGTCGTTTCGCTTCGAACATCGGTTCTCCCAGTGTCGTGGTTCTGATCGAGCTCGAGTCCGCGGGTCTCGTGTCCCGCGAGGTGATCCGACCGCGGGTCGTCAGATGGCTCGCGCGCGGCGGTGAGCGCGATCGCGAACCGCGCGAGGAACGGCTTCGCCGACCTAGTCATCGTCGGTTGTCTCCTGCGACACGCGGCTCGTGCGTGTCATGCCCCGCTGCACCACCCCGAGCTTCGGCTTGACCGCTGCCGGCAGCGACGTCTCGAACGTTGCGAGGTTCCCGGTCGTGCTCCTGAGCCTGGTGGGCCGCTCGCGGCGCTTTAGGAGCGCGGGAACGGTGCGGGACTTGGCCATCTGGGAGGATGATACCCGAGGGGTCGCGACGATCCAACGGCCGGGGGCGGCTCCGCCGTTGCGGCGCAGGTTCACTCGCGTTCAGGCCGCAGATCTTGCTCGAGAACCACGCTGGCGTCCTCACGGGTGCGAGGCGGATGGTACGCGTACGCGGCGGCCTCGAGCTCACCGCCGGCCTGCTTGACGATGATGGAGACCGCGAAGAGAGCCCCCGTCGCCTCGTCATTCACGATCTCGAACATCGTCTCGTCGTCGGCGCTACTCGGGCGCAGGGCGAACGACGGATGCGAGTGCCACTCGCCGAGGTAGTTGAACTTTCGATAGTCCCGCTTGGTGCGCCGGAAGAATCTCTCGAGGCGCGAGAGTCCATCGACTACGCCGCGAATGAAACTTACGATCGTGCCGGTGCCGGCGACGGTGGCCTCCACGACACGAAAGTCGTCGGGGCCGACGTGCTCGCCAAAGAGCATCCCCCCGGTCTCGCGCTGGCCGGCGCGCCGGCACGCGACGGTCATGGTGTGCGCGACATCAGCCGGCAGACGAATTTGGAGCATCGGTGTTACTCGTGAATAGCGCTTCCGCGCGGGCAATGAGATCGGCATCGACGGCGGTCGGTGGAACCCAGCAGCGCGGACAGGACACATCGTCGGCCCGCACCGAAACGACGACGTTCTGCAAAGGTGCGTCGAAGACCCAACCGCGGCGCACCCCGAGTAGGGTCACCGCGGGCCCTGGGACGTCAGCTCGGCGGAGGAGCTCGTGGACGCGGCTCGTCATGGCCGCCGCGACGTACGCCACGTCCGCGTCGGTGGCCTGGGCGATCTCGCCATCGCTCGACGCGTAGGGAGCCGGGGGCGCGGCATGCGGGGCAGGGGGGAAAGCACGGCTTGCGAGCTGAAATCCCGCGCGCACACAGCGCGGGCACGGGGTGTGTTCGGGGTGAGCGAAGGCCACGAGGCCGCCCAGACCACCGCCGAAGACCTCACCCCAGACCATCGATCGCCTTCGATCTGACGACACCGCCGCCAGAAGACCGAAGGCGTCCGGGTTGGCGGTCGCGTCGACGATGACGTCGGCGGTCGCGAGCGCCTCGATGAGCTCGTCGTGAAACTCGGGATTGGTCGCAGCACCGACGTTGACTCCCTTTCGTACGATCTCGGGCTCGGCGAACGAGACGTCGCGGAGCTTCTCAGCCACGACATCGACCTTGAGGGCACCCACGTCGGCGAGGTCCGCCTCGTGTCGGCACACGTTCTCGGCGCAGAGAACATCACCGTCCACCAACACGAAGCGGCGCACTCCCGATCGACAGAGCGATACGGCGATCTTGCTGCCGAGCGAGCCGAGGCCCACGATGGCGACACGCGCTTCGCGCAGCGCGGTGTGAAGATCGGTACTGATTCGCAAGCCCTCCGCTGCGATGTATGGCATGTCGACAAGGATTTGTACCCGCGACGGGAGAACGAGGAAACCGCGCGTTATTCCGTCCGCCCACTGGAGCAGGACCAATAGGGCGCCGTCGGGAATACACGCCTCGGAGAAGGCTGTGATGAACTCCAGGAACTCTTTGCGCCCCGCTGGAGGAACCGGCGGCGCGTCCTCCCGTAGCCGACGGAAAGCCCCCGCGGCACGTGCCTCGCGGTCGAAAGCTGGGGGTAGGCCGGCGAGCGTGTGCCCTTTGGGGAGGGCTGTAGGGAGAACGCGCCCCAGGTTTCGTAGGGGCCAGACGAACTCCAGGTCTGCATGGTTGGGCAGGCTGGTCAGGCAGGCTTCGAACGCCTCAGTGCGGAGAAGCACTCCGTCCGCTTTTCGGACCCGTTGCGCGAGATCGATGACGTCTCGTGACGGAATCTCATGCTCGGGCTCGACCGCCGACCAAGCCTCGTGAAGGATCAGTCGCCAGGCACTCTGCACCATGTCCGCTGCGGTATAGTGTGGGTGCCAGTTGTCGGGACCGAGCTCGAGACAGAGGATGCCGCTGCGCGTGTATTGGTGCCCGCTGATCCGAACGTCGTACGGCACCGGACGTACGGAGGGACAACCATCGGGGTAGAATGCTGGAAAGCGAACCTCGAGATCGGTTGTGCCGGAACCAAGATCGAGCTGGACGAGAACTCGCGGCTCACCATCGGGCCCACGCACCCAGCGATGGCCGCGTGTGACCGGCGGCTCGGCGCTCCGAAGCGCCAAGAGCGCCTCCTCTTCTTCGAGGAGTCGTGCCGGCAGACGGTGCCACCATGCGACCATCAGGCGAACCCGGCGGGCTTGTTCGGCCGCACCGGGGTGGCAGGGAACGCAGCCGCGCGCGACGTCGCGCTCGCCGCAGGGAACTTCGATCCGAAAACGCGTCGCCAGAGGTCGGCGCTCGTTTGGATATCTTCCTCGGCGAGCGCCTTCCGCGCGATCGGCAAGCACCCGTCGACCTTGGCCATGAACGTCTTGAAGTCGGCGGCGCTCAGACGATGTGCGACGTTGTGGCTTGGAACACCGGGGTCGGGGAGATGCGGCACCATCCCGAGCGCCGCGTAGGTTCCGTACTTGGTGCGAATGTTCTCGAGGAGCTGGACGAAGCCCTCCGCGTGATCGCGCTTCGTTACGTCGACGCACTCGCCGGCAAGTCGCTCCAACACGTAGCCCTTGGGATACTTCGGATCCTTGTAGGTCTCTTTCCTCCACCACTTGAACATCTTGACGAGAGGCACGAAATAGCCGCCGCACTGCGCGTTCAGGTCCGTAGTCCATGCGAGTTGGCGCTTGGGGTGCGTCTCGACCCAGCGGCCGAGGTCGCGATCGGGGATGAGCAACGGGTGCTCGCTCCACGCACTCACGTTCTCGATCTCGTCGGCCTTGCGCAGGGCCTCGAAGAGCGCGACCTCCTTGCGGAGGTGACGCGAGGTCGCGAGAACGACGTCCATCGTGACGTAGCTGAGCTCTACACCGAACGATCGCGACTGCGGCTTGACCTTCTCGTAGTACTTGTTCAGACACTTGCCGAGAATGGCATTTGCATCGGCGGCGGTCGTTTGGTCCGGGTCGATGGACGTGACCACGACGATGTCGACGTCCTTGCCTGGGTGGATAGCGGTGTTCCGCTTGTACGAGCCCTGCAGGAACGTGTTGATGTGGATGAGTTTGAACTCGTCGTCGGCTGCAAGCCGCTTCCGTAGCGTGGTGTGGCCGGACTTCTGATCGTCCTTGTAGGACGGACTGGGCTCGATCTCCGTCAGTAAATCCTTGAAATATGAGGGCAGCTTCATGTGGTTTGCTCCGTGCTGATGGCGATTCCAGGTCGATAGCCGCGGCTCGCGCCGCCGAAGTCGTACTCGTAGATCGTCGTCGGACCGAGCGCGCGCGTCTCCTGGCCGAGGAGGAACGCGAGGCTGGCCGGGCACGCGGGAAAGACGTGGACACGCGCGGGCCGCAGCTCCGCGAACTGTGCCGCGAGCGCGCGGATGAGGTCATCCGCGAGCCAGCGCGCGTGCGCGCCGTCGGTGATAGCCTGCGGACCGACCGCCGGGAGCGTCGCGTGGAGAACACGCCCGACGCTCGGGAGATGGTCTCTCACGTAGCGCGCCGCGTCCGTGAGCGTGGGCTGCGTCACCGAGATCGCCACGCCCACCTCGAGGCCGCCGTCGGTACCATCCTGCGCGGTGATCTGCCACCCCTCGGCTCCATCGGGCTTTCGCGGCGTCGCGACGTCCCAGAGCTCGACACCCTTGATCTTGTTCTTCTGGCGCAGGATCACGCGGACACCGGACTTCGGGCCCAGCAGGTGCCCGGTGTACCAAGCGATGCTCAGGTGTGCGTCCAGCGCGACATGCACCGGCTGATGGAGGCGCTCGACCGTGGGCAATGCAGCGTCGAGCCGGGCAGGAATGGTCGATGCCCACGCATCGGGGGACTGCGCATACCGACCCTCGAAGAGATCGGTCAGGTCGATCACACACTGGCCGTCCGTCTCCGCGACGGGATGAGCGAAGCGGGCGAAGGATTTCACCGCCAAGGTCGACCGGTACGGCGGATCCTTCGACTCCAGCAGACCCTGCTTCTCCACGAGGGTGCGCAGCGACTCCGGGGTGTGTTCGGTTCGGCCGCTCTCGATCAGCCGGGCACCGAGATCGTCGTACGGGCTGTGATCGAGTCCCGCTCCGATGGGCACGAGCCCAGCGAGCTGGCAGCGGTCGCGCAGCCAGCTCTCGGAGTCTTCCTGTGAGACGGCGGAGGTCGAGAATCGCAGCGCCGCGACGAGCTCTCGGAACGCGGCGTCGTCTAGAGCGCAGGCCGCTTGCCATTCCGCTCGAATCTTCCCGGCGGCGGAGCGCGTTCCCTTGGCGAAGAACTCGTCGCTGATCCGGCCACCGTCCCGAATGAGCGGAGCCATCGGACTCTTAGGATCCCACGGCCAGTTCGTCACGAGACTGAGGCGTGCGGCAGGATGATCGACTCGAATCGCCTGCCACGCGTCCGAGAAGCGCCGAAGCATCGCGAGCTTCGTTCCCGTCCACTCGGGATCGACGATGGCCCGGTGATCTACGGCCCCGGTCTGCGCCGTGTGGAACTTCAGCTGGAAGAAGTCGACGGCGACGGTGTTGCCGCGGTCGTTGACACCGGGCGGGATGTAGTAGACGACCACATCATCGACGGCGCCGACACCGCGGTGCTCGACGACCACCTTCGCTACCGTCCGCTTCGGAAACAGCATCGCCACCGCGTGCCGCCAGAAGAACCGGACCTGGTAACGCAGGCCCGCGGAGATAGCCCCGATCGGGGGAGACGACGACATTGGCTGCACGATACCTGAACGTAAGTTCCTCTGTCTACGCCGCCTCGGCGGGGCGCCGGAGGACCGCAGCAGCGATCTGGACGAGGCTCGTGCCGCGGTCTCAACGACCGCGAGCTCGCGATCAAGAATCGACATGGCAACAGAGCCCGCATGCGAGATCGACGGGGCGTGAGCACGCCAAGGAAGGCCGACGCAAGTCGTGCGTAACCTCACTCATGCTGAACAAGTCCGCAGTCGAAGTCGTGTACGTTACCGATTCACCTACGATAGACGTACGACATGGCCGAAACCACCCCAATGACCCTCAGGATTGACCCGGAGCTGAAGGCGCGCGCGGAGCGCACGGCCGCCGCGTCAGGCATGACCCTCACAGATTTCGTTGTTCAGGCACTGAAAGGCGCGGCGACACCCACGTGTCCCACGTGCGGCCGCTCCTCTTTGAGCCCCACCCTCCCTCCAGGCTTCACGCCTGCGTTCGATGCGTTCTACGCGCAACTCTGCACCCCTGCCGCCGCGATCAACACGCCATTCGACCTGTTCACGCTCGAGGGCGGCCTCCAGAAGGTCTACTGGGGTCGTTTGCGCTCGGTCGAGGGGCTCGACGCGAACGCCGGTCTTGTCACGTTCGACGCACTCTTGGGGTGGAAGACAATAGGACCGGACTTCACCGTTCCGTCGGACGAGAGGTACCCGATCTCGGTCCCGAGAGGCGTTATCCAAGGGTGGCGCTTTGACCAGGACGGTAGGTATTACCTCGCGCAGTGCACGCTCGGATATTCGGACGGCAACGAACCGGCACGGCGCGCGTACCACGCCGCATTGGCCCAACGACTCGGAACCTGATGCGCGCACTTCCGCTTCCGACCAGATGCTCGCCGGCCGAACTCCTGCTCCTAGGAGAGCTGCACGATCGGCAGGTCGCGGCGGCCACGCCGCTCCCCGCAGAAGCATTGCTGGTTGAACTCGAGCTTGCCTCACGCGACCGCCGAGCAGCGCTCGATAGGCTCGTAACGGACGGCTACGTCTCATACGTCCAGTCTGCCGCGAAGTCTGCGGTGACCGTCGAGCTCCGCGGAGTGCTGGTGCTGACCAGCGATGCCGCTGCAAAGACACGCGCTGCATGTGATGCCGTTCTGTCCGCGCTCAAGACCACGTACATCGACGCCGAGGAGCCGGAGCGCGTGTACGCCGCGCCGGACATTGCGAGGAGTGCTGGGCTCCCGATCCCGACAGCGGAGTTTTGCTTGTTCCTCGTACGGAACATCGCCTTACTGAGTTCAGACGAGAACGAGTCGGGTTTTCCGAGCAGGTTTCGTATTCGCCGTGACGTCATTGGTCGCAAGACACTGGCAGAAGAAGTAGCCAACGGTCACCTGTTCGCAGCCGACTACGCCGCGACTGTGGCCGAGAACTCATCTCAAGTTTCGGTGGCGACGGTGGGCAGTCCGACCGACAATCGCGATTGGCTTCTTCAGCATGATCAGGTTCCGTGCGCCAGTTGCGAGCGTACCGCGCACAGAGATGCCGCTGACGCGTTCGACTTGGAACGCGATCGATCGGAGGCAATCTGGCGCTGCAGCAAAGGTCATGTTCGGCGTCTCCTCCTGAGGTTCAACGAATGGCAGAAGGTGCACAAGGACCGGTGGCTCATCGATGCTGGTTCTCGGCTCGAGCTCAAGCAGTCCGTGCAATGTCCTTCCTGCGGAAAGAAGGTCGATGCGCACTACGTGTCCGGCGGCGGAGTTGCCGAGGTAGCCGAGCACTTCGAGTTGAGCTGTTCCGATCACCTATGTTCATTTCGCGGCTTCCACGCACCCCGCTCGATATCGGCCACTCTCCGCGGTAGGCTTCGAGCGCACGGGCTGACGCTCGTCCTCGTGACAATGAGCATCGTCGGTGGTGTCATTGCGCTACTCAACATGGAGACCATTCGGGAGTATTTGGGTGGTCGCCCTGGCGTTCAGGCTTCGGATGCCGGACCGAACCCGCCCGGCGGCGCTAGCGGTGCTGGAGACACTGGAAGTGACTTGGGTGAACTGCGTGGCACTAACGGCGAATCGACCGGCGGCGGCGTCGACGAGGCGCGCGATGCCGGTGGGCCCGATACCCACGCGGCGGACCAAGAGGGTTCAACAGTTGATGGTCGCGGTAGTTCGCACCGTCCCCGGGCGACTCCCCGGCCGATCTATCAGACGAGATGCGTGGTTGCTCGCTCATTTCGCGGTCGCGCGCAGCAGTCACCAGCGTTTTCGATTGGTGCCTGCACTGGTATGCGTCCAGGGGCGCCGGTGCAGGTAATCGTCACAGGCAGCGTGTCTGTTCCCGATCGGGCTATCGGCGCATCGGCGCAGTTCGAACTCCACGCACTCGGTGCCACCGACAGCTACTCATGCAACACGGATCTCGTCACCGGATGTCGTAACGGCGGCTTCACACTCACAGTCGACGGGGTCGTTCCCGAGGACGGCATCGCTCGCGCGTCGATCTATCCCGCGGAGTGCTCGTCTCACGGGCGTCCGAACGTCACCAGTCCGGCCTCTCAGTGTGACTTTAACGACCTCGTTATCCTCATTTGCGACGAAGGAACCGCAGGGGCATGCGATCCGCCGTAGGCCTTGCGAAGTTGGCCGTCATCCGCGGGTGCCCGCGCGGTTGTTGTCGGCTCTCGTTTTCAAGGGAGCTTGACTCACGACGTGACCGGGCGCCCGATCTTCATCGCCGCGCATCGACCACGACCCTGATGCAACGACTTTGCGAGCTCGATTGGCGCGATTGGCGCCTTGGGCGTTCTGACAGCTTCGATAGCGAGCGCGCTCGGCGTGACCCGCAGGATGCCGTCAAATCCTGCGAGTCTGAACTTGCCGAATGCTCCCTCTGGACGCGACCGGGACGGACGTTCATCCTAGCGCTCGAACTACAACCGCTCGGTCGATCGGGCGTTTTCCGGCCTCCCACGTCGTGACCCTCATCGGACCCGCGCCCACGATCGCTGCGCTTGGCAGCCTCAGCGGAGCCGTCGAAGGCGTCGACGAGGTTATCGCGGCGCTCGTCCAATGGCTCGACACGTCGGACGTCCGTTGCTTGGAGCAGCGGGTGGTGCCGGGTACTACCGCCGCGGAGCGCAAGCGGCTCGCGGCCCTCGGAGGGGTCGTGCGAAGTCTCGTCCGACCCCGGCTCGCCGTTTCCGCGATGCCCGAGCGAGTCAGCACGTGGATCGATGCCGCCGCGGCGCCACCGAGAGATCTTGCCGAACGAGTCGCGCGGGCGCTCCGCGACCACGGTGCGGGGTTCTTGGCGCGCGTCTATGAGGAGATCGTCCGAAGTTCGAACCGACGGAGGCTGGGCACGTACTTCACACCGCAGGCGACTGTCGATTGGATGCTCGCTCAATGGTCCGCGCACGAAGCGGCGCCTCGGTCCGTCGTCGACGTCGGGGCGGGTGTCGGCGTGTTCACGGCGTCTGCGCTGGTGACATGGAAGGCCGCTGTAGTCACTGCCGTCGACGTAAACCCCGTCACGTTGGGACTGCTCGCGGCTCTTTGCATGGCCATGGAGCGACGTCCGCGCGCACTGCGGATGGTGCTGCAGGACTACACGCTTTGGAGCGATCACGCTGCGCAGACGGCGCCGTGCGTGACGATCGGCAACCCGCCGTACACTCGGCTCCAACTGCTTCCGAAGTCCGCCCGAGCGCGGCTCACGGCAGCCGTCCCGGGCTGCGGAACGCGCGCCGGGCTCTCCACGTGGATCCTGGCAAGTGCGTTCGCGCGGCTGCGCGCGGAAGATGGCCTGCTGCTTCTGCTGCCGCGCAACTGGATCGAGGCAGATTACGGCGCGAAGCTCCGGGCGCTTCTCTGGAACGCGGCCCGTCGACGAGTGGAGCTGACCGGTCTAAGCGCGGACCTTTTCGGCGACGCGCGCGTCGACGCGGTTGCGCTCTTCGTTGGCGCCGAAAAGCGCGACTCGCAGCCCTTCGTGCTTCGCCGTTCGCCTGACGAGCACGCCACCGAGCTGAGGGAGCGGTCGGGCGCGGCGCCATCGTTCGTGGCGCGGAGCCCGGGTGGTCGGAGCATCGTGCCGGTGCGCGAAGGCCGTGCCGCTCCAGTCTTAACAAGACCCCTCAGCTCGTTCGGCGTCGTGCGGCGCGGCGTGGCCACTGGCGCAAACGAGTACTTCACGCTCACCGACGAAGCGATGGGTGCCCGGAAGCTACGGCGAACGCACGTTCATCCGCTCGTGCGGCGGTTGCGCGACTTCGCTACGGACAGGATCACGAGTGGCGACCTCGCGGCGCTCGGACCGAGCGCACCGCGCTGGCTCCTGCTCATTGAAAAATCGCAGGTCGACCGAGGAATCGCCCTCGGCGCCTACATCGACCATGGGCTCGCCACCAAGATTGCCGATCGTCATCTGTGCCGCCAGCGGACACCCTGGTACGACTTGCACTGCGACGTGAAGATCCCGGACATCGTTGTCGGTGCGATGAGTAGTGCGCGCTTTCGGTTCGTGGAAAACGGCGCGCGGGCGGCGATCACCAACAATCTGTTCGGCTTGACCTGGGCGTCGACCACGACGCGTGATCAGCGCGCCGCGGTGCTTGCATGGCTCCGAAGTGATGATGGACAACGGGCGGTCTGCGCCGCATGCCGGATTCAGGCTGGCGGGCTGCGGAAGCTTGAGCCACGTGCGCTCGGGTCGGTCGCAGTGCCCATCATCGAGTGACGGCCGCCGGGATGCCAGGTCTGAGCGCGTTCTTCGGGAGGACGACGACAGCTTCCGTCCAGCGCCCGTTGCCATCGGTCGGCAAATAGGGTCGCAGCGTCTCCGCGTTGCACCAGCCGACCACGTCCACTTGGACGAGGTCCGCACCACGCGCCGCGCACGCGACCATGGCCCATTGGGGCTCGTCGCGTCCGACGTCGTACTCGTTTCGTGTGAGGTGAAATCGGAACGCCGCTGCTCGGCGGCCGATCTGGGTTTTCACCTCGAGCAGGCGCGGCGGTTCGGCACCGATCCGAGGAGCTCGAACATCGAAACCGAAGTAGTCCGAAACAAGACTCACCCGCTCGACGGCCGCGACAAGATCCGTCGCACCGAGCGCTGCGAGCTCTGCACGACACGCCGTGACCACGGCTTCCTCGCCCGCCGCACCGAGCGCGCTGAGGAACTCGGCGAGGCAGTGTTCCGAGGGGGAACCCTCGGTCAGGCCGCTGCTCGAAACTCGATCGACGAGTTCCTCGACCTCGTCGTCTACGAGCGCGTGGAGCGCGATCGCCGGTCGGATTGCCGGACGAAGCATTGTCGAAGTTCGCATGAGCATCCCCAGAGCAACGAGCATGTTTTCGCCCTCGACGAGATCGAGCGACGAGTGCTCGCCGCCAGTCGAGGTCGATCGATACGCGCTTCGGGCGAGCTCGATGCTGTGGGGGCGTCCATCCAACAAGCGCAGCACGAGGGCGGCGGCTCGAACGCGATGTGCGCCGGGCCGGGGGACTGTCACTCGTACGTCCGACCTTCGCGAAGGTGCGCGAGGATCTCCTCCAGATCGTCCGGTTCATCGACCGGCTCGCCGTAGTCCTCCTCATCCGGAAGCGCGAGGCGGACGAGCTGCGGGTCGTCTAGCAGCCCGGCTAATCGCTGCGTCTTGTCGCTCACGCGCCGATCAACGCGCTCATCGATCGTCCCGGCGGTGAGTAGCAGCGTGATCCTGGTTCGAGTGCCCGGTAGCAGGCCGAGCCGGTGGATACGGTCGAGGGACTGCAAGTACTGACCCGCATTGAAGGTGCGATCCACGTAGACCGCTTCGTGGCAGACGTCGTGGAGCGAGACGCCTTCGGACATCGCCGCGGGGTTCGCTAGGAGAACTCGGCAGCGGTCGTCCGTCCGGAACCGGTGAAGCTCATCCTCGCGGTTCCGAGCTCCGCGTTCCGCATTCTCCCTCGTCGGGATCTCACCATAGATGAGTGCTGGCTCCAGCGCGGCCAGCTGTTGCTCGAGGTCCAACAGATTCCCTGGGAAGTTCGACCAGACGAGCGTTCTAAGGCCCGCGTTCGCGTTCTCGCGGATCAGCGCGCAGGCGTGCGCGATCTTCGGCGCAACCTCGTGCTCGGCATAAGTGTCGACCAGTCTAGCCAGTCGGCTCCCCGGCGGGATCTCTAGCGGCGGATAACGGTACGCCCGCGGCTGGCGCGAGCTCTCCGAGAGCAGTCGTGGGCTGCTCGCCGCTTGGAGGAGATACATCAACACCTCACCCATTTGCCGGAACACGTCCTGGTCGTTGCGATCCAGCTCGAACATGCCGGCATAGCGATTGCGCAGAGCCGAGTAGATCTCACGCTGGAGAGGGCCCGCCGCAACGACGACAGGGTTGAACTCGACCGCGGGCAGGTCGAGTTGCTCCTTCCTCGTTCGCACGAAGAGCGGCCGCACGGCCGCGTTGACGGCGGGCATTGCAGCGAGTGGTGGGTCCGTTCTGAAGGCGTCGCCTGGCAGGCGCCGCGACGCCGCGCCACTGGGCCAGAGCATGTCGAGGATCGCGACTACGTCGCGCGGGTGGTTCGGGGCCGGGGTACCCGTGAGGACATCACGTCGCCGTGCGAGCGGCGCTAGCGCCAGCAGGGTGCGTCCCCATTCGCCGATGCTACCGCGCTTGGCCCGGTGCGCTTCGTCGACGACGAGATGCACGCGATGGAGCGCCATCCAGTCGCTGAGCGTTTCGAGCGCGCCGGGTAGGCGCTGATAGTTCGTGAGGATGACTTCAGCCTGTGGAATCGGTCCACCACGCCATCGGGCGACCGATAGCGGCACGGCGAGTTCGGCGACCTCATGCTCCCACGCGTCGAACGCAGAGATCGGGCACACGACCAACATCCGGTTGACGCGGCCGCGCGCACGCTCGGCGGCGTGAAGCACGTAGGTCACGGTGGTCTTGCCGGCGCCGGGTACGGAGAAGTTCGCGCCGTGTCGCAGGAATAGGAGCCGTGCCAGGTTTTCGAGCTGAAACTGTCGAAGCACACGAGGCGGCCGGACGTAGTCCTGCGCTGGAAACGTTGCGTGGGCATCGGGTCGTTCGATCGCCTCTGCGAGCGCAGCGTCGTCGCCTTCGGCGTCGCGGAGGAGCGCGAGTGTGCCCTCATCCACCGTGAGATCGATGCCGTGGCGTTCGAGCATTCCGCGCAGTGCGCCCCGCTCGCGGAGGAGTCTGCCCGGGCCAACGAGCAGCGGCTGGCCTGCGCGCGGAAGCGTGTCGGAGATCCTGGTTGCGATCTCGTCCCACGTCGGGTCGTCGACCTCGTTGCGCGTGATCTCGATCTGGGGTGGTGCGCCGACGATCGCGAGACGGATACGCGGCATCAGCTTTCAGCTCTCCTTGTCGCCTCGAAGGCGCGCGGCAATCCGGACCGCCAGTCCCTCCACTTCGGTCGCGAGATCGGTAGCCGTCTGGCGACGGCCTGCGAAGCCCGGGTCCTCCAAAACGTCGACGAGTCCGTCCTCGCACTCCTGCAGAAAAGCGCGCGCCTCGATTAGCGCCTCCGCGGGAATGTCGAGAGCGGACGCCGCGTGCGCCTCGCTCTTCGCGGTTCCGAGCGCCATGCGGACCGCTTCAGCGACGGTCTCCTGAAACTCAACCGCGCCCATCTCCTCACCGTTCGCCGTCGTGAGCACGCCGTCGGCGCCGCGGCGTCGCGCCTCGACGACCGCCTGGAAAAGGGCATTCACGCGGGGCGAGGTCGTGTCGGCGGTCGGCGCCGTGCCGCCCCCCAGCACGTCGAGCCCGCTCGCTGCCCGCGCGGGGGCGGGCGACGTCGGAGCGCGCTCGTGGACGTCGACGATTGCGCGCACACGCGGCTCGCGGTCGAGCCGCCCGACGACCCAATCCTCCACCCACGTCTCCTTCGCGTGGCGCAGCTTGTGAACCGCGCCAAAGCCTGTGAAGTACGCGATCATCCATCGACGGAGATGGGCCTCGGCACGCCGTCGATCCTGGGCCTCGAGGATCTGGTGCTGGCTCAGCAGTTCGAGCCAGGCCTCCAGATTGTCACGGCCCTGGTCGAAATCGGTAAGGCGCAGAGGCGGATCGGTCAGACGGCGCATGCTTTCCATCAGATGAAGCACCGCGAGCCGCTTCCGTACCTGCTCTTCTCCCGTGCCCTTCGCGGACTTGCGCAGTCGCAGCGCCTTCGCGATCTCGGCCTCGCCGAAGCTCTCGTCGCGCAGCCGTCGGATCATCCGCAGATCGTTCACGAAGCGGTACTCGTCTTTCAGCGGCTTCTGCTGCTGAAGCACGGATTCGAGCAGCAGCTCCTCCTTGTTCCCGTAATCCAGCGGCAGCACGGCCACCCGGAGCGTGGGCGGGCGATGCAGCTTTCCCGCCGCGCTCAGCTCGCGCAGAAGGATGCAGCGGGTGTTCGCGTTGATGAGCACGCCCTTGCGCGTGATCATGCCCACCTCTTGCTGGCCGTCTGTCGCGAGGCTCTCGCGCAGCGCGTCGACGTTGCGATGCACCAAGATTACGAGCTGAGACAGGATCTCCTGCGCGCGCGGCGAATCGAACTCGTCGAGCACAACCTGCCGGTCGGCGTGTTCGTCGAGTTGCGCTGCGATCCGAAAGCTGCGCGGGTTGAGCACGGGGAGATCGAGCGGAACCTCGACCACGGGGAGCGGCTTGTCCCGAAGCGGCTCGCGTTGCGTCTCGCCGTTCTTTTGTTCTTCGCGCTGCTTGAGCGCGAGTTCGATCTGTCGGGTGCGGGTCGCCTCCGTCACATGTGCCTCCCCATTGCGTTCGCGAGCCTACCGCATGATCGGGCCCGCGATCGACGCGCTTGCGGAGACTGGTTCCCGATGCGCAAGTCCTCGTCCGGCGTGAGCGGATCAGCGACCCGAAAACATTCGGTATCCGCGCACGCGCGAGGACAGCATCAGTTCTCGGCCGCGATCTTCGCGACGGCGCTGGGGATCCGCCGAGGGTGATGTCAGCTACGCTGGCGCCGAACCCGACCGGAACTTCGCGCTCGCTCCACAACCTGTGCCCCACCGTCCTTCGCTCTTCTCGCCAGTCATTACTCGCCGGCCACACGTGGCTTTCGAGCGACTTTGCTCGACCCGGATGCATGCGGGCGCGCGTCGGATGATGGACGAGACCTTCAGACGTATGGGGGATCCGGACGGTAACTTCATCGACGACTTCCAGGGCCCGGGGTTTCACTCGCGGGTCTTCGAGCTCGCGTGCTTTGCGTATTTCGAAGAGACCGGCTGGTCGATCGACCGTACGCACACGAGCCCCGACTTCTTGATCGAGAAGGGCGGCGTGCGGATCGCGGTCGAAGCTGTGACGCTCAACCCGACGGCCGGTCGCCAGGAGGACATCGCGGTCAGCACGACGTCGGAGCGCACGATCGACGAGGTGGTCGCGCGGTGCAACGACGAGCTGCCGATCAGGCTCGCGAGTGCGATCTCGAACAAGCTCAGGAAGAAGTACTGGGAGAAGCCACATTGCCGCGGGCTGCCGTTCGTCCTCATCGCAGGTCCGTTTCACGAGGGCGGCAGCACCGCGTACGTCGACGAGAGCATCGCCCGCTACCTCTTCGGTCGACAACGCTTCCACGACTGGGTCGACTACAACGGTGTCCTCGTGCGCGAGCTCCCCGTTGCGTCGCATTCGTTCGGCGGTCGCAGCGTCCCCTCGAACTTCTTCGCGGCACCCGCCGCAACGCCGCTGAGCGCAGTCATCTGGACCAACCAGTTCACCATCTCGCGGTTTGCGCGGCTCCACGCGGAGGCCGAAGGACTTCCCGAGCCGGCCGAGGGAGCCATCGTGCGCGGCTGGTACGCGAATCCGGACGGCTGCGGCGCGAAGCAGTTCGAGTACGGGCTCGGGAGCGGCGCCGCGCCGCCAGAGTCTTGGGCGCGTGGTGTCTCGGTGATGTCGAACTCGATGGCGGCAATCGCGCTGCCTGAAGGGCGTTTCGAGTCCTCGGCGACGTTCCGACTGCGCGACGCTGCGCTCGTCTGTGACATCCACCACTTCCACACGCTCACCTGCTTCACACGCTTCTACGGGCCTCCAGACGTCTGATCGTCGCCCCCGAGCGCGCTCGTTGGGCGCGGGGTGGTCGGTCCGGCGAGCACTCGGCGGAGCGCGAAAGGATCGCACCCCACTTGGGCGGCGCAGGCGTCGAGCGTTAGAGCTGCGGAGTAGCCGGCCGCTCGCACCCGGTCCGCGACCGCCGCGGTCCACCGACCGTCCGGATAGGCGAACGAGCGCGCGTCAATGCCAACGGACGCGAGCGCAGATCGCGAACCTCGCAGCTCGGCA